>Ga0308160_10000144_pt1 | contig 185116 bp, 150 predicted proteins | sample PhyFR1_FD_201036 | JGI IMG/M metagenome (GOLD analysis project Ga0308160, IMG submission 201036) | Phyllosphere microbial communities from UC Gill Tract Community Farm, Albany, California, United States - DLSLF.R1 | ecosystem: Host-associated > Plants > Phyllosphere > Unclassified | place...
AAAGAGCAGTGCGAACAGTGCGTTAGCGTCCTGTCGCGAGGTGGCGTATATTACGCTTTCCTCCTGCAGAGTCAACCTCTTTCTCAGAAGTTTTTCTCCGGCGGCGCAGTCTCCTGTGCCTCCTGACTCGTTTTCCGTTGCCGGTGTTCCGTGTCGATGGAGGCGCATTATAGGGAGTTTCCGCGGGCTGACAAGCGTTTCTTTGAATTAATTTGCTGAGCGCATCTTTTTTAAACGAACGGCTTAAAAAGAGACGTTTCATGACGGAATAACGCACAAAAATCGCCATTAAACGTTGTAAAGAGACCTGCCGTTGCTTAATGCGGGTGCTATTATTTTGCTTCTTCTCGCAGGATAACCCCAGGAAGGATACTCAATGATAAAATCCGCGCGCAGCATGGCTGGTTTGCCATGGATAGCTGCCATGGCCTTTTTCATGCAGTCACTCGACGCCACCATACTGAATACTGCCCTGCCCGCTATCGCCACCAGCCTCGACCGTTCTCCTCTGGCCATGCAATCCGCCGTCATCAGTTACACCCTGACTGTCGCTATGTTGATTCCGGTCAGCGGCTGGCTCGCCGATCGCTACGGCACGCGCAAGGTATTTATCGTTGCCGTTTCGCTGTTCACCCTGGGCTCGCTGGCTTGTGCACTTTCTCCCACACTCCAGGTACTGGTCATCTCGCGCATCATACAGGGCGTCGGTGGCGCAATGATGATGCCGGTCGCGCGACTGGCGCTGTTACGCGCCTATCCGCGCAGTGAGCTGTTGCCGGTGCTCAACTTTGTCACCATGCCGGGATTAGTTGGCCCGATACTGGGGCCAATGCTGGGCGGCGTGCTGGTGACCTACGCGACCTGGCACTGGATTTTCCTGATTAATATCCCGATTGGCATTCTCGGCATTATCTACGCACGCAAATATATGCCGGACTTCACCACGCCGAAGCGCCGCTTCGACTTTTTCGGCTTCTTACTGTTTGGGGCCGGACTGGTGATGATCTCGATTGGGATTGAGCTGTTTGGCGAGCGGATTGTTTCCGCCTGGCTGGCGGGCGGGATATTACTCAGCGGGATTGTGCTTTTGCTTCTTTATATAGTGCATGCCCGAAATCACCCTTCGCCACTGATCAATCTGCCGATGTTTAAAACCCGGACGTTCTCAGTGGGCATCGGTGGCAACATCGCGTCACGTCTTGGCACCGGCTGTGTGCCCTTTTTGATGCCGCTCATGTTGCAGGTCGGCTTTGGCTATTCAGCGATTATCGCGGGCTGCATGATGGCACCCATCGCCATTGGTTCAATACTGGCGAAGTCGACGGTGACGCAACTGCTGCGCTGGCTGGGTTACCGCCGCCTGCTGGTTGGCATTACCGCCATTATTGGCATTCTGATCGCCAGCTTCTCTCTGCAGTCGCCCGCTGAAAGCATCATTGTGCTCTTACTTCCGCTGTTTATTCTCGGCATGGCCATGTCTACGCAGTTTACCGCCATGAATACCATCACCCTGGCCGATCTGAATGATGATAACGCCAGCGGCGGTAACAGCGTGCTGGCCGTGACTCAGCAGCTAGCGATCAGTTTTGGTGTGGCCGTCAGCGCCGCGGTGCTGCGCTTCTACCAGGAGTTTGAAACCAGCACCATTTCACAGTTCCACGCCACGTTTATGACCATGGGCGTGGTAACAGTACTGTCGGCGCTGACCTTTATGCTGCTGAAAAACGGCGATGGCCGTAATCTGATCAGTAATCGCGACAAAAAGAAAAAGCGCTAAACCGATCCACGCACCACCAGTTCCGGCGTCAGCACCAGCGTTTGCTGACTGGCGTCGGGATTGCTGAGACGATGGAGCAGGGTGTCTATCGCCAGTTCACCCAGCGCATCTTTCGGTTGATGAATGGTACTCAGTGGCGGAGTGAGATAGCGCGCCAGTTCGATATCGTCATATCCCATTACCGCCATCTGCTGCGGAACCTGCATGCCGGCCTGATAGAGTGCGTGATAAACGCCCACCGCCATGGCATCGTTGCTGGTGAAAACCGCTTCCGGCGGCGTTTCCAGCGCCAGCAGTTCGACCATCCCGTTGTAGCCTCCCTGGAATTCAAAATCACCATTCACCACATAGCCGGGCAGAATCGCCAGGCCACTCTTTGTCATGGCGTTGCGATAACCTTCCAGGCGCATACGAGCCGGGGTTTTATCCTGTGGACCGGCGATACAGGCGATGCGGGTATAACCACTGTCGATAAGATGCTGAGTCGCCAGCTCCCCGCCCAGCAGCGCGTTATCCTGAATAATGTCACCACGGCCTTCAAACGGCGCCCAGTCCATCATAACGGCAGGTATAGAGGGATAACGGTTCAGAATGTCGGCCGAGGGCAGGTGACTTTCCGTACACATGATCAATAAACCGTCGACGCGCTTCTGCATCAGCGTTTCCAGGCTGCGGTTCATCCGCTCTTCATCGCCTGCCGTGTTACAAAGAATCAGGCTGTAGCCACGCTGATAGCAGCTCTCCTCCACGCCTCGCACCACTTCGGCATAAAATGGGTTACTACTGGTGGTCAGCAACATACCGATCGTGTGCGTCTGATTGATTTTCAGACTGCGCGCCAGCGCAGAGGGGGCGTAGTTCAGATGGCGGATGGCCTGCTCAACTTTTTCGCGCACGCCTTCACTAACAAAGCGATTGTTATTGATAACGTGCGAGACAGTGGAGGTAGAGACGCCCGCCAGGCGAGCGACATCTTTCATGGTGCTCAAATGCTTAGCCCTGCTGCTGCAAAAATTCATCGATCTCCGCGCGCCACGGCACGGAGGGCTGCGCACCCGAGCGGGTAACGGCGATAGCAGCGGCGGCATGGGCAAACCGCACCGCGTCATACATCGTTTTCTGCTCCAGCCGCGCGGTAATAAAGGCGCCATTAAAGGTGTCGCCCGCCGCGATGGTGTCGATAGCTTTAACGCTGAAGCCAGCAATACGCTGACCATCTCCCTGCTCGCTCAGCCAGACACCGCGGCGACCCAGAGTAATCAGTACCGTGCCGATGCCTTTCGCATGCAGTACTGCCGCAGCGCGGGCGGCATCTTCATCGTTGCTGACCGCAATGCCGGTCAGACTCTCGGCTTCGGTTTCATTCGGGGTAATAATGTCGATCAACGCCAGCAGTTCATCTGAAAGCTGGGTGGCGGGTGCAGGATTGAGAATAACCTGCGTCTGATGCTGTCGGGCAAGCGTCGCGGCGGCCAGCACACTTTCCAGCGGTGATTCCAGCTGCATTAATAGTGCATCGGCGTCGGCGATAATCTGCTGATGGCGCGTCACGCAGGCGGGTGTTAACGCCGCGTTTGCACCGGAGTAGATGCCGATGTTGTTCTCACCGTCACCATTGACGAAAATCATCGCCACGCCGGTTGACTCACCCTCGACCACTTCGACCGGCGTGGTATCAATATTGTCCTGGGCCAGTTGCTGACGAACACGTTCACCAATGTCGTCAGCGCCCACACAGGCGATAAATGCGATATCGGCACCAGCACGACCGGCGGCGACAGCCTGATTCGCACCCTTACCGCCAAACGCAATCTGATAATTCTGCCCGATCACCGTTTCACCGGGACGAGGAAAGTGCGCCAGATTAAGGATGTGGTCAGCGTTAATGCTGCCAAGAACGGCCAGTTTTGCGTTTTTGCTCATTAGGGGAGTCCGGAATAAGTGCGCCACCAGGAGGGTGGCGCAGTGCCCTGCTTTTCTTTGAGTTATTGAGTGACCAGCTTCAGGTCGACCGGGTTGATCGCCTTCACTTTTTCACCCTTCAGCACTTTATCAGCGGTATCTACGCCGATCATGCCAATTTTGTCTGGCATCTGTGCCACGGTCGCGGACAGTTTGCCACCTTCTACCGCTTTAACGCCATCAGCAGTACCGTCAAAACCAACGACGATCACACCAGTTTTACCAGCGGTCTGCAGCGCACGCAGTGCACCCAGCGCCATTTCGTCGTTCTGAGCGAATACGGCCTGAACGTCCGGGTGTGCCTGAAGCAGGTTCTGCATGACGTTCAGACCTTTGGTACGGTCAAAATCGGCTGGCTGGCTGGCGAGGATCTGGAATTTATGCGCATCAGCGGCCTGTTTGAAGCCTTCGCCACGCTCACGGGCGGCAGAAGTCCCGGCAATGCCCTGCAGTTCAATAATTTTGGCGCTTTCGCCGACTTTTTTGGCGATGAAGTCGCCGGCCATTTTACCGCCGAAACGGTTATCGGAGGCGACGTGGCTGACAACGGTGCCCTGTGCCGCAACGCGATCCAGCGTGATCACCGGGATGTTCGCCTGGTTAGCCATCTTCACCGCATTGCCCACAGCATCAGAGTCGGTTGGGTTGATCAGCAGCAGTTTGGTGCCGCGAACCGTCAGATCCTGCACGTTAGCCAGCTCTTTCGCCGGGTTGTTCTGTGAATCCAGCACCACCAGGTTGTAGCCCAGCTTGTCCGCTTCTTTCTGCGCGCCCTCTTTCAGCGAAACAAAGAACGGGTTATTCAGGGTTGAAACCACCAGCGCGATAGTATCTTTGGCCATAGCGCTGGTACTGAGCGTTGCGCCAAGGATCACGGCCAGTGCGGTTAACTTTTTCATCATGTCATCCTGTGTAAGGTCAGAGTTATTTACTGCTTTTATTATCTACCAGCACCGCCAGCAGGATTACTACCGCCTTAACGATCATCTGGTAGTACGAAGAGACGCCCATCAGGTTCAGGCCGTTGTTCAGGAAGCCGAGGATCAGCGCGCCAATCAGGGTGCCGAAAATACGGCCCTTACCGCCTGCCAGGCTGGTTCCGCCCAGCACGACCGCAGCAATCGCATCCAGCTCATAGCCGGTGCCCGCTGTCGGCTGTGCCGAAGAAAGGCGCGCCACTTCAATGGTGCCTGCCAGCGCTGCCAGCATGCCACTCAGTGAATAGACGATGATTTTGACGCGATTCACATTGATGCCGGAGAGACGCGTTGCCGCTTCATTACCGCCAAGCGCATAGATATAGCGACCCAGACGGGTGTGCTGCAGCATGTACCAGGCAGCAATAAAGACCAGCGCCATCAGCCAGACCGGCGCAGGGATACCCAGCGGACGACCAATACCAAACCAGCCCAGCAGATCGGCATTGGCATTAAAACCCGTGTTTACCGGACTGCCATCGGTGTAGACCATGGTGACACCACGCAGCAGCAGCATCATGACCAGCGTGGCGATAAACGCCTGCACTTTGCCGCGCGCCACAATGGTGCCGGTCAGGGCACCGATTGCCGCTCCCAGCGCCAGCGACGCCGCCACCGCGACCAGGGCATTGACCTCCATACCCACCAGCGACGCACCCACCGCGCCAGTCAGGGCCAGCAGCGATCCCACAGAGAGGTCGATACCAGAAGTCAGGATCACCAGCGTCATCCCGACCGCCATAATGGCGTTAACCGAGGTCTGCTGCAGAATGTTGAACAGGTTCGCCACGGTAAAGAAGTTCGGGCTCTGGCTGGCCACCACGGCGATCAGCACCATCAGCGCAATCAGCGACTTCTGTTCCAGTAGCCAGCTTTTGCTAAACCAGCGACGGCTGGCAGGTAAAGTTTGGGTCGTCATACCACTAAATCCTCGCTGTGTTGCTTGCCTACGGCGGCTGCCATCAGGCTCTCCTGAGTGGCTTCTTCTCGGGTAAATTCGCCGCTGATACGGCCTTCATGCATCACCAGAATCCGATCGCTCATGCCCAGCACTTCCGGCATTTCCGAGGAGACCAGAATGATGCTCAGCCCTTCGGCTTTAAACTGGTTAATCAGTTGATAGATCTCTTTCTTCGCGCCGACATCCACACCGCGTGTCGGTTCATCCAGAATCAGTACGTTAGGCCGGGTCATCAGCCCGCGGGCAATCGCCACTTTCTGCTGGTTGCCGCCCGAAAGCAGACCAATGGGCTGCTCCATTGAAGGCGTTTTAACGTTAAACAGCCGGATAAAGTCGCCCACGGCCAGCTGCTCTGCCGCATGTTTCAGCGTGCCACTGCCGTGACTGAAATAGCCTAACGCTGTCAGCGACATGTTCTCTTTTACTGACATGCCCAGCACCAGGCCATCGCGCTTACGATCTTCGGAGATATAGACGATGCCGTTAGCCAGCCCATCCTGCGGTGAGCGCGTCACCACTTCCCGACCATTGAGCCACAGTGTGCCTTCGCGACGCGGCAGGGCGCCGTAAAGCACCTTCATCAGTTCGGTACGGCCCGCGCCCATTAAGCCGGAAACCCCAAGGATTTCACCTTTACGCAGGCTGAAACTGACGTTATCCACGCCCGGTCCGCTGACGTTCTCCACTTTCAGCCGCACGTCGCCTGGTGCCTGATTAATATGGGGATATTGATCTTCCAGCTTACGGCCGACCATCATCTCGATCAGGCTCTCTTCAGTCAGCTCGCTGACCGGGCGTTCAGCAATAAACTGACCGTCGCGGAACACCGTGACGTCATCGCAGATCTCAAAGATCTCTTTCATGCGATGCGAGATATAGACGATGCCGCAGCCCTGCGCTTTCAGTTCGTTGATCACCCGGAACAGCGACAGCGTTTCGGTATCGGTCAGCGCATCGGTCGGCTCATCCATGATGATCACCTGCGACTCAAAGCTCAGGACTTTGGCGATTTCGACCATCTGCTGATCGCCAATCGACAAATCCCCCACCAGCTTGTGGCTGTTGAAGCGCAGATTAAGCCGTTTAAGCAGCGCATCGGCTTCGGCATACATGCGCGGCCACTGGATACGGCCAAAACGGCTGACATATTCGCGGCCGAGAAAAATATTCTCCGCCACGGTTAATTGAGGGATCAGGTTCAGTTCCTGATGAATGATGCCAATACCCGCTTCCTGAGACGCTTTCGGCCCGCTGAAACGGGTCTCTTTGCCCAGCCAGCGCAGCGTACCGGCATCATATTGATAGATGCCGGTCAGCACTTTCATCATGGTGGACTTGCCTGCGCCGTTCTCGCCCACCAGCGCCATCACGCGTCCTGCCCGGACATTCAGCGACGCCCCCTTGAGGGCTTTCACACCCGGAAAAGATTTTTCAATGCCGTCGAGTTGCAGTAAAGGTTGCATAGCGGCCTCAGAAGGTCACACCGGCGCTGAGGATGACATTCGCAAACGGAGAGCACTCTCCGCTGCGAATGACCGCCTGACTACGCTGCGTTTGTTGTTTGAATTGTTCATGACTGGTGTAGCTGATGGTGATGATATTCCCCTGGTGCTGTTGCAAGGCTTCGAGCACGGCGACAAGCGCGCTATGAAGTTGCGGATTATGCTGCTTAATCTCTTCCGCGATCAGGGCGCTCTCTACCTGCATCTCCAGTGCGACAGCATTAACCACCTGCATAAAATCGGGCGTACCCGGCGTAAGCGCTAAATCGATGCGCTGCGGTCCGGCCGGAATCGGCAAGCCTGCATCAGCAATCGTCAGCGTATCCGTGTGTCCCAGGCGGGCAATCACATGAGAGAGTTCAGCGTTTAACAAGCGACCTTTTTTCATCTTTTCACTCCACAGCGAAACGTTTCGCTGTCAGGAGTGTATGAAAAGCCGCCATCAACTCAACCGGCAAAGAAGAAATCTGTGATCGCTATCGAAACGTTTCGCTCACGCGGGGAGAAATTTGTATTAAGTCGGGGGAGGGGCAGAAAAAAGGGCCGCGAACGCGGCCCCGGAGGAGAGGATTAAGGCAGTTTCTTAACCTGCTTAACGTCCATCTCAATGCTGTTGAAATCTTTATCCAGTTCACCCGTCAGCTCGACGTTGTCTTTAGGTGAAATAGTCTGGCCGTTCCAGTGCTTGTGGTCGATTTCGACTTTCATGGTGCCGGTCTGGTCGCGGAACAGATAATCTTCGTTGCCGATCTGTTTCTCCAGCTTACCGCGCACGGTGACCCAGCTGTCATCTTTCATCTCTTCAGCCTGCTTTACGGTCACCACACTGGTGTGATCGGCACTGAAACCACCCTGACCAGCTGCTGCCTGCGTCTGTGCGGCTGGCGCACTGGGATCAACAAATCCACCCTGCTGTGCAGCGAAAACCGGGGCGGAAGCCAGCATTACGACGGCCAGAATTGCAGCGTGCTTTTTCATTTTGTCACCTCTTTTCCATGATGTGGTTCGTCTTGTTGAGCTTAGTTGACCATAAAGTTCTTAACAGCTTCTTAAGAGGCAAAAATAAGCTATTTTCGCCGAAATCAGCTGTACAAGCAGGAAGTTGCTTCGTATAAAGCGCTATCGGAACAGGGAGACGTGATGCGTATTTTACTGATTGAAGATGATCGTTTAATTGGCGACGGTATCAAGGCGGGGCTGAGTAAACTGGGCTTCAGCGTTGACTGGTTTACCTCTGGTGAGACGGGGTTTAACGCGCTGGAGGCCGCGCCCTGGGATGCGGTGATCCTGGATCTCTCACTGCCCGAGCGGGATGGGCTCGATATTCTGCGGCAGTGGCGACAGCAGGGGAAAGATGTACCGGTACTGATACTGACCGCACGCGATGCGCTCGATCAGCGGGTCGAAGGCCTGCAACTGGGAGCCGACGACTATCTGTGTAAACCCTTTGCCTTAACCGAAGTGGCTGCTCGCTTACAGGCGCTGATCCGCCGCCGTCATGGCCAGCTGCAGCCCGAACTCCGGCACGGTAATGTGGTGCTGATACCCGGCAGCCACAGTGTGATGCGCGAAGGTGAGGCGATTGCGCTGAAAAGCCGTGAACTGGCGCTGCTGGAACTGTTTATGCGAAACCCGGGCCGGGTGCTGACACGCAGCCAGCTGGAAGAGAAGCTCTACAACTGGGACGCCGATGTCTCCAGCAATGCGGTAGAGGTTCACATTCATCATCTGCGTAAAAAACTGGGCAGCCAGTTTATCCGCACGCTGCACGGCGTCGGTTATACCCTGGGAGACGCTGAATGCGATCAATGAGCCTGTTTCTGCGGCTGGGTATCGGTTTTGTGCTGCTGCTCGGGATCTGCTGGGCCAGCGCCAGCCTGAGTGCCTGGCATCAGACACGTGAAACCCTTGATGAGCTCTTCGATACCCAGCAGATGCTGCTGGCCAAGCGTCTGCTGACGCTGGATTTCTCCTCGCTGGACAACGCCACTCTGCCTAAAACCAAAGAGATACTGCGCCACCATCGCGGCGATCAGGATGACGACGCCCTGGCCTTTGCCGTCTTTACGCGCGACGGCCGGCAGGTGATGAATGATGGTGACAATGGCCGCTACCTGCCGTTTGAGGCGGAGTATCAGGGATTTCATGAGGGTCAGCTCACCAATGATGACGATCGCTGGCGGTTTGTCTGGCTGACTACGCCCGACCAGCAGTTCCGGGTGGTGGTGGGTCAGGAGTCCGAATACCGTGACGACATGACGCGGGATCTGATGAAAGCCAGCATGCTGCCCTGGCTGATCGCGCTGCCCTTTATGTTGCTGCTGCTGATCGGTCTGGTCTGGTCTGAACTGCGCCCTCTGAAGACGCTGGCACAGCAGCTGGCGCAGCGCGCGCCCGATGATGATACGCCGCTGCAGGCAGACCGCGTGCCGAAAGAGGTGCAACCGCTGATGGTCGCGCTCAACGGTCTGTTCAGCCGCATCAGCGCAATGATGCAGCGTGAACGGCGCTTTACCTCTGATGCCGCACATGAGCTGCGCAGTCCGCTGGCCGCGCTGCAGGTGCAAAGCGAGGTGATCCAGCTGACTGCGGATGATGAAGTGATGCGAAGCCATGCGCTGCAGCAACTGGATGCCGGCATTATCCGCGCAACCCGGCTGGTGGATCAGCTGCTGACGCTCTCACGGGTTGAAGCAGATGATGCACGCAGCGCCTTCGAAACGGTGGCGCTGAAACGCACGGTCCAGGAGACGCTGGCTGCACAGCTGCCGCTGGCGGATAAAACGGGTGTCACGCTGCGGCTGCATGCTGACGCCGATCCGCAGATTCAGGGGCATCCGCTGTTACTGTCACTGCTGGTGCGTAATCTGCTGGATAATGCCATTCGCTATACGCCAGCGGGCAGCGAAGTTGATGTGCGGCTTCAGGCGAATAGCCTGTCGGTAGAGGATAACGGCGAAGGTCTGAGTGCAGCCGATCTGCAACGGCTTGGTGAACGTTTCTGGCGACCGCCAGGTCAGGAGAAAAGCGGAAGCGGGCTGGGATTATCGATAGTCCGCAATATCGCCCAGTTGCACGGGATGCAGGTCAGCTTCAGCCAGCGATCGGGTGGCGGATTATGCGTCACGCTGCGCTGGTCAGCGCCCGCCCCGTAAGGCGGGCACTGCAGATCAAATCTCGACCTGGGTGCCCAGCTCAATCACCCGATTTGGCGGGATCTCAAACTGGTCTGGCGCACGGAGCGCATTGCGCTGCAGCGCCAGGAAGAGTTTGCCACGCAGGCGCAGATACCACGGCCGTTTGCCGATAATCAGCGACTCATGCGACATGAAGAACGATGTCTCCATCATGCGGCAGTTGAGCCCTTCCAGCCCGCAGCGGTGGAAAATCTCCTCGACGTTTGGCGTTTCGCGCCAGCCGTAGCTGGCCACCACCCGCCAGAAGGTGGGCGACAGCTGCTCAATCGTCACGCGACGCACGTTATGCACGTAAGGCGCATCTTCCGTCCGCAACGTCAGCAGCACCACCCGCTCATGCAACACTTTGTTGTGTTTGAGGTTATGCAGCATGGCAAACGGAATCACATTCAGCGCACGCGACATATAGACCGCCGTACCCGGCACGCGAACCGGCGGCGATTTCTCCAGTGACGCGATCATCGCCTCCAGGGAGTTGCCATGCTCGTGCATGCGGCGCAGCAGGCGGAAACGTTCGCTTTTCCACGTCGTCATAATGATAAACATCACCAGGCCGAGACAGAGCGGCAGCCAGCCACCGGAGAAGATTTTCACCAGGTTGGCGGTAAACAGCGGCACATCGATACAGAGCATCAGTACCAGGATGACGGCAACCGCCAGCTTATTCCAGTGCCAGTTTTTAACCGCCACGGTACAGGAGAGCATCGCGGTCAGCACCATGGTGCCGGTGACGGCGATACCGTAGGCCGCAGCCAGATTACTTGAATGCTCAAAGCTGATAATCACAATCAGCACGGCGAAGTAGAGTACCCAGTTAATCACCGGAATATAGATCTGGCCCGATTCGCGCTCAGAGGTGTGGATGATACGCATCCCCGGCAGATAGCCCAGTCGCACCGCCTGGCGCGTCAGCGAGAAGACGCCGGAGATCACCGCCTGTGAGGCAATCACCGTGGCCAGCGTCGCCAGAATCAGCATCGGGATCAGCGCCCAGTCCGGCGCCAGCAGGAAGAAGGGATTTTTAATCGCTTTGGGATCGCTGAGTAACAGCGCGCCCTGACCAAAGTAGTTCAGGACCAGCGACGGCAGCACCACCGAGAACCAGGCCAGTCGGATCGGCACTTTACCGAAGTGACCCATATCGGCATACAGCGCTTCAACCCCGGTAATCGCCAGTACCACCGCGCCAAGCGCGAAGAATGAGACAGATTTATAGTGCAGGAAGAACTCGACCGCGTAGGCAGGATTCAGCGCATGCAGCACTTCCGGGTTTTTCATGATGCCGCTGACCCCCAGGATCGCCAGCACCAGGAACCACACCAGCATCACCGGCGCGAAAAGTTTGCCCACCATGCCGGTGCCATGTTTCTGAATCGCAAACAGCAGCGTCAGCACCGCAATCGACATCGGCACAATAAAGGGATCCAGCGACGGCGCGGCAATCTCCAGACCTTCAATGGCTGACATCACCGAAATGGCCGGCGTGATCACCACTTCCCCATAGAAGAAGCTGCCGCCAATCAGGCCCATGATCACCAGCACTGCCGTGGCGCGTGCACCCGTATGGCGGCCCGCCAGCGACATCAGTGTCAGAATACCGCCTTCACCGGCATTGTCGGCGCGCATCACATAACTGATGTACTTCAGTGATACCACCAGCACCAGCAGCCAGAAAATCAGCGACAAAAAGCCAAACACCGCTTCCCGCTCAACGCCGAAGCCGAACTGTCCGGAGAGACATTCACGCAAGGTATACAGCGGACTGGTGCCGATATCCCCGTAAACAACACCAATAGCGGCCAGCGTTAATCCGCGAAGTGACTGCTTATTATCCGAGCTCATAGAGTTATCTTTTGTTGGAGTCTAAGAGGCGCAACAACCCCTCGCTCAGGCCATCAAAAAGCGCACAGTATGCACGGTTTGCCGAAAATTCCTATACCCGCTTCGCCTGTCTGCCAGGGTAACGGGGTGGTTTCAGGCATTAAAGCGTTAATCAGCGCCGCTTTCAAAGCAGGCAAACCTTATGAAACAAAAAAGCTGACAGCTATCAACGCTTTCACGCATGATGATCTATAGAGTAAGGCGCTTGCTGAAGCGCGGCGGCCCGACGATCGTAAGGACATTGAAGTGATTATGGCTCAACCCCATCTTTTGGCAGAAAGAATTTCTCGCCTTAGCAATGCGTTAGAAAAAGGATTGTATGAGCGACATCATGCCATCCGCCTTTGCCTGCTGGCAGCGCTGAGCGGTGAAAGCGTATTCCTGCTGGGACCGCCCGGCATCGCCAAGAGCCTGATTGCCCGCCGCCTGAAATATGCCTTTCAGCACGCCCGCGCCTTTGAATATCTGATGACCCGTTTCTCCACACCGGAAGAGGTGTTTGGCCCGCTATCTATTCAGGCACTGAAGGATGAAGGGCGCTATCAGCGCCTCACTAAAGGTTATCTGCCCGACGCGGAGATTGTTTTTCTGGATGAGATCTGGAAAGCCGGCCCGGCGATTCTGAATACCCTGCTGACCGCTATCAACGAACGCCGCTTCCGCAATGGCGACAGCGAAGAGGCCATTCCGATGCGTCTGCTGGTCACCGCCTCCAATGAAATGCCGGAAGCGGACAGCGGCCTTGAAGCGCTCTATGATCGGATGCTGATCCGCCTGTGGCTGGATAATGTGCATGAGAAGCAGAACTTTCGCAGCATGCTGACCCATCAGCAGGATGAGCACACCAATCCGGTCGCGGAATCCCTGCGCATCAGTGATGAGGAGTATGCGCAGTGGCAGCTCGGCATCAGTCAGGTCAGCCTCCCGGATGCGGTGTTCGAGCTGATTTATCAGCTGCGCCAGCAACTGGAAAGCCAGCCCGCTGCGCCCTATATTTCCGATCGTCGCTGGAAAAAAGCTATTCATCTGCTGCAGGCCAGCGCCTTTTACAGTGGCCGCAGCGCCATTGCGCCGATAGACCTGATCCTGCTGAAAGATTGCCTCTGGCACGACGTCGCGTCCATGCAGCTGCTGGAGCGCGAAATCGATCAGCTGATGACACAGCACGCCTGGCAGCAGCAGCCGATGCTGCTGAAACTGCATCAGATAAAAGCGCGTCGCATGGCTCTGCAGCAGCAACAGAGCATCGCACAGGCGATCACACTGGAAAAACACAGTGGGATGTTCAGTCGCAAACCCCATTATGATCTGCCGGAAAGCTTCACTGATGAGCAACTGACGCTGATGCTGCAAAAGCCGCTGATGCTGCATGACATGCAGGTGACACATCTGGTGATCGCGCGTGATGCACTGAATCAGTGGCTGCAGAAAGGGGGCGAGGTTCGCGGCAAGCTCAATGGAATTGGCTTTGCGCAGAGTCTGGATTTACAGGTAGATGCGCAGCACTGCCTGGCTATCCGTGATGTCAGCCTGCAATCGTCGCGTCTGACACTGCCTGGCGTCAGCAACAGCGAGCCGCTGCCCGGTGAGATCACCGAAGCGCTGGATGCACTGGAGAGTGAACTGCGGTCGCAGCGTCATCTGTTCAGCCAGCATCAGCGCTGCCTGTTTATCAGTGATGACTGGCTGGCGCGCGTTGAAACCAGCCTGCAGAATGTGGCGGAACAGTTGAAACAGGCGCGTAAATGATCCCACTGGAGACGCTCAGCACACTGCTCTCCGTGGGTGAAACCGAACTGATTGAAGAGCTGATTATTGCCCTGCTGGCGTCTCCACAGCTGGCGCTGTTTTTTGAAAAGTTTCCCGGGCTGAAAAAAGCGCTGTTGCGCGATGTGCCACGCTGGCGAGCGGAGATCAACGCTGAGCTCAAAGCCACGCCGGTTCCGGCCACGCTGGCCGAAGAGTTTCAGCTGTTCCAGCGGGTACAACTCCTCAGCGATCGTGAATTCAGCCACCAGCTGAATGCCACACTTCAGGCGCTTGAAAGCCTGCCTTCCCCTTTTCTGGATGAAGCCAACCGGCTGCTGCAGCACACCGATATCAGCCATCTCAGCAGCGCGCAGCACCAGCTTTTTCTACAGCGCTGGCGGCTGAGCCTGACCTTACAGACCCTGACGCTGAATCAGACGTTGCTGGAGCAGCAGCGCGAACGCCTGCTGGCGGAACTGCAGCAGCGTATGGCGCTGAGCGGTCAGCTGGCACCGATTCTCGGCGACGATGACGAAGCCGCCGCTGGCCGGCTGTGGGACATGAGCAAAGCGTCACTGCAGCCTGGCGACTATCAGCTGATGCTGCAATATGGCGACTTTCTGGCGCAGCAGCCGGAGCTGCTGAAACTGGCCCAGCAGCTGGGTCGCAGCCGCGAGGCAAAATCGGTGCCGTCGCAGGATGCCCCTATGGAGGCCTTTCACCATATGGTGCAGGAACCTGCGGCCGTGCCGGAGGAGGTCAGCGGCATTCACCAGAGCGATGACGTTCTGCGTCTGCTGCCGCCGGAGTTAGCTGCGCTGAGTATCAGTGAACTGGAGCTGGAGTTTTACCGGCGGCTGGTAGAGAAACGGCTGCTGACCTACAAGCTGCAGGGCGATGCCTGGCATGAAAAGGTCACGATGCGTCCGGCCAGCCACCAGCAGCATGAAGAGCAGCCACGCGGGCCTTTCATCGTCTGCGTCGATACCTCGGGTTCGATGGGTGGCTTCAATGAGCGCTGCGCCAAAGCGTTTTGTCTGGCGCTGCTGAAAGTCGCGCTGGCCGATCGCCGTCGCTGCTACATCATGCTGTTTGCGCATGAGGTGATCGGCTATGAACTGACCGGTGATGACGGGCTGGAACAGACGATTCGCTTTCTCAGTCAGCGCTTTCGCGGCGGCACCGATCTGGCAGCCTGCCTCTCTTCCGTTGTGACCCGGATGGAAGGTGCACTGTGGCAGGAAGCCGATGCAGTGATCGTCTCCGATTTTATTGCCCAGCGTCTGCCGGAAGAGGTGATCGGGACCATTAAAACGCGTCAGCGAAATAATCAGCAACGTTTTCACGCCGTGGCTATGTCGGCCCACGGGAAACCAGGCATTCTGCGCATCTTCGACCATATCTGGCGTTTCGATACCGGCATGAAAAGCCGTCTGCTGCGTCACTGGCGGCGTTAAGTCATCGGGCAGAAATGCATATTTGCTATAGTAAATTACCGTTTCACTTACTCAGCAATCTGGAGCTTACTGTGACGCTTGCTCAACCTCATCGCGATCTGCCTGCGCCGACGCGAACGCTACTGCTCTCCGGCCATAACATTGAACAAAAACGTGCCGAATTGCTGGCCTATTTCCACCAGACCTGGGAACAGTATGAAAGTCTGTTTACCTGTCTGGCCGATTCCCAGGCCTGGTTTACCAAAGCCATTCCGCTGCGCCATCCTTTAATCTTCTATTTTGGCCACACCGCTACCTTCTACATTAATAAGCTGATGGCCGGACGCCTTATCGACGCGCGTCTGGACGATCGTATCGAAGCGATGATGGCGATTGGTGTGGATGAGATGAGCTGGGACGATCTCAACGACAGCCACTATGACTGGCCCACTGTCGAAGAAGTCCGCGAATACCGCGGGCGCGTTAAAGCGCTGGTCAGCGATCTGATCCAGACCCTGCCGCTGACTCTGCCGATCACCTGGGAGAGTCCGGCCTGGGTGATCCTGATGGGCATTGAGCATGAGCGTATTCATCTGGAAACGTCCAGCGTACTGATACGCCAGTTACCGGTCGGGTGGGTGAAACCCCAGCCCGCGTGGCCGGTCTGCCCGATGGCGCGCCACCAGCGCGAGGCTGTTCCGGCCAATACCCTGCTGCCGATGCCCGGCGGCACCGTCACGCTGGGTAAAACCGACGAGACCTATGGCTGGGATGTCGAATATGGCCGCCAGCAGATCGCGCTGCAGCCGTTCAGGGCGAGCAAAATGCTGGTCAGCAACGCGGAATTCCTGGCGTTCGTTGAGGCGGGGGGTTATCAGGACGCTCGCTGGTGGGATGACGAAGGCTGGGGCTGGTGTCAGTTTGCTAAAGCGGAGATGCCCACCTTCTGGGTCGGCACGCCTGCGATGCCCGATCAGCTTAAACTGCGTCTGATGTGTGAAGAAGTCGCGATGCCGTGGGACTGGCCAGCCGAGGTTAACCAGCTGGAAGCGGCGGCCTTCTGCCGCTGGAAAGCGGATCAGACCGGAATGAGTGTTCAGCTCCCCTGTGAAGCGGAGTGGGCTCAGCTGCGCGAACAGGTCGCGGGCGATCAGCCGGATTGGGATCGGGCACCGGGTAACATTAACCTGGCGTACTGGGCTTCCTCTTCACCGGTCGATCTCTTCGCCCAGGGTGACTTCTTCGATATCGTCGGGAACGTCTGGCAGTGGACGACCACGCCGACCAACGGCTTTGAAGGTTTTAAAGTCCACCCGCTTTATGATGATTTCTCTACCCCGACCTTTGATGGCAAACATTCGCTGATCAAAGGCGGTAGCTGGATATCGACCGGCAACGAAGAGCTGAAATCGGCACGCTATGCGTTCCGCCGCCACTTCTTCCAGCACGCCGGTTTCCGCTACGTGGTTTCCAGCCATCAGGAAACCATGGCGCTGAACCCGTATGAATCTGACGCCATGGTGTCGCAATACCTCGACTTCCAGTATGGCCCGCGCTATTTCGGCGTGGATAACTATGCCGAAAGCCTGGTAAACCTGGCGCTGAACTACACCACAGCACGCGGCGAGGCACTGGATATCGGCTGTGCCACCGGACGCGCCAGTTTTGAACTGGCCCGCCACTTTGAACGTGTCACCGGCATGGACTACTCGGCGCGCTTCATCGATGTGGCGCTTCAGCTGGCCAGCGGCGAAGACTTCCGTTATCTCCTGCCACAGGAAGGCGATCTGGTGGAGTATCGCCAGGTTCGCCTGAAAGATTTCGCGCTGGAGAGCGAACTGGCGCAGCGGATTCAGTTTGTTCAGGGCGACGCCTGTAACCTTAAGCCGCAACCCGCCCGTTACGATCTGGTACTTGCATCCAACCTGATCGATCGCCTGCGTCAGCCCGCACGCTTCCTGCAGGATGTCACGCCGATGCTGCGTCAGGGCGGCATTCTGGTGCTCTCCTCGCCCTATACCTGGCTGGAGGATTTCACGCCGAAGGAGAACTGGCTGGGCGGCGTGCGTGAAAACGGTGAGGCACTGACGACGCTACAGGCACTGCAACGTCTGCTGGCGGCCGACTTCGACCTGGTCGACGAACCGCAGGATAAACCGTTTGTGATCCGCGATACGGCCCGCAAGTTCCAGCATACGCTGGCGCAGGTCACCGTCTGGCGCAAACGCTAAGTGAACCGGCAGCGACGCCCGTCGCTGCCGGGAGTTGCCTGAACCACTATTTTGCTGCACATTCATCCTTGTTTACTTAAGCAGACCAATAACGAGGATGGCCATGGCCGAACATCTGCAGCTCGATAACCTGGATCGCGGCATTCTGAATGCCCTGCTCGACAATGCGCGCACTGCTTACGCCGAGCTGGCAAAACAGTTTAACGTCAGCCCCGGCACCATTCATGTCCGCGTGGAGAAGATGAAGCAGGCGGGCATTATCCTGGGCACCCGGGTTGATATCGATCCGCGCCAGTTGGGGTTTGATGTCTGCTGTTTTATCGGCATTATCCTTAAGAGCGCGCGTGACTATCCGGCGGCGCTGAGCAAACTGGATGCGCTGGATGAAGTGGTTGAAGCCTGGTACACCACCGGCCACTACAGCATCTTTATTAAGGTGATGTGCCGATCCATTGATGCCCTGCAACAGGTGCTGATCAACAAGATCCAGACCATAGATGAAATTCAGTCGACGGAAACGCTGATCTCGCTGCAAAACCCGATCATGCGCACTATCAAGCCCTGATCCTTCTCCGCCTTGTGCATAATCTTATCCCTGACGAATGTGGCGGCTGGCAACGGCTGCGTTCGCTTCTCTTAATCTATTAACCCTGTTGTCCACAGGTGGATCACCGCTTGATCACAGCGTACAATGCTCGCCTTAATGTCCGGGAGAGCAAGATGGCCGATATTACCTTAATCAGTGGCAGTACTCTGGGTAGCGCAGAGTATGTGGCTGAACATCTGGAAGAAAAATTACAGGAAGCGGGCTTCTCAACGCAGATGCTGCATGGCCCGGAGCTGGATGAAGTGCCACATGAGGGTATCTGGCTGGTGGTCTGTTCAACTCACGGTGCAGGCGATATTCCCGATAACCTGCTGCCGCTGTTCGAAGCCATCACGGAAAGCCAGCCCGATCTCTCGCAGGTCCGGTTTGGTGCCATCGGACTCGGCAATCATGAATATGATCTCTTTTGTGGCGCGATCCGCCAGATTGAAGCCCTGTTAATTGCTCAGGGTGCCCGCCAGATCGGCGATCGTCTGGAGATTGATGTGCTGGAGCATGAGATCCCTGAAGATCCCGCGGAAGCCTGGCTGGAAAGCTGGAAAAAGGCGATCTGAAGGGGGCTGGGGATCGCGAAATAGTGACGATCCCCAGTGGAACATGCTGATTTTATCCTTTTCTGCTCGTTTATTTTGTGGATAACTACCCTCTTTTACTGCGTATAACCGGTAGTTATCCAAAGAACAACCGTAGAATGAATTTTGAGCTGTGGATAACATGCCATTTTGATCCCAGCTTATACGGATCAGGATCACCGATCACTAACAGGTAGTGATCCTCTTCATCCTGTTGTTTCTGCTGTGCTTCTGGCACATATCCACAGAAAAGCGGGATCCTAATAAGAGATCTAACAGAAAGATCATATACAGATCTAAGATCCTTTCTTTTAAAACCGGACGATCCCGCGGCTTTCACCCCAGACGGAATTTGAGTAGAATCCACGCCCCAGGACGACGATCCTGCAAGTTCATCAACCGAGGTACCACTTCATGTTTTATCAGGATCCTTTTGACGTCATCGTAATTGGTGGTGGTCATGCGGGCACCGAAGCCGCAATGGCGGCAGCCCGAATGGGTCAGCAAACCCTGTTACTCACCCATAACATTGATACGCTTGGACAAATGTCCTGTAACCCGGCGATTGGTGGGATTGGCAAAGGACATTTGGTGAAGGAAGTGGATGCCCTGGGTGGTCTGATGGCCAGTGCGATTGACCAGGCGGGTATCCAGTTTAGGATACTAAACGCCAGCAAAGGTCCGGCAGTGCGGGCAACCCGTGCTCAGGCGGATCGCGTGCTCTATCGCCAGGCAGTGCGTACGGCCCTGGAGAACCAGCCCAATCTGATGATCTTCCAGCAGGCGGTCGACGATCTTATCGTGGAAAACGATCGTGTGGTGGGTGCAGTCACCCAGATGGGACTGAAGTTCCGCGCGAAAACAGTCGTCCTCACCGTCGGCACTTTCCTTGACGGCAAAATTCATATCGGTCTGGATAATTACAGTGGCGGTCGCGCAGGTGATCCCCCGTCCATTCCGCTGGCAAAACGACTACGTGCGCTGCCGCTGCGGGTAGACCGCCTCAAGACTGGTACGCCACCGCGTATCGATGCGCGCACCATCGATTTTTCAGTGCTCAGCCCGCAGCACGGCGATAACCCGATGCCGGTGTTCTCGTTTATGGGCAATGCGTCTCAGCATCCGCAGCAGGTACCATGCTGGATCACTCACACCAATGAGAAAACCCATGAGGTGATCCGCAATAATCTGGATCGCAGCCCGATGTATGCCGGGATCATCGAGGGGATCGGTCCACGCTACTGCCCGTCTATCGAAGACAAAGTGATGCGCTTTGCCGATCGTAACTCGCATCAGATCTTCCTGGAGCCGGAAGGGCTGACCAGCAATGAGATCTACCCGAATGGCATCTCAACCAGTCTGCCATTTGATGTGCAGATTCAGATCGTTCGCTCCATGCAGGGCATGGAGAATGCGAAGATCGTGCGTCCGGGCTATGCCATCGAGTATGACTTCTTCGATCCACGCGATCTCAAACTGACGCTGGAGAGCAAATTTATTCACGGCCTGTTCTTTGCCGGCCAGATCAACGGCACAACCGGCTACGAAGAAGCCGCTGCGCAGGGGATGCTGGCGGGTCTGAATGCCGCGCGTCAGTCTGCGGACAAAGAGGGCTGGGCACCACGTCGTGACCAGGCTTATCTGGGCGTACTGGTTGATGACCTCTGTACGCTCGGTACCAAAGAGCCGTACCGGATGTTTACCTCCCGTGCTGAATATCGTCTGATGCTGCGCGAAGACAATGCCGATCTGCGTCTGACCGAAACCGGTCGTGAACTGGGTCTGGTGGATGATGCGCGCTGGGCGCGTTTCAATCAGAAGCTGGAAGCGATTGAACAGGAGCGTCAGCGCCTGCGCGATATCTGGGTCCATCCGAAGTCAGAGCACGTGACGGAAGTGAATACGGTACTCAGCGCGCCGCTGACCAAAGAAGCGAGCGGCGAAGATCTGCTGCGCCGTCCTGAGCTGACCTATCTGAAGCTGATGACGCTGGATGCCTTTGGTCCGGCACTGGCTGATGAGCAGGCCGCTGAGCAGGTTGAGATTCAGGTCAAATATGAAGGTTATATCGCGCGTCAGCAGGAAGAGATCGATCGCCAGCTGCGCAACGAGAACACGCTGTTACCGGTGGAGCTCGACTATCGCCAGGTGAACGGCCTCTCAAATGAGGTTATCGCCAAGCTGAACGATCACAAACCGAGTTCGATTGGTCAGGCGACGCGTATCTCCGGCATTACGCCGGCGGCCATCTCAATTCTGCTTATCTATCTGAAAAAACAGGGTCTGCTGCGTAAAAGCGCCTGATCTGAAAACGGGGCGAGGAGACTCGCCCCCGCTGAATGGACTTATGCTGTGATCAACACACTCACGTCGCTGCTACAGGCAGCCGGTATTTCCCTCTCCGATCAACAAAAACAGCAGCTGGTTGCCTATGTCGGCCTGCTGGATAAGTGGAACAAAGCCTACAATCTGACATCAGTGCGCGATCCGCAGCAGATGCTGGTACGCCATATCCTCGACAGCATCGTGGTGGCGCCGCATCTGCAAGGCTCACGTTTCATTGATGTTGGAACCGGACCAGGACTGCCTGGCATTCCGCTGGCTATCGTGATGCCTGATGCGCACTTTACGTTGCTCGACAGCCTGGGCAAGCGGGTGCGTTTCCTGCGTCAGGTTCAGCATGAGTTAGGACTCACTAACATTACTCCGGTGCAGAGCCGGGTTGAGGCGTTCCCGGCTGAGCCGCCCTTTGATGGCGTGATCAGTCGTGCATTTGCCTCGCTGACCGACATGGTGAACTGGTGTCATCATCTGCCGGGAAGAGAAGGGCGCTTCTTCGCGCTGAAAGGCGTGCGTCCGGACGATGAAATTGCGGAGTTACCGGCAGGCTACGTCTCTGATGCTGTGATTAAGTTGCAGGTACCGCAGCTGGAAGGTGATCGCCACCTGGTCATTCTTCGTCACCAATAGGCTTTCGACTGGCAGAGATTTAGCGTTTATCTGCCAGTGATTTTCGTCAGTTCCGGGATGAAAAAAGTGCAGATGATGCGCTATCAATAAAAGATTTTGATTAAGCCCTGGCTGACCGAAGGTTAAAACGCTGACGGAAATTATCCGAAAAGCTCTGTTACATTTAACGTTTAATTCACATTCAGTTATCAGAAATATCACTTGTATAGGCGGGTCGCTGAATAAAAGTAGTCACGGCAGAAAATATATCGCGGTAATAACTTTGCGTGCGTAATATCAATTACACGATTCTTAAGCACAGTTCGATGTCAATAGCGTGTTTTCTGTGAAAATAGTCTTGCAGATGCATTTTTATAATTTCAATGCTTTGATTTTATTGAGTTAATTTGTAATACAGATTGTTCTTAAATAGCGCGAAGATAAAACTCAGTGTAGTGAAAGTGCTTATTATGTGATCTAAAGCACGCTTTAAAAGCAAGTTGCGAGGGAATTTTCAGTCAGATTAGGGTGAATCTCTGCAGGGTAATCTTTGGAAAAATAGCCCTCCGGAAAGAAATTTAAATAATTGTTCACCTTTTCGCTACTTACCGATTGAAATCGCAGGTGCGGCCCGTATAATTTGCACGGCTTTTGCTGCTTGACTCAACTGCGCAAAGGCAGTCTTATACGACACGCGACATACCCCTAACGGGGCAGGAGAGTATCAGCGTCATGTCAGTGTCTCTTTACAGTGTAAAATACGCCCGAACGGTGCTGATGATTCAGCTGGTGACGATAGTCATCATCGGTGCACTCTTTGCTCTTAAAGATGTCATCTGGGGTCTCTCTGCTCTTGCTGGCGGTGCGGCAGCCTGGCTGCCAAACGTATTGTTTTTGTTTTTAGCCTGGCGCCTGCAGGGGCAAACCCCAGCTTCGGGGCGAGTCGCGTGGAGCTTCGCTTTGGGTGAAATAGCCAAAGTGTTTGCGACCATCATTTTGCTCATTGTGGCGTTGGGTCTATTCGGAGCGGTTTTCTGGCCGGTCGGAATAACCTGGTTATCGGTGCTGGTGGTACAAATGCTGGCACCGGCGGTAATTAACAACAAAGGGTAAGAGGCATCATGGCTGCAGGAGAAATCTCTACTCCGCAAGAGTACATTGGTCACCACCTGACTCATCTTCAGTTGGACCTGCGTACCTTCGAGATAGTGAATCCGCACGACGCTCCCGCGACGTTCTGGGTATTAAATATCGATTCCATGTTTTTCTCTATGGTGCTGGGAATCATCTTCTTGGTGTTGTTCCGTAGCGTGGCGAAATCTGCCACCAGCGGTGTGCCAGGGAAAATGCAGGCGGCTATCGAACTGGTTGTCGGTTTCGTCGATAGTAACGTGCGCGACATGTATCACGGTAAGAGCAAACTTATCGCCCCGCTGGCTCTGACAATCTTTGTCTGGGTCTTCCTGATGAACTTCATGGATCTGCTGCCAATCGACTTGCTGCCATATATTGGCGAGCACGTATTGGGGTTACCGGCGCTGCGCGTCGTACCATCTGCAGACGTGAACATCACGCTATCTATGGCGTTGGGCGTATTTATTTTGATTCTGTTCTACAGCATCAAAATGAAAGGCATTGGCGGCTTCACTAAAGAGCTGACGCTGCAGCCTTTTAACCACCCGATCTTCATCCCGATCAACCTGATTCTGGAAGGTGTGAGCCTGCTGTCTAAGCCTGTATCACTGGGTTTACGACTGTTCGGTAACATGTATGCGGGTGAACTGATCTTTATCCTTATTGCCGGTCTGTTGCCGTGGTGGTCGCAGTGGGTGCTGAATGTGCCGTGGGCCATTTTCCACATCCTGATCATTTCGCTACAGGCTTTCATTTTCATGGTCCTCACGATTGTCTATCTGTCGATGGCATCTGAAGAACATTGATTTTTTTCTCAACACTACTTTCCCTCTTGATTTCGGGTTGCAGCGCACACCGCTGAAGCCCGGAAGATGAAGGGAGCATTTAACTGAAACAAACTGGAGACTGTCATGGAAAACCTGAATATGGATCTGCTGTACATGGCTGCCGCTGTGATGATGGGCCTGGCGGCAATCGGTGCTGCGATCGGTATCGGCATCCTCGGAGGAAAATTCCTGGAAGGCGCTGCTCGTCAGCCTGACCTGATTCCTCTGCTGCGTACGCAGTTCTTTGTTGTAATGGGTCTGGTGGATGCAATCCCGATGATCGCTGTTGGTCTGGGTCTGTACGTGATGTTTGCTGTCGCCTAAAGCCCTGTGTTCACTCAGCGCACAATGTGCAAGGGTGAACGGATTCTGCCGCTTATCGTTGATAACGGCAGAAAAGTTAAATACTCAATCTAGAGGCATTGTGCTGTGAACATTAATGCAACAATCCTCGGCCAGGCTATCGCGTTCATCCTGTTTGTCGCGTTCTGCATGAAGTACGTATGGCCGCCGCTCATGGCTGCTATCGAAAAGCGCCAGAAAGAAATTGCTGAAGGCCTTGCTTCTGCTGAACGTGCAAAGAAAGATTTGGATCTCGCGCAGGCTAATGCGACCGACCAGCTGAAAAAAGCCAAAGAAGACGCTCAGGTCATTATCGAGCAAGCGAACAAGCGTCGCGCGCAGATTCTGGACGAAGCCAAAACCGAAGCTGAAAACGAACGTAATCGCATCGTGACACAAGCGCAGGCTGAAATTGACGCTGAACGCAAACGTGCGCGTGAAGAACTGCGTAAGCAGGTTGCGTTGCTGGCTATGGCTGGCGCCGAGAAGATCATCGAACGCTCCGTGGATGAAGCTGCTAACAGCGACATCGTTGATAAACTGGTCGCTGAACTGTAAGGAGGGAGGGGCTGATGTCTGATCTGATTACTGTAGCTCGCCCCTACGCCAAAGCAGCTTTTGACTTTGCTGTTGAGCATCAAAGTATTGAACGCTGGCAACAGATGCTGGCGTTTGCCGCAGAAGTGGCTCGCAATGAACAGATGGCTGATCTTCTCTCAGGTGCATTAGCACCCGAAGCGCTGGCAGCGTCGTTTAACGCAGTCTGTGGTGATCAACTGGATGAACCCGCGCAGAACCTGATTAAGGTGATGGCGGAAAACGGACGTTTGACAGCGCTTCCGGCTGTACTGGCCCAATACATCGAACTGCGTGACGCTCATGAAGCCACCGCTGAAGTTGATGTTATCTCCGCCAGTACGCTGAGTGACGACCAGCTGAATAAAATCAGCGCCGCGATGGAAAAACGTCTGTCACGCAAAGTTAAGCTGAATTGCAAAATTGATAAGTCTGTGATGGCAGGCGTGATCATCCGTTCGGGTGATCTGGTTATTGATGGCAGCGTACGCGGCCGTCTTGACCGTCTGGCTGACGTCTTGCAGTCTTAAGGGGACTGGAGCATATGCAACTGAATTCCACCGAAATCAGCGAACTGATCAAGCAGCGCATTGCTCAGTTCAATGTCGTGAGTGAAGCTCACAACGAAGGTACGATTGTTTCTGTAAGTGACGGTATCATCCGCGTACACGGCCTGGCCGATGTCATGCAGGGTGAGATGATTGCCCTGCCGGGCAACCGTTACGCTATCGCCCTGAACCTCGAGCGTGACTCGGTTGGTGCAGTGGTGATGGGCCCTTACGCTGACCTCGCCGAAGGCATGAAGGTTAAGTGTACTGGCCGTATTCTTGAAGTACCGGTAGGCCGTGGCCTGCTGGGCCGCGTAGTGAACACCCTGGGTGCTCCTATCGACGGTAAAGGCGCAATCGACAACGACGGTTTCTCACCGGTTGAAGTCATTGCACCTGGCGTTATCGACCGTCAGTCAGTCGACCAGCCGGTTCAGACCGGTTATAAGTCGGTCGATGCGATGATTCCAATCGGCCGTGGCCAGCGTGAGCTGATCATCGGTGACCGTCAGACCGGTAAAACCGCAATGGCGATCGATGCGATCATCAACCAGCGCGACTCAGGCATCAAGTGTGTCTACGTTGCGATTGGTCAGAAAGCCTCAACCATCTCTAACGTGGTTCGTAAGCTGGAAGAGCATGGCGCGCTGCAGAACACCATCGTTGTTGTGGCGTCTGCTTCTGAATCTGCTGCACTGCAGTATCTCTCTCCGTACGCAGGCTGTGCGATGGGCGAATACTTCCGTGACCGCGGTGAAGATGCGCTGATCGTATACGATGACCTTTCTAAGCAGGCTGTCGCGTACCGTCAGATTTCTCTGCTGCTGCGCCGTCCACCAGGTCGTGAAGCATTCCCTGGCGACGTGTTCTATCTCCACTCCCGTCTGCTGGAACGTGCATCACGCGTAAGCGCTGATTATGTAGAGCGTTTCACCAATGGCGCAGTGACAGGTAAAACCGGTTCACTGACCGCGCTGCCGATCATCGAAACCCAGGCGGGCGACGTTTCTGCGTTCGTTCCGACCAACGTAATCTCGATTACTGATGGTCAGATCTTCCTGGAATCGAACCTGTTCAACTCCGGTATTCGTCCGGCCGTTAACCCAGGTATTTCGGTATCCCGCGTAGGTGGTGCTGCACAGACCAAGATCATCAAGAAACTGTCCGGTGGTATCCGTACCGCGCTGGCACAGTATCGTGAACTGGCGGCATTCTCGCAGTTCGCCTCTGATCTGGATGATGCAACCCGCAAACAGCTGAGCCACGGTCAGAAAGTGACCGAGCTGCTGAAGCAGAAACAGTATGCGCCGATGTCTGTCGCACAGCAGGGTCTGGTTCTGTTCGCTGCAGAGCGTGGCTATCTGAACGACGTTGAACTGGCAAAAATTGGCAGCTTCGAAGCTGCACTGCTGGCCTTCGCCGATCGCGACCACGCTGAGCTGATGGCTGAAATCAACCAGTCGGGTAACTTTAATAACGATATCGAAGCCAAGCTGAAAGGCCTGGTCGAGACGTTTAAAGCAACCCAGTCCTGGTAATGTCTGGCGGCTTGTCTGAAAAGGCAGGCCGCAAGGCTTTGAGGAGAAGCTAATGGCCGGCGCAAAAGAGATACGAAGCAAGATTGGAAGCGTGAAAAACACGCAGAAGATCACCAAAGCGATGGAAATGGTCGCCGCCTCCAAGATGCGTAAAACGCAGGAACGCATGGCGGCCAGCCGTCCGTATGCAGAAACCATGCGCAAAGTGATTGGTCACCTTGCGTTGGGTAATCTGGAATACAAGCACCCTTACCTGGAAGAGCGCGACGTGAAGCGCGTCGGCTACCTGGTCGTTTCAACTGACCGCGGGCTTTGTGGTGGTTTGAACATTAACCTGTTCAAAAAGTTACTGGCGGATATGAAGTCCTGGTCCGATAAAGGCGTGCAGAGCGATCTGTCGATTATCGGTTCAAAAGGGGCGTCATTCTTTAATGCTGTGGGTGGCAACATTGTGGCGCAAGTCAGTGGCATGGGCGATAAACCTACCCTGTCTGACCTGATTGGCCCGGTAAAAGTGATGTTGCAGGCTTATGATGAAGGCCGCATCGACAAGCTGATGATCGTCAATAACAAATTCAATAACACCATGTCTCAGACTCCGACCATCACCCAACTGCTGCCGTTACCGCCAGCGGAAGGTGAAGAAGAGATGAAGGCGAAGACCTGGGATTACCTGTATGAACCCGATCCGAAAGCGCTGCTGGATACCCTGCTGCGTCGTTATGTCGAATCGCAGGTTTATCAGGGTGTGGTGGAAAATCTGGCCAGTGAGCAGGCCGCACGTATGGTAGCGATGAAAGCCGCAACCGATAACGGCGGAAATCTGATCAAAGAGCTGCAGTTGGTGTACAACAAAGCTCGTCAGGCCAGCATCACCCAGGAACTTACCGAGATTGTCGGTGGAGCCTCCGCGGTTTAACCAGGTTTGGAATTAGGTAGAGGATTCAAGATGGCAACTGGAAAGATTGTCCAGATTATCGGCGCCGTTGTTGACGTCGAATTCCCTCAGGACGCGGTACCGCAAGTGTACAGCGCCCTCGAGGTTATGAATGGTGATGCGCGTCTGGTGCTGGAAGTTCAGCAGCAGCTCGGCGGCGGCGTAGTACGTACCATCGCAATGGGTACGTCTGACGGCCTGAAGCGTGGTCTGAGCGTCAACGACCTGCAGAAACCGATTCAGGTACCCGTCGGTAAAGCGACCCTGGGCCGTATCATGAACGTTCTCGGCGAGCCAATCGATATGAAAGGCGAGCTGAAAGAAGAAGATGGCAGCGCAGTAGAGATCGCCTCTATTCACCGCGCAGCCCCTTCTTATGAAGATCAGTCTAACTCGCAGGAACTGCTGGAAACCGGCATCAAGGTTATCGACCTGATGTGTCCGTTTGCTAAAGGCGGTAAAGTCGGTCTGTTCGGTGGTGCGGGTGTAGGTAAAACCGTCAACATGATGGAACTGATCCGTAACATCGCGGCTGAACACTCAGGTTACTCAGTGTTTGCCGGTGTGGGTGAGCGTACTCGTGAGGGTAACGACTTCTACCACGAAATGACTGACTCTAACGTTATCGATAAAGTTGCACTGGTCTATGGCCAGATGAACGAGCCGCCGGGTAACCGTCTGCGCGTAGCACTGACCGGTCTGACCATGGCGGAAAAATTCCGTGATGAAGGTCGCGACGTTCTGCTGTTCATCGATAACATCTACCGTTATACCCTGGCCGGTACAGAAGTTTCTGCACTGCTGGGTCGTATGCCATCTGCGGTAGGTTACCAGCCAACGCTGGCAGAAGAGATGGGTGTGTTGCAGGAGCGTATTACCTCCACCAAGACCGGTTCAATCACCTCCGTACAGGCCGTTTACGTCCCTGCGGATGACCTGACTGACCCATCACCAGCAACTACCTTTGCGCACTTAGACTCAACGGTAACGCTGAGCCGTCAGATCGCCTCTCTGGGTATCTACCCGGCCGTTGACCCGCTGGACTCTACCAGCCGTCAGCTGGATCCGCTGGTTGTCGGTCAGGAGCACTATGATGTTGCACGTGGCGTTCAGTCACTGCTGCAGCGTTATCAGGAACTGAAAGACATCATCGCCATCCTCGGTATGGATGAGCTGTCTGAAGAAGACAAACTGCTGGTGGCACGTGCGCGTAAGATTCAGCGCTTCCTGTCTCAGCCGTTCTTCGTTGCAGAAGTATTCACCGGTTCACCGGGCAAATACGTGACGCTGAAAGACACTATCCGTGGCTTTAAAGGCATCATGGAAGGTGAGTTTGACCACCTGCCAGAGCAGGCCTTCTACATGGTTGGCGCCATCGAAGAAGCCGTGGAAAAAGCGAAGAAACTGTAATAACGGTTTCCCGGGAGGAAGATTATGGCTATGACTTATCACCTGGATGTGGTCAGCGCAGAGGAGCAGTTGTTCTCTGGTCTGGTACAGAAAATTCAGGTGTCAGGTAGCGAAGGTGAACTGGGGATTTTCCCTGGCCATGCGCCGCTGCTGACTGCCATTAAGCCTGGAATGATCCGTATCGTGAAACAGCACGGCGAAGAGGAGTTTATCTACCTCTCTGGCGGCGTGCTGGAAGTGCAACCGGGCAGCAGCACCGTTCTGGCCGATACCGCTATCCGCGGTACCGATCTGGACGAAGCGCGCGCTCTGGAAGCAAAACGCAAAGCAGAAGACCATATGAACAGCAGCCACGGCGACGTGGACTATGCTCAGGCCTCTGCCGAGCTGGCGAAAGCCATTGCTAAACTGCGCGTGATCGAACTGACCAAAAAAGCGATGTAATCCAGCTTTATGCGTCATGAAATGCCAGCCCTCGGGCTGGCATTTTTTTTGTCTGCTGCGCCTGATCTGCCTGTCCGCCTAATTTCGGCCTGAGAAAAATGTAGTAATCTCAATCTCAAACCGTTTTACTTTCACCCGTAAAAATTCACTCAGGATAGTTATGTCTAACAGTGCGATGAGTGTGGTGATCCTTGCTGCTGGCAAGGGCACCCGTATGTATTCCGATCTGCCTAAAGTTCTGCATACGCTGGCAGGCAAACCCATGGTTCAGCATGTGATTGACGCGGCTAAAGGGCTGGGCGCACAGCAGGTCCATCTGGTTTATGGTCACGGCGGCGATCGCCTCAAGGCGACCCTCACTGACAGCTCGCTCAACTGGGTACTGCAGGCCGAGCAGCTCGGCACTGGCCATGCGATGCAGCAGGCAGCGCCTGCATTCGCGGATGATGAAGATATCATGATGCTTTACGGTGACGTGCCGCTCATCTCTCAGGCGACACTACAGCGGCTGCGCGAAGCCAAACCGCAGGGCGGCATTGGCTTACTCACCGTGGTACTGGATGACCCAACCGGCTATGGCCGCATTGTGCGTGAGAACGACACCATCACCGGCATTATCGAACAGAAAGATGCCAGCCCGGCGCAGCTCACCATTAAAGAGATCAACACCGGCATTCTGATCGCCAACGGCGGCGATTTAAAACGCTGGCTGGCGCAGCTCACCAACAATAATGCGCAGGGTGAGTATTATATCACCGATATTATCGCGCTGGCTCATCAGGAAGGTCGGGTAATCAACGCGGTTCATCCGGCACGCATCAGTGAAACCGATGGCGTCAACAACCGGCTGCAGCTGGCGACATTAGAGCGCACTTACCAGGCTGAACAGGCGGAAAAACTGCTGCTGGCTGGCGTGATGCTGCGCGATCCGGCCCGTTTTGACCTGCGCGGGACGCTGACGCACGGGCGGGATGTTGAAATTGACACCAACGTCATTATTGAAGGCCAGGTCACGCTGGGCGCACGCGTCAGAATCGGCGCGGGCTGCATTATCAAAAACAGCGTGATTGGCGATGACTGTGAAATCAGCCCCTATTCGGTGATCGAGGATGCGAATCTCGCCACTGCCTGCACCGTCGGACCTTTTGCCCGTCTGCGTCCTGGCAGCGAACTGGCCGATGCTGCCCACGTGGGCAACTTCGTCGAAATGAAGAAAGCGCGTCTGGGCAGAGGATCGAAAGCGGGGCACCTCTCCTATCTCGGTGATGCGGATATTGGCGACAACGTAAATATCGGTGCAGGCACCATTACCTGCAACTACGACGGTGCGAACAAATTCAAAACCGTAATTGGCGATGACGTATTTGTGGGGTCAGATACCCAGCTGGTGGCGCCGGTCAGCATCGCGGCAGGGACCACCATTGCGGCGGGCACGACCATCATGAAAGATGTGACCCAGGCCGGTCTGGTCTATAACCGTAAAGAGCAGAATCACAAAGCGGACTGGCAGCGTCCGGTGAAGAAAAAATAAATTTTAACGGCCCGCTTTAATGCGGGCCGATGCAGTGCAGTGCAGTGCCAAAACTATAATCCCCACTCTCTACAAGGCTCGGGGAACCGGCAAAGCCGGATATCAGGTCGCATGACAACAGAAGTGGCGAAAAGCCATGTAGTCAGGAAAACATCATTATGTGTGGAATTGTTGGTGCAGTAGCGCAACGTGATATCGCAGAGATTCTGCTGGAAGGTCTGCGTCGTCTTGAATATCGCGGATATGATTCGGCCGGTCTGGCCGTGGTCGATCGTCAGGGGCACGTCACGCGCCTGCGGCGTTTAGGAAAAGTGCAGAAACTGGCGGAAGCCGCTGAGCAGCAACCGCTGATTGGTGGAACCGGCATCGCGCACACGCGCTGGGCAACCCATGGCGAGCCGTCGGAAGCGAACGCGCATCCGCACGTCTCAGAGCACATCATCATCGTGCACAACGGCATCATTGAAAATCATGAGCCATTGCGTGCTGAACTGATCGCGCGCGGTTATGTGTTTGCCTCTGAAACGGACACCGAAGTGGTGGCGCATCTGGTTCACTGGGAGCAGAAGCAGGGCGGTTCGCTGCGTGAAGTGGTGCTGCGTGTGATTCCGCAGCTGCGCGGTGCCTATGGCATGGTGATCATGGACAGCCGCGATCCGTCACTGCTGGTGGCGGCCCGTTCCGGCAGCCCGCTGGTGATTGGTCGTGGCATGGGCGAAAACTTTATCGCCTCGGATCAGCTGGCCCTGCTGCCAGTGACCCGTCGGTTTATCTATCTGGAAGAGGGTGATATCGCCGAGATCAGCCGTCGCGATGTCACGGTGATCGACCGTGAAGGCAACACCGTGACCCGTGCCGAGATCGAGTCGAACCTGCAATATGACGCCGGTGACAAAGGCATTTACCGTCACTACATGCAGAAAGAGATCTACGAACAGCCCATGGCGCTGAAAAGCACCCTGAGCGGTCGGTTCAGCCAGGGTCAGGTTGATCTCAGCGAACTGGGCGCGGGCGCAGAAGCGCTGCTGAGCCAGGTTGAGCATATCCAGATTATCGCCTGCGGCACCTCCTACAACTCCGGCATGGTGTCACGCTACTGGTTTGAGTCGCTGGCAAACCTGCCCTGTGATGTCGAGATTGCCTCGGAGTTCCGCTACCGCAAATCAGCGGTGCGCAAAAACAGCCTGCTGATTACCCTGTCGCAGTCGGGTGAAACGGCAGATACCCTGGCGGCGCTGCGTCTCTCTAAAGAGCTGGGCTACCTGGGCTCGCTGGCGGTCTGCAACGTGGCCGGTTCGTCACTGGTGCGGGAATCTGACCTGGCACTGATGACCAAAGCGGGCACCGAAATCGGCGTCGCCTCTACCAAAGCGTTCACCACCCAGTTAGCGGTGCTGCTGATGCTGGTGGCGAAACTGGGCCGTCTGAAAGGGATGTCTGCTGAGACTGAGCATGAGATCGTTCATGCACTGCAGGCGTTGCCGAGCCGGATTGAGCAGATGCTGGCGCAGGATAAGCTGATTGAGAATCTGGCGGAAGGCTTCTCTGACAAGCATCACGCGCTATTCCTGGGCCGTGGCGATCAATATCCGATTGCCATGGAAGGGGCGCTGAAGCTCAAGGAGATCTCCTACATTCATGCGGAAGCCTACGCCGCAGGCGAGCTGAAACATGGCCCGCTGGCGCTGATTGATGCGGACATGCCGGTGATCGTGGTGGCACCTAACAACGAACTGCTGGAGAAGCTCAAATCCAACATCGAAGAGGTACGCGCACGCGGCGGCCTGCTCTATGTCTTTGCCGATCAGGATGCGGGCTTCAGCGACAGTGACGGCATGAAGATCATCCCGTTGCCGCATGTCGAAGAGGTCATTGCGCCCATCTTCTACACGGTGCCGCTACAGTTACTCTCCTATCACGTCGCCCTGATCAAAGGGACCGACGTCGATCAGCCACGTAACCTGGCAAAATCGGTTACTGTGGAATAACCGGGTGGGCCCCGTCGCGGGCCCACTTTGCTCTGGCCCTCTGTCATATAACTGTCATATTTCGTACATTTCACTGTCATCAAACTGTCCTATTTTCCCTCCTGCAGCAATCACAGATTCTTACTAAAACGGCCCCAAGCCTGACTTTTCTCCCCTGGAGGGAATATGACACTGATGCGTAGCACCGTAGCCCGAATCCTCGCCACCACCTTCGCCATAAGCGCGGTATCTGCTTTTGCGGCAACCGATCTCACTGGCGCAGGCGGGACGTTCCCGGCGCCGGTTTATGCCAAGTGGGCAGCAGAATATCAAAAAGCCACCGGTAGCAAAGTTAACTACCAGGGTATTGGTTCATCTGGCGGCGTGAAACAGATCATCGCTAAAACCGTCGATTTCGGTGCGTCCGATGCGCCAATGAAAGATGAAGATCTGCAGAAAAATGGCCTGTTCCAGTTCCCTACCGTGATCGGTGGCGTAGTGCTGGCGGTTAACCTGCCGGGTATCAAGTCAGGTCAGCTGACGCTGGATGGCAAAACCGTCGGTGATATCTACCTCGGCACCATCAAAAAGTGGAACGACCCGGCGATTGCTAAACTTAACCCAGGCGTGAAACTGCCAGAGACCAACATCAACGTGGTACGTCGCGCTGACGGTTCAGGCACCTCGTTCGTCTTCACCAGCTATCTGGCGAAAGTGAACCCGGACTGGAACAGCAAAATTGGTAAAGGTAACACTGTTAACTGGCCGGTCGGTCTGGGCGGTAAAGGCAACGACGGCGTCGCCGCGTTTGTTCAGCGTCTGCCGGGTTCAATCGGCTACGTGGAGTACGCCTACGCTAAACAGAACAACCTGACCTACACCAAACTGATCGATGCCGATGGTAAAGCGGTCGCCCCAAGCGAAACCAGCTTCAGTAATGCCGCGAAAGGCGCTGACTGGAGCAAATCGTTCGCGCAGGATCTGACCTTCCAGAAGGGCGCTGATGCCTGGCCAATCTCGTCAACCACCTTTATTCTGATCTACAAAGATCAGGCTAATGCGGCCAAAGGCGCTGAAGTACTGAAATTCTTCGACTGGGCTTACAAAAGCGGCAGCAAAACCGCCACAGCGCTGGATTATGCTGCGCTGCCAGAGAGCGTGACTGAACAGATTCGCGCCGCCTGGAAAGCCAACATCAAAGACAGTTCTGGTAAAGCGCTTTATCAGTAATTGACCGACCCTGACCGGACAGCAGTCCGGTCAGACTCAACGGGCGGCGTCATGCCGTCCTGATAACTTCTGAAGACTGAGACTTCTATGGCTGCAACGAAGCCGGCATTCAAAGCCCCAGGCAAACAAGGTGACAGAATTTTTGGCGCGCTGGTCAGGCTGGCTGCGCTGATTGTCCTGTTACTGATGGGCGGCATTATTGTCTCCCTGATAATCTCCTCGTGGCCCAGCATCCAGAAGTTTGGTTTCGCCTTTTTGTGGACCAAAACCTGGGATGCGCCCAACGAACAATTTGGTGCACTGGTACCGATCTACGGCACCCTTGTGACCTCCATTATTGCCCTGATTATCGCAGTACCGGTGAGTTTTGGTATCGCGCTGTTCCTGACCGAACTCGCGCCAGGCTGGCTGCGTCGCCCGCTGGGCACCGCCATTGAGTTGCTGGCGGCCATTCCCAGTATTGTTTATGGCATGTGGGGTCTGTTTGTTTTCGCGCCGCTGTTTGCCGAATACTTCCAGACACCGGTCAATGACGTGATATCGGGCATTCCGATTGTCGGCGAGCTTTTCTCCGGCCCCGCTTTCGGTATCGGCATCCTCGCGGCGGGTGTGATTCTGGCGATCATGATCATCCCTTATATCGCCTCGGTGATGCGCGACGTCTTTGAGCAGACCCCGGTGATGATGAAAGAGTCAGCCTACGGCATCGGCTGCACCACCTGGGAAGTGATCTGGCGCATCGTACTGCCCTTTACCAAAAATGGCGTGATTGGCGGTGTGATGCTTGGACTGGGTCGTGCGCTGGGTGAAACCATGGCGGTGACTTTTATTATCGGCAACACCTACCAGCTCGACAGCCCGTCGCTGTTTATGCCGGGTAACAGCATCACCTCGGCGCTGGCCAACGAGTTCGCTGAAGCGGAATCGGGCGTGCATGTCGCCGCGCTGATGGAGCTGGGACTGATCCTGTTTGTGATTACCTTTATCGTGCTGGCGATTTCAAAGCTGATGATTATGCGGCTGGCGAAAAGTGAAGGATCGCGCTCATGACCACAATTGAAATTCAGGCGCGCGCCGAACTGGACGCATCACGCCGTAAAATGCAGTCCTGGCGCAGCACTAAAAATAAAATTGCGCTGACGCTGTCGCTGCTGACCATGGCTTTTGGCCTGTTCTGGCTGGTGTGGATCCTGTTCACCACCGTATCGCGCGGCGTGGATGGGCTCTCCTGGTCCCTGTTCACCGAATCAACGCCACCACCCAATACCGCGGGCGGCGGGCTGGCTAACGCCCTGGCAGGCAGCGGATTACTGATTTTCTGGTCTACCTTCTTCGGCACACCGCTGGGCATCATGGCGGGTATCTATCTGGCGGAATATGGGCGCAAGTCGCCACTGGCAGAAGTGATCCGCTTTATTAACGACATTCTGCTTTCGGCACCCTCGATTGTGGTCGGCCTGTTCGTCTACACCCTTGTGGTGTCGCAGATGCAGCACTTCTCCGGCTGGGCCGGGGTGATTGCGCTGGCGCTGCTGCAGGTGCCGATTGTTATTCGTACCACCGAAAATATGATGCGACTGGTGCCAGACAGCATGCGTGAAGCGGCTTACGCGCTGGGTACGCCCAAGTGGAAGATGATCGCGTCTATCACCCTGAAAGCGTCGGTCTCCGGCATCATCACGGGTGTGCTGCTGGCGATTGCGCGCATTGCAGGTGAAACGGCACCGCTGCTGTTCACGGCGCTGTCGAACCAGTTCTGGAGCACCGACATGATGCAGCCGCTGGCGAACCTGCCGGTCACCATCTTTAAGTTCGCCATGAGCCCGTTCGCCGAATGGCAGAGCCTGGCCTGGGCGGGCGTGCTGATTATTACCCTGTGCGTGCTGGTGCTGAACATCGTGGCGCGGGTGATTTTCGCCAAAGGTAAACACGGTTAATTTCCGGCGCGGCCCTGTGCGGCGCCGTATAAGAGAGATGAATTATGAGTATCGCGACAGCATCAGCCGATAAAATTCAGGTCCGTAATCTGAACTTCTATTACGGCAAATATCATGCGCTGAAGAACATCAATCTGGATATCGCTAAGAATCAGGTGACTGCGTTTATCGGGCCATCGGGCTGTGGTAAGTCGACCCTGCTGCGGACCTTCAACAAAATGTACTCGCTCTATCCGGATCAGCGGGCTGAAGGGGACATTCTGCTGGATGGCGAAAACATTCTGGCGACTCAGCAGGATATCGCGCTGCTGCGCGCCCGGGTCGGCATGGTGTTTCAGAAGCCTACGCCGTTCCCGATGTCGATCTATGACAACATCGCCTTTGGCGTTCGCCTGTTTGAAAAGCTGTCGCGTGCCGATATGGATGCGCGCGTGCAGTGGGCGCTGACCAAAGCCGCGCTGTGGAATGAAACCAAAGACAAGCTGCATCAGAGCGGTTACAGTCTCTCCGGCGGCCAGCAGCAGCGTCTGTGCATTGCCCGCGGTATCGCGATTCGCCCGGAAGTCTTACTGCTGGATGAGCCCTGCTCTGCGCTTGATCCTATCTCTACTGGCCGTATTGAGGAGCTGATCACCGAGCTGAAACAGGATTACACCGTGGTGATCGTGACGCACAACATGCAACAGGCTGCACGCTGCTCTGACCATACGGCTTTCATGTATCTGGGCGAACTCATTGAGTTCAGCGATACCGACACGCTGTTCACTAAACCCGCCCAGAAGCAAACCGAAGATTATATAACTGGCCGCTACGGCTGATCTGACAGGAGATCGACATGGATAATCTTAATCTGAATAAGCACATCTCCGGTCAGTTCAATGCCGAGCTGGAGCATATCCGTACCCAGGTGATGATCATGGGCGGTATGGTCGAGCAGCAGCTGACCGATGCGATTACCGCCATGCATAATCTGGATGGCGAACTGGCGCAGCGGGTGATCGACGGTGACCAGAAGGTCAATATGATGGAAGTGGAGATTGATGAAGCCTGCGTGCGCATCATCGCCAAACGTCAGCCAACTGCGATCGATTTGCGACTGGTGATGGCGATCATCAAAGCCATTTCTGAGCTGGAACGGATTGGCGACGTGGCGGAGAAGATCAGCCGCACGGCGCTGGAGAAGTTTGGTCAGCAGCATTTGCCGCTGCTGGTCAGCCTTGAGTCGCTGGGTCGTCACACCGTACAGATGCTGCATGATGTGCTGGACGCTTTTGCACGCATGGATCTCAACGAAGCGATCACTATCTACCGTGAAGATAAAAAGGTGGATAAAGAGTACGAAGGCATTGTGCGCCAGCTGATGACCTACATGATGGAAGATCCGCGCACCATTCCCAGCGTGCTGACGGCGCTGTTCTGTGCCCGCGCCATTGAGCGTATCGGCGATCGTTGCCAGAATATCTGCGAAATTATCTTCTATTTCGTCAAAGGTCAGGATTTCCGTCACGTTGGCGGTGACCGGCTCGATGAATTACTGTCGGGCGATGACGGCAGCAACAGACCTTCCTGATAAATCTTCTTCCTGCGCCTGATCGGCGCAGGGATAAGCCTTTTCAATTGGTCACATCCTGAACTCTCTCTATAATTGCGGCACTTTTCTTTATGAGGTGCGCAACGATGTCCCCTTCTCCCCAATCTAAGCCCGGCGTAACGCCAGGCAAAGCGATGCTGGCTGCGGTCAGCGGTTATGCCATGGATGGATTTGACCTGCTGATACTCGGCTTTATGCTGCCGGCTATCAGTGTTTCGCTGGCGCTCAATCCATCACAGGCGGGATCGCTGGTGACCTGGACGCTGATTGGCGCGGTTATCGGTGGCATCGTATTTGGTCATCTCAGCGACCGCTATGGCCGCATCCGCATGCTCACCGTCACGATTCTGGTCTTCTCGGTCTTTACCGGCCTGTGCGCGGTGGCGCAGGGCTACTGGGATCTGCTCGCCTGGCGAACGCTGGCGGGTGTCGGTCTGGGTGGCGAATTTGGTATCGGCATGGCGCTGATTGCCGAAGCCTGGCCGGCGGAGAAGCGTAATCGCGCATCAGCGTGGGTTGGCATCGGCTGGCAACTCGGGGTGCTGATGGCGGCCTTTATCACACCGCCGCTGCTGACTATCATCGGCTGGCGCGGCATGTTTCTGGTCGGCTTGTTGCCTGCGCTGGTCTCGTTTGCCATTCGTCGCGGCATGGGTGAACCGGAGGCGTATCAACGGCAGGTTAAACATGTGCCGTCACTCTCTTTTCCGGCGCGCCTGAAACTGCTGGTGCGCGATCGCGCCACCGCCAAAGCCAGCCTGGGCATTTTTATCCTCTGTTCAGTACAGAACTTTGGTTACTACGGGCTGATGATCTGGATGCCGAGTTACCTCTCCTCCAGTTTTGGCTTCAGCCTGACGAAGTCGGGCCTCTGGACCGCGGTGACCGTGGTCGGGATGACCTTTGGCATCTGGCTGTTTGGTGTACTGGCCGACCGCTTCGCTCGCTGGAAAATCTTCCTGCTCTATCAGTTTGGCGCAGTAGTGATGGTGGTGGTGTATGCTCAGCTGCGCGACCCGAACATCATGTTATTTACCGGCGCGATCATGGGGATGTTTGTTAACGGCATGATTGGCGGTTATGGCGCGCTGATTTCCGATACTTTCCCGCCGCAGGTGCGTGCCACCGCGCAAAACGTCCTGTTCAACCTTGGTCGTGGTGTGGGCGGCTTCGGCCCGGTGGTAATTGGTCTGCTGGCGAGCCAGTTCTCGTTTACGGCGGCGATTACGCTGCTGGCGCTGATTTATCTGCTGGATATTGCGGCGACGCTGTTCCTGCTGCCGAAGAAACAGGGTCAGGAAGACACGCTGGGTGCGATTGGCTGATGCTGCCGTGATGGTATGGCTGGAGTAAGTATCATCCCGGCCATTCCGGGTCAGTAATATGGCTCACGATCACCTGTTCTGCCTTCATTACCCCCTGGCATTACATGGCAGGGGGGATCCGTTAACAGGCGATTTAAATCCATAGCAGGCAGAGCGTTCTCGCAGGTTTACTTCATCAGCGGCAGGAGCTGTTGATACAGCGTCGCAAAGGTCTCCCGACGTGGCTGGTAGTGCGCTACCCGGGCCGGATCCGGCTGGTGTCGCTGCACCAGAACCGGGGTCGGCACAGTGACCTCTGCATCCAGCGCCTGCTGTGCCAGCCTGGCGGCCCCCAGCGCCGGGCCAACCTCCCCGCCATGGCAGTAATCCAGCGTCTGGCCGCTGATGTCTGCCAGCATCTGACGCCATAGTGCACTGCGTGCGCCGCCGCCGATCAACATAATGCTCTTTGGCTGAACGCCACAGTCGTGCAGCGCGTCCATGCCCTCCGCCAGCGCAAACCCTACGCCTTCCAGCACCGATCTCGCCAGCTCGGGACGTCCATGCTGGTGGGTAAAGCCAAAGAAAGCACCCCGGGCATTCGGGTTATTGTGCGGCGTGCGCTCACCGGAAAGATAGGGCAGAAACCACAGCCCGGGCACGTCATCGCGCGCGCGTTCAGCTTCAGCCAGCAGCTCAGGAACATCTCTGCAACCGGTCAGCGTCGCTGCCCAGTCCAGACAGGAGGCTGCGCTGAGCATCACCGACATCAGATGCCAGCGCTGGGGTAACGCATGACAGAAGCTGTGTACCGCGCGCTGCGGATTGCTGAGATAGCCGTCGCTCACCACGAAGTAGACACCCGACGTACCCAGCGACAGCATGCCCTGGCCCGGTTCGGTCATGCCGACACCAATCGCACCCGCAGCATTGTCGCCACCGCCCGCCGCCAGCGGCACGGCGTTCATCTTCCAGCGTGTGGCCAGTTCGGCATGTAAGCGGCCGGTCAGGGCATTGCCCTCATAGAGTTGCGGCATCTGATCGCGGCTGAGGTCGCAGGCGCGCAGCATCGCATCGCTCCAGTCACGCCGTGCCACATCCAGCCACATTGTGCCTGCTGCATCTGACATATCAGTGGCGAAGTCGCCACTCAATCGCCAGCGCAGGTAATCTTTGGGCAACAGCACGTGAGCGATCTGATTGAATATTGCCGGTTCATGTTGCTGAACCCACAGCAGCTTAGGAGCCGTGAAGCCGGGCATCATAAGGTTGCCGGTGATCGCCCGCGAATCCGGCACCTTCTGTTCCAGCTCACGGCACTGCGCCTCGCTGCGCCCATCATTCCAGAGCATGGCCGGTCGTAATACCTGGTTTGCACTGTTGAGCAGCGTTGCACCATGCATCTGTCCGCTCAGCCCGATGGCCTGCACCGCGCGCAGATCCTGCTGCGCGCTCAGCGCCTGCATGGCCAAATCCAGCGCCTGCCACCAGCTTTCGGGATCCTGTTCGCTCCACAATGGCTGCGGACGCGAAACCTGCAGCGGCGCTATTTCCGTCGCCACCACGTTGCCTTGTGCATCCATCAGCACCACTTTGACGCCAGAGGTGCCTAAATCGATCCCGATAAACATGCTCTGCTCCTGAAGGGTTAGAAATCAAACAGGTAGTGATTCACCAGATTTTCCAGCTGCTCCTGACGTCCGCTCTGATGCTGCGGATTGAGCTGCTGCTGCTGAGCATGCGCCGCCAGTGCCTCCAGTGAAAACTCACCTTTCAAAATTTGCTGGCCGAACTCACCATTCCAGCCGCTGTAGCGCTGTGCCACACGCTTATCGAGTTCACCGTCGCTGATCATGCGAGCGGCGACCTTCAGCGCCAGCGCCATGGTATCCATCGCGCCAATATGACCGTAAAAGAGATCGTATTTATCAGTGCTCTGACGACGCACTTTGGCATCAAAGTTTAAGCCGCCAGTGGTAAAGCCGCCCGCCTTGAGAATTTCGTACATCACCAGCGCATTCTCTTCCACGCTGACCGGGAACTGATCGGTATCCCAGCCGCACTGCGGATCGCCGCGGTTGGCATCCACTGAACCAAAAATGCCCAGCGCAATGGCCGTCGCAATTTCATGATGGAAAGAGTGACCCGCCAGCGTGGCGTGATTCGCCTCAACGTTAACCTTGATCTCTTTCTCCAGTCCGAACTGTTTCAGGAAGCCATAAACCGTCGCGACATCATAGTCATACTGATGTTTGGTCGGCTCCTGCGGTTTCGGTTCGATCAGTAGCGTTCCCTGGAAGCCAATTTTGTGTTTGTGCTCGACCACCATCTGCATAAAGCGACCAATCTGCTCGCGCTCCTGGCGCAGATCAGTATTCAGCAGGGTTTCGTATCCTTCGCGTCCGCCCCACAACACATAGTTTTCGCCGCCCAGGGTTTTGGTCGCCTGCATGGCGCTGCAGACCTGCGTCGCTGCCCAGGCAAAAACTTCAGGATCGGGATTGGTGGCAGCCCCGGCTCCGTAGCGCGGATGGGTAAAGCAGTTGGCCGTGCCCCACAGCAGTTTCACGCCGGTCTCCTGCTGTTTCTCCAGCAGTTTATCGGTCATGGCGGCAAAATTCTCTTTGTAGCTATGCAGCGAATCGCCTTCTGGTGAGACATCAACGTCATGGAAGCAGTACCACGGCACATTCAGCTTGTGGAAAAACTCAAAGGCCACATCCGCTTTCAGTTTTGCCTGCTGCAGTGCATCTCCGCTTTTCTGCCACGGACGATCAAAAGCGCCGACACCAAACATATCCGCGCCATTCCAGCAGAAGGTGTGCCAGTAACAGGCGGCAAAGCGCAGATGCTCCGCCATGGTCTTGCCGAGGATCACCTCATCGGGATTGTAGTGGCGGAAAGCGAGAGGATGAGTCGACTGGGTGCCTTCATAACGAACCCGATCGATCTGATCGAAATAAGCGTGCATGGTTTGCTCCTTAGCATCAGTACCCGAATGGCCTGCGTTGAAGCAATATTTGATATTGGCTGCTGCCTCAGCTCAATTACGATATTTCACTACGGGTGTCAGATAATTATTATTTGTGCGCTGGCTCGCAAAATAATGTTATTTACGGGATGGTTTATCATTATCGCTCTCTTGTCCGAAAAAGATGAAACCTCGATCGCGCTCATAAAAAATGAAATAAACCAAAAAACGTAATAGCCGGATAAAAATCAGTAATTGCTGTAACAGGAAAATAAGGGCAACAATTCATCCGCCTGGTTTATAGGCCTGAAACGACAATAGCCTCAACCTACAGGATGATCACAATGAAGATGAAACATGCACTGCTCGCCGCCTGTGCGGCGCTGGCGCTGTTCAGCCAGACCAGCGTGGCAAAAGAAGTGAAGATCGGTATGGCGATTGACGATTTGCGACTCGAACGCTGGCAGAAAGACCGCGATATTTTCGTAAAACAGGCTGAGACGCTGGGTGCGAAGGTGTTTGTTCAGTCAGCCAACGGCAACGAAGAGACACAGATGTCGCAGATTGAAAATATGATCAATCGCGGTGTCGATGTGCTGGTGATTATTCCTTACAACGGTCAGGTATTGAGTAATGTTGTCGCTGAAGCGAAACGGGAAGGCATTAAAGTGCTGGCGTATGACCGAATGATAAATAATGCCGATATCGACTTTTATATCTCTTTCGATAATGAAAAAGTGGGCGAGCTGCAGGCCGAAAGCATTGTGAAACAGGTGCCTAAGGGCAACTATTTTTTAATGGGCGGATCGCCTGTGGATAATAACGCACGCCTGTTCCGTGCCGGACAGATGAAAGTGTTAAAACCCTATATCGATAACGGCAGCATTAAAATTGTTGGCGACCAGTGGGTCGATGCCTGGCTGCCGGAAAATGCCCTGAAAATTATGGAAAATGCCCTGACCGCCAACGGCAACCATATCGATGCGGTGGTGGCCTCTAACGATGCCACCGCAGGCGGCGCGATTCAGGCTCTGAGCGCGCAGGGGCTGGCAGGAAAAGTGGCGATCTCCGGTCAGGATGCCGATCTGGCAGCTATTAAGCGTATCAAAGCGGGCACCCAGACCATGACGGTTTACAAACCGATCACTGAGCTCGCCACCGAAGCGGCGAAAATTGCCGTCGAGCTGGGCGAGGGCAAAACACCCGCCAGCAACAGCACGCTGAACAATGGTCTGAAAGAGGTTCCGTCACGGCTGCTGAAGCCGATTCCGGTCAACAAAGACAATATTGAAAGCACCGTGGTGAAAGACGGTTTCCACAAACAGAGCGAACTCTGACTGCGCATAGCGTGAGGGAGAACAGTCGATGCTGCTGGAAATGAAAAATATCACCAAACGTTTCGGTGCCGTGAAGGCGCTGAATGATGTCAGCCTGCAACTTGAGGCGGGCGAAGTGATGTCGCTGTGTGGTGAGAATGGATCGGGCAAATCGACGCTGATGAAAATCCTGTGCGGACTCTATCCGCACGGCGATTTTGAAGGGCAGATTCACTTCTCTGGCGACGACATTCAGGCGCAGACCATTCGCGATACCGAGCGTAAAGGCATTGTGATTATTCATCAGGAGCTGGCGCTGGTGCGGCAACTGACGCTGATGGAGAACATCTTCCTCGGTGCCGAACTGAGCCGTTTCGGCATGGTGGATGATGAAACCATGACCCTGCGCTGCCAGCAACTGCTGGCGCGGGTCGGGCTGAATGTCTCTCCCGCCACCCGGGTCGGTGAGTTAGGCCTTGGGCAGCAGCAACTGGTGGAGATTGCCCGCGCCCTTAACAAACAGGTCCGGCTGCTGATTCTGGATGAGCCGACCTCTTCCCTGACGGAGCAGGAAACGGACGTGCTGCTCGGCATCATCCGCAATCTGCGTGAACACGGCATCGCCTGCATCTACATCTCGCACAAGCTGAATGAGGTTAAGGCGATCTCCGACACCATCTGCGTGATTCGTGACGGCCAGCATATTGCTACCCGTCCGGCAGCGGGCCTGAGCGAAGATGACATCATCACCATGATGGTAGGACGCGAGCTGACCGCGCTCTATCCCCACGCGCCGCATCAGATTGGCGACGTGATACTGAAAGTTGAAAACCTCACCGCCTGGCATCCGGTTAACCGCCACATCCGCCGCGTTAACAATGTCTCATTTACGCTCAGACGCGGTGAAATCCTCGGCATTGCCGGGCTGGTAGGCGCAGGCAGGACGGAAACGGTGCAGTGTCTGTTTGGCGTCTGGCCGGGACGCTGGCAGGGCGATATCTGGATCAATGGCAAACAGGTCAACATCACCGATTGCCGCGCCGCCATTGCGCACGGCATCGCGATGGTGCCGGAAGATCGTAAAAAAGATGGCATCGTGCCGCTGATGGCGGTGGGCAAAAATATTACCCTGGCGGCGCTGGACCAGTTCAGCCACCGGCTCTCAACGCTGGATGAAGCGCAGGAGCAGCAGGCGATCAACGACGCGATCGGTCGGCTGCGGGTGAAAACCTCCTCATCAGAACTGCCGATTGGCCGTTTAAGCGGCGGCAACCAGCAGAAAGCGATTCTGGCGAAATGTCTGCTGCTCAATCCAAAAATCCTGATCCTCGATGAACCGACGCGCGGCATTGATGTGGGCGCACGTCAGGAGATCTACCTGCTGATCAATGCGCTGGTTCAGCAGGGTATCGCGGTGATTGTGATTTCCTCTGAGCTGCCGGAAGTGCTGGGCCTGAGCGATCGGGTGCTGGTGATGCATGAAGGGCAGATCAAAGCCGATTTGATTAACGATAACCTGACTCAGGAGCAGGTGATGGAAGCTGCCCTGCGGAGTGAACATTATGCTTAAAAGTGAAAGCACCCAAAGCCGCCTCTCCGGCACGCCGGGCAAACCGTCACCGGGCAGGTTCACACTGCCTAATCTGCAGGTTCTGGTGATGCTGGGCGCAATTGTGCTGATTGCCCTGTTCTTTACCTGGACCACAGACGGCTCGTGGCTCAGTGCGCGTAACGTCTCCAACCTGCTGCGTCAGACCGCCATTACCGGCATTCTGGCCGTGGGTATGGTGTTCGTAATTATCTCGGCGGAGATCGACCTGTCAGTAGGTTCCATGATGGGCCTGCTGGGTGGCGCGGCGGCGATATTCGACGTCTGGCTCGGCTGGCCGTTGCCGCTGACCATCGTGGTGACGCTGGTGATGGGATTGCTGCTTGGCACATGGAATGGCTGGTGGGTGGCCTACCGTAAAGTGCCTTCGTTTATCGTGACGCTGGCGGGAATGCTGGCTTTCCGCGGTGTTCTGGTCGGGATTACCGATGGCACTACGGTTGCGCCGATCACGCCGGGCATGTCGCAGATTGGTCAGAGTTATCTGCCGGGCGGCGTCGGTTTCGGCTTTGGCTTTGCCGGTCTGGCGTTGTTTATGTTGTGGCAGTGGCGGCTGCGGCTGCGTCGTCAGCAGCTCGGACTGGCGCAGGGCGCAGCCAGCGGCACCGTCGGGCGTCAGGCGATCACCGCCATCTTAGTGCTGGGTGCCATCTGGTTGCTCAACGACTATCGCGGCGTGCCGACCCCGGTGTTACTGCTGGCCGTGCTGTTGCTGGCGGGCATGTTTATGGCAACCCGCACCGCGTTTGGCCGTCGTATCTACGCCATCGGCGGCAACATTGATGCTGCGCGCCTGTCTGGCATTAACGTGGCGCGTACCAAGCTGGCGGTGTTTGCCATCAACGGTGTGATGGTGGCGATTGCCGGGCTGATCCTCAGTTCACGACTGGGCGCAGGCTCGCCGTCGGCGGGTAACATTGCGGAACTCGACGCTATCGCCGCCTGTGTGATCGGCGGCACCAGCCTGGCGGGTGGCGTAGGTTCGGTTGCGGGCGCGGTAATGGGGGCGTTTATTATGGCCTCGCTGGATAACGGCATGAGCATGATGGATGTGCCGACTTTCTGGCAGTACATCGTTAAAGGCGCGATTCTGCTGCTGGCGGTGTGGATGGATACGGCAACGCGGCGTCGGGTGTAATCGCGCGGGCGATCACATTGTGGCGCAAACAATTTTTTTGCCCCTTTCAGCCGTGTTATGCAATGCGCTGAGGATTTAAGGGAACGCGCCATCATGCATGATAAACGCTATCGCATTACCCTGCTGTTTAACGCCAATAAAGTGTATGACCGTCAGGTTGTGGAGGGCGTCGGTGAGTATCTGCAGGCGTCGCAGACTGACTGGGATATCTTCATCGAAGAAGATTTCCGCTGCCGCATCGACAACATCCGGGAGTGGCTGGGCGATGGGGTGATCGCCGATTACGACGATCGCTCCATCGAAACCCTGCTGTCGAATGTCTCCGTGCCGATTGTCGGCGTTGGCGGCTCTTACCACCGGCAGGAGGATTATCCGCCGGTGCACTACATCGCGACTGACAACGCCGCGCTGGTGGAGAAAGCCTTTCTGCATCTGAAAGAGAAGGGCATTAATCGCTTTGCCTTTTATGGTTTACCGGCCTCCAGCGGCAAGCGCTGGGCACAGGAGCGTGAACAGGCGTTTCGCCAACTGGTGGGACGTGAGCGCTATCAGGGCGTGGTCTACCAGGGCATGGAAACCGCGCCGGAAAACTGGCAGCACGCCCAGAACCGTCTCGCCGACTGGCTGCAGACGCTGCCGCCGCAAACCGGCATTATCGCCGTCACGGATTCACGGGCGCGACACCTGCTGCAAGCGTGCGAACACCTGAAAATCCCGGTGCCGGAGAAGCTTACGGTGATCGGGATTGATAATGAGGAGCTGACCCGCTATCTGTCACGCGTGGCGCTCTCGTCCGTGGCGCAGGGCTCACGACAGATGGGCTATCAGGCGGCCAAACTGCTGCATCGGCTACTGGATAAGCAACCCTTACCGCTTCAGCGCATCCTGGTGCCGCCGGTGAAAGTCATCGCCCGGCGCTCTACCGACTTCCGCTCGCTGCGCGATCCGGCGGTGATTCAGGCGATGCACTACATCCGCTTCAACGCCTGTAAGGGGATTAAAGTGGAGCAGGTGCTGGATGCAGTCGGGCTATCGCGCTCTAATCTGGAAAAACGCTTTCGGGATGAGACCGGCGACACCCTCCATGCCATGATCCACCGTGAAAAACTGGAAAAAGCGCGCGAACTGCTGGCCTCTTCATCGCTCAACATTAACGAGATCTCGCAGATGTGCGGCTATCCGTCGCTGCAATACTTCTATTCGGTCTTCCGCAAAAGCTACGACACCACGCCAAAAGAGTATCGCCAGCATTTTGGGGAGAATGTGTTGTAGCAGGAAGCGTTCAGTCTGAGGTGGATGGAAACCGGATGAATCAGGGCGGCTTGAGCGACTAGATCATCCGCTGCTCACTCTGCTCCAGCACCGCCAGCGCCAGCCCGTTGGCCGGATCGATCCGTTGCTCAGGAAAGTGCAGCAGGGTATGTGCGGCGGTAAAGGCCAGCGCGTTGCCGTGTGCGGTAGTGCGCACCGCCTTGCAGAAGACCTCACTGGCGTTCCACGGACAATCAATGATGATGGTGGCGGGATTGAGCAGCAGCATAATCTGACTCAGCGCCGCACCCAGATAGCCACCCGCCTGCGCCATCACCTCATCCACCACCCGTGGCGCGCTGTCGCGGTTCTGCCAGCTCAGGCCAGGCTGACGCTGCGCCAGCTGCTGTTTAACCGCAGGCTGGCTGACCAGCGCTTCCAGGCAACCGCGGCGGCCACAGCTGCAACGCGGGCCGTCGGGCTGGACAACCAGATGTCCCGCCTCGCCCGCCGTCCAGCTGTGCCCGGTAAATACTTCGCCATGCTGTACCAGTGCGCCGCCAATTCCCTCGGAAATACGCAGATAAAAGTGACCGCTCTCCACTGATAATCCACGCAGCTGTACCGCCAGCAGCGCAGCGGCTTTGACATTATTCATAATGCGGATGGGGAGACTGACGTGCTTACTCAGCGCGCCCAGCAGGTCAACATCCTGCCATTCGAGGGGCAATGAAATATGCATCCAGCCGCGCCGGGGATCGACGATACCGGGAAAACCCAGGCCAATGCCGAGCAAATCAGGATAGCTTTTCATCAGTTCCCGGCACAGCATCGCCAGCTCAGCCAGCAGTCGGGTCGGGTTACTGGTATCGGTGCGCAGCGTCTTTTCAGCCAGCACCTGTGAAAAATAGTCGCAGACCCGCCAGTGGATAACGTTGCGTTCCACCATGATGCCTGCGCTCTTGAGCTTTTCCGGTCGCAGGGTAATCCCGATTTTAGGCCGTCCGGCTGACGCGACGCTGACCGGCCCCAGCTCCTCTATCAGGCCCTGCTCCAGCAGGTCATCAATGATTAATGAGACGGTGTTTTTGCTGAGTGTCAGCGTCTCCGCCAGATCCTGACGCGACGTCACGCGCAGCTTACGCAGCTGAGTCATCACCCGTTTCTGGTTATTCAGTCGCAGTAGTGCCGGGCCTTTGCCGTTCGTTTTCATTACGGGTTCACTCAACAGAGGAGTAAGAATTGAGTGTATCAGCCCATACGTATTCCACATCCCACACTTTTGCGGGCGGTTTCACACAACCGGATCGCCTGTGGCTAAGATCGTGACCGCGATCAGATCGTGGGATTAACGCCGGGTTTTCTGCTGCACCAGTGGCCGGACGTCGGGATGATCCTGATTCAGCGCGTCCGGCTGCGCCGGGCATGGGCGGAAGGGCAAATGCGGTGTAGCTCGTCGTTATGACGAGGGGCTTCAGGCCTGATGAGCGCAGTGACCCGGCGCTGCCGGGTCACTGTTTAATATTCGTCGCCGCGTACCCGACTGCGATAGCTTTCCCAGTCGAAGCGCACCCACAGGCTGTTGCCAAGGCGCATACGGTCCATGACACGTTCGCCCAGCAGCGTATTCATGCCCGCATGGTCGAGGTTGGATAACATGCCGGTCGGGCGTTTCGAGGAGGATCGGCGATCGACAATCTGGTTAATAATCACTTTTTCATAGCGCGATTCACTCTGCATACCGATCTCATCAATCACCAGCAAATCAACACTGCTGAGATCCTGAATCAGCCGCTCTTCGGTAATGCCGCTGCTGCCGCTGAAGGTGCCCTTCATGCTCGACATCAAATCAGCAACCGTCACGATCAGCACGCTTTTACCGCGCAGGATCAGGTCGTTGCCAATCGCGGCGGCCAGATGGTTTTTACCGGTGCCGGGACGGCCTGAAAAGACAAAACTGGCGATGCTGCCATCAAATTCAGCGGCATACTGACGCGCCAGTTCCAGCGCCTTGCGCTGTCCCTCATTCTCTACCCGGTAATTATCAAATGAGCAGTTCATATGCAGCTCGCGAATGCCGGAACGGCCCATTACGCGCTGCATTTTCATTGCGCGATTCTCACGCACAATCGCCTCTGATCGCAGGCGACCCTGCTCCTGATTCCACGCCAGTAGCTCTTCGCCATTGGCAAATTTAGGACGTGTGCCTGCGGGCATCATTTTTTTCAGACGGTTAAAGAGATCGTTTGGCGTTTTCATCATTCACCTCGGAAACCATCGGGAATGGTACGGTCAGGATCGGGCAACTGCGTGATATCACGCTTCGGTTGCCCGCCGTTTGCGGCACGGTTCATCTGAATGCTGCGTGCCAGTTTCTGTTGCCACTGCACATGATGGAACATCCGGCCTTCCGCCTGCCAGTAGGCCACAAAGGCCGCCAGCTCGCTGGGGGTCACCGGTTCACCCAGCGACACACCCCAGATCGCGGCCTGGCGCGTAAAGTCGGCATCCGGCTGCCAGCCCTGATACATGGCGAACTTACCTGCCGGCGTATGGATCGCGGCGGGGGAATCGTCATACAGGCTGTCATCCAGCGCCACATCATTCGGCTGCCGGGCGGCGGCTTCCAGCGCCAGCAGCTCAGCCAGACGCTTAGGTGTGATGGCGTACATCACCGGCGCATAATTATCTAACACCGCCAGCGTGCCCTTTTCCGCCTGCTGCAGGGCAGTCAGCGGATCCTGTCGGAAGGCATCCAGGCCAATGAGCGTTGAAGTTAAGATTTTAGCTGACATGAAAAGACCTGAGGTTAACGAACACCTTGCGCCGGGAACCCGTCGCCGACGCAGAAGTGTTTATTGTACCTTTTTTAATGATGCGGATCGCTTAAAAAGCAAGAGTGCGGATCAGTGCGAGGTGACCGGAGAAGTGGCGTGACGGGCCGGTGCAGATTCGGTGGCGTGCACGCTGACGGCCGCGGCGGCCGGACGGGTCTGCCATAGATAGCGAACCGAGGCCAGCCAGCACAGGCCGTAACCCAGCAGTTCGGTACCCTCTTCGGCCATGTTTTTCACCACGCGGTTGTAATCCCCCAGCATCAGGTGCTGCCACAACGCATGAATACCAAACAGTCGTGAGAAGACCAGCACCACTAAAAAGCCGGAGGCCATCACCGGCCAGCTGCGGTGTTGCAGCAGCCTGGCCAGCGCGTGCAGGGTTTTTTTCGGCGTCCGCAGCGCGACGGCCAGACAACCGGCCGTCACCGCCAGGGCGAACCAGATCCAGCTGCCATGCTGGATGGCATCAAACACAAAGTCGAGCTCACGGATCAGCATACAGCTATAGAAGCCCGCCACTAAGGTCAGCGCGCCGCGCTGAGCCGGACGGCGCTGGGCCGCAATAAAGAACAGGGCGGCAATCACCGCCAGCATGATTTCCTGGGTGGTTTCAGTAAAAGAAGTTTCGTGCAGCGCATCATTCATCCAGGCCACATCAATATAGATGGGCAATATCATCAGAGCGAGAAAGAGTGCTGCCAGTATGAAGACCGTCATTTCACGGCCAATAATTGTCAAATCGTTGCGCATAGTGTTACCAGTATAATGATTAGCGGACTCATTATATTTTAAACGCCCGATTCCCTTTCTCTTTTCATGCCCCGGTCAGAAGCTGGCGCTGAAGCCAAAGGTATAAAGTTGCTGCTCCTGGTTATTCAGCGCTTCGCTTTGTGAAAACGCGGCGAAAGCCGCCAGATTATCGTTAAGAGGCACTTGTGCACCGATGCTCAGATCGATGCCTTCGGACTGATCGGTGCCGTTCGTCGCCTCACGCCGGGGATTCTGCGGCGTGTCTGCCAGCAGATAGTGATAACTCAGCTGCGCCCAGGGCGATATCCATCCCTGCTGCGAATCGATGCGCCAGCCGACGCTGGCGCTCTGCTCACGACTCTGTTGATCGCTGTAGTCACATTGCAGACAGTTCATCTGCTGCGGATCAACGGCATACTGCGCCACCGGCCCGGTGGTAAATGACGGGGCAATGGGCAGGTCAACCCCAGCCCGATAGCGTTTTCCCAGCGGGGTGGTGCCTACGCTGCCGGTTTCACTGTGGACGGCGATGGGTGACGCGGTGGGAGAGTTGATGGCGGCTTCAAACAGGGCGCGGCTCTCATCGCTGAAGGCGAGTGGCGTCAGGGCGATCTTCTCCGCCAGAATCGTATCGTAGTCGGGCAGAAAGTCGGGATGTTGAGGCGCAGAGATGCCGCCGCGCGCAAAAGTCGGTTGCGTTAAGATTAACAGCCATACAGCACAGCAGATCCGCAGACCTTTCCAACCGCTTCTCGGCAACATCGCTTCTCCAGGCAAGGCTGAAGTTATTATCCGGCGTTTAAATTAAATTTCGGCCCGTCTCTGTTATTTAACCGGTGATCGTTTAACTATCAACCGATTAATTCTAAGATCAAGCGGACCGCTAAAATATTCTTGTTATAAAGGAACAAAGCGATGCAACGATGTGGTTGGGTAACGCAGGATCCCCTCTATCTGGCTTATCACGACAGGGAGTGGGGTGTGGCACAGAGAGACAAGCGTGCGCTGTTTGAGATGCTCTGTCTGGAAGGACAGCAGGCGGGGTTATCCTGGATTACCGTGCTGAAAAAGCGGGAAAACTATCGGGCGGCGTTTCACCAGTTTGATCCGCAGGCGATTGCACAGATGGATGCGGCAGAGATCGACACGCTGATGCTCAACAGCGGTATTATCCGCCACGCCGGTAAAATCGCGGCGATTATCGCCAACGCTCGTGCTTATCTCCAGATGGAAGCGCAAGGCGAGGATTTCAGCCACTTCGTCTGGCAATTTGTCGATAACGTGCAAATCGTTCACCATTATCCTGACTATAGTCAGGCTCCTACCACCTCAGAGCAGGCCATTGCGCTCTCGAAGGCGCTAAAGCAGCGTGGTTTCAAATTCATCGGCCCCACAATCTGCTACTCCTTTATGCAGGCCTGCGGGCTGATAAACGATCATCAGAGCAACTGTTTTTGCCATCCTGACAACCAAAAGGCGTAATTCCCGCTAAATCAGGATTTTTCCTCACTACATTCCCGGCCACCAGGCGGCATAATCGTGCCACTTATGGGAAAGGTTTTCCCCTGTGTGTCGAATGTAAGGGAACAAAAATGCAGAAGAAATTAATCGCCATCACCTTGTTATTAAGCGGCAGTCTGGCCCTGCCAGGTTGTACCACCAATCCTTACACCGGCGAATCTCAGGCGGGTAAGTCAGGTGTGGGCGCAGGCCTGGGTGCGTTAGTGGGTGCCGGTGTCGGTGTACTCTCCTCGTCGAAGAAAGATCGCCGTAAAGGTGCGCTGATTGGTGCTGCTGGCGGAGCCGCACTGGGCGGTGGCGTGGGTTACTACATGGATGTGCAGGAAGCGAAACTGCGCGACAAGATGCGCGGAACGGGCGTCAGCGTGACCCGTAATGGCGATAACATCGTCCTGAATATGCCAAACAATGTCACCTTCGACTCCAGCAGCAGCAATCTTAAACCTGCCGGCGCGAACACCCTGACAGGTGTTTCAATGGTGCTGAAAGAGTATCCGAAAACCGCGGTAAACGTAGTGGGTTATACCGACAGCACCGGCACCCGCGCGCTGAACATGCGTCTGTCACAGCAGCGTGCTGAAAGCGTCGCCAGCGCGTTGATCGTGCAGGGTGTTGCCAGCGATCGCCTGCGCACCCAAGGTGCAGGCCCGGATAACCCGGTTGCCAGCAACAGCACCGAAGCAGGCAAAGCACAAAACCGTCGTGTTGAGATCACGCTCAGCCCGCTGGGATAAACGCGGTCGCCCCCGCCCGGGGGCGCCTTTTTTCTGTAAAGCATCGCGTTAAAAGTATCTGTAATGTTTCTGCGAATAGAGCCAACAGAGGCTTTATGGTAGCCTGATCAAAAATTGATCAATGGACGCCTTCCTATGTCTCTTAAAGCCATCGCTGCGGTTTTAGGTCTTTCCGTAACGACCGTCAGCCGCGCCCTCAACGGTTATCAGGATGTCGCTCAGGAGACGCGTAAACGCATCGAAGAGGAAGCGCAGCGGCGTGGCTACCGGCCTAATGCGGCGGCCCGGCGTCTGAAAACCGGCCGTGCTAACGCGGTGGGGTTCGTCTACCCGATCGGTGCCTCTCCCCTGAATGGCAGCGACTTCAGCGACATGCTGCTGGCGCTGGAGCATCACCTTGCCCGTTATGACATTAACCTGCTGTTGCTGGCGGATAAGCAGCAAAGTCAGGCGACGCTGACACGCCTGCTGCGCAGTGGCGCCGTTGATGCCCTGATCGTCGGCCACACTACGCCAGAAGACAGTCGGCTTCATGCTCTGCTCCAGACCAATTTTCGTTTTCTGGCGCTGGGCCGCAGCGATCTGCCATCGACCTATGCGTGGTTTGATGTTGATCACCTTGCCGGTTCACAGCTGGCGGTGGGCTGGTCGCTGGCGCAGGGACGGCAGCGGATAGCCTGGCTTGGCAGCAATGAAAACAGTACGCGGGTGCGTGACCGGCGTCAGGGTTATCTGACGGCGCTGGGGGAAGTTACGCCTTATGCGATGGCGGCGGTGGCGCCGTCGCGTCGCGCCGGCTATCAGCAAACCCGGGAGTGGCTGGCAGAGGGGCCAGTACCGGAAGTGATCATCACCGACTGCGCTGCGCTGGCTGAAGGGGCGGCTCTGGCGCTGCAACTGGCCGGGCGTGCAGCGGGCGAGGGTGCCATTCTGCTGGCGGGCTGGGAAGGATTGCCGCGAGATGCGATTCTCGATCATCCCATTGTCGCCATTCGTCAGGCGACGCCGCATCAGGCCGGTGAACAGGTGGCTGAAATGGTCATCCGGCTGATTGATGGCGCACCGCCGGAGACGTTACAGACTCTGTGGCAACCCTGGCTGCAATTACCGGCGTAGCGCTTTTTGCGCCGGGCTTTGCTTGTGCTAGTCTCTGCCGGGTTTCTTATTACGCAGGATATCTCATGAAAATCAGGCCGCCTCGCGCCACCATCAGCGATGTTGCTCACGCGGCACGAACCGGTAAAACCAGCGTTTCACGCTATCTCAATGGTGAACTGCATCTGCTCTCTGCCGGTCTGAAAGCGCGGATCGAACAGGCTATTGCTGATCTCAGCTATCGCCCGAGTCAGATGGCGCGTGGCCTGAAGCGCGGACGTACCCGCCTGATCGGGCTGATTATCGCCGATATTACCAATCCCTATTCTGTTGATGTCATGAGCGGTATTGAAGCCGCCTGCCGCGAGCAGGGCTTCACGCTGCTGATGTGTAATACCAATAACGAAGTGGATCTGGAGCAGCACTATCTGCAATTGCTGAGCAGCTATCAGGTTGAGGGCATTGTGGTTAACGCCGTCGGGATGCGCGAAGAGGTGCTGAACCATCTGCAACAATCCCTGCTGCCGATGGTGCTGATTGACCGTAAAATCCCCGATTTTCCCTGCGATGTGGTGGGCCTGAATAACGCCGAGGCAGCTGAAACGGCAACGCGGCATCTGGTCGACAATGGCTATGATGCGCTGCTGTTTCTTAGCGAGCCGCTGGGCAGCGTCAACACGCGCCGTGAGCGCCTGCAGGCCTTCCGCCAGCTACTGGCAGAGCATCCGCAGGTTGAGCATGAGAATACCGAGGTGGCGCTGCATCAGCCCGCCGCGCTGGATCAGGCGCTGCTGGCCTTTCATCAGCGTCACACCGGCAAACGTTGCGCAGTGATGGTCGCCAACGGGGCGCTGACCCTGCAGGTAGCGCGATCGCTACAGCGACTCAATCTGCACTGGGGCCGCGATATCGGCCTGCTCGGTTTTGACGAACTGGAGTGGGCGGCGCTGGCCGGTGTCGGTATCACCACGCTGAAACAGCCCACCTGGCAGATTGGCTACAGTGCGCTGGAACGCCTGATTGCGCGCATCGAAGGCAGCGGATTGCCGGTTGCCGAGCAGGTCTTCTCTGGCGAACTTATCGTTCGCGGCTCCAGCCAGCCTCTTAACTGAATTTCAGATTTAACCTTCCGTTTACGTGCTCGCTTCGTGAGCACGATCATAATTTCACAGTTTGCTGCTTTGCTTTGGAACCGGTTCCATTTAGGGTTTTTGTATTCGTTATGGGCAGAACCCTGCCATGGAGTAGAACATGAAACCTGACATCATCGTGGTGACCGCCGCATATGGCCACGCACAGATCGCCGCTCTCGGCGGTCAGCGTGCGCTGCTGCCGATTATCCAGCAGGCGGGCGCAGACGGGGTCGAAATCCGCCGCGAACTGCTTGATGACGCGGCACTGGCCGATCTGCCGGCACTGGCCCGGGCGGTGGCGCAGCATCAGCTGCACAGCAGCTATTCGGTGCCCGATACGCTGTTTTGTGACGGCGGCGAAATCAATCCCCGTATAACCCACTACGTTGAAGAAGCACGCCAGTTAAACGCTCAGCGGCTGAAAGTGGCGCTGGGAGAGTTCACCGGTGCGCTGCCTCGCGAAGCGTTGCAGGCGCTGCTGGCGGATCTGCCGTTTCAGCTGACGGTAGAAAACGACCAGACTGAGCATGGCCGACTGGCTCCGTCAGTCGCCTTTTTCACGGCGGTCAGGGAAGCGGATCTGCCGATCAGCATGACCTTTGATATGGGTAACTGGTGCTGGACCGGTGAGGATGCCGATCAGGCGGCGCAGCAGCTGGCTGCGCAGGTGGGCTATGTGCATGTCAAAGCCGCCGTGGCGCACCAGGATAGCTACCGCGCGATTGCGCTGGATGAGGCTGATGACCACTGGCGCACACTGCTGCAACAGTTGCCCGCACAGGCACCGCGCGGTATTGAATTTCCGCTGGAAGGCGACGATCTGACTGCGGTGACACGCCACTACGTGTCGCTGCTGCGTAACGTGTAAGGAGTGAAGATGACCACGCATCACACTATGCATCACAACGGTCCGCTTGATGTTGTCACTATCGGTGAAGCGATGGCGATGTTCATCGCCCGTGAAACCGGCGACCTGGCCGCAGCAGAGACCTTTGTTAAACGCGCGGCGGGCGCTGAACTCAATGTGGCGACCGGCCTGGCTCGTCTTGGCCTGAAAGTGGGCTGGGTCAGTCGTATTGGCGATGACGCTTTTGGCCGGTTTATCTGCCAGCAGCTGGAAAAAGAGGGTATCGACCACGCCCGGGTGACGGTCGATAAGCGCTATCCCACCGGTTTTCAGCTCAAGTCCAAAGTCGATGACGGCTCTGATCCGCTGGTGGAATATTTTCGTAAAGGCTCGGCGGCCAGCCATCTGTCGGTCGACGATTTTAACGCGGACTATTTTGGTTCGGCGCGACATCTGCACCTGAGCGGTGTGGCGGCGGCGCTGTCAGAGAGTTCGCTGGAGTTGCTGAAGCACACCGCCAAAGAGATGCGTGCGCGCGGTAAAACTATCTCGTTTGACCCTAACCTGCGGCCGGTACTGTGGCGCAGCGAAGAGGAGATGCGTAAGCAGCTCAATCTGCTGGCGGAGTATGCCGACTGGGTACTGCCGGGCGAAAAAGAGGGGCTGATTCTGACCGGCTATCGTCAGCCAGAAGCGATCGCGGATTTCTATCTCGATAAGGGCGTGAAAGCGGTCGTGATTAAAACCGGTTGTGACGGTGCCTGGTATAAAACGGCGCAGGGCGAGCAGGGCCAGGTTGAGGCGATAAAAGTCGACAACGTGGTGGATACCGTAGGCGCCGGAGACGGCTTTGCCGTTGGCGTCATCAGCGCCCTGCTGGAAGGTCAGTCGCTGCCGCAGGCGATTCGTCGCGGCAACAAAATTGGTTCGATGGCGATTCAGGTCATTGGTGACAGCGAAGGTCTGCCGACGCGTCAGCAACTGGGCGACGTGTAGTTCGCGCCCCTCTACAGTCACAGGAGTTCCCGATGAAAAAGCAGACAATCGCGCCAAAACGCTGGTGGTTCATCATGCCCATCGTGTTTATCACCTACAGCCTGGCGTATCTCGATCGTGCAAATTTTAGCTTCGCTTCTGCTGCCGGGATTAATGACGATCTCGGCATCACCAAAGGCATGTCCTCGCTGCTGGGTGCGCTGTTCTTCCTGGGTTACTTCTTTTTCCAGATCCCGGGTGCAATTTACGCCGAACGCCGCAGCGTCAAGAAACTGATCTTCTGGTGCCTGATCCTGTGGGGCGGCTGTGCCTCACTGACCGGCGTGGTCAGCAACATTCCGATGCTGGCGGCCATTCGCTTTATTCTGGGCGTGGTGGAAGCCGCGGTGATGCCCGCGATGCTGATCTACATCAGCAACTGGTTTACCAAGTCGGAACGTTCACGCGCCAACACCTTCCTGATCCTGGGTAATCCGGTCACGGTGTTGTGGATGTCGGTCGTGTCAGGCTATCTGATCGAATCGTTTGGCTGGCGTGAGATGTTTATCTTCGAAGGGATTCCGGCGGTGGTCTGGGCGATCGCCTGGTGGTTCCTGGTGCAGGATAAGCCGGCGCAGGCGCGCTGGATGAGCGATGCCGAGAAAGCGGCATTGCAGGCTGAACTGCAGAAAGAGCAGGAAAATATTAAAGCGGTGCGCAACTACAGCGAAGCGTTCCGCAACCGCAACGTGATCATTCTCTGCCTGCAATATTTTGCCTGGAGCATCGGCGTCTATGGCTTTGTGCTGTGGCTGCCGTCGATTCTGCGTAACGGCACGCAGATGGGCATGGTAGAGGCGGGCTGGCTCTCCGCAGTGCCTTATCTGGCGGCGACCATTGCGATGGTGGTGGTCTCCTGGGCGTCGGATAAAACCCAGAACCGTAAGCTGTTCGTCTGGCCGCTGCTGCTGGTGGGCGCGCTGGCGTTCCTTGGCTCTTATCTGGTGGGATCGAACAATTTCTGGATGTCCTACACCCTGTTAGTGATTGCCGGTGCCGCGATGTATGCGCCTTACGGGCCGTTCTTCGCCATTATTCCTGAGATGCTGCCACGCAATGTCGCCGGTGGCGCAATGGCGCTGATTAACAGTATGGGTGCGCTGGGGTCGTTTATCGGTTCATGGATTGTCGGCTATCTTAATGGAGCCACCGGCAGCCCGTCCGCGTCCTACATCTTTATGGGATCGGCCCTGCTGGTTTCGGTGTGGCTGACGCTGATTGTGAAACCGGCGCAGAACAAAGCGCCGCCGCTGCAGGGTGCAAAACCCGCCTGAAAGCGTAAACGTTAGCCTCTATTTCTCCGGGCGGCCTGCAAGCCGCCCGCTACTTATTGACCGGGAGCCACCGAATGAAACCCGCTGTAATTCTCTATAAAAAACTGCCCGACGATCTCTATGCTCGCCTGGCTGAACAGTGTGACGTGACGGAAATCAGCGATCTCTCGCCGGAAAGCCAGCAGGAACATGCTGCGGCGTTCCAGCAGGCAGAAGGTCTGCTGGGATCGGGCGGTAAAGTGAATGGTGAGCTGCTGGCGAAGATGCCCAATCTGCGCGTCTGCTCCAGCGTCTCTGTAGGCTATGACAATTTTGATGTGGATGCGCTGAATCAGCGTCACGTGGTGCTGATGCACACGCCGACCGTGCTGACCGAAACCGTGGCGGACACCATGATGGCGCTGGTACTGAGCACCGCGCGTCGGGTGCCGGAACTGGATGCCTGGGTCAAAGCGGGCAACTGGCAGAAGAGCATCGGTCCGTCGCAGTTCGGCATCGACGTGCATCATAAAACGCTGGGTATTCTCGGCATGGGACGTATCGGGATGGCGCTGGCGCAGCGCGCCCACTTTGGCTTCGGTATGAAAATCCTCTATAACGCCCGCCGCGAGCATGAAGAGGCGCAGTCGCGCTTTGGCGCACAGCGCTGTGAACGGGAGGCGCTGCTGAAGCAGAGTGATTTCGTCTGCATCAGTTTGCCGCTGACCGAAGAGACGCACCATCTGATCGGTGCCGCCGAGCTTGAACTGATGAAGCCGGATGCGGTGCTGATCAACGCCGGTCGCGGGCCGGTGGTGGATGAAAATGCGCTGATCGCCGCGTTGCAGGCGGGCAAACTGCATGCCGCCGGGCTGGATGTGTTTGAGCAGGAGCCGGTCTCTGCCGACTCTCCGCTGCTGTCGCTGCCCAATGTGGTGACGCTGCCGCATATCGGTTCTGCCACCCATGAAACCCGCTACGGCATGATGCAGGATGCGGTAGAAAATCTCCTCGCTGCACTCGGCGGAAGCGTCGAGAAAAACTGCGTGAACCCGCAGGCGCTGAAGTAATCCCCTCGCCTTTCCATTGCGCCCGCCCATGGCGGGCGTTATGGTGGACCCCCGATTCGCTATCACAAATATTTAACCGCTATGTCTTTTTCTCAGTTCGGCGACAAATTTACCCAACATTCCGGCATCTCACGTCTGATGGAAGATATGGGCGCGGGCCTGCGAACGCCCGGCACCATCATGCTGGGCGGCGGTAATCCGGCGCAGATCCCGGCCATGAACGACTACTTTCAGCAACTGCTGCAGCAGATGCATGAGGAAGGCAAACTCAGCGAGGCGCTGTGCAATTACGATGGCCCGCGCGGTAAAGCGACGCTGCTGGCGTCGCTGGCCGGGCTGCTGAGCGATGAGCTTGGCTGGCCCATCACCGCACAGAACATTGCGCTGACTAACGGCAGCCAGAGCGCCTTCTTCTATCTGTTCAATCTGTTCGCCGGTCGTCGGGCCGATGGCAGCAAAAAGCGGGTGCTGTTCCCGCTGGCGCCTGAGTATCTTGGCTATGCGGATGCCGGCCTGGAAGAGGGGCTGTTTGTGTCGGCGAAGCCGAACATTGAGCTGCTGCCGGAAGGTCAGTTTAAATATCATGTCGATTTTGAGCATCTGCCGATGAACGAAGAGGTCGGGCTGATCTGCGTATCGCGCCCGACCAACCCCACCGGCAACGTGATCACCGATGATGAGCTGATGCAGCTCGATGCGCTGGCACAGCAGCATGACGTGCCGCTGCTGATCGACAATGCCTATGGCGTGCCGTTCCCCGGCATCATCTTCAGCGAGGTGCGCCCGCTGTGGAACCCCAACATCATTCTCTGCATGAGTCTGTCGAAGCTCGGCCTGCCGGGTGCGCGTTGCGGCATCATTATCGCTGACGAGAAGACTATCACCGCGCTGAGCAATATGAACGGCATCATCAGTCTGGCACCCGGCAGTATCGGTCCGGCCATTGCCAATGAGATGATCCGTCGCGGCGATCTGTTACGGCTCTCCGAAGAGGTGATTAAGCCGTTCTATCAGCAGAAGGTGCAGCAGACCATTGCGATCCTGCGGCGCTATCTGCCGGAAGACCGCTGCCTGATCCACAAGCCGGAAGGGGCGATTTTCCTCTGGCTCTGGTTCCGCGATCTGCCGATCACCACCGAATTGCTTTATCAGCGGCTGAAAGCGCGCGGCGTGTTGATGGTGCCGGGCCACTTCTTCTTCCCGGGACTGGAACAGGCGTGGCCGCACACCCATCAATGTATGCGGATGAATTACGTGCCGGATGCAGAGAATATTGAGCGGGCGGTGCAGATTCTGGCGGAAGAGGTTGAGAACGCCTGGCGCGACAGCTAATCCTGCGTATCGGTTAACGACAGCTGGCACCACTGTGCCAGCTGCTGAATCGCCTGTTCCACCTCTGCATTCCAGCCAAAACCGGCATTCAGCCGGAAACAGTGATCGTAGCGCTGGTCGGTGGCAAAAATGTGGCCCGGCGCAATGCCGATGCCCGCGTTGCGCGCTTTCAGAAACAGCTCGCGCACGTTCAGCGCCTGTCGGGGCATCTCAACCCACAGCACATAGCCTCCTTCCGGATCGGACACCCGGGTCCCCGCCGGAAATTCCCGCAGCACTGACTGACGCATTTCACGGATTTGTCGTGCCAGCTCACGCCGCAGCTTACGCAGGTGAGCATCATAGCCGCCGCTGCGCAGCAGCTCCGCCACCGCCGCCTGCGACAGCACCGAGGTGCCCATGGTTGAGGTATATTTCAGTGAGGCGATTTTGCGCATGTAGTTGACGCTGTGAACCCAGCCAATACGAATGCCTGGCGCCACGGTTTTAGAGAAGCCGCTGCAGAGAATGGCGTTGGGGCTGAAGGCGCGCATCGGGAAAGGGCGGCGTTCACCAAAGGCAGTATCGCCAAAAATATCATCCTCAATAATCACCACGTCGTTTTCATCCGCCTGCCGCGCAATATAGGCCTTATGCTCGTTGGGAATGCTTTTTCCCAGCGGATTGTTGACGTTGCACAGGGTGAGAAAGACCCGCACCGCCTTGCGCTGAAACAGCCCGGTGAGCTTCGCGACATCGACATACCCTTCCGGCCCGGCTTCCACTTCAATCACCCGTAAATTGAGGTTATGCAGCATCTGCAGCAGCACGAAATAGCAGGGTGATTCCACGGCGACCACATCGCCCGGCTGGGTCGTGGCGCGCAGCGACAGCGAGATCGCCTCAATGCAGCCGTTGGTGATCAGAATATCGTCAGCACTGATATTGCAGCCGTAACCCACTGCCCGGCGGGCAATCTCTGTTTTCAGCGGCGCATAGCCGGTCCCCTTCACCGTATTCCCGAGCAGGGCCGGTTTGCTGTAGCCCATCTGACGCATCAGCAGGCCGATGCGCTTGACCGGATAGAGTGCGCTGTCACCGTTGGCCAGATCGAGACGCACCCGGCAGTCTGAGCCAAGCATCGCCAGATGGAGTTCTGTCTGCTCATCAAGCGGCGCGATGGCGCGCGGCTGTTCACTGACGGCGGGCAGCTGACGGGAAGAGGGCCGCTGCGGGGCAACAAAAAAGCCCGATTTGGGGCGGGCAACAGCGTAGCGCTCATCTTCCAGCGTGCGCAGTGTCTTCAGGGCGGTGGTAAGGCTGACATTGTACTGCGTCGCCAGCGTGCGCACCGACGGCAGACGGCTGTCAGGTGCCAGCGAACCGGCATGAATGGCCTGCTTGATCTGTTCTGCGATCTGGCGGTAACGACTGCTCTGACTCTCCTGTTCCCCGATAATATCGGCCATCTGTTCCACCCCATATCGCGCTGATCTGTGCATATTCAACAGAGTACATTCAAAGTACTTTAGGCTGCATCTCTTAATTATTCATAACGCTAAACGGCCCGGCGACCCCGTCAGCCCCGGGCTTCAGACCATAAAGTGATTCTTTTCACCTGAGGAAAACGTGAGAAATGAATAATCTGCCCGCCATGATGAAGGAGATGGAAGCGTATCTGTCACCCGCCATCATTGAGTCCGCTCAACGCTGCTCTCTTCGCCTGCTGGCAGCGTTGCCGGATCAGCAGCAGCTGGAGAATAACCGTGTGCTGCTCGCCTATGGCGGGGGAAAAGACAGCAGCTACATGGTGGCTTACGTGCGTTACATTCAGGGACTGATCTGGCAGCAGCAGGGCAGCACCTTTCATCTGCGGATCAGCACCAACCGTCATACGGCGATGAATCAGAGCGTAATGGAGAATATCCACCGCGTTTATCAGTCGCTGGCGATGCATGACGATGAACGGGTGGAGTGTCTGGTGGTGGATGGCCTGCTGATCCGGCCGTTTGACCGCGACCTGCCGATGCCGGAGAGCGTGCGGCAGCAGAACCGTAATGACGTGCTGATGAATGGCCACCGGTTTCGCGCCGACGCGCGCTCGACCTTCTGCAACGCCTGTAATCTCAGCATGGTGAACTCCTTTGGCCTGGCGGCAGACTACAACGGTGGCGTGGATCTGATTATCACCGGCGACTCGCCACAGGAGCAGGCCGCCTATGTCGCCTGGGCGCGGCACCTCTCACGGCTGTTTGATGCGCCGGTGGTGGACAAAAGCAGGGGCTTCAGTGGGTTTCTGCAGACGCTGGATGGCGTGGCAGAGCGCTACTTCAGCGATGTTTATGGCGCCGATCAGCTGACGCCTGCGCACCGCATCACCCACCAGCTGGCGCGCAATCCACTGTTCTTCAACATCTATCAGGACACCGCCTATGAAGCGGGCGCGCACTGGGCACTGCTCAGCGAATTTATGCGCTTCCGTTTTGATGCGCTGATGTTCAGCTTCTCCGAATCCGACTGCGGTAATCCGACGCTGATGGCGCACCTGCGCGGATTGCGGGCAGAAACGCTGCTGCAGCGCCACTATGCCGAAGGGATCCGCGAATATGTGCGCTTTGCGCTGGGACTGATGGTGAAGAAAGATTTTCCGCCCGCGCTAATCGATGAGATGGCGGCGCGCTATCAGGATGACGCCGCGATCCAGCAGCAGCGGCAGCGCGCGGCGGACTTCGCCATACAGGCGTTTGACCTCAGCGAAGATCAGCTGATCTGCATGATCTACTCCCCGTTCCTGGCGCAGGGAGAGCAGCTCGGACACTGGCTGATGCAGCAGCAGATTACGCTGGATGAGGCGGCCATCCGCGACCTGCTTGAGCAACGCAGTGAGGATGGCGCGCTGGCACAGCAGTTAACCCGGCTCTCCGGCATGACGCTGACGCAGATGCGGCACTGCTGGCAGAGCAAGCCGGTCAGTTCGCTGCTGGAGGGCAAAAGCGCCGATCCGCTGTCGCGCGTGCTGCGTTTTGATCCCCACAAAGCGGTGATTCAGGTCAATAACGGTGTACTGAATGACATCGTGACAGAAATCATTTCCGGGCGTTAACCCGGTAAGGCGAGGCGATGAAAAAGATTTTTCTGCAAATTGGCGCCACCCGCGACGGGCAAAATCCTTACTGCGCGGTGGCGAAGCGCGACGGCTATTTTACCGTGCTGGCTGAAATGGGTGATTTCGTCGATTACCAGTCGTTAAGCCTGGCTCTGCCGTTTGATCTGATCATTCGCCTCGATCGCCCCGAGAATCCCTGGGAGGTGATGCAGGCCTATCTGCACGCCGGTTTACTGGCGCATCCGCTGGTGGTGCTGGCGGGCTTTGAAGCCTACAACGCCAGCGCCGGACGACTGCGCGAGATGCTGGCCGGGCCGGATGCGCCCGCCGCCTTTATTCCGCTGGATAAATATGCGCAGCGTATGGCGCTGAAAAAAGCCTGGCCGCGCTTCCCGCAGCCGGAGTTCCGCTTTTTCGCCTCGCCGCTCAGCATTCTGGATGCCGGACAGGCGCTGATCTATCCCTGCGTCGTAAAACCGGTGGATGGCGGCGGCGGCCTGGGTATCTGGCTGATTGAGCATGCCGATCAGCTGCATAGCGTAGTGAAACAGCTGGTGCAGACCATGAACTACGGCGGACGCGGCTTCAGCGGCTTTATTGTGGAAAGCGCGCTGATCGGCGATGAGTTTTCGTTGCAGGGCGTGGTGCATCAGGGACATCCCCAGGCGCTGACCTGCTGCCAGAAGGTGATTGAGCAGCACCGGGATGCTGAGGGCTGCGTCAGCTTTTATGAGTCGGGGCATGTGGCGATGGCGGCAGCGGCCCTGCCGGTCTCGTTCAGCAGCCTGATGACATTCTGTTGCGAAACCTTTGGCTACCGTCAGGGTGCATTTCATATCGATTTTATTGTGGTCAACGGCGTGCCGCATTTCCTGGAGATGGGGTTCCGGCTCTCCGGCATGGGTGTGGCGACGCTGGTGCAGGAGGCGACCGGCATCAACTGGGCGGAAGTCACCTTCCGGCTGGAGGCGGGTGGCGCGTTACCTGTCTTTGCCTTCACCACACCCGGTGCGGTCGGCCAGCTGCGGTTGCGGCAACCGGCGCAGCTGCAGGCTGCCGAACGCTGGATCGATCAGCATCAGCAGGGCGCGCTGTTACCGCCACTCAGATTGCCTGCGTTACAGGTTTCGTCACGCTCATCGCTCTATGCCGACCTGACGCGTCACGCGGGCATTCTGGCCACTTTCAGCCTGACGGCCACAGCGCGTGAGCCGATTATGACCACTTTTCAGCAGGTGATTACCGCGCAGCCGGTGGCGGCCGGGAGAGATAAAGTATGTGCAGGATGATTCTGGCGCATGGCCGGTTCGACAGCGCAGAGATTCTGGAGGCGGCGCGCGCCATGAGCTGCGGTGAAAGCGCCGAACACGATGGCCCGATCAAATCACACCCTAACGGCTGGGGCTGTCTGTGGCTCGAAGAGGGTGAGATTCGTACCCTGCACGGCACCGGCGCGTTCGCAGAAGCGCTGCCCGGTATCGATGTAGATCGCCTGCGCAGCCGGTTTCTGGCGGTGCATGTGCGGCACGCCACGCTGAGTAAAAATCAGGGACTGGCGTTTTCTCATCCGCTGTGGCGCAACAGCGCCGGACATCAGTGGTACATGATGCATAACGGCTTTCTGCCGACGATTTACCGCCAGCTCGGTCTGGCCGAATCGCGCTTCGATTCAGAAGAGTATCTGCGTTATCTGGTGGATCAGACCACGCCTGCCGATTTCACCCGCGACTATCTGCGCGCAAAGATGGCGCAGGTAGAGCCGGGCGGCAGCGCAGGGAATGCCATTTTCGTTACCCGTGACAAAGCCTGGGCGTGGCAGTGGTATCCGCACGACACGCCCTGGCCCGACTATTTTACGATGCATTTTCAGCAACAGGATGGTTGCACGCTGATCGCCTCTGAACCCGTGGCAATACCAGGCAGCGCTGGCAACTGGCGGCGAATGAACAATCATGAACTCTATGAAATACCGTTTAGGGAGTGATAAACATGGCAATTTTCAATCAGTTCCGCGTGATTAATCCCAACATGTTTGTGGAATCGACCTGGCTGGATGACATCGTTACCGCACGGGTGCCGCTGCTGGTGCTGCGTAATTTCCTGACGCCAGAGGTGCGGGAAGCGGTGGTGACTGACCTGCAGAGCTGCCGGGAAAAGATCCGTGTCTCCCACTATCCCAATGGCGCGCTGACCACGCTCGGCCCCTATCTGGCGCGTCATACTGCGGCTCCCGATAACTACTTTACCGAGCTGCGCGATATCCAGCCGGCGTTGCCGCCCTCGCTGAATACGCTGCGCGAACAGATTTACCGCTGGGTTCAGCATGCGCTGCGGCTGGAAAGTTTACGCATCGCCCACGAACCGGGTTGTGGAGACTATGCCGGTTCTATCGTGCGCTTTCATGCCAATGGCGTCGCGAACCCGCTGCATAACGACAATATCGTGCGCGACGCCGCAGAGACCTCGCTGGTGGTGACGCAAATCCTGCATCAGCTCAGCTGCGTAGTCTGCCTGCAGGAGTGCAACGCGGGCGGAGCACTGCGTATCTACAACAAAAAGTGGTCGCCGGAGGATGAGCAGTTCAAAACCGTCGGGGAGCTGGGTTATCGCAGTGGGGTGATTGAAAACAGCGAGATCTGCGAATTTTCACCACGCAGTGGCGATATCTATCTGTTTAATCCTGCGTTTTATCATGAGATCGATCGGGTCGAAGGCGATACCCGTATCACCATGGGTTTCTTTTTCGGGCTGACCGATAAAAAAATGAAGCACGCTATCGCCTGGAGTTAAGCCGGGTCGTGCCAGAACAGGAGAAGGGAATGACGACGTTTGAAAAAATCACTGCGCTGCTGGATCAGCAGCAGGCCAGCTACCGCGTGGTGGAACATGAGGCGATAGGGCAGACCGAACAGATTAGCCTGATACGCGGTAACCTGCTGGGTCAGGCGGCCAAAGCGATGGTGCTGGAGGTCAGCATGCCGGACGGTGCGCCATCGCGTCAGCTGCTGGCGATAGTGCCGGGCGACTGCCGGATCAATTTCAAAAGTGCGGCGCGCGCCATCGGCGGCAAAAAATCCTCTTTCGCCGCTCCGGAGCTGGCGCAGGCGCTGACGGGCTGTGTGATGGGCGCGGTACCGCCGTTTAGTTTTGATGACCGGCTGGCGCTGCGGGTGGATACCCGACTGCAACAGGTCGGAACGTTATGGTTTAACGCGGGCGAACTGGATAAGTCGATCGCGCTGGCTGTAGATGATTATTTTCGCATCGTGGGTGAAGGCTGCTGTGCCGATATCGCGACCCCGATTGCGGTCACCGCCTGACGGCAGGACAAGGAGTTTCTGATGTCGGTAAAAGATATGCTGTTAGCGCTGTGCGTGGTGGTGGCGTGGGGCGTCAATTTTGTGGTGATCAAGCTGGGGCTGCAGGGTATGCCGCCTTTTTTGCTCGCCGGGCTGCGTTTTACCCTGGTCGCCTTTCCCGCCATTTTCTTTGTGCGTCGCCCGCCGATTCCGCTGCGCTGGCTGGTGGTTTATGGCATGACCATCAGTTTTGGTCAGTTCGCGTTTCTGTTCCTGGCGATCAAGCTCGGCATGCCTGCCGGTCTGGCCTCGCTGGTGCTGCAGGCGCAGGCATTCTTTACCCTGTTGCTGGGCGCGCTGTTGCTGGCGGAGAGGCTGCGCTGGAATCATATTGTCGGGATTATCATCGCTACGCTGGGGATGTTTTTGCTGGCGACGGCAGGCATGGAAGGGCAGACCAGCGCCGGTATCACGCTGACCACCATGATGCTGACGCTGTCGGCGGCGCTCTCCTGGGGACTGGGTAATATCACCAATAAGATTATTATGCGGAACCGCAGCGTGCCGATCATGTCACTGGTGGTCTGGAGTGCGCTGGTGCCGATCGTTCCTTTCTTTGCCTGTTCGCTGCTGTTTGATGGTCAGGCCGCCATCGTTTATAGCCTGCTGCATATCGGCCTGCAGACCGTGCTGGCGCTGTTCTATCTGGCATTTGTCGCCACCATTGTGGGTTACGCCATCTGGGGGAATCTGCTGAGTCGCTACGAAACCTGGCGCGTCGCGCCGCTGTCGCTGCTGGTGCCGGTGGTGGGGATTATTACCGCCGCGCTGGTGCTGGATGAGCATCTCTCCGGGCAGCAGATGCTGGGTGCGGTGGTGATTATACTGGGGCTGCTGGTCAATGTGTTTGGTGGCGTGCTGGGTCAGCGTTTAGCGATGCGAACGCAGCCGTAAGGACAAGTCTGCCTTCAGATATAAGGGCAAAAAAAACGCCGCTAACGCGGCGTTTGTCATGGTTACTTCAGAATCTCAATACGGCGTGGTTTCGCCTCTTCCGGCACCAGTCGTTCAAGATCGATGCTCAGCAGACCATTTTCGAGACGGGCATCGCGCACCACAATGTGGTCGGCGAGCTGGAATTTACGCTCGAAGTTACGCTCGGCGATACCCTGATACAGGTATTTACGCTCGGTCTGCTCTTCAGGATGGGCACCCCGCACGATCAGCACGTTATCGTGCGCCGTGATATCCAGTTCGCTCTGAGCAAAACCGGCCACCGCAATAGTAATGCGATAGTGATTTTCATCGACCAGTTCAACGTTATAGGGAGGATAGCCGCCATTGCTCTGATTCTGATTAGATTCGAGCAGGTTAAACAGGCGATCAAAACCGATAGCAGAGCGATAAAGTGGGGTGAGATCAAAATTACGCATATTAAGACTCCTGAATTTCAGCAAGTTTTGGCAACCTTCCACTACTGGACAGGCTGGATACGGCACCCCACTGTCCCTTGCGGCAACGGTGAGTGCGTCCGTAAACTAAAAATGGGTGCCACAAGACCATTTTCAAGAGGGTGAAATGCAATTTTTTTCGCCAATTTGAGGAAATGACATACACTCAGGACTACATTTGCCAGACCCAGACGGACTTCGCCCCAGAGTGTTGACGTTGTCTGGCAAGCAAACTCAGCCAGGCTTATGCCATGACTGAAGGGATGATGATGATGAAATTGATGAAGACCTTACCTCTGGCTGGAGTGGTGTGCTGCGCAATGGCAACAACCGGCTGTTCCAGCGTGATGTCTCACACAGGTGCGAGTCAGGGCTACTATCCAGGCACCCGTGCCAGCGCTGATATGCTGTCCGATGGTGATACCAGCTGGGCGCTGAAGCCGCTGGCGTTAATCGATCTTCCTTTCTCTGCTGTGCTGGATACGCTGCTGCTGCCGTGGGACTACTACCGCAGCGACAAAGATAAATCTCTCGACTCTCCACGTGAACGCATCCTGCAGAGCGAAAGGCTGGCGCATACGCAGGAAAGCCTGGCGCAGGCGCAGCCTATGCCTCCTATGCGGTCACTGCCGCAACCGTAAAGAGTTGCCGCCAGCCATTCACCTCACGCATATAAGCAATCTGTGTACCATCCGGTGACCAGACCACCGCGTCACCTGATGGCGCCTCTTCCGTTCTGCGGGTCAGACGCTGACACGCGCCGCTCTCAACGTCACATCGCATCACGCTGTTATCGCAGATAAAAGCGATCGCCTGGCCGTCAGGATGCCAGCTAAAGGCGGACTGAATGCTGTGGCTGAGTCGGGTGATCTGACGCGGTTCGCCGCCGTTGGGGGAGACCGTCCAGAGCTGGATCACCTCTGCGGCATCCGCCATCAGAAACGCTATCTGGCTGCCATCCGGTGCGGCGCGCAGCCAGTGGCGAGGTTGCAGAGCCACGCCACGGCTGTGCGTCAGGCGACGCTGCTGCACGCCAGCCGGTGGCGCAGGTAACTGCTGGCTGCTGCCCTCCAGCGGCATCTCTCCGGCGCGGGCGTAATCCTCCAGCGCATCAGGCAGATCAACAATAAAAACTTCAGGCCGTTTTTCACCCTGCGCCGTCAGCGTGTCGCCAATAAAGGCGATCGCCCAGCGCTGCCAGCTGCCGTCCGGCTTCTGGTAGCCACGCTCACCGACCCAGCACTCCTCACAGGCACGATTAATCTGGTCACTGCCTGGCAGCGGTTCCGCATGCGTCTGGCTCACCAGCAGGCAAAAAAAGGTGCCGTCATATTCGCGCGGATGTTGCTTTTCGGGCGTTACAGTGCAAAGGGGCACCGCGATGCCGACGTTGCGCAGATCGAGCCGGCTATCCAGTTCGTGCATCACGTGGTCATTGTAGGTAAAGCTCAGGCGAGAACCATCGGGACTAAAGACATGTACATGCGAGCCGCCACGCAGCGCGCCAGGAGTAAACGGTGGCGTGATATCGCAGGCATCCAGATTCACCGCCGCACCGTTCTGAACGATTACCCCGCGCCGGTGGTGGAAGTCATACTGCCAGCTGGCATCGGGATGTTCCGGGCCATGAATGCAGACGTAGCGCGGTGGCAGGACGGGACTGACCGTGACGACGCCGACATGGGCACCATGTCGGGCCTGATAGAGCACCTCCACCTCACCGGTCATCACATTGACCCGCTCAATGGTCTGACTGGTAAACGACGCGCCCGATGGACGAACGTCAAACGCCAGCCACTGGCTGTCGGCAGTCCAGACATTAATATTGGTGAGCTGATGCTGACGGGCAGCAAAGGTGATCTGTTTTTCTGACATGATGAAACCCACGGAGAAAGAGTTGCCCGACAAATTACGCGATTCTGTTTTGCGGTGCAGCATTTTTGCCGGGTTAGGGGATCCGGGCCGAAGCGGCCCGGCAGAGAACAGGCCGTTACAGCACTAACTCTTCGATGGCATGCGCGACGCCATCTTCCATATTGGTTTTGGTGATGAACTGAGCAATTTTCTTAACAGAGTCAATGGCATTCCCCATTGCGACACCCGTTCCTGCGTATTCGATCATCGCCAGGTCATTCTCCTGATCGCCAATCGCCATCACTTCTTCCTGCTTCAGGCCGAGCTTCTCAGCCAGCATTTTGACGCCCTGGCCCTTATTCACCCGACGATCGAGGATTTCCAGGTAATAAGGCGCGCTCTTCAGGATGGTGTAGGTCTGCTGAGCATGCCCGGGCAGGCGGGCAATCGCCGCGTCTAGCAGGGCAGGCCGGTCGATCATCATCAGTTTCGGGAAGCGCATGGCACGATCCATCTCCTCCACCGCGCGGTAGCGCACCGGAATGCCGGTCAGGCTCGCTTCATGGATGGTGTATTCGCTGATGTCTTTGTTAGGGGTATAGAGATGGGTTTTGTCGAATGCCTGGAAATGTACGCCAAGCTCACGTGCCAGGTTCTCAATGTAGAGGTAGTCGTCAAAGGTCAGCGTCACTTCCGCCACGCACTCACCATCTTCGGCCTGATGAACCAGCGCACCGTTGTTGCTGATCGCGTACTGGCCGGGCGTCTGCATATCCAGTTCCATGAGATAGCGCTGGATACCCACAAACGGCCGGCCGGTGGTCAGAACAATCGACACCCCTTGCTGACGGGCGCGATCCAGGGCGGATTTCACCGCCGGTGTGATCTCATGTTGCGGGTTGAGCAGGGTGCCATCCATGTCGATAGCGATCAATTTAATAGCCATAGAGTCCTCGTAGCGTCTGGGTTTTGTTCAATGCTAGCGCGATTCAGCGCACATTGACCAGTTTCATGGCAGGCGAGAACGGCCAGCTGACCACCAGGTTCAGGCGGTAAAGAGATCGCGGTGGATTTTAATCACGGCTTTTCGGATTGTTGCGGGTTCGCCAGGGGCGCAGCAGGGACGATGGATATCGTGCGGGAAAAAGAGCGCGAACATGCCGGGCATCAGCGTAATCACAGACTCATTCAATATCTTTTGATAAAAAACGACGTCTCGCTGCTGGGCAAAATCTTCGGTGATGTGCTGGTCGGGATGGGGATGGGCCACGCCAATATTTTCGGTGCCTGCCAGCAGATACTGAATATCGATGTAGTTGAAGTGGGACTCCGCTTTGCGTGCGCTGGCCGGTTCGGTCATCATCTCCTGCACCAGACAGAACATTTTGTTGTCGGGCAGGATCTCATATTTGCCGGTTTCCAGCTGGCTGAAATCTGTGCTGGCAATCCAGCTTATCGCCTGATCGACTACCGGATGAAAGGCGTGACGTTCTCTGTCCCAGTCGTGACGATCGCAAACAATCATGGTGTAACTCCCTGTGTGGAATAGTGCGCGGTAAATGCGCAAAGAGGGGCAAGAGTAAGGGAGCTGACCGGGTTAAAACGTGATCGGGATCGCATCATGCGGGCAGGAAGGCACCTCCTGGCGGGTTTTCCGCCCGGACGGCACAAAAAAAAGGCCATCACCTGGGTGATGGCCTTTCATCTCTGATGCCGGTTAAATATCGATATTGGCGGCTTTCAGCGCATTTTCTTCGATGAAGGCGCGGCGCGGTTCAACCGCATCGCCCATCAGGGTTGTGAACAACTGATCAGCGCCAATCGCATCTTTAATGGTAACGCGCAGCATACGACGGCTGTCTGGATCCATGGTGGTTTCCCACAGCTGCTCCGGGTTCATCTCGCCCAGACCTTTGTAGCGCTGGACCGAGAGGCCGCGACGCGACTCTTTAATCAGCCACTCAATCGCCTGTTCGAAGCTTGCCACTGGCTGACGACGCTCGCCACGCTCGATGTAAGCATCCTCTTCCAGCAGACCACGCAGTTTGCTGCCCAGGGCGCAGATTTTGCGATACTCAGGACCCTGAATGAAATCAGCATCCAGCGGATAGTCAGTATCTACACCGTGGGTACGGACGCGCAGTACCGGCTCGAACAGGTTTGATTCGCGGTTTTCACGCACCTGTGCCAGATAGGTGCTGCCATGCGCTTCGCGTTCAGTCAGATAGCTCACCAGACCATTCAGCCAGGTTGTAACCTCTGCTTCGCTGGTCAGGTCGCTCAGCGTGTCGTGATAAATCATCGCACGCAGCATGGCCATCGGATAACGGCGCTCCATACGCTTGATCATCTTCTGGGTGCTGTTGAAGTCAGTGACCAGCGTCTCCAGCGGCTCACCGCCCAGCGCCGGCGCGCTGGCATTGGTGTGCAGCGTCGCGCCATCAAGCGCGATAGCGATCTGGTATTGATCCATCGCCTCGTCATCTTTGATGTACTGCTCCTGCTTGCCTTTCTTCACTTTGTAGAGTGGCGGCTGGGCGATATAAACGTGGCCGCGCTCAATGATTTCAGGCATCTGACGATAAAAGAAGGTCAGCAGCAGGGTACGGATGTGCGAACCATCGACGTCGGCATCGGTCATGATGATGATGCTGTGATAGCGCAGCTTGTCCGGGTTGTACTCGTCGCGACCAATACCGCAGCCCAGCGCGGTGATCAGCGTGGCCACTTCCTGAGAGGCGAGCATCTTGTCGAAACGCGCTTTTTCAACGTTAAGAATCTTACCTTTCAGCGGCAGAATCGCCTGGTTTTTACGGTTACGGCCCTGTTTGGCCGAGCCGCCTGCGGAGTCACCCTCCACCAGGTAGATTTCAGACAGCGCCGGGTCGCGCTCCTGGCAATCCGCCAGTTTGCCTGGCAGACCCGCCAGATCCAGCGCGCCTTTACGGCGGGTCATTTCACGGGCGCGGCGTGCCGCTTCACGGGCACGGGCAGCGTCGATGATTTTGCCGACTACAATTTTGGCGTCTGAAGGATTTTCCAGCAGGTATTCAGCCAGCAGTTCATTCATCTGCTGCTCAACCGCTGTTTTCACCTCGGAGGAGACCAGTTTATCTTTGGTCTGCGAGGAGAATTTAGGATCCGGTACTTTCACCGAAACCACAGCGATCAGACCTTCACGGGCATCATCACCGGTGGCGCTGACTTTGGCCTTCTTGCTGTAACCCTCTTTTTCCATATAGGCATTCAGGGTACGGGTCATCGCTGAACGGAAACCGGCGAGGTGTGTACCGCCGTCGCGCTGTGGGATGTTGTTGGTAAAGCAGTAGATATTTTCCTGGAAGCCGTCGTTCCACTGCAGCGCCACTTCCACACCAATGCCATCTTTCTCGGTAGAGAAATAGAACACGGTAGGATGAATCGGGGTTTTGTTTTTGTTGAGGTACTCAACAAACGCCCGGATGCCGCCTTCATAGTGGAAGTGATCACTTTTACCATCACGCTTATCATCCAGACGAATCGACACGCCGGAGTTCAGGAATGAGAGTTCACGCAGGCGTTTCGCCAGGATGTCATACTCAAAATCGCGCACGTTGGTAAAGGTTTCGTGGCTTGGCCAGAAACGCACACGGGTCCCGGTAATGTCGGTCTCACCCGTCACCGCCAGCGGTGCCTGCGGTACGCCATGGACGTAAATCTGCTGATGCACTTTGCCTTCGCGACGAATGGTCAGCTCCAGCTTCTGCGACAGGGCGTTAACCACGGAGACGCCCACGCCGTGCAGGCCGCCGGAGACTTTATAGGAGTTATCATCGAACTTACCGCCAGCATGCAGCACGGTCATGATCACTTCAGCGGCAGAAATGCCCTCTTCTTCGTGAATACCGGTAGGAATGCCGCGTCCATCATCCTGCACCGATACGGAGTTATCGGCATGGATGGTGACCACAATGTCACTACAGTGACCAGCGAGCGCTTCGTCGATTGCGTTATCCACGACCTCGAATACCATGTGATGCAGACCGGTACCGTCATCGGTATCGCCGATATACATGCCCGGGCGTTTGCGTACCGCATCAAGTCCTTTCAGGACTTTAATACTTGAGGAGTCATAAGAATTCGACATCAACGTTTCTCGCTCATTTTAATCTTCAGGTTGAACCGCTATTTTACCCTGTTCCACGCGGAACATCTTGCCCTTTTCGTCGGTCATGTCGATTACATGTCCGGCAGAAATTGCGCTGACAAACACCTGAGCCTGAGTGGCTTTTAACCGTTCCGCCAACAGGCGTCGGCGGCTCTCATCCAGCTCAGAAGCAAAGTCATCAATGAGGTAAATACAGCGGCGTCCGCTCTGGCTTGTCAGGAACTCGCCCTGTGCCAGACGCAATGCACACATCAGCAGTTTTAACTGCCCGCGTGAGAGTAAATCTTCTACCGGCGTCCCTTCAGCCCGAATACGAAAATCCGCTTTATGGGGGCCGCTGGCGGTATAGGTCAGTGCGCGATCGCGCTCGAAGTTACGTTCCAGCAGTTCGGCGTAGTCGCTCTCTTTGTCCCAGCCACGCTGGAATGAGAAGCGCAGCTCAAATTCCGGCAGAAACTGGCCACAGGTGGCGGTGATCTCCGCTGAAATCGCCGCACTGTATTCCGCCCGCCACTGGCTGATCTGTTCAGCCAGCGGAACCAGCTCCTGATCCCAGGGACGAATCTGGCTGTAGCGTGAGACCTGGCGCAGCGCCGCGTTCCGCTGTTTAAGCAGGCGGCGCATGTTGTTCCAGGCGTTAAAAAAGCCGGGGGTGTTATGAAAGCAGCCCCAGTCGACATAGGCTCTGCGATATTTGGGGCCGCCATTCAGCAAACTAAAGCCTTCAGGGGTGATTAACTGCATCGGCAACAGCTGCGCCAGCTCCGCGACCTTATGACCATCGCTGCCATCAATGCGCACTTTGCTGTCACCGGCACGGTTTTTGGTCAGCCCGACTGAAATTTCCCGCTCTTTGTTTTCCAGACGCCCGTGCAGCACAAACGCCGCCTCGTCGTGACGAATCACGCGTCCCGCCTGCAGGCTGCGAAACGAACGGCCATGCCCCAGAGTATGAATCGCTTCTAAAACGCTGGTTTTACCACTGCCGTTGGCGCCGACCAGGAAATTAAAGCCGGGTGCCAGCTGCAGGTCAGCCTGCTCAATATTACGAAAATCTTTGATAAGAAGGCGGGTTAAAGCCATGAATCAGTCCAGCGTGAAGGGCAATAAAGTTTTGGGCCTGGCGATCCAGGGCGTCAACGGCAAAGCAGGTTTGCCCGATACCTCAGTCACCAGGCCGTCGGCGTCGCAGCTACGTTGCGCCCCGCCAGCGCACAGCCACCGGAGCGTACTGAAGTACGTGAGGATGGCGAGCACTGCCGGGGCACAACGTAGCAAGTAAGCCAGGCCGATATATTCTACAAGCGCATGGGCATGACGACATAGGCCGCTGCCGGGCTCGCCACATCCTCAATCTGCACGCTCGACACCGAGTCGGTCAGCAGCAGACGGACGTTTTCGCACTTCAGCGCGTTCAGTACATCCAGCACGTAACTGACGTTGAAGCCAATCTCCAGTTCCGTGCCGTTGTAGCTGACATCCAGCATCTCTTCCGCTTCTTCCTGTTCAGGGTTATTGGCGGTGATCTTCAGCTGATTTTCGGTGATATAGAGGCGAACACCGCGGAACTTCTCGTTAGAGAGGATAGCGGCGCGGGCAAAGGCCTGTTTGAGCAGATCGCAGCCCGCTTCCAGCGCTTTGTCGGGATTCTTCGGCAATACGCGACGATAATCGGGGAAACGGCCATCAACCAGCTTAGAGGTAAAGATGTAGTCGCCGACATGCGCACGGATATTGCTGCCGCCAATCTGAACCTGCAGAGGTGTATCGCCGCCATCCAGCAGACGCAGCAGTTCAATCACGCCTTTACGCGGCACAATCACCGAATGACTCGGCAGCGCCTGACCAATCGGCATGGAGCAGACAGCCAGACGGTGACCGTCAGTGGCCACGGTGCGCAGCTCTTCCCCTTCGGTTTCAAACATCATGCCGTTGAGGTAGTAACGCACATCCTGATGCGCCATCGAAAACTGGGTCGCTTCAATCAGCCGTTTCAGCGTTGCCTGCGGCAGGGTAAATTCAACTTCACTCTGCCAGTCGTCAAGATTGGGGAAGTCACTGGCGGGCAGGGTCGACAGCGAAAAACGGCTGCGGCCAGAGCGCACCAGCATGCGATCGCCTTCCAGTGCCAGAGTAATTTCTGCGCCATCCGGCAATCCGCGACAGATATCGAGGAATTTGCGCGCCGGAACGGTGGTGGATCCAGGCTCATGTGCCTGAGTCAGCGCCACGCGTGCGACCATCTCCATTTCCAGATCGGTACCGGTCAGCAACAGCGAACCTTCAGTTACCTGCAGCAGCAGGTTTCCAAGGATCGGCAGCGTCGGACGACCACCCAGGGGACCACTTACTTGTTGCAGCGGCTTCAGCAGCTGCTCACGTTCAACAATAAATTTCATAGCGTCAGGAAGATAATGTTCTGATGAGATTAGAGAAATCTTCTTTGATATCGTGGCTCTCTTCACGCAGCTGCTCAATCTTGCGGCAGGCATGAAGCACCGTTGTATGGTCGCGACCCCCAAAAGCATCGCCAATTTCTGGCAGGCTATGGTTGGTTAACTCTTTCGCCATCGCCATCGCCATCTGGCGCGGACGTGCCACCGAGCGCGAACGGCGCTTGGAAAGCAGATCCGCTACCTTAATTTTGTAGTACTCAGCCACGGTCTTCTGAATATTATCGATGGTGACCAGCTTTTCCTGCAGCGCCAGCAGATCGCGCAGCGCTTCGCGCACGAAGTCGATGGTAATCGCCCGGCCAGTAAAGTTGGCATTGGCGATCACGCGATTCAGCGCGCCTTCCAGCTCACGCACGTTAGAGCGTAACCGCTTGGCAATAAAGAAGGCGACTTCACCAGGCAGACGGATGTCGTTCTCATCCGCTTTTTTCATCAGGATCGCCACACGCGTTTCCAGCTCAGGCGGCTCGATCGCCACCGTTAAACCCCAGCCGAAACGTGATTTAAGACGATCTTCCACCCCGTTGATCTCTTTTGGATAGCGATCCGAGGTGAGGATGATCTGCTGATTGCCCTCTAATAAGGCATTAAAGGTGTGGAAGAACTCTTCCTGCGATCGCTCTTTATTAGCAAAGAACTGAATGTCATCGATCAGCAGCGCATCTACCGAACGGTAGTAGCGTTTGAACTCTTCAATCGCATTGTTCTGTAGTGCTTTAACCATGTCCTGCACGAAGCGCTCGGAGTGCATATAAACCACTTTTGCATTGGGTTTTCGGGCAATGATGCCGTTGCCCACCGCATGCAACAGGTGCGTTTTACCGAGACCGGTGCCGCCATACAGAAACAGCGGGTTATAAGCGCCGCCTGGATTATCCGCCACCTGACGTGCCGCCGCGCGCGCCAGCTGGTTAGATTTACCTTCGACGAAGTTATCGAAGTTATGACGGTTGTTCACATTTGAGCGATAGGTGACGTCGGCCGGAGCCGGGACATTATCCCAGCTGGGACGCATAATCTGCGTCGGGGCCGGACGAATATGGCTCTGTACGGGCATCACGGGCGCGCTGACGCTGGCCATTACGGGCTGGCTGACCGCTGCCGCCTGCTGCTGAACCGGGCGCGTTCCCACTTCAAAACGCAGCGTGGGCACGTTTGGACCGCAGAATTCATTCAGCAGTGCATTGATACTATTAAGGTATTTGTCCCGAACCCAGTCGAGTACGAAGCGATTTGGAGCATACAAGGCAAGCGTATTGTCGTTTAACTCAGCCTGTAGTGGACGGATCCACATGCTGAATTCGGTGGCAGGAAGCTCATCCTGCAAACGGGCAAGACACTGTTGCCAAAGCGTAAGTGACACGGCGGACTCCACTCGTACAAATTCGAAAAGAATAGTAGGCGTTACTCTAAGAAACGTTCATTTTTGACACAGACGCTAAGAAAGCGCCTGCGACCGCTATCAGCGGTTTTCCGTCCTGCAATCACCGAAGGATCGTCAGCGGAAGGGCGGATCATAGCGCAAAGCGAGGCAGAGATCTTCCCTTTCTACACAGTTTTGATCCTTTTTATCCACAGGCCAGAGGCGCGCAAAGAAGTTTACGCCAGTTGCGGGAAAAACCAGCAGGGATCTGGCGCAATCCATTAAAATTTCGGGCGACATCTCATTTTATCCCCAGGATCCGGCAAGCCGATCGCAATAAGATCCCGTGCGATCCTTGCGCTTTAGTGCGGAGCCCGTATAATTCTCCACCCGACATTGAGCCATCAGGCGCAAAGTCGGGACTCTGCGGGCTGTATGCGGGTTTTCAGGCACTATGACACGCGAAGTAAATTGACTCGGGACTGTACAATTATTACAATCCCGCCTCTTTATTAAAGACACATTGAGGCGTAGGTCGATTTTCTGGCCCGAAACGCGTCACCCAGTGAAAATTTTCAAGTTTAGGTAGAAACCGCCATGAAACGCACTTTTCAACCGTCCGTACTGAAGCGCAACCGTTCACACGGTTTCCGTGCTCGTATGGCAACAAAAAATGGTCGTCAGGTTCTGGCACGTCGTCGTGCTAAAGGCCGTTCTCGTCTGACCGTTTCTAAGTAATAAAGCAAGCCCTGATGGGTAAGCTCGCATTTCCCAGGGAGTTACGTTTGTTAACTCCCACTCATTTCACTTTCGTCTTCCAGCAGCCACAACGGGCTGGCACGCCGCAAATTACTATTCTCGGCCGCCTTAACGCGCTGGGGCATCCCCGCATCGGTCTCACCGTCGCTAAAAAACATGTGAAACGCGCTCATGAACGCAACCGGATCAAGCGATTGACCCGCGAAAGCTTTCGTCTGCGTCAACATGAACTGCCGTCGATGGACTTCGTGGTGGTCGCGAAGAAGGGGGTTGCCGATCTGGATAACCGTATGCTGGCGGAAGCGTTGGAGAAATTATGGCGTCGTCACTGTCGCCTGGCGCGCGGCTCCTGATCGTCCTGATACGCGTCTATCAACGCGGTATCAGTCCATTACTGGGACCACACTGTCGGTTTCACCCGACCTGCTCTCATTACGGAATTGAGGCATTACGCAGGTTCGGCCTGATAAAAGGCAGTTGGTTGACATTAAAACGCGTATTAAAATGCCACCCCTTGAACCCGGGTGGTGACGATCCTGTGCCGCCAAAAACCTTTGATACCAGAGAACATTAACGATGGATTCGCAACGCAATCTCTTTCTCATCGCTTTTCTGTTCGTGACCTTTATGATCTGGCAAGCCTGGCAGACGGACCACGCTCCGCAGCCACAGCAGACGCAGACCACACAAGGCACAAACAGCGTAGCGGGTGATACCGCCAGTCAGGGTGTACCGGCCAGCGGTCAGGGCCAGACGATCACCGTTAAGACTGATGTCCTGTCATTGAATATCAACACCCGAGGCGGTGATGTTGAACAAGCACAGCTGCTGACTTTCCCGGACAAACTGGGTTCTAACCAGCCGTTCCAGCTGCTTGAAACAACGCCAGCGTTCCTTTATCAGGCACAGAGTGGTTTGACCGGTCGTAATGGCCCGGATAACCCGAACAACGGCGCGCGTCCGCTGTTCAACGCTGCGCAGGATCACTTCGAGATGGCTGATGGCCAGTCCGAACTGCGTGTGCCGATGACCTACACCGCTGAAAATGGCGTGGTTTACACCAAAACCTTCATCTTCAAGCGTGGCGAATATGCCGTTAATGTCGATTATCATGTCAACAACACCACCCAGCAGCCGCTGGAAGTGTCGCTGTTTGGCCAGCTTAAGCAGACCATCGATCTGCCTAAGCATCGTGATACCGGCAGCAACAACTTTGCTCTGCACACCTTCCGTGGCGCGGCCTACTCCACCAGCGAGTCGAAATATGAGAAGTATAAATTCGACACCATCGCGGATAACGAGAACCTGAACGCCACCACCAGCAATGGCTGGGTTGCGATGCTGCAGCAGTACTTTGCAACGGCATGGGTTCCGCGTACCGAAGGCACCAACACCCTTTACACCAGCAACCTGGGTAATGGCGTGGCGGCGATTGGCTATAAATCTGCACCGGTCACCATTGCCGCGGGCGCACAGCAGAATCTGGGTGCAACGCTGTGGGTCGGCCCGGAAATTCAGGACAAGATGGCAGCGATTGCGCCGCACCTTGATCTGACCGTGGATTACGGCTGGTTGTGGTTTATCTCTCAGCCGCTGTTCAAACTGCTGAAATTTATCCACAGCTTCATCGGTAACTGGGGCTTCTCCATTATCGTGATCACCTTCATCGTGCGCGGCATCATGTACCCGCTGACCAAAGCGCAGTACACCTCGATGGCGAAGATGCGCATGCTGCAGCCGAAAATTCAGGCGATGCGTGAGCGTCTGGGTGATGACAAGCAGAAGCAGAGCCAGGAAATGATGGCGCTGTATAAAGCAGAGAAAGTGAATCCGCTGGGTGGCTGTCTGCCGCTGGTGATTCAGATGCCAATCTTCCTGGCGCTCTACTACATGCTGTCAGGCTCGGTTGAACTGCGTCATGCGCCATTTATTCTGTGGATCCATGACCTGTCAGCGCAGGACCCGTACTACATCCTGCCGATTCTGATGGGCATCACCATGTTCTTCATTCAGAAGATGTCACCGACCACCGTGACCGATCCGATGCAGCAGAAGATCATGACGTACATGCCGGTGATTTTCACCGTGTTCTTCCTGTGGTTCCCGTCAGGTCTGGTGCTGTACTACATCGTCAGCAACCTGGTCACCATTCTCCAGCAGCAGCTGATTTATCGCGGCCTGGAAAAACGTGGTCTGCATAGCCGCGACAAGAAGAAAGCGTAAGCGATCCAGAGCGGGAGTAATCCCGCCCTAAAATAGTCTATTCTCAGGCGGTCAAAGCGACCGCCTGTGTTTTTTGTAGCGAGAGAAAATTTATGAGCCACAGCGATACCATTGTTGCCCAGGCGACGCCGCCCGGACGCGGCGGCGTAGGCATTCTGCGCGTCTCTGGCGCCCAAGCGGCAGAGGTCGCCCGCCAGCTGCTGGGCAAACTGCCTAAGCCGCGTTACGCCGATTATCTGCCGTTCACCGATAGCGATGGCCGCGTGCTGGATCAGGGCATTGCGCTGTGGTTTCCCGGTCCTAACTCCTTTACCGGTGAAGATGTGCTGGAGCTGCAGGGCCACGGCGGCCCGGTGATCCTCGATCTGCTGCTGAAGCGCATCGTGGCGCTGCCGGGCGTGCGTATCGCTCAGCCGGGTGAGTTTTCAGAGCGTGCGTTTCTGAATGACAAGCTCGATCTGGCGCAGGCCGAAGCGATTGCTGACCTGATTGATGCCAGCTCTGAGCAGGCGGCGCGTTCGGCCGTGAACTCCCTGCAGGGCGTTTTCTCCACCCGTATCAATCATCTTGTGGAAGCACTCACTCACCTGCGGATCTATGTCGAAGCCGCTATCGACTTCCCGGATGAGGAGATCGATTTCCTCTCTGACGGCAGAATCGAAGCGCAGCTGAATACGGTGATCGGCGATCTGGATGCCGTCCGTGCCGAAGCGCGTCAGGGCAGCCTGCTGCGTGAAGGGATGAAAGTGGTGATTGCGGGCCGGCCTAATGCGGGCAAATCGAGCCTGCTGAATGCGCTGGCAGGCCGTGACGCCGCCATCGTCACGGACATCGCAGGCACCACCCGTGACGTACTGCGTGAGCATATTCATATTGATGGCATGCCGCTGCATATCATCGACACCGCCGGTCTGCGTGAAGCCAGCGACGAAGTGGAGCGCATCGGGATTGAGCGCGCCTGGCAGGAGATCGAACAGGCTGACCGCGTGCTGTTTATGGTGGACGGCACGACGACCGATGCCACCGAAGCGGCGGCTATCTGGCCCGATTTCGTCTCTCGTCTGCCGCCCGAACTGCCGATTACCGTGGTCCGCAACAAGGCGGATGTCACCGGGGAGTCTCTCGGTCTGACAGAAGTAAATGGTCACTCACTGATTCGCCTGTCGGCACGCACCAGCGCGGGCGTGGACGAGCTGCGCGATCACCTGAAGCAGAGCATGGGCTTCGCCGGCAATATGGAAGGCGGCTTCCTGGCGCGTCGCCGTCATCTGCAGGCGCTGGAGCTGGCGGCAACGCACTTACAGCAGGGTAAAGCGCAGCTGCTCGGTGCCTGGGCCGGTGAGTTACTGGCGGAAGAGTTGCGTCTTGCCCAGCAGGCGTTGAGCGAGATCACCGGCGAGTTCACTTCTGACGATCTGCTGGGTCGCATCTTCTCCAGCTTCTGTATCGGTAAATAACCGTGCTGGCCTGATAGCGTCCTGCTGTCAGGCCAGATTTCCTGCCACGCTGCCTCCCTGTTATTCCCGCCTCTGCGTTGATTCTTGCTGATATGTTATTTTGCGGCGGCACGGCATTGCCGTATAACGGTTGAAGCGCCGATCTGACGTGCGGCGACGGATTGCGGTGAATAATCCCCGCCTCATCCCGCCGCGCCGGACCGGACGCAAACCCACTACGTGAACACCGTTGGGCGAGTTTTTTCGCCTGAAACAGGAGAGTTGCATGAGTACACCGCTCGACACTGCCGCACTGGACACGCTGTTTAATGACGCCCGCACCCACAGTTACTGGCAGGCTAAGCCCGTCGATAACGCCCTGCTGGAGCAGCTCTATGCTTTAACGGCACTGGGCCCGACCTCGGCGAACTGCTCGCCTGCGCGATTTGTTTTCGTGACCTCGGCGGAAGGCAAAGAGAAGCTGAAACCGGCACTCTCTTCCGGCAATCTGGAAAAAACCATGAGCGCGCCGGTCACGGTGATTGTGGCCTGGGACCGCGAGTTCTATGAGCAGCTGCCCGCCCTGTTCCCCCATGCTGATGCGCGCAGCTGGTTTACCGGCAGCCCGGAAGCGGCAAAAGAGACCGCTTTCCGTAACAGCAGCCTGCAGGCGGGCTACCTGATTCTGGCGGCGCGTTCGCTGGGTCTGGATGCCGGTCCGATGTCCGGGTTTGATCCGGCCAAAGTCAATGACGCCTTTTTCCCCGACGGTCAGTATCAGGTTAACCTGCTGATTAACCTCGGCTATGGTGACGCGTCAAAACTGCATCCGCGCCTGCCGCGACTGAGCTTTGAGCAGGCGAGTCGTTTCGCCTGATGCTGCCCGCGTCGCGATTCGAATCGCGACGCTTATCTCTGGTCGATCCTCGCGACTCTGCTCATCCTAATCCGAATTTACCTCAATCTGTGCGTTGCCAGGTGCATTAAGGTAAGAAAATTCCTACAATGCTTCTGATGATTATCTGACCATTTTCACGGAGCGACAGATGGCTGGTCATTTTGTACGCTGGACGGGCGATCCCGGCTTCCCGGCTAATGATTTATGCATTCCCCAGGCTATCACCGACACGGCACAGCAGTTTGCTGACAAACGCCGTGGGCGATTTCTTGCCGCCCGTACCCTGCTGGCACAACTGATGCTACGGGTTTATGGCATTGGTGAGCTGCCGCGCCTGCTTATCCAGAGCAACGGACGCCCCGTTTTTGCTGACAGCGATCTGCCCGATTTCAGCATCGCCTATGCGGGTAATACGGTGGGTGTGCTGCTGGCCGAAGAGGGCGGACGTGCCGGTCTGGATATGGAGATTGTGCATGCCAGAAGCCGTCAGACTCAGGAGCAGCTGATTCAGGGATTAACCTCGGGCGAGATCGCCTGGATCAATGCCCAGCAGGATGCCATGGAGGCGGTGACGCAGATCTGGACATTACGCCAGAGCATTCTCAAGCTGACGGGAGAGGGCGATCGCGGACTGGATTCGCTGCGCCTGTTGCCCGGTGCGGGTCGGCTGCGATCTTCACTCTATCCCGACATTCAGGTGGTGTGTGATGCGGAGCCCATGCTGGTCTGGTCGTGTGCGCTGTCGTCTGCGACTCAGCGTCTGCATCTGTGGGAGATGGATAACGCCTTTCAGTGGCACGCATTACGCGAAATAGAGATGGGTAAGCCCAACATCGGGCCTCATGCTTTGCGGCTGACCAGCCTGCCCAGTGAGCGCAGCTTGCATCCTGAAATGTAAAAAGCCGCAACCCGGAGGTTGCGGCCCTGAATGCGCTTAGTGCGCGTCTACAAAGACAATCTTCAGCACAAACAGCAGAGCAACAATCACTACGCAGGGGCTGATTTCACGCCAGCGGCCAGTACCCAGCTTCATGACGCAGTAAGCGATGAATCCCAGCGCAATGCCTTCGGTGATGGAAAAGCTGAAGGGCATCATGGCGGCGGTCACAAACGCCGGAACGGCTTCGGTCAAATCATCCCAGCGAACGCGCGACAGGCTGGCGGTCATTAACACCCCAACGTAAATCAGCGCGCCCGCAGCGGCGTAGGACGGCACCATCGCGGCCAGCGGTGACAGGAAGGTCACCAGCAGGAACAGCAGGCCGGTGACCACGGCCATCAGGCCGGTACGGCCACCAATCGCCACGCCCGAGGTGCTTTCGATATAGGCGGTCACGGATGAAGTGCCCGCCAGCGCGCCACTCACTGAACTGATGCTGTCGACATAGAGCGCCTGCTGCATCCGCGGGAAAGTGCCGGTTTCATCGGTCAGTCCCGCTTTGTCGGTGACGCCGATCAGCGTGCCGGAGGAGTCGAACAGATTGACCAGCATAAAGGAGAAGATTACGCCTGCCATGCCGATGTTGAAGGCGCCTTTGATATCCACCTGGCCAACCACAGAAGTAATGGAAGGCGGCGCAGAAAACAGGCCGACAAACTTCACGTCACCCAGCATCCAGCCGATAGCGGTGGTAACCACCATCGAGATCAGCACTGCCGCGTGGATATTGCGTGATGCCAGAATAGCGATGATAAAGAAGCCCAGCGCGCCCAGCAGTACGCTGTGCGAGGTCAGGTTCCCCACGGCCACCAGGGTATCGGGATTCGGCACGATAATGCCGGCATTCTTCAGCCCCATCATGGCGATAAACAGGCCGATACCGGCGGTAATGCCGACGCGCAGACTCAGCGGGATATTGGCAATCATCCAGTAGCGAACCCGCAGCAGCGTCAGGATCAGCAGGCCGACCGCACCCCAGAAGATCGCGCCCATACCCACCTGCCACGAATAGCCCATCGCGCCAACCACCACAAAGGCGAAAAAGGCGTTCAGCCCCATTGCGGGCGCCAGCGCCACCGGCAGATTGGCAAACAGTCCCATCAGAATGCTGCCGAAAGCGGCAATCAGACAGGTGGTCACAAACACCGCCTGGGTATCCATGCCGGCGACGCCGAGGATCTGCGGATTGACGAAGACGATGTAGACCATCGTCAGAAAGGTGGTGATACCCGCGATCACTTCGGTGCGCACCGTGGTGCCATGTTCCTGCAGCCTGAAGATGCGCTGCAAAACGCCTTGCTTGCTCATGCCATCCATCCAGAAGAAAAAATCATCGGCGCGTATCCTGGCGATTTTACCGGGGCAATACAATGATTTTTCGCAACCGATTGCCAGTCTCGCAATCTGCGCTGAGTGCGGTAGAGTGTGGAGCACACCCCTGAATCGAAGGATAGAGTCTGATGTCAGTAGAATGCGTCTTTTTTGATTGCGATGGCACGCTGGTGGACAGTGAGTTGCTCTGTACCCAGGCCTACGTCAACACCTTTGCCCGTTACGGCCTGGAACTGTCGCTGCAGCAGATGTTTGAAAAGTATAAGGGCGTCAAACTCTACGACATTATTCGTGACGTCGGCGACGCGCATCAGGTGACGCTGCCGATGGAAGAGGTGGAGACCGCCTATCGCGCAGAGGTCGCGCGGCTGTTTGATCAGCAACTGCAGCCCATCCCGGGCGCGAAAGCGCTGGTTGAGCAGATCAAGGTACCGATGTGCGTGGTTTCAAACGGGACGGTAAAAAAGATGCAGCACTCGCTGGGCTTAACCGGCATGCTGCCGCTGTTTGCGGAGCACCTCTACAGCGGCTATGACATTCTGCACTGGAAGCCTGATCCGGAACTGATGTACCACGCGGCGGAACAGATGCAGGTGCCGATTGAGCGCTGCATTCTGGTGGATGACTCCGAAGCGGGCGCCCGCGCCGGTATCGCCGCCGGCATTCCGGTCTACTACTACTGCGCCGACCCGCACAACCCTGAACTGGATCACCCGCTGGTGACACGCTTCGACGATATGGCGCAACTGCCTGCGCTGTGGCGCGCCCGTGGCTGGGATCTGGTGTAGCGCGGGCCAGCATGACACACACCGTCTGGTTTTTAACCCTGCCCGGCGTGATGGCGCTGGATCTCACCGGACCGGCCGAGACGCTGAAGCTGGCGGGCGATCACTTTACGCTGCGCTACATCGGCCCGCAGCCGGAGGTGGTCTGCTCCACCGGCATGACCATTGGCGGCATCGAACCGTTACCTGATCAGTTGCCCGCCGGGAGTCTGCTGGTGGTGCCTGGCGTCTATGACTCGCAGGTCTGTTACGCCACGCCACAGGCCGGAGAGGCACGCGAGTGGCTGATGCGCCAGCACGGCGCGCTGCGCGCGCAGACCTTTATGCTGGTCTGCGTCTGCTCGGGTGCGCTGCTGGCGGCGCAGGCAGGCATGCTGGATGACGTGGTCTGCACCACTCATCATGATGTGATTGCCCGTCTGAAAGCCGCGGCCCCGCGCGCACGGGTGCAGGAGAACCGGGTGTTTGTCGGGCATGAGAATATCTGGACCAGCGCAGGCATCACGGCGGGAATCGATCTGGCGCTGCATCTGATTAATCAGCTCTGTGATACGCAAACCGCGCTGGCGGTAGCGCGGGAGATGGTGGTCTGGTTCCGCCGTGCCGGTGACGATCCGCAACTTTCGCCGTGGCTGCGTTACCGCAACCACATGCATCCGGCCATTCATCGGGCGCAGGATCTGATGATTGCCCATCCGGAGCACGGCTGGACCCTGACCGAGCTGGCCGGACGCACGCATGTCAGCAGCCGCCATCTGGCGCGGCTGTTTCGCCAGCATCTGGGGATTAGCGTGCGTGAATACCATGAGCAGCTGCGGGTTGGCGTGGCACGCCAGCGTCAGCAGCAGGGTGAATCTGCCGAAAAAGCGGCGCTGGCGGCGGGGTTTTCATCGGCGCGCCAGCTACGGCGCGCCCGCCAGCGTGAAGCCAATCAGCTGACAAAGTGACGGGTATCGACGCGTTTCAATGCCATCCCCAGCAGCAGGCTGCCGCCCAGCGTCAGCCCGAATACCCAGGGCAGGTCGAGCCACGGACGCGACATATCATCGTAATGATGCGTTCGCAGGTAGTGAATGAACAGCGCATGAAAGCCGTAGATCGGCAGTGAATAGCGCGCAATCACCGTTAAACCGGGCAGCGTGCGCTGGTTCAGGCTGTTTTTAAACACGATCAGCAGGCTGATCGCGGCGATAAATACCAGCGGTCCGCAGTAGAGATACCAGGTGTCATTAAACGCCCCGTTGACGATCAGCGCCTGTTTCGTCCCCAATGTAATGCCAATCACACAGGCGATAAACAGCCCGGCAGCCAGCGGCGTCAGGCCGCGCCGGGTCGTCTCCATCGTGCCGATAGCCCGTCCCAGCAGCGCATAGAGCAGGTAGTAGATACTGTCACCGCTGACATAGAGATTAACCGGCAGAAAGTGAAACGGCCCCAGCGACTGGCTGACCGTATTGGGGTTGGCGAGCACCGCCAGCACCAGCACCAGCAGCGCCACGTAGCGCGCCTGCACGGTTTTTACCTGGATCAGGGGCGACAGCAGATAGATGCCGATCAGCGCAAAGAAGAACCACAGGTGATAAAACACCGGCTTCTGCAGCATCTTCAGGATTGATCGCCCTTCGCTGATGGGGGTCAGCCAGGTGATATAGGCCAGCGATACCGCGCTGTAGAACAACAGACAGAGCACCAGCCGGAGCATATGGCGCGGCTGGGCGCTGCGTTCGCCAAAAAACAGATAGCCGGAGATCATAAAGAACAGCGGAACACAGACGCGTGATGCTGAGTTCAGCAGATTAGCCGCATCCCAGGTGATGCCAGTCACCGCCATCGGCCCGGTGATATACCAGGTGGTGGTGTGAATCACGATCACCATCAGGCAGGCAACCGCGCGTAAATTATCGATCCAGTAAATCTTCTGCGGCATGGCATCCTCTTGCGCATCGCGTCCGTGCGCAAAAGGGTAGCCAAATGCGACCAGAGCAACAACTGCTGCCAGCAGGATTCGGAGCCATCTGTATGCCAGCGCACTGAATCATCGCGAAAACGCGCCGGTAGCGCCTGGGATTTACGGCTGCACATCGCGCGGTCAAAGGGTATACTGTCGGCCTCTTTTTTTAATCTAACCGAAGCGCGTGCACATTCAACATGCAAAAGTTTGATACCAAAACCTTTCAGGGGCTGATCCTGACCTTGCAGGATTACTGGGCGCGTCAGGGCTGCACCATTGTCCAACCGCTGGACATGGAAGTGGGCGCTGGCACTTCACACCCGATGACCTGCCTGCGCGCACTCGGCCCGGAGCCGATCGCCGCCGCTTACGTGCAGCCATCACGCCGTCCTACCGATGGCCGCTACGGTGAAAACCCGAACCGCCTGCAACACTATTACCAGTTCCAGGTGATCATCAAACCCTCACCGGACAACATTCAGGAGCTATATCTTGGCTCGCTGAAAGAGCTGGGTATGGACCCGACGGTGCATGACATTCGCTTTGTGGAAGATAACTGGGAAAACCCGACGCTGGGTGCCTGGGGACTCGGCTGGGAAGTGTGGCTCAACGGCATGGAAGTGACGCAGTTCACCTACTTCCAGCAGGTGGGCGGCATGGAGTGTAAGCCGGTGACCGGCGAGATCACCTACGGTCTGGAGCGTCTGGCGATGTACATCCAGGGCGTCGACAGCGTTTACGATCTGGTGTGGAGCGACGGTCCGCTGGGCAAAACCACCTACGGCGACGTGTTCCATCAGAACGAAGTGGAGCAATCCACCTATAACTTCGAATACGCCGACGTTGATTTCCTCTTTACCTGCTTCGAGCAGTATGAGAAAGAGGCGCAGCATCTGCTGGCGCTGGAAAAACCGCTGCCACTGCCCGCCTACGAACGCATTCTGAAAGCGGCACACAGCTTCAACCTGCTGGATGCCCGCAAAGCGATCTCGGTAACAGAGCGTCAGCGCTATATTCTGCGCATTCGTACCCTGACCAAAGCCGTGGCTGAAGCTTACTACGCCTCTCGCGAGGCAATGGGCTTCCCGATGTGCAATAACAAAAAGTAAGAGGCAGCCATGACTGAACAAACTTTCCTGGTGGAGATCGGCACCGAAGAGCTGCCACCAAAAGCCCTGCGCAGCCTGGCAGAAGCCTTTGCCGCGCAGGTCACTGCTGAACTGGATGCCGCTAACCTGAGCCACGGCGAGGTCAGCTGGTTTGCTGCGCCGCGTCGTCTGGCGCTGAAAGTCGCAAACCTGAGCGCCTCACAACCCGATCGGGAAGTAGAGAAGCGCGGACCGGCGATCTCTGCTGCGTTTGACGCTGACGGCAACGCGACCAAAGCCGCTGAAGGCTGGGCGCGTGGCAACGGCATTACCGTCGATCAGGCTGAACGTCTCGCCACCGATAAAGGCGAATGGCTGGTTTATCGCGCTCAGGTCAAAGGCGAAGCGGCCCAGGCGCTGCTGCCCGCAATGATCGCTACCGCGCTCAGCAAGCTGCCGGTGCCAAAACTGATGCGCTGGGGCAACAGCGATGTGCAGTTCGTTCGTCCGGTTCACACCGTGACGATGCTGCTGGGCGATGAGCTGATCCCAGGCACCATTCTGGGCATTAAGTCAGATCGGGTTATTCGTGGTCACCGCTTTATGGGTGAAAGCGAAATCACGCTCGACAACGCCGATCAGTACCCTGATGTGCTGGAAAAACGCGGCCAGGTCATTGCCGACTATCAGGTCCGCAAAGCGATGATTAAAGCCGATGCTGAAGCAGCAGCACGCCGTTTAGGCGGCAACGCTGATATCAGCGACAGCCTGCTGGAAGAGGTAACATCGCTGGTGGAGTGGCCGGTGGTCCTGACCGCGACCTTTGAAGAGAAATTCCTCAAGGTGCCTGCGGAAGCGCTGGTCTACACCATGAAAGGCGATCAGAAGTATTTCCCGGTGTATGACAATGACGGCAACCTGATGCCGAACTTCATTTTCGTCACCAACATCGAATCCAGCGATCCGCGCCAGATTATCTCCGGCAACGAAAAAGTGGTACGTCCACGCCTGGCCGATGCGGAGTTCTTCTTTAATACCGACCGCAAAAAGCGTCTGGAAGATCACCTGCCGCGTCTGGAGACGGTGCTGTTCCAGAAAGAGCTGGGCACGCTGCGCGATAAAACCGATCGCATTCAGGCCCTGGCGGGCTGGATTGCCGGTGAAATTGGCGCAGATGTGAATCACGCCACCCGCGCGGGCCTGCTGTCGAAGTGTGACCTGATGACCAACATGGTCTTCGAGTTCACCGACACCCAGGGCGTGATGGGCATGCACTACGCGCGTCACGACGGCGAAGCCGAAGATGTGGCGGTGGCGCTGAATGAGCAGTATCAGCCGCGCTTTGCCGGTGACGATCTGCCGTCCAGCCCTGTCGCCTGTGCACTGGCGATTGCCGATAAAATGGATACGCTGGCCGGTATTTTCGGCATTGGTCAGCATCCAAAAGGCGACAAAGACCCGTTCGCACTGCGTCGTGCGGCGCTGGGCGTGCTGCGTATCATCGTTGAGAAGAACCTGCCGCTCGACCTGCAGACTCTGACCGAAGAAGCGGTGCGCCTGTATGGCAGCAAGCTGAGCAACGCCCGCGTGGTGGATGATGTGATCGACTTTATGCTGGGTCGCTTCCGCGCCTGGTATCAGGAAGAGGGTCACAGTATCGACACGCTGCAGGCGGTTCTGGCGCGTCGTCCGACCCGTCCGGCTGACTTTGATGCACGCATGAAAGCGGTGTCGCACTTCCGTACGCTGGAAGCAGCCGCAGCACTGGCGGCGGCGAACAAGCGCGTCTCTAACATTCTGGCAAAATCGACTGAAACGCTGAATGAGAGCGTGCAGGCGTCGCTGCTGAAAGAGAACGAAGAGATCCAGCTGGCGACCTTTGTCACTGCGCTGAGCAGCAAGCTGCAGCCTTACTTCGCTGAAGGTCGTTATCAGGATGCGCTGGTCGAACTGGCACAGCTGCGTACTGCGGTAGACAACTTCTTCGATAAAGTGATGGTTAACGCCGACGATCAGGCGGTGCGGGTTAATCGCCTGACGCTGCTGTCAAAACTGCGTGAGCTGTTCCTGCAGGTCGCGGATATCTCGCTGCTGCAGTAATGCTATTTGTTGTGCGAAAAAGGGACGAGCAATCGTCCCTTTTTTTATGGGATTTTTTGGCCTGATGTCTTCGACTCATACCTGAGTGTGACCGCTATAGCGGCCATTTTTTAGGGTGCAAATGAATACGCTAAAGTGCTTAAACTGCCATTGCCGGTCATCAGGAATCGGCTGTTGTGATGCGCCAGATTATGAATATTATGTCTATATATCAAAATTTTACTTGTTAATTTTTCTTCGGTCATACTCTAAAGTTTTTCATCAATCCGGTGGTTAAGAAACCGCCCTAAAAATAGCCAGCCCTCTTGTTTTTCCCCTTTCCTGATGGATAATTCGCCAGAATTTACACCCGGTTACATTTAGTGAAATGGAATTTTCATGAAAAGGATTTGTTTATCGCTCTGTCATCCGCCAGTGCGTCTGCTCGCCATGGTGGCAGGCGCGCTGCTCTGCTCTGCTTTCCCGGTGATGGCAGCCTCGCCAGCCGATACTCCCCGCGAAGCAGGTCAGGCGATTGATGCCCGCGAGCAACTGCGTCAGCAGACGCGCGAGCGCGTGCTGCAACAGCAGAATGCGCCGCAGGCGAATGAACATCTTCCCCGTCCTGATAGTCGTCTGCCCGGTTATCCTGCCAGTGAGCAGCCCTGCTTTACCATCAATCAGATCGTCCTGAATGGCGATGAAGCCAGCCGTTTTCAGTGGGCGCTCGACGCCGCCGCGGATGCCACCGGCCGCTGCCTGGGCGGACAGGGCATCGTGCTGGTCATTAATAAAGTGCAGAATGCAATTCTCGCCAAAGGCTATGTCACCACCCGCGTAATGGCACAGGAGCAGGATCTGACAAAAGGCGTATTAACGCTGACGTTACAGCCGGGCCGTATCAGCAGGATCCGTTTTGATGAACCGGTTTCCTGGCGTGGACGGCTGTGGAATGCGGTTCCGGCGTCATCGGGCGAGATATTAAATCTGCGGGATATTGAGCAGGGGCTGGAAAACTTCAAGCGGGTGCCCAGCGCCAGTGCCGACATTAAAATCGTGCCGGGCGAGCAGGAAGCCACCAGCGATCTGCTGGTCAACTGGCGGGAAGGCCGGCCAGTGCGGCTCAGTCTGGGACTGGATGACAGCGGCTCCAGAAGTACCGGGCGCTATCTCGGTTCCGCCACCCTCGCAGTGGATGCGCCTTTTGCGCAGAACGATCTGTTTTACGCCAATATTGGCAAAAACCTGTTTGAGCATGGGCCGTTCGGTAACCGCTCGCACACTCTGAATTACTTTTTCCCGATAGGCTACTGGGCCGTTTCCGCCAACTACAACGACTACACCTATCACCAGAACATCCCCAATGCCAATGAGGTGCTGCGCTACAGCGGCAAGAGCGATAATTTCCAGCTCACGGTCTCCCGGTTGCTCTACCGCGATCAGTCGAACAAAACCACGCTTAATCTGCGTGGCTACCGCAAACACTCCACCAACGCCGTCAACGATATCAACATTGAGCAGCAAAAGCGGCGCACCGCGGGCTGGGAACTGGGCCTGAATCAGCATAGCTATCTGGGGAGCAGCACGCTGGACGCGAATATCGCCTGGCGGCGCGGTACCGGGGCGTTTAATGCGCTTCCTGCACCAGAAGAGTCGCGTCATCAGGGCAGCGCGCGTACCGGCATATTGCTGGGCGACCTCGGCATCAACCATCCTTTCGCCCTGGGCGAGCAGCCCTGGCGGGTCTACAGCAGTGTGCGGGGACAATGGAGTCCGAATGCCCTGACGCCACATGAGCGAATGGCAGTTGCCGGCCGTTATACGGTACGCGGCTTCGACGGTGAGCAGATGCTGTCGGGGGAAAAAGGACTGCTATGGCGTAATGAAATCGGCTGGAATCTTTTCTCGCGCGGGCATGAGCTCTATCTGGCTGCCGATTATGGCCGGGTAAGCGGACCTGCGACTCGCGATCTTGTCGGGCATCAGCTGGCAGGCAGTGCAATAGGGGTACGCGGCGCGCTCTGGGGGCGCTTCAGCTACGACCTGTTTGCGGGCATTCCGCTCTATAAACCTGCGGGTTTTCATACCTCAGGCGCGACGGCGGGTTTCAGCGTTAACCTGGAAATCTGACCACCAAAGCGGGCGATCCCGCTATCTGAACTGAGTGACTTTCACATGGATGTGACCCATGAATAAACATTGCTATCGCATTATCTTCAGCCGCACCCATGGGGAACTCCGGGTGGTGTCAGAACTTGCCCGCAGTTGCAGCACGGAACCCGGCCAGAGCCGTGGCAACGGCGCGCCGCGTCTCTGGGTCACTTTACGCCGCACGGCGTGGCTGCTGGGAATGGCCCTGTTTGCCGGGCCTGCAATGGCGAACGGCATTGTGGCGGATAGCAATGCTACGCCAGGACAGCGGCCGGACGTCATCGCCACCCAGAACGGGCTGCCGCAGGTTAATATCACCGCCCCCAATCAGGCGGGTATCTCGCATAACCAGTATCAGCAATTCGACGTCGCGCAGAACGGCGCCATCCTGAATAACTCCGCAGTGATGACCTCAACACAACTGGCCGGAATGATTCAGGGCAACCCGAATCTCAACCCAAAGACCTCAGCGGCGCGGGTGATCATCAACGAAGTAAACAGCAATAATCCCAGCCAGCTGCGCGGTTATATGGAAGTGGCGGGCGGACGGGCGCAGGTGATCGTTGCCAACCCGGCCGGGATTGTCTGTAACGGATGCGGCACCATCAACGCCGGACGGATGACGCTGACCACCGGCAAACCACAGCTCAACGCTGACGGCAGTCTGGCGGGTTATCAGGTCGAACGCGGCGTGGTGCGGATTGACGGCGGCGGACTCAACGGCGATGCACGTCATGATACTGAGTATGTTGACGTACTGGCCCGCGCGGTGGAGATCAATGCGGGCGTCTGGGCCAAAAAAGAACTGGCGGTGGTGGCCGGTCGCAATCGCGTAAGCGCAGACGCACAGACGGTCACACCGCTGGCTGACGACGGCAGCGCCAGACCTGAACTGGCGATCGACATGGGGCAGATGGGCGGCATGTACAGCGGCCAGATCCACATGATAGGTACTGAAGCGGGCGTCGGCGTGCGAAATCAGAACGCTCAGGTGCAGGCGGGCAAAACGCTGGTGGTGAGCAGCGAAGGTAAGCTTGTCTGGCAGTCGGCGGCGCAGGATGGCGTGACGCAGGCCGGAGGCGACATCAGTCTTGCGGCCAGAGAGGATATCGATTATCAGGGCAAGCTCCACAGTGGCGGTCAGCTGACGGTCCGGAGCCGCGAAGGCGGAATCACTCAGTCCGGCACCCTGGCGGCGGCAGGTGATGTGCGGCTGACGGCGGCCCGCAGCATCCAGAGCAGCGGACACCTGCTGGCAGGCAGCGATGCCAGTAGCCAGGTTGTGCAGGAAGCTAATCTGCAACTGGAGAGCCAGGATACCATTCGGGCCAGCGGCAGCCTGCTGAGCAAAAAAGAGGTCAGCGCGCGCGGACGCCGGGTCGATCTCAGTGGCGCTCAGGTCGCCGCCAGCCGCGCAACGCTGACGGCTCAGGAGGGTGGTGTTGCCGTGCGGCAGGCGGTGATCAATGGCACGGAGCTGGTGATTAATACGGCAGGTGATATCGAGGCGCAGCAGGCGCAGATTAGCGCCGGGCGCTGGCAGATCGATGGACGCAGCCTGTTCAGCCAGCAGGCCGGATGGTCGCAGACCGGAAGTGGCGAAAGCCGCTTCACCCTGAGTGGTGGGCTGGATAACAGCGACGGAGCGATTGAGAGCCGGCAACTCAGCTTCCGGGCCGCCTCGCTCAATAACCAGCGTGGACGCATGGTCGCACTCGACAACGCCGCCCAAAAATGGCGGATTGACGGTCTGCTCGACAATACCGCGGGTGAGCTGGGTAACAACGGCGATCTGACGCTTGAGACAGGCAGCCTGACTAACCAGGGCGGCACCGTCAAAACCAAGGCCGCGCTGGCTATTAATGCCAGCACGGCTGTAAACAACAGTCAGGGTAAGCTGCTAGCCGGTGATGCGCTGACGCTCAGCGCGGGCGGTGATCTCGATAATCACGCTGGCACCCTGAACGGCGGTCAGCTGTCGCTGACCGCACAGCATCTGAATAATGTGCAGGGCGAGATCGTCAGCCAGCGCGATCTCGATCTGACGACACTACAGGGCCTGGATAACAGCGATGGCTGGATCGAAGCGGGTCATCATCTCTCACTCAACAGCGGCAGACTCTGGCAGAACCGCGACGGAACGGCACAGGGCGGTGAGCGAGTCACGGCGACGACAGATCAGCTCAATAACGCCAGCGGCCGGTTGCAGTCTGGCGGTGATCTGGAGCTGACCAGCCGTGGCGATATCCTCAACCAGGGCGGCAAACTCACGGCGAAAAATGCCCTCGCGATCCATGGCACCGCAGCGACGCTATTTGATAACGATGGCGGATCGCTGCAAAGCGGCGGCGATCTGCTGCTGCAGGGCGGCGCACTGAACAATCGCCAGTCAGGGCAGATTCTCAGCCAGCAGGCGCTGACGCTGAACCTGGCGGGCGACTGGGACAATCAGGGCGGCACACTGACCGGTAATGGCCGCACGCAGGCCAGCGCCGCAAATCTGTTGAATGCTCAGGGCGCGATCAATGCGCTGGATACGCTGGATATGCAGGTTGCTGGTCGTCTGGATAACAGCAATGGCCGCATCTTCAGTCGGTTAAGTCAGACGCTTCAGGCGCAGGAGATGGGCAATGCGCAGGGCTGGATGGGCAGCCAGGGAAGCTGGACTGCCACGACTGCCGGTTTCGATAACACGGCGGGCAGCGTACAAAGTCAGCAGCAGGCTGAACTCTCGGCGAACTGGCTTAGTAACGCCAGCGGCGTGTTGCAATCGGCTGCTGGCATGGCGTTACGCATTGAGCAGGATATCAACAACCTGGCCGGTAAAGTCTCTGCTCAGCAGCAGCTTACCGTTCAGGGTCAGACCGAAGGCAGCCGCACCGGTAACATTAACAATGCGGATGGCCAGTGGCTGGCTGGTGAGGGGCTGACTATTACCGCTGCGCGACTCGATAACACCCAGGGCGGTCTGCTCTACAGTCAGCGGCAGTTGAAGCTGAATCTGGCCGGGGATCTGGATAACCAGGTCGGTAAGATCCAGAGCGGCGAAGCGCTCCAGCTGGATGCGCAGACGCTGAACAACGCAGGCGGCAACATCGACAGCCAGCAACAGCTGACACTTCAGCTGTCAGGGCAGTTTGATAACAATGACGGTGCGGTACGCAGCAATGGCGGACAGCAGATCAATGCCGCAACGATCAATAACCGTCAGGGCGTCTTCAGCAGCCGTGAAGCGATTAATATGACCACCGGGCAGCTGGAGAATGCCAGCGGCACACTGATCAGTCAGGGCACGGCAAGTTATCGCATCAACACGCTTAGCAACCAGCAGGGCAAAGTTCACAGCGGCGCGGCGCTGACCCTTGAAGCCGCACAACTGAACAACCAGGGCGGTCAGCTGGTTGCCACGCAGGATTTAGTGCTGAACGCCACGACGATCGATAACAGCGCACAGGGTGTGATCAGCAGCCAGGCGGGACTCTTACTGCAGGCCGATCGCCTTATCAACCGCAACGGTGGCCTGTTACTCGGCACCACCTACACCGACATTTCTGCCCGTGATATCGATAACAGCGCCGGACGGCTGCAGAGCGCTGGAACGCTCATGCTGCACGGTGTTGCACAGCTGAACAACCTGCAGGGACGGGTGCTGGCTAATGGTGATCTCCACATCAACGGTGATCTCTCACCGACTGATTCACCGCTGGTGCTGCTCACTCAGAGCGGAAGGCTGGAGAGTGCTGGCGCATTAAACATCCATGCGCACTCTTTCAATAATCAGGGCGGCACGCTGCTGGGACTGCAGGCCTTAGCGCTGACCGCGCAACAGGACTACACCCGCCAGGCCGGTGAAACCCTCAGCAGTAACGGTACGGTGACTGTCTCACTGAGCGGGGCGTTTACTAACCTGGTGGACTGGTTGCTGCCGGGTAATCTGGTTCTGAATGCGGCAGGCATAACCAACCCGGCGATGCTGGTGGGCAAAACAGTTCAGCTCGCGACCGGTGCGCTGCTGAACAGCGGGCGTCTTGAAGCCGACGACCTGACGCTGAATGTCGACTCGCTGGATAACCGTGCCGCGTTGATAGGTGATGAAGTCACCGTGCGTTCCCGGGTGATCGACAACCATGGACAGCCTGCGGTCATCGCGGCAGCCCGAAGCCTGACGCTGCAGACCAGTGAGCGGCTGAGCAACACAGATGGCGCGCTGCTCTACAGCGGCGATCGCCTGTCCCTTCACAGCGATGACCTGATCGAGAACCGGGCGAGCTTTATTGAAGCGGACGGCGATATGACGCTTGAGGCACGGCGGCTCGACAACCTGCGCGAAGGGCTGGTGATAGAGCGTGAGGCGGAAACCAGCGACTACAAGTGGCATCGCTATCACTATTACTGGCGCTCGTTTGGTACGACGATAATGCCCGATAAAGGCAGTATGGCACCGACCACTCAGCAACTGACTTTCCAGGATGAGGCCGCGGCGCAGAGCAATCCTTACGGCACCCTTCTGGCGATTGACGCGGTGGGCAAACGCGCTCAGGTACGGGTCATGAACAATCAGGGCGTGCTGACCGATCTGTGGGTTAACTATCTGGCACTGAACCCCGGCGCCGATGGCACGTATGCCATGACGTTCTATGAAACGCGCGGATTTAAGCAGAAAAATGTGCCGACTCCTTACCAGAATACCGTATGGCGTGAACATGACCGTGGTCGTATCGAACAATGGGACCCTGAACAACATATAGATATCGATAGCGCCCTCTTTATCAGCGACTACAGCGCTTTGCGTGAGCGTAGCGTAACCGGCACCCTGACGCGTGACAGACTGGTCAATGAAGGTATCGGTGCACGTATTCTGGCGGGTGGCGACATGCTCCTGCGCATCACCGGAGCGTTACTTAATGATGCCAGCGTGATCACGGCTAACGGCAATCTGACACTGGATGGCGGCGGAAGCATCGACAACCGGGGCTATTCGATCAATGAGCGGCGGCAGGAAGTTATTGTCGATCATTACGACAGAAGCACGCGCCACTGGTATCCGACCTTCAATTCCGATGAGACCACCGCCCTGGCGACCGTTGACGGCATCATTAGCGGCAACGGCAACGTCAGCATTAACGGGGCCAGCATCAGCACTACCACCGTTAATCAGGCGCAGATAAGCCAGCTTGAAGCGGCGCTGCAGGCAGTGGACGCTGAGCGCGCTGAGTATGAACGTAACCCACTGGCCTTTGCCGTGGACGGGGTCGCCCGCCATGACGGCGACACAGAACTTACGACGGGTGATAACACATCGGGTCGCCCACTGTTACCGGCTGAACTGGCCCTGACGGCGCTACAACAGCTGGAGAAAGTCGCCACAACCATCCCCAATAATGGTCTGTTCAGCCAGCATACCGCGGCGGGCAGCCCGTATCTGATCGTGACTGACGAGCGTTTTACCAGCCAGAGCAAATTTATCAGCAGCGACTATCTGCTTGAACGGGTGGGTTACGATCCGTCACAGGTGCATAAACGCTTGGGCGACGGTTTTTATGAGCAGCGTCTGGTTCGCGAGCAGGTCCTGAAACTGACCGGCAGGCCTTCCGTTAACGGCTGGGATGCGATGGCGCAGTATCAGGAGCTAATGAACAACGGCTCTAAAGTGGCGCAGGATTTCCATCTGGTGCCGGGCGTGGCGTTGACGCCGCAGCAGATTGCGGCGCTGCAACAGGATATCGTCTGGCTGGTCAGCGAAACGGTTGATACGGCAGACGGCCCTCAGACGGTCTGGGTGCCGAAAGTTTATCTGGCACAGACCACGCTGCGCCTGACTGGCGCGGGCGCGGTGATTGGCGGCGGTAACCTGCAGCTCTCAGCGGACAGCGTGACCAATGCCGGTAACCTGGTTGCGGACCAGGCGCTCTCCATCGACAGCGGGCAGTTTCAGCACCTGGACGGCGACATTAAGGCGGGCAGCATTGATGTGAAGGCGGAGACGCTGACGATCAGTACCGATCTGCAGAATGCCCTGCGTCAGGCGACGATGAGTGCTGGGGATATCAGCCTCAGCGGCACCGATATCCGGCTGCAGGGCGCGAAACTCAATGCCACCAATAACCTCAGTCTGAGCGCGCGCAACAACCTTGAGATCGGTGCCGCGAAAAGCAGTCACAGCGGCAGCCTGAACGTGATCTCCGGGGCGATGGGTAACCGCACCAGCAGCGGCATGGAAGAAGCGGGCAGGCGCATGGCGCAGGTCAGCGGCGAGTGGCAGCAGGCGCAGGGCAGCGAGCTTAACGCCGGTGGCAATCTTCTGCTCTCGGCCGGTCATGACCTGACGCTGACCGGTAGCCAGGCCAGCGCCTCCGGCTCTGCCCGGGTTCAGGCTGGCGGCGACATTCACATCGGCGCTGAAACCACCACCAATACCACCCATCTTGAGGCTGGCAGCCGGACTTCATCGGTCAGCAACAGCCGCACGGAAGATCGTCTTTTGCTCAGCACCCTGAGCGGCGCTCAGGGTGTGACGCTGGTGGCGGGTAATAACCTGCTGGCCGAAGGCGCGCAGGTTGACAGTACCCAGGGCCGCATCGGCGTCAGCGCGCAGAGCGTTACCATCAAGGACGCGCGTACCCACACGCAGGACCTGGACAGCGAGAACAGGCGGCTGGGTAATACCCGCAGTCATCGTGACGAGGAGACGATTCGCGAGGGAAGCATGGGAAGCACCTTCAGCGGAGAACAGGGCGTAACGGTCATCGGGCGTGAGGGTAACGTGACGGTCACCGGCAGCACGCTGCACAGCGGACAGGGTGCTGTTGCGCTGCAGGCGAAAAAGGATGTCATCCTCAGCCACACGACAGACAGCGAGCACCGCGTCTCAGAAGAAAAAAGTCGCGGCCGGAAAACCAAAGGTGAACGCTCAGAGGAAATGCTGCGTGAGAACGTGGTGGGGAGCACGCTCAGTGGACGTGATGGCGTCACGGTGGTGGCGCAGGACGGCAGCATCACCGCCACGGCCAGCACTCTGCACAGTGAGCTGGGGGCCGTTGCACTGCAGGCGAAACAGGATGTGACCCTCAATACCGCCACCGAACGGGCGTTGGACTTTAGTGAAGAACGTTCTGAGAGAAAAGGCTTCCTGAAAAAGAGCAGCAGCCACACTATTACGCAGGACGGCAGTACGCGCGAGAACGGCAGCCTGCTGAGCGGCGAAAGCGTTACAGTCATCGCCGGACGCGACCTGACGGTGACTGGCTCGGCGGTGGCTGCCGACCAGGACGTCAGTCTGCGGGCCGGACGCGACGTGGAGATCGGCGCGGCAACCGAGACCGACAGCCACTACCAGCTGAAAGAAAAGAAAAAGAGCGGGCTGCTGGGCAGCGGTGGCATCGGTTTCACCATCGGCAAGCAGTCCACGCGGCACGAAATTGATAAAAAAGGCACCACCCAGAGCCAGAGCGTCAGCACCATCGGCAGCAGCCAGGGCAGCGTGGACATCACGGCGGGCAACCGGCTGCACGTCGGCGGCGCAGACCTGGTGGCGGGTAAAGACATGAACCTGACGGGCGACAGCGTAACTATCGACCCGGGCTTTGATTCACGCAGCCGTAAGGAAACCTTCGAACAGAAACAGAGCGGTCTGAGCATCGCCCTGTCAGGCACGGCAGGCAGCGCGCTCAACACGGCGGTGAGCAGCGCGCAGCAGGCGAGGAAGTCGGGCGACGGGCGGGTCATCGCGCTGCAGAACACCCAGGCGGCGCTGAACGGGGTGCAGGCGGCGCAGGCGGCTCAGATGGACGGGCTGAATACTGCCGCCGCAAACGCACACAATGCCGCCGGCGACCTGAAGCCGGGGCAGGACGGCTATCAGGCGGGCTCGACCAACACCATCGGCGTCAGCGCCTCGTACGGCAGTCAGTCGTCGAAAAGCGAAACGCGTACCGAGAGCAGTCAGTCGCAGGGCAGCACGCTGACGGCGGGCCGGAATCTGACCGTCACGGCAACCGGCAAAAACGGTACGGCGCAGAGCGGCGACATCAGCATCGCCGGCAGCCAGCTGAAGGCGGGCGGCGACCTGAGCCTGGGTGCGTCGCGGGACATCCTGCTGCAGTCGGCGCAGAACACGCAGAGCACCGACAGTAAGAACAGCAGCAAGGGCGGCAGCGTCGGCGTAGGCATCGGCGTGGGTTCAGGCGGCTACGGCATCAGCGTGTCGGCGAGCGTCAACGCGGCGAAGGGCAGCGAAAAAGGCAACGGGCTGACGCACGGCGAAACCACGCTGGACGCGGGCAACCGGCTCAGCCTGACCAGCGGGCGTGACACGACGCTCACGGGCGCGCAGGCAAACGGTGAGAGCGTGAAGGTGGACGCGGGCCGCAACCTGACGCTGACCTCAGAGCAGGACAGCGACCGCTACGACAGCAAACAGCAGAGCGCCAGCGCGGGCGGCAGCTTCACCTTCGGCTCAATGACCGGGTCGGCGAACGTGAACGTGAGCCGGGATAAGATGCACAGCACCTGGCAGAGCGTGGCGGAGCAGACCGGTATCTTTGCCGGAAAGGGCGGCTTTGACGTCACGGTGGGTGAGCATACGCAGCTGAACGGCGCGGTCATCAGCTCAACGGCCACCGCCGATAAGAACCGGCTCGACACCGGCACGCTGGGATTCGGCAATATTGAGAACCACGCGGAATATGAGGTGGAGCATCAGAGTGCGGGCATGAGCACGGGCGGCAGCGTGGGCGGTCAGTTCGCCGGGAACATGGCGAACGGCATGCTGGCGGGGCTGAACGACAGCGGCAGCGCGGACTACACCACGAAGGCGGCGGTGAGTGAGGGCACCATCGTTATCCGCGATAAGGAACAGCAGACGCAGGACGTGGCGGACCTCAGCCGCGACGTGGCGAACGCGAATCCGGGGCTGGACGTCATCTTTGACAAGGAGAAGGAGCAGAACCGGCTGAAGGCGGCGCAGCTGATAGGTGAAATCGGCAGCCAGGCGGGAGATATCGCGCGGACGCAGGGTCAGATAGCGGGCATGAAGGCGCAGCAGGACCCGGCGGCGCTTCAGGCGGCGAGGGAGCAGCTGGCGGTAAGCGGTAAGCCTTATACGGAAGCCGATATATCGCAGCGGGCGTATGACAATGCGATGAAGCCGTTCGGCACGGGTTCGTCGCTGCAGCAGGGCATCAGCGCGGTGACGGCGGCGGTGCAGGGCCTGTCGGGCGGGAACGTGGCGCAGGCGGTGAGCGGCGCGTCGGCACCGTACCTGGCGGAAAAGATACATGAGCTGACCACGGACGCGAACGGTAAGGTTAATACCGAAGCGAACCTGATGGCGCACGCGGTGCTGGGTGCGGTAACCTCGTATGCGTCGGGCAATGCGGCGCTGGCGGGTGCCTCGGGCGCGGTGATGGGCGAGTACATCGCGCAGCAGCTGTATCCGGGGGTTAAGCGCAGTGACCTGTCTGAGGAGCAGCGGCAGACGATAAGTGCGCTGGGGACGCTGGCGGCGGGACTTGCGGGCGGTGTCGTGGGTGACAGCACGGCGGATGCGGTGGCGGGCGCGCAGGCGGGAAAAACGTCGCTGGAAAATAACGCACTGAGTGATATTGCGCAGGCGCAGTCTGAAGGTAAAACGCCGGAACAGAAGGCCGGTGAGTACGTTGAGGCGGAAAACGAACGCTATAAGAAGGCAAACTGCAGCGGCATGAGCGCCGAAGCCTGCTCGGTGAAGATGTATGAAGAGCGGCGTGAAGCGCTGAAAGATATGGCTTCGCTGGGTGCTGACTTCGTACCTGTTGTGGGTGATATCAAAAGCTTTGCGGAAGCGCAGTCGGCGCTTGATTACCTCGTGGCTGCAATCGGTATCATTCCTGGCGCGGGAGATGCGGCAGGCAAGGTCATCAGGGCAGCAGAAACGGCGCTGAAGAAAGGCGACGTGGCTGAAGCGTCGAAGCTGATTAATAAGGCCAGCGATGAAATATCAGGGCATTTACCGAGTCCTGGCCAAATATCTTTACCAAGCTCTGGAGTTGGATCTAATGCTGCATTCTCAGTTAACAATGCACAACTAGGTAAAAAGCTTGGAAAACACGTTGAAGATTTTGGTGGTAATGCATCGAACGCAGCAGATAGACAGCGTGTATTAGATATTATCAATGATATCGGTTCTCACCCGGATAAAGTTATTGCTGGAAAATTTGCGGGGCAAGGTACTGGAATCGGGGCCAGTCGTGGAGATGTATTTTTTAGGATCAAGGGTAATAATGTTGTTGTTACCAAACCAGATGGTAGCTTCGTCACTATCCTTAAAGATGGTATTAATAATACATCTGTAATAAATGCATTGAAGGGGGATCCGAAATGATTAATGTTGTGGGAGGATATCAAAAATGGGCTCGCAGTGTCGTTGGAAGAAAGCTTCTAAGGGTTAATGGGGTGATTTATTCGCTTGAAAATCATGATTTTAGTCACCCTCAGCAATTACAGCTTGTTTTTTCAGAAGTTGAAGAGATGGAGAGTTTTAAATGTGGAAGGGATGGCTCGACACTTGAATTAACAGACGTACCTCTCCAGGGAAATGATCTTGGCGAATATGGGAGAGAAACGGTCATTGATATTTCACACGTTTATCCGTTCGTTAATTATCTCGAAAAAAAAATTTTAAAAGTATTTTTAATTTTTTCTTCATTAGAGGATGCATTTATAGGTGTAAAGCTGGTTTTTGAAGGTGAATTAATGTTGTTCATTATGAATGTTGGAGATGAAATAAGTATGTTGGAATCTTTGTCGTCATCATATGAACAAGACGAAGGTATTAAATATCAACACTTATAAATTAGAACCTAGACCTCAATTAACCGACGTTTTCTTAACTTTAATGATCAGATTTTCGCGTACAGCAGGTTCGGAATGGGGCGTAAGGCGTAGTAGGCCATCAGCATCGGCATGAGTTCAGGCGGCTAATGCATCAGCGTGTCGACGAGCGTGAAGGTGGATGCGGGCCGCAACCTGACGCTGACCTCAGAGGAAGACAGCGACCGCTACGACAGTAAGCAGCAGAGCGCCAGCGCGGGCGGCAGCTTCACGTTCGGCTCGATGACCGGGGCGGCGAAGGTGAACGTTACCGGGGCTGTCTGGTGGGAACCTGGCGCAGGCGATAAGCGGCGCGTCGGCACCGTACCTGGCGGAAAAGATACATGAGCTGACCACGGACGCGAACGGTAAGGTTAATGTCCAGGCGAACCTGATGGCGCACGCGGTGCTGGGTGCGGTAACCTCGTACCATTCCTGGCGCGGGAGATGCGGCAGGCAAGGTCATCAGGGCAGCAGAAACGGCGCTGAAGAAAGGCGACGTGGCTGAAGCGTCGAAGCTGATTAATAAAGCAAGTGATGAAATATCGGCCTATAGTTCAGCTACCTATCCAAAACTGAAAGAAGATCTGATCCAGCAAAATCTGAATAATATCGCGAAGCAGGATCCCAGACTGGCGGCGGTTGTCAAAGGTGACAATGGGAAGCTGAACTATGGTGTTGGTACTGGCACTAAAGAGGAAGCTGATCGGCTGGGTAAAATTTGGGTGGGAGACGGAGCCAGACCAACAAGTGATGGCACAGGATTAGTCAGTGCTGATGGAACCAGAATTTATAGATCCCCTAAAGAAAAGCCAAATGCTCCGGATTCATTAAATCCAACGGTAACTCAGGCTAACTTTGAAAGTTATACAAAAAATATTGAAACAGGAAAAATGGATAAAACTGGTAACGGTCACTTGAATATTTAAGGGGAAAATAAATGAAAGCATCTCTGAGAAGTATTGGTTGTGATTGGCTTGATTTATCAAGTTATGAACCTGAAGAAGATGATTGTTTTCAATTTTTAGCCCATTTATGTATAGGGCCATCAGAAGAAAAAGGAATAAATCATTTTGAGGTTTATGTCTGTACCCCAGAATGGCTCTGCAAACACCACTGGCTACCAGAATTGATGCGCCATACGCTTCTGGTGCGTAAATACGATCTGGATGAGATCACCAAAACCATTACGGATTATATCGACCAGTGCGAAGGGAGAGACTGGATGGAGATAGCGCATAAACTCTCCCGCGTATTTGCCTGGGAAAATGAAGATTATCAGCCTTAAACGTTAAATCCCGGCCAGTGAGCGGGGATTTTGCTTTTAATCCCTAAATCTTTCCCGCTTACCGCCGCTGCAAACGGAGCACACCGGGCGCAGTGGTAATCTCCAGCTGTTCCACATCCGTGATACCAAACCCGGCCAGCCAGTCACCGCCGATAATCACCTCGCCATTCTCCCGCACCCAGTCCGCCCCTGAATCCTGCCCCTGGAGACTGGCTTCGCACAGTGCTGTCCACTCCGCTTCTTCAGTCACGGTTGTTACCGACAGCGTATTATCACGCAGCGTTAATCGGATCGGTAGTAAGTCCGAACGCAGCAAGCTCGCCACCCGGGATGGCCAGTTCCGGGACTGGCTCAGGAATAAAAGTGATGTTCATGTGTTCTCCTCCGTGAGGTGCATTATGCGGATAATCAGCTGGCCCTGTTCGGCGATGATGCTGACGGGCTGGCCTTTGATAAATCCCCACTGTTCCAGCCATCGTCCTTTGATGGTCAGTTGGGGTAATGGATTCGGTCTGCCACCGTTGGGGCGGTAACCAACGATGCTTTTGCGTGCTTGGGGTACAGCGGGTTCTGACGTAGAATCAGCTCTAGCCATAATTAACTCCAGTTCAGTTAGTTGTGGTCAGCGGGCTGTTGGTGTTCCACCACCTTCAGCTCGCGCTAAAAATCTCTCGTTACGTTCTTCCTTTTCTGTTTTCTCCTGTTCAAATATACACCGCCCGCTTTGTAAACTCGCTGAAAGCTAAGTAATAAACTGCGAGTCGTCTCTGAAAAACGGATTGTTTTTTCCGTTTACTATTTCGTTTACATCCTCTTCTCAATACTCTCTTCAGCATCTGCAGCCGGCCATTTTTTTATATGGGTATGGCGATTTCCGGCATCGCATAAGATTGAAATGATGATGACAGGGAAAAGGATGACAGGCATGATGACACCACAAATGACACCACGCGAGAGTCAGGTTATGAGTACTATCCACTTCAGGATTGATGAGGACGTTAAACGGCTGGCGATGCGGGCAGCAGAGCGCCAGAAGATGACGCTGACAGAGGTTATGCGTCAGCGAGCGGAAGAGCTGGCTGCTGAAGAGCGGCAATATCAGGATGGCCAACATGATGCATGGCTGGAAGAGCAGATAGTGACGGCATTCAGTCGTTATGATGCCGGTGATAGCGAGTTCATCAGTAACGATGAAATGAATGCCCGCATGGAAGAACTGAAAGCGCAGGCCGCGCGGGGAACGTTGTGATATCAGCCGTTCAATGGGAAAAACAGGCGCAGGCAGACAGGGAGACGATATTTCGTTATCTGTATCGTGAGGCTGGCCTGCTAGTAGCCAGTGCAACAGACGATAAGTTTACCCGTATGGCCAGTCTGCTTAGCGAAAACCCGCGGGCCGGAACAAAAGTCGGCACAGAAAAACAATATAAACTGGTGGTGCCACGCTTTCCGTTCATCATCGTCTATGTTGCCGAAACAGATGGCGTTCGCATCCTGCGGGTACTTCATACATCCCGGAAAATATCAGGCCGCTATCAAAGATAGTTAGCCTGTTCATCCAGCATCAGATTGTCAGGCATAAGGACGTCGTCAGACAGAACGGCACGCTTCAGAGCTGAATTAGACAATTAGCCCCCAAACCGCACCTTTTAATTTTTCACCTGCCATCTACAGCACACCATCACGCCGCAGGCGGCGTCGTCCTTGCAAAGCTTTCACGCTGAAACAGTGTTTCCGCCAGACGGTGTCGGTGAAGGGGCTGACGGGTAAGAACCTGGCGCAGGTGGTAAGCGATACGGATGCAGTTTGCTTGGCAACGCAGATAAATAAGCTGACGGAAGACTATTCGGAAGTACAGGCGATAGGGGCGCGTTGCTGGGTACGGTAACCTCTTATGCTTCTTGCAACTCGGCGCTGACAGGCGTACCGGACGGTATCAGTGACGAAGTATAATAAAAATACGCTCTAAAACCTATAGTCAACTAGCAAAGTGAAAGTGAGTTTTCGCTAATTCCATTAGCAAATTAAATTGTTTGAAAGTATATTTATGAGAAGATAGCTCATTAACAACCAGAAGTTAAAATAAGTTTTAGTGTTATATAAGGAAAGATTAAAATGCATGGAAGCCGTTTTGTTTCTGGCTATGAAAAAGGCAATGTTAAACGCTATTTATTACTCTCCGTTTTTTTCATCATATTCGCAGCATGGCTATGGTATCTGATGTGGTCAACTGGCATCGCAAGTCGTGTTGTATTAATGAAGAGTGTTCCCGAGTGGACAACATACATTACTGTTGCATCAATAGTAGGTCTTGTTTTTTCGGGGCGAGTTGTTTATTTTAGACCAGTTGGTGAATCAGCTATCTATGTACTGAAAGCTTTTGGATGTGGCTTTTCTATTGGTCTTATATGCATTCTAAATTGTTACAGTGTCTATGTTTATATCGCTCCTGGTAACATTGTTCAGTATGAGTCTGAATATGAGGTTACGTTTCCAGGTCCGGCAGTTGGGAAATATAGCCATTGTGAAGCTGGCTTGTGGATTAAAGATGCTCACACAAAAAGATGGCTTCAACTTTGTACAAATCGTACGAATTTATACAATGACAGGAAGCAAGGTATGACTAAAGTATGGGTGACGGCTCATACTAATAAAATAGGGTCTTACATTATAAATTATAAGTTCACTTATGATTAATTTTAAAACAACTATACGCATTAATTATTATTTTTATAAATCCGGGTTAACTGAGTGATAGTTAAAATTTCCGAGCGGAAAGTCCAGAGGCAGGAATGAAGATAATCCAGTAAAATTAATATTCGTGGGCTTTTACTGATCTATAGCCTGGCTCCAGATTTCTGCTGCTCTTAATGAAGTCATTACCTTGACATGGAGCCAGACACCATTGTCCTTCTTAATGGTTCTGGCTCAGCACCCATCACGCCGCAGGCGGCGTCGTCCGCGCAAAGCTCTCACGCTGAAACAGTGTTTCCGCCAGTTTCACCAGCGCCGGTCGTTCAACACACCAGTTCGGCACTACGCGACGGAAATTGAGGTAGCCGATCATGCAACCGGTGGCGATATCCGCCAGATTGAGCTGGCCGTTGTTAAGCCATTTCCCCTCTGCCGCCTTCGCTTCCAGCATGTCGAGGCTGCGCTGAATCTTTTCACGATTGCGCAGCAGCACCTCTTCCGACTGTAAATTTCCCGGACGCATCTGCTCGCGCACGATCACCAGCGCGGCATCGCTGACGCCATCCGCCAGCTTCTCCAGCTGACGGATGTTAAGCGATTCAAGCGGATCGGCAGGCAGCAGAGCAGGCTCCACGCCACGCAGTTCCAGAAACTCCGCAATGATGCTGGAATCGAACCAGATTTGCTTATCGTCAGCGACCAGCGCCGGAACTTTGCCCAGCGGATTGTAGTGCGGCACGTGGCTGTCATCGCTGTAAGGCGATGCGTTAACGAATTCAAAAGTAATGCCTTTTTCCAGCATGATAATCGAAATCTTACGCACAAACGGGCTGGTATAGCTGCCAATCAGTTTCATCGGGTTCTCCAGAGTCAGTGACTATTCGCCAGGAAACATAAAGGGATTGAGACTGCTGCGTGCGAAGCCTTCCTGCTCCATTCTGGCATCCAGTATCAGCGATGCCAGGTCATCTGCCACCGGTTCAATGGCCGGATCTTTCTCCTGATAGAGCATCTTCAGGTAAGTGCCGCAGTCGCCACAGCTCTCTGCTTTCACCGCCGCCCGTTCGCTGTCGATCGACCAGTAATGCAGATCACGGGACTGTTCGCACTGGGTACATTTGCTGCGCACCACATGCCATTCACTTTCGCACAGATTACAGTGCAGATAGCGCGCGCCTTCATGACTGCCCATATGCACCACGCTGGCGACCGGCATACTGGCGCAGACCGGACAGAACTGACGCTGATCGCCCATCTCAGCGCGTGCTTTGCCTGGGATCAGGGCCGCCATCTGCGCCCAGTAGAGCGAAAGCGCCGCCCAGATAAAGGGTGCTTTGTCGCTGCTGACCAGCGCATACTCGCCGGTAAACAGCGCGCTGGCCAGCGTTTCCAGCTCGGTGGCGGACGCCTTCTCCAGATTCTCCAGCACCGCCAGTGCCTGACCGCTCATCTCTGGCTTCAGCTCGGCAATCAGTGAATGCAGGAGTCGCTGCCAGTGGGGATCGCGCGGCAGGGTATGAATATTCAGCGGCGGCTTGCCCTCGCTGGCGCTCTGCGTCAGGCGGGCATGCAGGTCGATGTGCAGCGGATGGTCATACAGCACAATCTCCTGCGCTTCAGCGATCACCGCCGCAAAGCGCAGGTAGTCGCCGAGTGGGTTTTTCGCCGCCAGGTCACGCAGTCGCGCAGCACGACGGCTGTATAAATTTTTCAGCCGTGGAAAAAGTAACGGCGGAATCATCTCCGCCGTTGTCTTTTCGCCTTTCTCCAGCTGATCTTGCGGGATTATGCGAATACTCATCAGGGGCGTTTTTCCTGTTTTATTGGCGGATTACGCTGCTCGCGATACCAGCGAGGATGGTGCTGCCTGGCCCATTCGGCGCTGACCCAGCCTTCCACCATCGCGGTCAGTGTGCCTTTGACCCACAACGCAGCATAAATGTGCACCATAATGACGATGATTAGCGCCACCGCTGACACCGAATGTACCACCAACGCCAGACGAATCAGCGGAATGGCGAAGGCATCGGCAAAGTAAGGTCGCCAGATCACGATGCCACTGGCAAGCAGCAACACTAAGCTGATAATAGCAGCCCAGAACACACACTTCTGACCAAAGTTATATTTACCGGTATCACCCACCTCTTCATTCAGCGCAATCCGGTGAATGTTTCTGGCCCAGTAAAGGTCATCGCGATTAATCAGGTTGTGTTTCCAGTAACGCAAAAACATCAGCATAAAAGCAACGAACATCACCACACCGACAAAAGGATGCAGGATACGCGCCAGCTGTGGCGTGCCAAATATCTGCATCAGCCAGTTGAACGACGGAAAGAAAAACCCTAATCCGCTTAACGCGGCCATGACAAAGCAAATCGCGACAATCCAGTGATTGATGCGTTCGGGTGCGCGGTAACGCACCAGATGATCGGGCTTTTTCATTATTTGCGCTCCTCAGGGTGATCGTCGTTGTCGTCGTGCTCTTCAGTGACGCGATTCGGGCCAACGCCAACATAGTGAAAAATAGAGGCGGCGAACGTAGCGGCAAAACCCACCGCCGCCAGCGGTTTCCAGATCCCCTTCCAGAAGGTCACCGTCGGGCTGATGCCCGGGTTAGCAGGCAGCCCGTGATAGAGCTGAGGCTTGTCGGCATGATGCAGCACATACATCACGTGGGTGCCGCCCACGCCTTCCGGGTTGTAGAGGCCAGCCTGCGCAAACCCGCGCGACTTCAGCTCCGCCACGCGTTCCTCCGCCAGCGTCAGCATGTCGCTTTTGCTGCCGAAATGAATGGCGCCGGTCGGACAGGTCTTCACACAGGCAGGCTCCTGGCCGACGCTGACGCGATCCACGCACAGGGTGCATTTGTAGGCGCGGTTATCCTCTTTGTTGAGCCGCGGCACGTTGAACGGGCAACCCGCAATGCAGTAGCCGCAGCCGATACACTGCTCAGACTGGAAATCGACGATGCCGTTGGCGTACTGAATAATGGCACCTGCCGACGGACAGGCTTTCAGGCAGCCGGGATCGGCGCAGTGCATGCAGCCATCTTTGCGAATCAGCCAGGCCAGCTTGCCGTTCTCTTCAACTTCCGAGAAGCGCATCACCGTCCAGGATTTGGCGGTCAAATCGGTAGGGTTGTCATAGACCCCGATGTTATGACCGACTTCATCGCGGATGTCGTTCCATTCGGAGCAGGCGACCTGACAGCCTTTGCAGCCAATACAGGTGGTGACGTCAATTAGCTTCGCGACTTCACGCTGGTGATCGCGCGCCTGTGGCGGTGGGGTGAAGCCGTTGGTCGCTGAGCGACGGATAATATCTTGTGATTGATAAGCCATTGTCATCTACCGTTACGCTTTTTCCACTTTTACTAAAAATCCCTTGTATTCCGGGGTCTGCGAGTTGGCATCGCCAACCGACGGCGTCAGCGTATTGGCGAGGAAGCCTTTACGCGTGGTGCCTTCAAAGCCCCAGTGACAGGGAATACCCACGGTATCAACCGGCTTGCCGTCAATCATCAGACGCTGCAGACGACGTGTTACCACCGCTTTGGCTTTGATATAGCCACGGCGCGACGAGACTTTGACGCTGTCTCCGGCCTTGATGCCTTTCTCCTCTGCCAGTTCGGTGCCGATTTCAACAAACTGCTCCGGCTGCGCGATTGCGTTCAGCAGGGCATGTTTGGTCCAGTGCCGGAACAGTTCGGTGATGGAATAGGTGGTGGCGACGCAGGGATAGTCAGCGGCCTCGCCCAGTTGCGCGGCGTCGCTGCTGAACAGTCGAACGACCGGACTATGACGCTGCTGCGGATTCATAGGATTGTTGGCGAGCGGGCTTTCCATTGGTTCGTAATGTTCCGGGAAGGGGCCGTCGGCCATCTTATCGAGCGCAAACAGGTGGCCAAGACCATCGGGCTGCATGATAAACGGACCGGCCTGCTGTTGCGGCGACAGCGTTACCGGATAATCCGGCACGTCGATGCCGTGCCAGCGAGTGCCATCCCACTCAATCAGGCGGCGATTCGGATCCCAGGCCTTACCCTGCGCATCGGCGGAGGCGCGGTTGTAGAGAATGCGGCGGTTAGCCGGCCACGCCCAGGCCCAGCCGGAGACCGCGCCCAGCCCCGATGGGTCGGCGTTGTCGCGTCGTGCCATCTGGTTGCCTTCCGGCGTCCAGCTGCCGCTGTAGATCCAGCAGGCGCTGGCGGTGGTGCCGTCGTTACGCAGCTCTGAGAAGCCGTTGAGCTGCTGGCCTTTTTTCAGCAACAGCTTGCCGCTGGCGTCGTAAATGTCGGCCAGCGCCTGACCGTTGTTCTCCTGCGCCACCTCTTCCGGCTCAGGATTCGACGGATCGCGGTAGTCCCAGCGCATTGCCATCAGCGGTTCAGGGTTTGCTCCGCCTTCCAGGCGATAGAGCGCGCGCAGACACATGAACAGATTGCCGAGGATTTTACCGTCGTGCAGCGCTTCAGCGGGCGGCTCCGCGGCCGCCCAGTGCCACTGTAGCCAGCGCGACGAGTTGGCCACCGATCCTGACTCTTCAGCGAAGCAGGAAGAGGGCAGACGGAACACTTCGGTCTGGATTTTCGAGGGATCGACATCGTTGAACTCGTCGTGATGCTGCCAGAAGCTGGCGGTTTCGGTGCGAAGCGGATCGATCACCACCATATATTTGAGGCGGGACAGTGCCCGGACCGCTTTATTTTTGTCCGGGAAGGCGGCCAGCAGGTTGAAGCCCTGAATCAGACAGCCGTTCAGCGCGCCCTGTTCCATCATCTCCGCCTGCGCCATGCAGTCGTAGCTCTTATCCCACTTCGGTAGCCAGTCGTAGCCCCACTGGTTTTCCGCTGTGGCCTTATCGCCATAGAAACTCTTCATCAGGCTGACGAAAAATTTGTCGGTGTTCTGCCAGTAGTTGACCTGATCCGGCAGTGTCGCAACCGGCGTGGCCTGCTGCAGGTAGGTTGCCAGGGTGGTCATTTTCTCTGAGGGCAGTGGCAGATAGCCCGGCAGACTCTGCGCCAGCAGGCCGAGATCGGTATAGCCCTGCACGTTGGAGTGGCCGCGCAGCGCGTTAATACCGCCGCCTGGCATCCCGATATTACCCAGCAGCAGCTGAATCATCGCCGCCGTGCGGATAATCTGCGAACCGTTGGTGTGATGAGTCCAGCCCAGCGCATAGAGAATAGTCGCGGTGCGATTCGGCACACAGGTGGAAGCGAGCTGCTCGCATACCGCAATAAAGGATTCCTGCGAAGTGCCGCACAGGCGCGTCACCATTTCCGGGGTGTAACGGCTGGCATGGGTTTTCAGCAGGTTCAGCACGCAACGCGGGTGAGTGAAGCTCTCATCGCGTCTTGCATGGCCGTTTTCATCCAGCTCATAGTGCCAGCTGGTTCGATCGTACTGACGGGTTTCAGCATCGTAACCGCTGAACAAACCGTCGCTGAAGCTGAAGCCTTCGCTGACAATCAGGGCAGCATTGGTGAAGGCGCGAACATACTCCTGCTGAATCTGATTGTGTTGCAGCAGATAGTTGATCACCCCCATCAGGAAAACCACATCGCTGCCGGCACGCAGTGGCGCGTAGAGATCGGCGACCGCCGCAGAGCGGTTAAAGCGTGGATCGACCACGATGACCTGCGCATTGTTATGGGTTTTGGCTTCAATCACCCATTTAAAGCCAACCGGATGCGCCTCGGCGGGGTTGCCGCCCATGATCATCACCACATTGGCGTTTTTGATGTCGTTCCAGTTATTGGTCATTGCACCACGACCAAAGCTGGGGGCCAGCGCGGCCACGGTCGGGCCGTGACACAGGCGCGCCTGGTTTTCCAGCGCCAGAATACCCAGCGAGCGGGCAAATTTCTGATCGAGCAGCCCGGTTTCATTACTGGCGGCGGAAGAGCAGAGCATGGAGGTGGTCGGCCAGCGGTTTACCGTCATGCCAGCGGCGTTGGTGGCCTGGAAATTGGCATCGCGATCCTGCTTCATCAGGCGGGCTATGCGGTCAAATGCCTCATCCCAGCTGATGCGCTGCCATTTATCCGAGCCTGGCGCGCGGTATTCCGGGTATTTCAGGCGCTGTTCACTGTGAATAAAGTCGAGCACGCCCGCGCCTTTGGGGCAGAGCGATCCACGACTGACCGGATGGTCAGGATCGCCTTCAATATGGTAAATCGAGGCGCGGGCATTTTTAGCGCCATCACCCAGGCTGTAAATCAGCATGCCGCAGCCGACTGAGCAGTAGGTGCAGTTATTACGCGTCTCTCTGGCGCGAATGAGTTTGAACTCTCTGACGCTGGCTAAGGCTGTGGTGGGGGCAAAACCGAGTAACGCCGCGCTGGTGCCCGCCAACCCGCCAGCACAGATTTTGAAAAAACTCCGTCTGTTAATTTGCATTTTATCGTTCTTCTTTATTGGCTCCATTGCGAAGCCTTGCAAAATAGCAGCCCTATCTGCCTGTAAGTTGACCAGGGTCAACAGGTTAGTCATTAGTAATTCTTTTTCTAAATTTTGTTAAAAATCCTCGGCAACCAATCCCCGGCGCAAGCAGATTTCCCGTAGCGGCAGATAATTACTGTTGTTTTATGCTTACCGATGTTAAAGCCTGAAAGATACCCATTCTCATTCTGCCCGCCAGCAGGCGTGGCTGCGCCTTTCCCGATGAGAAAACCGCATGAATTGCCCCGCTGTTTATTTGCGCCGCACCGGGCCAGAAGGCAAAATTAGTCTGCGTCTGATCACCGCTGTGCAGCCGTACTGACTGTCGCATTTCATTATTTATTAACAACAGGTCGTACTTTTTGAAAGCTATCCAGCCTGACTCAGGCGAAGATTTAACAATTCAGGCCGGCGTCAGCAGAACGCAGGTATGGCAGCGTGCCGATTTGACCGCAGCAGAGTCTGACTGGCTGGCGGACGAGGTGCCGGTGGCGCTGGTTTACAACGGCATCTCTCACGTGGTGATGATGACCACGCCCAAAGATCTGGAGGCGTTTGCGCTGGGTTTTTCGCTGTCAGAGGGCATTATCGACGCGCCAGGCGACATTTTCGGCATGGACATCGTGCCGGGCTGTCACGGCATTGAGGTTCAGATTGAGCTTTCCAGCCGTCGTTTTATGGCGCTGAAAGAGCAGCGTCGTGCGCTGGCAGGCCGTACCGGCTGCGGCGTGTGTGGCGTTGAACAGCTGGACCAGATTGGCAAGCCGCTCTCTCCGCTGCCGTTTACCCAGACCTTTGCGCTGGATCAGCTGGATCGGGCGCTGGGCCAGCTGAAAGCGTATCAGCCGGTCGGACAGAAAACCGGCTGCACCCATGCTGCCGCGTGGATCCAGCCTGATGGTCAGCTGGCCGGTGGCTGTGAAGATGTGGGTCGCCATGTGGCACTGGATAAGCTGCTGGGCTATCGCAGCCAGGCTGAGTGGGGGCCAGGCGCGGTGCTGGTCTCCAGCCGCGCCAGCTATGAAATGGTGCAGAAGTCCGCCATGTGCGGGGTTGAGATCCTGTTCGCAGTCTCGGCAGCGACCCGCCTGGCGGTTGAGGTGGCTGAGCGCTGCAATCTGACGCTGGTCGGGTTCAGTAAACCTGGACGCGCTACGGTTTACAGCCATCCTCAGCGGCTGCGTTAAACCACCATCACCTCTGGCAGCGTCTGCTGCAACGCCTCAAGGGCGGCACTGTTGTCGCCGCCACTATCCGTAATCAGCAGGTTGATCGCCGGTGACGGCGCGTAAACCGTGCGGCTGACTACCCCCAGTTTGGTGTGATCGGCCAGCAGATAGCAGGAAGTGGATTGCTGCACCATCGCCCTGGCGATGGCCGCTTCGTGCGGATGAAAACTGCTGGCACCACAACCCGCCTCAATGCCAACCGGCGACAGCAGCGCCACATCGGCGCGATAGCGGATAATCTCACCCACGGTAATTTCGCCGCGCGTCTGTTGTGCGCCCGCCGACATCGTCCCGCCCAGCAAAATAATCTGATTATTCAGCGGCTGATCTTCTTCTCCGGCGCTCAGCGCCAGCGCGGCCTGCAGGCTGTTGGTCACAATCGTCAGGCCGGAAAGGGCGTGCAACTCCTCTGCCAGCAGCGTGGTGGTGCTGCCCGCATCCAGAAACAGCGTCTGTCCGGGCTGCAGCAACTGCGCAGCGGCGCGGGCGATGGCGCGCTTCTCCCGGGTCTGGGTACTGCGGCGTTCCGTCAGCGGCGGTTCAGCCCGCGTTTCAATCGCCACCAGCCCGCCGTGAACGCGGCGCGCCAGACCCAGCGCTTCCAGCTCAATGATATCGCGGCGCGCGGTTTCGCGTGAGACCCCCAGCTCCCTGATAATGCGCTCGGTACTCACCTGGTTAAGCCGGGTCAGTAAGGCACGGATGCGATGAAGGCGCGTTTCCTGCAGCATAGAGGTTTCCTTTTAAAGCGCGAAGATCACGGATGATACGTCAGTGAAGCGAAAGATTCCGTCTGAATCAGGGAGCAAGCTTAGCGTGGCGATCTGCCTGCGTCATGTGTATTTTATTGCATTTGTGTATTTTGTTGCATTTTAGATTCAGGCAGGCATGATAAAGGCGTCAGCTCTTCCTCCTTCATCCTTGTAACGGGAGTCATTATGGCCACGCGTTCCACTATTATGGATACCAACAGTTTCCGCGCCGAACATGCCGATGCGCTCGACAGCGAGACGCGCAAACTGACCGATAAACGCAGCAAAGTGCTTGGCGAATCTTATCGCCTGTTCTATCGCAAACCGGTGCATCTGGTGCGGGGTGAAGGGCAATATCTGTGGGATGCGGCGGGCGATAAATATCTCGACGTCTACAACAACGTGGCGAGCATCGGGCACTGTCATCCGGCCGTGACTGAGGCGGTGACTCAGCAGATGAAAATGCTGAACACCCACACCCGTTATCTGCATGAAAATATTCTGGACTACAGTGAAGCGCTGCTGGCGACTACGCCTGAGGCGATCGATCGCGCGATGTATATGTGCACCGGATCGGAAGCTAACGACCTGGCGATTCGCGTGGCGCGCGCCTTTAGCGGCGGCAGCGGAATTATTGTCAGTAAAGAGGCCTATCACGGCACCAGTGAGCTGACATCCGGCGCTTCTCCGGCGCTGGGCAGTGGACAGCCGCTGGCGCCCACCACGCGGCTGGTGATGCCACCGGATGCGTATCGTGTGGACGCGCCTGACCTGGGCGACTGGTTCGCTGACCAGATTCAGCAGCAGATTGATGATATGGCGGCGCACGGCATTAAATTTGCCGGATTCCTGGCGGACTCAATCTTCTCCTCGGACGGCGTGTTGCCCAATCCGCGCGGCTTCCTGAAAAAAGCGGTCGAGGTGGTGCATGCCAACGGCGGCATCTTTATTGCCGATGAAGTGCAGCCTGGTTTTGGCCGTACCGGCGACGCGTTCTGGGGCTTTGGCCGCCACGATGTGGTGCCTGACATCATTACCACCGGCAAGCCAATGGGCAACGGCATTCCGGTTTCCGGCCTGCTGGCAAAAAGTGAAGTGCTGGCCGCCTTCAGCGACTCAATTCCCTACTTCAATACCTTTGGTGGTAACCCGGTCGCGATGGCGGCGGCGCAGGCGGTACTGAAAGTGATCACCGAAGAGGGGTTACAGGAACACAGCCGCGTGGTCGGCGCGAAGCTGCTGGCGGAGCTGCGAACCCTGATGGATCGCTATGAGTGCGTGGGGGATGTGCGCGGTGCCGGACTGTTTATCGGTTTTGAGCTGGTCACCGATCGTCACAGCAAAACGCCGGACAAAACGCTGGCGCTGGATTTAATCGAGAAGCTGCGTGAACATCGCGTGCTGACCTCGGTCGCCGGCCCGTATGGGAATGTGCTGAAACTGCGTCCGCCACTGGCGTTCCAGGAAGGGGATATCGACTGGCTGGTCGGCGCGCTCGACAGCGGGCTGCGCGAACTGGGCAGGTAACGCGCAGGGCAGGGCAGATGCGGCGTTCGGGCGGGATGAGTGCCTGCTGGTGGTGCTGGCAGAGTGCTTCGCTCTCCCTGTCTGATAAAGCTGAAAAGGCGGAGTCAGCAGCAGCATGCTGTAAAAACAACGGGTTGCTTTTGCCAGATTTCTCAAATCCTTATGGTTAATAGGGCATTGATTACCCTTTTACGCTACATGAATTTAACTATAATGATTCGACTGCTTACGCGGCACGTCCCGAATTCGTCGTGCTGCTCAAACTAAATGGAGAGGAAGAACATGAGTTATTCACTGCCATCCCTGCCTTACGCATACGACGCACTGGAACCGCATTTCGACAAGCAGACGATGGAAATCCATCACACCAAACATCACCAGACCTACGTGAACAACGCTAACGCGGCGCTGGAAGGCACTGAATTTGCCAATCTGCCGGTAGAAGAGCTGATCACCAAACTGGATCAGCTGCCAGCAGACAAAAAAGGCCCACTGCGTAATAACGCAGGCGGCCACGCTAACCACAGCCTGTTCTGGAAAGGCCTGAAAACCGGCACCACGCTGCAGGGCGACCTGAAAGCGGCTATCGAGAAAGATTTCGGTAGCGTGGAAAAATTCCAGGAAGAGTTCGAGAAAGCGGCTGCGACCCGTTTCGGCTCAGGCTGGGCGTGGCTGGTTAAAAAAGGCGACAAACTGGCTGTGGTGTCTACCGCAAACCAGGACAACCCGCTGATGGGTGAAGCGGTTGCTGGCGTTTCTGGCTTCCCAATCATCGGTCTGGACGTGTGGGAACACGCCTACTACCTGAAGTATCAGAACAAACGTCCTGACTACATCAAAGCATTCTGGAACGTGGTCAACTGGGACGAAGCAGCAGCCCGTTTCGCAGCTGCCCAGTAAGTTAACCCAGTGTTAACGTGATAACGACAAACCGGTGGAATTTATTTCGCCGGTTTTTTTTATCTTTAAATTCTGTTGTCCCAGATTAAACCAAAAATAAACGGATCTCGCTTTTTAACCGCCGCGCTTTTAACCTTCTGCCACATTAACACGCCGTTGATACTCGTTGTCTTATGCTCAGTGACATTCCTGCTCACTGTGTGTCGATGACTATGTCAATTATAACTACTCACGAAACTACGACCGATTCTTCTGCATCGCTTTTTTTTCAGTTAATTAGCGGAAAATACGTTCCGAATAAACTCTGGATAAGTAAACGTTTCCGGCTGAAATTTGTGTTAAGAACCTTAATATCACCGCTGACTACGCTGCGTTATCTGGATGAGCTGTCGCATTTACCGCAACTCCCTCTGTTGATGAGTACTCAGGGATTGCTGCCAGCCAAGCTGCACCGGCCCTATCTGCGCTCAGGGTTGAGCATTGCTGCGCGCGCGCAGGCGATACTTGATCATTACAGCCTGATGAATAATCTGGAAAACCCTGCGCTGCGTCAGCTGCTGCAAAGCGCCACGGATAATCCGCTGGCCACGCTGACCGGTAAAAATGGCGAATCCTTTTTACTTTCCTGCAGCTCCGGTTATTTCGATCGGGAAGGGGAAGTGACGCTGGTATTACGTTATAACGACGAAATTATTGCTTCACTTTCATTTTCAATTCTCAATGAAAATAACCAGCGCACATTATTAATTGGCGGATTACAGGGTCCGCGAAAACACATCAATAATGAGGTGATCCGCGAGGCGACCAAAGCGGCGCAGGGTCTCTTTCCGAAACGCCTGTTAATGGAATCGGTATTTATTGTGGCGAAGCAGTGCGGCGTGGAGAATATTCTGGCGGTAGGCGATGAGACTCATGTCTTCCGCAGCCTGCGCTATCGCCACAGCAAAGGGGATAAGTTCTTTGCCAGCTACAGTGAATTCTGGCTGTCGCTGAGTGGCGAGGCGCGCAGGGATGGGATGTTTATCCTGCCGCTGAGTCTGCCGCGCAAAACGCTGGAGGAGATTGCCAGTAAGAAGCGGGCTGAATATCGTCGCCGCTATGAACTGCTGGATGCGCTGGCGGAGCAGGTCTATGCCGCCGCCGGCGAACGCAAAGCCGATGTCGATCAGGCTGCTGCCTGATCGACCCGTCAGAATGCGGTTTTGGCGAAGCCGGTCATTGCTGTCAGCCCCATCTCACGTCCCAGCGCGGTCATTGGATGCACCACGACCAGGCCGCGCACGCTTTTCTTCAGCGCGCCCAGATTTGCCTGCTCTTTCTTGGTAATTTCGCGGCTGAAGCCCATTTTTTGCAGCTTCTGCGCCTCGGCACTGAGTTTTTCAACCCGCTGACCGCGCAGACGCTCAATCTCAATGACCAGCGCTTCTTTCTCTTTCAGCAACGCGCCCAGTTTCTCGACATCACCCGATTCCAGTAACTGCGGCTCTTTGCGGTTCAATGCGTCCAGCTTATCGCTGAGAAGTTTGATTTCGTTCTTTTCTTGCTCTTTCATGACAACAACTCGTTGAGGAAAACAGGCCAAGGATACACCAAATCTGGCGCATATTCCCGCTCAGGTTAAGACGAAAAAGGCGCCGTGATGGCGCCTGACAGGATTAGCTGCCGGACTTTTTAAACGCCTGCTTCATACTGATGCGGGCGATCAGCTCGGTTAGCGACAGGACCATGGTGGATCGCACCATCTGCAGATAGCGCTGCTGCTGCATGCTGCGCAGCTCTGCATCTTCGGTGTGAAACACCGGTGCGGGCGGCCAGGCGGTGACGCAGTGCAGTTCACCAAACGGGCCAAGGATCTCATCGTCGGTAAAACGATAATCACCGCTGTCGTGATTCAGCTCTTCGCGCAGCGCCAGCAGCAGTTCACCATCTTCATATTCGTGGCGGCTGATAACGCCAAGACCGTAAATCAGCTTCAGACGAACCGAGAGTTCGCCCAAAGGACCATCGCCCAGCAGCAGCGGTTCTACGGCATATTTCACCGCGTAGTCATCTTTACGGAACACCTGCAGCACCAGCAGATTGACGGCTTCAGCCAATAGCTCAACGGCGGCGATCAGAAAGCTTCTCACCGAACGACCGGCGTTCAGGCGCTCAAGCACCCGGTTTTCAAAAGCCTGCTTCTCTTCCATTATTGCCTGCATGGGTTCAATACCGCCGTTGGGCGCAGGCGAACTGCGCCCGGCTTGCGTCACTAACACGCGCGCATTATGCCATAGCGTGCCAGGCGCTCACCACCGAAGCCACCACTTCGCTGTCAGCATCCAGACCTGAAACCTCAGCCAGCGTCGCCTGTGGGCCTTTTTCTGCCAGCAGCGTGGCCAGCTCCTGCGCCTGTGGGTCCTGGTCGCTGCGATAGTGCATCGCGGCGGCAATGCCCTGCACCAGGCTGGCGTGCGGTAAACCATACTCCAGCGTGCCCAGCGTCGGCTTGATCAGGCGATCGCCCGCGCTGAGTTTACGCAGCGGCTGACGACCCACACGCTCAACATCATCTTTCAGATAGGGGTTTTCAAAACGGCCCAGTATTTTCTGGATGTAGGCCGCATGTTTATCCGCCTCAAAACCGTAGCGCTTAATCAGCACCGCACCGCTCTCTTCCATCGCCCCTTTCACCACGGCCCGGATTTTTTCATCGAGGATGGCGTCACGAATGGTCTGGTGGCCGGCCAGCTGGCCAAGATAGGCAGTAATCGCGTGACCGGTGTTCAGGGTAAAGAGTTTACGCTCAACAAATGCCATCAGGTTATCGGTCAGTTCCATACCCGGAATCGCAGGCAGGTCGCCTTTAAACTGAGTTTTATCGACGATCCATTCGCTGAAGGTTTCAACGGTCACTTCCAGCGGATCGGTGCTGCCCGCTTCAGACGGTGGCACGATGCGATCGACAGCGGAATCCACAAAGCCGACATGCTGCTCCAGCCAGGCGTGATACTGCTCCGGCAGCGCCTTCAGCACATGCTGTTTCAGCTGGCTGGTGCCGCGCACCATATTCTCACAGGCGATAATATTTAGCGGGCGGGTATTGCCGTTGTCGCTGCGTTTTGCCAGCCCTTTAGCCACACTGCCAGCAATACGCTCCAGAATCTGCGGGCCCACGGCGGTGGTAACGAGATCGACTTCAGAAACCAGGGTGATGATCTCATCGCTGGTGCTGTTTACCGCGCTGACGCCTTTAACGGTTTCTGTTTTGGCCTGCTCGCCAACCACATGAACGGGATACTCATGACGCGCGTTCAGTGCATCCAGCACCGTCTGATTCACATCAGCAAAAACCAGTTCGATACCTGCATCAGCCAGTAACTTGCCGATAAAGCCGCGACCAATGTTTCCTGCTCCGAAATGTAACGCTTTCATAATTTTTGACCCATATCAAATGACGATGGGGCGGGCAAACCCGCCCCAGGAAATCGGGACGGGCATGACCGCCCCAGGGAAAATAATTGCTATAAATTACGCGATTGCAGGCTTACCTGACAGCAGATCCAGCACTTCCTGCACGCTGGTGGTGTTCGCCAGCTTCTCAATCACGCTGTCATCATCCAGCGCATTGGTCAGACTGGTGATCACCTGGATGTGCTCGTTGTTACGGGCAGCAATACCAATCACCAGGCGCGCCACATCGTCCGGCTCTTCACCGAACAGGACGCCTGCCGGATACTGACAGAACACTACGCCGGTTTTCAGCACGCGATCTTTCGCTTCGACGGTACCGTGCGGCACGGCAATCGACTCACCGAGATAGGTCGGTGTCAGTTTTTCACGCGCCAGCATCGCCTCAACGTATTCAGGCTCAACGTAACCGCCTTTCACCAGCTGTTCGCCAGCAAAGCGAATCGCCTGCTCTTTGTTACTGGCGGTCAGGCCGAGGAAGACGTTATCCGCTCCCAGTTTAAACAGGTGTGCGTTGCCTTCATCGTAGCTGTCAGAGAGCGCGGTATTCACCGTTTGACGATGCACGTCGCTGCGGTTAGCCGCCACCAGACGTTCGGTCAGGGTGCTGTAGAGCGCGCTGTCGAGGAAGTTGTTCAGCGAGATATGCTGCGCATGCGGAGCCTGGCGGATGGCGCGTTCAGTCAGGTCACGGTGGGTAATCACCAGATCGACATCACCCGGCAGGGCGTTGATCGCGGTATTGGTCACCGACACATTGCTCAGCCCGGCGTCCTGCACTTTCTTACGCAGTACGCCTGCACCCATCGCGCTGGAACCCATACCGGCATCACAGGCGACGATGATTTTACGCACGTGATGCAGTTCAACGCTCATGGCATCGCTGGCGACTGGCGCACCCGCGCCGCTCTGGCCTTTAGACTGCGCTTTCATCTCATGCATGCGCTGGGTCGCGGCTTCGATATCGTCATCTTCTTTGACTTTGCTGGTTTTCAGCAGGATAGCGGACACCACGAAGGAGACGGCGAAGGCGGCAGCGATAGCAGCGATGTTCGCGAAGTAGGCCCCTTTTGGCGTCATTGCCAGCACCGCCAGGATTGAACCCGGTGAGGCAGGAGAGACCAGGCCACCGTTCAGCACCGTCAGCGTGAAGACGCCGGTCATACCGCCAAGGATAACCGCCAGCAGCAGGCGAGGAGCCATCAGCACATACGGGAAGTAGATCTCATGGATGCCGCCAAGGAAGTGGATGATTGCCGCACCGCCCGCAGACTGTTTAGCACTGCCACGACCAAAGAACATATAGGCCATCAGCACGCCCATACCCGGACCCGGGTTGGCTTCGATCAGGAAGAAAATGGATTTGCCGGCTTCACTAGCCTGCTGGATACCAAGCGGCGAGAAGATACCGTGGTTAATGGCGTTGTTCAGGAACAGGATTTTCGCGGGTTCGACGAAGATCGAGGTCAGTGGCAGCAGGTTGTTCTGCACCATCAGATTCACGCCCGCGGCGAGAATGTGTGACAGACCTTCTACCAGCGGACCGATCGCCAGGAACGCCAGCAGTGCCAGTATCATCCCGATAATACCGGCCGAGAAGTTGTTGACCAGCATCTCGAAGCCGCTTTTGATTTTGCCGTCAATCGCCCGGTCAAACGACTTGATTGCCCAGCCGCCCAGCGGACCGGCAATCATCGCACCGAGGAACATCGGCATATCAGCACCGACAATCACACCCATGGTGGTAATGGCACCGACCACGCCGCCGCGATCGCCGCCCACCAGACGCCCACCGGTGAAACCGATCAGCAGTGGCAGCAGGTAGGTGATCATCGGGCCAACCAGTTTGGCCAGCGTTTCGTTAGGGATCCAGCCAGTTGGAATAAACAGTGCGGTGATGATACCCCAGGCGATAAACGCCCCGATGTTTGGCATCACCATATTACTCAGAAAGCGACCAAAGCTTTGTACTTTGACCTTCACTGATGAGGACATAAACCCACCCCTTATTGAGACGCGCTGCAATAGGAGAGCGCGCTTGTTTTTGTTTAGCCACCCCGACCCAAAGCCGGTGGTATTACTGTATGCACGCGGACTCTATCACGCGAATTTAACGCTGCGTAGCGTGCGGGGTAAGTGTGATCTACATCACTGATTAAGGGTGGTGGCAGGGGTGATTAGCGTGATTTTGATCACACTTTAAGGCGTAGCTCAGGCTCAGTTGGCTGATTTTTAGACGGGGTAGCCGGTTATCTGTGAGGTGAATCACACTTGTTTGACGTTGATTTGTTATATATATGTGACTTAGATCACAAACTATTTTTGGTCGAAAATGCGCCAGATCACACTTCATTCAGCGGGTGATTGGGTGGGAGGAGAAAAGGGAGTGTGACGGGCAGACGATTAGCGCCTGCCCGTAAAGCGGGTTTACTGCAGACCACCCTGGACGGCAGCCTGTGCCTGAGGAAGCGCCTGCGAATTGGCGGATAAAGTGCTCATCAGCGCGTTATATTGCGAAGCCTGATCCTGAGTCGGGAACTGCACGCCGCCATCATTGAAGCTGACACGGGTTCCCTGCGTTTGCAGGAAATCGCCGGTCTGCACTGCACCCTGGCTCAGCGCCTGGAGTTTTGGCAGCAGAGGAATCAGCTGATTAGCGGGCACCGTCACCACTTTGTTATAGGCGGTGTCGTAGACTTTTTTCAGGTCATCCGGCTGCTTCAGGGTCGCCTTGCTGCTATCCGCCTGCATTTTGGCGCTTTCAATCTGCTGGGTGACGATCACCAGTGCGCTGGTCGCCTGACGCAGGGAATCACGACGGCTGAGATAATCCTGCGGAACGCGAATAGCAGAAAGCTCATCCACCACCGGACGCATACCCTGTTCAACCGCTTTGTTCGCCTGCTGCGAGAAGCCATACATAATGGCGTAATCGCTGGCGAAGTTGCCAAAGCTCTGCTTCTGGTTTTCGCTGAGGCTGGGCAGATGCTCGCCGCTGCGCATCACAGTGTTCTGGAGAAAATCGATAAATGCTTTGCGCTGCTCGCCTTCTTTATCACCGCATGCGGTGAGTTGCAGCACGATCAGCGCGCCAGCGAGCATAATGCCGCCACGTGCCATAAGGCGTGTAAGTCCTGAAGCCATAGGGTCAACTCCTGTCGGTGATACTGTCAGATGTCCAGGTAGGAATGGCCTAAAGAATAGAACAAACCCGAGCCACGGCACAACGTGAAACCACCTGTGAAACAGATGCTTTCTGAAACGCCGGTTACAGAATGGGACCGCCTGCGCCTCAGGGCGTGCTGCATTCCCTGCCATCGCAGGCTTCAGCGCGCAGAGATGAAGGAGGGGCTGAGCAGTCTGACGCTCACTGCCGCGACCTTAAAACACCACCGCCTGACCATCTTTGCGACTCTCACTGGCCGCAATGTAGAAGCCCTGCGGATCGCGCACTATCGCCTGCGCGCCACCAAAATTGTAATTACTCAGGGGATCTTCCAGTACCACGTTGTGGCCCATACGGCGCAGTGTGCTCAGGGTATTGCGATCGAGGGTTGATTCAAATACCACCTCGCGTCCCTGCACCACGCGCCAGCGCGGCGCATCAATCGCGGCCTGCGGATTCTGCTGGTGCAGCATAATGCGCAGCGCCAGCTGGAGGTGCCCCTGTGCCTGCATCGGGCCGCCCATCACGCCAAATGCCATCAGCGGCTGGCCCTGCTGATCCCGCGCAAAGGCTGGAATGATGGTATGAAACGGCCGCTTACCGCCCGCCACGACGTTGGGATGGTCTGGATCGAGTGAAAAGCCCGCGCCCCGGTTCTGCAGGCTGATGCCGGTATCGGGTACCACCACGCCGGAGCCAAATCCCATGTAGTTAGACTGAATGAATGAGACCATCATGCCGCTGGCATCACCGGCGGCGACATACACTGTGCCGCTCTGCTGCGGTGATCCAAAGCAGAAATCTCCCGCCTTGTCAGGATCAATTAACGCTGCCCGCTGGCGAATATAGTCGTTGCTGAGCAGGTGTTCCGCCGGAAATTCGAGATGATCTTCATCGGTGACATAACGGTCCAGATCAACCAGCGCCAGTTTCATCGCCTCGATGGAGAGATGCAGCCACTGCGGCGAATCCGGTGCATAGCGGTTGATTTCCCACTCTTCCAGAATGCCAAGTGCAATTAAGGTCGCAATGCCCTGACCATTCGGCGGCAGCTCCTGCACCGATCCTCCGGCAAACGGACGCGACAGCAGGGTAACCCAGTCGGCACGATGGTTTTTCAAATCCTCCAGCGTCAGGGCTGCGCCATGCTCACGGGCGAAGGCTGTCATCTTTTGCGCCAGTGCGCCGCGGTAAAAGCTTTCGCCCTGAGTCTCAGCGATTTCCTGCAAGGTGCGGGCCTGAGCCGGATTGCGGAATAGCTCGCCAGCACGCGGCGGACGACCCTGCGGCGCAAAGCAGTCGCTAAAGCCAGGTTGATCCCGCAGCTTGTCATAGCCGCGCTGCCACAGCTGACCAATCAGCGGTGAAACCGGAAAACCGTCGCGCGCATAGTCAATTGCCGGTTGTGCGAGGGTGGTCAGCGGTAAGGTGCCAAAGCGCTGTGCCAGTGTGACCCATGCCGAGACGGCCCCTGGCACAGTGACGGATTCCCAGCCGGTTTCAGGCATCGCACTAAAATCGGCAAAGCGTTCGGGATGCCACGCGGCTGGCGATCGGCCTGAGGCGTTTAACCCATGCAGCTCGCTGCCATCCCAGACAATGGCAAACGCATCGCTGCCGATGCCGTTTCCGGTTGGCTCCAGCACGGTTAAGGCGATGGCGGTGGCGATAGCCGCATCCACGGCGTTTCCACCCTGTTGCAGCATCCGTAAACCCGCCTGCGCCGCCAGCGGTTGAGAGGTTGCGACGGCATTACGACCCATCATCGGTACACGATGAGAAGGGTATCCGACGTTAAAATCTGTTTCACGCATCGCTTTTCCTTACAGAGGTCAGGTATAGGTTTGGCCTGTCGTCAGTGCGTTATCACGGGGCTGCACTTTTACCGCGCATCAGGTCGATAGTTGCCGGGTAACTGCACCGGCATGAGGCGTCAGCCGTTTCGTTAAGATGACTGTTGATTAATCTGGCGACAGAGCGCCGTTAAGAATAAAAGATTTACCCGCTCTGCACTGTGAGCCGCCACGCGCCAGGCCTCAGGCCCTAACCAGGACTATTCTTAATTTAATAAGAACAGTGAATATATGTGTTCAGGAAGTAAACCATTGGCGTATATTTTGCACTCACTACCTGAAGAGGTGTATTGCCTCACAGAAATGAGAATATGCCAGCAAAAAGCTTGATGGCATCCACATAAATAGCAAACACCATTTGATTTTTCTGCCCACGCCGAAGGCACAAAACTCAACTGCCTCAGCAGGTTAGAGGTGCTGGAACTTTTCCGGCAAACCATAGTTAAAAAAATAATTATAAATTGCGCGGCAAATAGTCAGGTCTCTATCCATACTTAGTCTCCCGGCATTTGTTGCATTGACCTGACATCTTTAAAGCAGTGCACCGCAGGCTGTGTCCCGTAATGGTTTCTCTCATAACAAAAATAAACCCTTGCGGGATCCAGCCTGAAACAGGCCCGGTTTCAGAGTCCTGACTTCAGGCTCGTACCTCTCTACTTTCACGTGCTTCATAGCGAGTTTTTAAGGAGTTCTCTATGGAATTAAAAGACCCGATGTTTGAATTGCTCAGCAGCCTTGAGCAGATTGTTTTGACACGTGATGATCGCGCCGCCGAGTTACTTATTCAGCGTCAGCAACCCGCCCAGCCAGAGCCGCAGCGTCTGCGTGAAATGACCGGCATGCAGGTTGATGAGTTTGCAAAAGTAATGGGCGTGAGCGTTTCTTCCGTGAAAAGCTGGGAAGCCCGGCGTACCCGTCCTTCCGCGACGGCGCAGAAATTGATGAAGTTATTACATGCCAATCCCTATCTGGGACGGCAGTTGCTTGAATAAACTGATATCACGAAAAGAACCCGCCGCTGGCGGGTTTTTTATTAGCGTAATTCGCTGTATTTAGCCGCCTGTCTGGCAAACCAGCTCTCCGGCACGCTATAGGGCGGCTCCCGCAACTGTGCGAGTCCGCTTTCGATAATCATTGAAGCCTGCTGCCATAACTGCGCATCTCCCTGCTTCAGCAACTCAATCTGTATCTGCTTTTCAACCAGGTAGACCCGCGCAAAGTCGGGATCAAAACGCACAATCGCGCGGGTGTTATCGATGATGTCAGCCAGTTTGATGGTTTGTGCCTCAGGACTGGCGCTGGCTGTATGGCGGAAGTGCGCCAGTTTACGGGCCGTGCGATTTTTTGCCCCAGCGGGTGCGCTGTTGGTCAGCATCTCTACCAGGCTTGCCACGCGCGTACCAAAGTGCGTTTCGATATCGCTCTGTGTGGTTGCGGTATCTTCTACGGTATCGTGCAGCCAGGCTGCCGCTAACAACGCGTCGTCATGGCTGACGCTGCGCACCAGTTCCACCACCGCTGCCGGATGAACAATATAAGGCTCATCGGTATATTTGCGGCGCTGACCGGCACTGGCATGTGCCTCAGTGGCGAAGCGACGCGCCTGTTCTTCCAGTGAATCCTGCATGCCTTTCCCCCTGACAAAAAGTTTGCTTGCAATTATCTAGCGCGCTATCTATATTATTAACCATGAACTGTGATCAAGATGACAAAAAAGTGAAAACGATGCCACTGTTGGTCGATCAGCACCTCTGCTTTGCGCTTTATTCTGCCAACCTGGCGATGAATAAAGTCTATCGTCAGTTGCTGAGCCAGCTCGACATCACCTATCCTCAATATCTGGTCATGCTGGTGTTGTGGCAGAAAGATGATGTCACGGTGTCAGAGATTGGCGAGCAGCTTTTTTTAGACTCGGCAACATTAACGCCACTTCTGAAGCGACTGGAAAGTGCAGGCCTGATTAACCGGCAGCGAACCCGTCAGGATGAACGCCAGGTTGCGGTGACGCTGACCGAAGCCGGGCAGGCGTTACGGGCCAGGGCTGAAGCCATTCCTGAAGCGGTCAAGTGTGCCACAGCCTGTGATGATGACGCTTTGCTGGCGCTGAAATTACAGCTGGATGGGTTGCGAGATAACCTGAATAAGTCACGATAAATATTGCTGACGGGTGCGCGGCACCCGTTAAACCTCACCGCCTGATTACGGCTGTATAAGTAGTGGGCGATTAAATAGCGTAACGGAGAAATGTCATGTCTTTAGAACAAGTGGTTTACCGCGCCAAAGCCAAAGCAACCGGTGGTCGTGATGGTCGTGCAACCTCTTCTGACGGTGTACTGGACGTGAAACTGGGCGTGCCAAAAGAGATGGGCGGTGCAGGCGGCGAAGTGACTAACCCTGAGCAGCTGTTTGCTGCGGGCTATTCTGCCTGCTTCCTGGGCGCGATGAAGTTTGTGGCGGGCCGTGACAAGATCACCATGCCAAAAGACGCCTGGATCGAAGGTGAAGTGGGTATCGGCCCTATCCCTGATGGTTTTGGTATTGAAGCGACCCTGAACATTCATCTGCCAGAGATGGATGAAGCAGAAGCGCAGAAGCTGGTTGATGCGGCACACATCGTTTGTCCTTACTCAAACGCCACCCGCAACAACATCGATGTCACGCTGAACATTATTCGCTAAGCGTGCTGCGGGCCTGAAATTATCAGGCCCGCACTTTTTTTCCTCTGTCATTTTCACTCTCCTGCTGCTGTCTGCAACAGCCCACCCGGCCGTTCCTGTTCGATGTGTACAAAAAATGTGCTAATCAGGTCGACAACGATTATTTTCTGGTCTATCAAACGCGACCATGTTTTACTGAGCCACCTCGCGTTATAGCCTGTAAATCCGTTCAGAATTTTCCTTCATCTTGTCCGGTCCGCTTATTCAGCGAACTCTGCCGCGTTTCGGCAGTCACATAAAAGATTTGGTCAAGCGCTTCACACCGGAGAAACACCTTTTTTCATGAATTACATTAAAACCCTGACTCAGCAGAAGTTATCGCTCTTGCTGGCGCTCTATCTCGGTATCTTATTGAATTTGCCGATTTTCTATCGTCGTTTTGACGGTTTTCTCAGGCACTCTACGGTTACGAACTGGCTGACTGCCGTCACCGAGGTAGTGGCCATTGTGGTGCTGACTTTCTTCCTGATGCGTCTGCTGTCGCTGGGAGGAAAGTGGTTTTATCGCGTGCTGGCCACGCTGATTGTTCTGATTTCGGTTGCCGCCGCCTATTACATGGCGTTTTTTAACGTGGTGATTGGCTACGGCATTGTGGCTTCGGTGATGACGACTGACACCGATCTCTCTAAAGAGGTGATTGGTTACCATTTCATCCTGTGGATGGTGCTGGTCAGCGCGCTGCCACTGCTGATGATCTGGCGCAATAAGCTGAGCATGACGCTGAATGAACAGCTGCGTACGCCGGGACAGCGCCTGAAACCTACCCTAATCATGCTGCTCTGCGTGGCACTGGTCTGGCTGCCGATTCGTTTTTTCGACAAGCTGCAGAAGCATAACGAAGAGATCACCAACATCGATCTGCCGAGTTACGGCGGTGTGGTGGCGCACTCTTATCTTCCTTCGAACTGGCTGGCGGCTGTGGGCCTGTTTGCCTGGACCCGTGTGGATGAGTCGCTGAACAGCCAGGAACTGCTGGATCCGGCGAAAAAGTTTACCTACGTCGCGCCTGCCGGGCTGGACGACACCTATGTGGTGTTTGTGATTGGCGAAACCACGCGCTGGGATCACATGGGGATGCTGGGTTATGAGCGTGACACGACGCCAAAGCTGTCGAAAGAGAAGAACCTGGTGGCGTTCCGGGGCGAGTCCTGTGATACCGCGACTAAGTTGTCACTGCGCTGCATGTTCGTGCGCGAAGGCGGCACCATGGATAATCCGGGCCGTACGCTGAAAGAGCAGAATGTGTTTGCGGTGATGAAAGAGCTGGGCTTCACCTCTGAGCTGTTTGCGATGCAGAGCGAAGTCTGGTTCTACGACAACATCAATGCTAACAATTTTGCCTTCCGTGAGCAGATCGGTTCAGAGAAGCGTAATCAGGGCAAAGCGGTGGATGACATGCTGCTGGTGCCGGAGATGAAAGCGTCACTGGATCGTTTCCCGAAAGGTAAGCATCTGATTGTGTTGCACACCAAAGGTTCGCACTACCTCTATTCACAGCGTTATCCGCGCAGCTTCGCGAAATATCAGCCGGAGTGTATGGGCGTGGATGAGACCTGCAGCAAAGCGCAGTTGATTAACGCTTATGACAACTCGGTGCTGTATGTCGATAGCATGCTGGATAGCGTGCTGGATCAGCTGCGTGATAAGAAGGCGATCGTCTTCTATGCCGCCGACCATGGTGAGTCGATTAGCGAGAATATGCACCTGCATGGCACGCCGCGTGAGATGGCTCCGCCTGAGCAGTTCCGTGTGCCGATGATGGTCTGGGCGTCAGATAAGTATCTGGAAGACAGTCAGAACCGCAGCAACTTTGAGCGTCTGCAGGCGCAGCAGCGCGTGGGCCGGACCCATCGCCACGTTGAGTTGTTCGATACCATCCTGGGCTGTCTGGGTTACACCTCGCCAGATGGCGGCATTAACCCGGCCAACAACTGGTGTCAGGCACCGGGTAATGGTCAGGCTAAACCGCTGTAATAGTGGTCGAAAAGGGTAAAGCAGGCGGCTGATTCCCGGTAACCGCGTGCTTTCCAGGCGATTGGCGGCAAAAGCATAAAAAGCGGTTGACGCTGATCGGGGGTAGCAGTAACATGCGCCCCCATCGGCGAGTAGCGCAGCTTGGTAGCGCAACTGGTTTGGGACCAGTGGGTCGGAGGTTCGAATCCTCTCTCGCCGACCATATTTAAGAAACCTGTCTGAAAAGACAGGTTTTTTTTCGTCTGAAGAAAAGAGGATGAGAACCTCCGAAGGAGGTTTGAGCCGAGCGTAGCGAGACAACGTTGCTTCAGCAACGGCCCGAAGGGCGCTGCTCGCAGAGCAGAGTCATCCTCTCTCGCCGACCATATTTAAGAAACCTGTCTGAAAAGACAGGTTTTTTTTCGTCTGAAGAAAAGAGGATGAAAGGTACGGATTTACCGTTGAGCGGGCTTCAGGGAGCATACGTCTGGCAGACGCATCAGGTACTTACAGAAGCATCTCAGACAACTGACAGATCCAAACCCGAGTGACGCTGACAGCAATGAACAATCTCAAGGCGAAGGGAACAGGGGCAGAGGAGGAAAGCGTCCCACGCCATGGACGGCGTGGGCCGAGCGTCCATGGATGGTTTAAGCGCCTTTCCGATCTGGCCGTGTTCCCGAAGCAGTCTCGATCTGGCCGCTAAGCATTCACATTATTACCGCTGAGTGGGCTTCAGGGAGCATACGCCTTCCGCAAAGACGCAAAAACACCATCCCTGGCAGGCTCAACGCAGGCGATTACGCACCTCATCCCTGAGGTGAGCCCGTAGCCGGGCCAACGCTTTGCGTTGTTCAAAAACGCTCCCGGCGTTTTTATCCGGGCGGCGCGATGCTTTGCTACAGGCGTATGCTCCCTTCGCTTCACGTCTGGCAGACGCATCAGGTACTTACCTGGGAGCCTCAGACGGCTGACAGATCTAAACCCGGATACATCTGACCGCAGCGCATAAACTCAAGGCGCAGGGAACAGGGGCAGAGGAGGAAAGCGTCCCACGCCATGGACGGCGTGGGCCGAGCGTCCATGGATGGTTTAAGCGCCTTTCCGATCTGACCGTGTTCCTGAAGCAGTCTCGATCTGACAGCCATTCATGCCACATCCTCTTCCCTGAACCTTCCCTCGCTTTCAGCCTCTGGCTATGATTTTCCAGAAAGTTCCAGTAAACCCCATCCACCGCGCATTCCGTTTACCAGCCGTTGTTATCATCACTTACCCGCTGGCAGGCCTTGCCATATAAGAGATGCGATCATAATTCGCGACACATTCTTCTTATGACCGAAAGCGGCAACATGCTGATTTCTTATGCTTCTTTACCAGCATATTCCGCTGGATGAACGTCATAACGCACGGTGAATCGTTCAGTTATTCAACATTTGCCGGTAAAAGTTTTAAGTTTTTTAGCGGTGAGAATCACTAGCGATAGAACAGCCATCCAGCACAATGCACGGAAATCAGACCAGCAGCGCTGTGCATTGTATGGCTTTTAGGCCGAAAGGGTTTTTATTACCGTTGCATGCTATCCCTCACACTCTGTGTAAATAAGTAACCGTTGTATTGACGTTCTTTGCAACTGTTGACAAATTGATGCGTCAATAAACGCACAGTTACGGAATTTTCTGAATGCACCATCTGCATAAGAAAAAACAAAAAAAACGTAGCGTGCTTTAACCACCTGTTCGGTGGTACGCCTGAACCGCATAAAAAAATCAGAGGTCGGGCAATACACACAACATCACATCACAATGGAGCAAAAGCATGATCAACTCCCTGGCTAAATCCGGGATGCTGAAGGTCGGTCTGAGCCTGATTGCTATGACTGTCGCCGCCGGTGTTCAGGCAAAAACCCTGGTCTACTGTTCTGAAGGTTCTCCGGAAGGCTTTAACCCGCAGTTGTTCACCTCGGGCACCACCTACGATGCCAGCTCACGTCAGATCTACAACCGACTGGTTGAGTTCACTATCGGCACCACCGAACTGCACGCTGCGCTGGCAGAGAAGTGGGATGTCAGTGAAGACGGTAAAACTTACACCTTCCACCTGCGCAAAGGCGTGAAGTGGCAGACCACCAAAGATTTCAAACCGACGCGCGACTTTAATGCGGATGATGTGGTGTTCACCTTTGAGCGCCAGCTGGATAAAAACAACGCCTATCACGGCGTCTCCGGCGGCAGCTACGAATATTTCGAAGGCATGGACATGCCGAAGCTGATCAGCAAAATTGAAAAAGTGGACGAGAACACCGTGCGCTTTGTGCTGACGCGTCCTGAATCGCCGTTCCTTGCTGACCTCGGCATGGACTTCGCCTCGATTCTGTCGAAAGAGTACGCTGACAACATGCTGAAAGCGGGCACCCCGCAAAACGTCGACCTGAATCCGGTCGGTACCGGTCCGTTCCAGCTGCTGCAGTACCAGAAAGATTCGCGCATCCTTTACAAAGCTAACCCGGATTACTGGGGCACCAAGCCGAAAATCGATCGCTTAGTCTTCTCCATTACCCCGGATGCTTCAGTGCGTTACGCCAAGCTGCAGAAGGGCGAATGTCAGGTCATGCCCTATCCAAACCCGGCTGACATCGCGCGTATGAAGCAGGACAAAAACATCAACCTGTATGAGCAGGCTGGCCTGAACGTCGGCTATCTGTCGTACAACGTTGAGAAAAAACCGCTGGATAACCTGAAAGTGCGTCAGGCACTGACCATGGCGGTCAACAAAAAGGCGATTATCGAAGCCGTTTATCAGGGTGCAGGTCAGCCTGCTAAAAACCTGATCCCACCAACGATGTGGGGCTATAACGACGACGTAAAAGACTACGCCTACGATCCTGAGAAAGCCAAAGCGTTGCTGAAAGAAGCGGGCATGGCAGACGGCTTCTCAATCGACCTGTGGGCAATGCCGGTTCAGCGTCCTTACAACCCGAATGCGCGCCGCATGGCTGAGATGATCCAGAGCGACTGGGCGAAGATTGGCGTCAAAGCCAAAATCGTCACCTACGAGTGGGGCGAATATCTGAAGCGCGCCAAAGCAGGCGAGCACCAGACCGTCATGATGGGCTGGACCGGCGACAATGGGGATCCGGATAACTTCCTGGCCACCCTGTTCAGCTGTTCAGCGGCAAAAGATGGCTCTAACTACTCGCGCTGGTGTGATAAATCCTTTGAGGATCAGATTCAGCCAGCTCGCGCCACCGCCGATCAGGCGAAGCGCATCGAGTACTACAAGCAGGCACAGGTTGTGATGCATGACCAGGTACCGGCGCTGATGATCGCGCACTCAACGGTATACGAACCGGTCAGCAAGAAAGTCTCCGGGTACAAAGTCGATCCGCTGGGCGGACACTACTTTGCTCAGGTAGACATTAAAGAATAATTGTCGCCTTTTCCGGGGCGGCTGCGCGTCGCCCCGGCTTTATCTCCCTGTTTTACTGGAAACGGTAGAGGCGCAGCCTGTCTGCGTCGCGGTCGGGCCTACCCGATCGTCAGATGTAAGCAATAACTACCCTCGCGGCGACGGTCGCGCGGACAAGAGAGAACCCGGATTATGCTGCAGTTCATACTCCGACGTCTGGGCCTTGTCATCCCAACGTTTATCGGTATTACATTACTCACCTTCGCATTTGTTCACATGATCCCCGGCGATCCGGTACTGATCATGGCGGGCGAACGCGGTATTTCTCCTGAACGCCATGCACAGTTAATGGCGCTGTTAGGTCTGGATCAGCCGCTGTGGAAACAGTACCTGAACTACATTAACGGCGTATTACATGGTGACCTGGGCATTTCACTTAAGAGCCGCATCCCGGTCTGGGATGAATTTGTTCCGCGCTTCAAAGCGACGCTGGAACTCGGCTTCTGCGCCATGATATTTGCCGTGGCCATTGGTATCCCGGTTGGGGTCATGGCCGCCGTGAAGCGGGGGTCGATTTTCGATCACACCGCCGTGGGGATCTCACTGACCGGCTACTCCATGCCGATCTTCTGGTGGGGCATCATGCTGATCATGCTGGTCTCGGTACAGCTCAACCTGACGCCGGTTTCCGGGCGGGTCGGCGACACCGTCTTCCTGGATGACACCATGCCGCTGACCGGCTTTATGCTGATCGATACCTTCTTCTGGGGTGAGCCGGGCGACTTCCACGATGCGGTGATGCACATGATTCTGCCTGCCATCGTGCTCGGCACCATTCCGCTGGCGGTGATTGTGCGAATGACGCGATCGGCGATGCTCGAAGTGCTGGGTGAAGATTACATCCGTACGGCGCGCGCCAAAGGCCTGACGCGCATGCGCGTGATCGTAGTGCATGCGCTGCGAAACGCCATGCTGCCGGTGGTGACGGTGATCGGCCTGCAGGTCGGCACTTTGCTGGCCGGGGCGATTCTGACCGAAACCATCTTCTCGTGGCCGGGCCTGGGTCGCTGGCTGATTGAAGCGTTGCAGCGCCGTGACTATCCGGTGGTGCAGGGCGGGGTGCTGCTGACAGCAGTACTGATTATTGTGGTCAACCTGCTGGTTGATCTGCTGTATGGCGTGGTTAACCCGCGCATACGTCATAAGAAATAAGGGGGCATCATGTCTGTTGTTGATCCCGGCAGCGTTACCGTTGCACCCAAGCCGATGACCCCGTTTCAGGAATTCTGGCACTACTTTAAACGTAACAAGGGCGCCGTTGTGGGCCTGGTCTACATCATCATTGTGTTGCTGTGCGCCATTTTTGCCGATGTGCTGGCCCCGCATGCCCCTGCTGAGCAGTTCCGCGATGCGCTGCTGCATCCGCCGGTCTGGCAGGAAGGTGGCAGCTGGAGCTACATTCTGGGCACCGACGATGTAGGCCGCGATGTGCTGTCGCGTCTGATGTACGGCGCGCGGCTGTCGCTGCTGGTTGGCTGCCTGGTGGTGGTGCTGTCACTGATTTTCGGCGTGATATTTGGCCTGCTGGCCGGTTATCTCGGCGGCGTGGTCGATGCCATCATCATGCGTGTCGTCGATATCATGCTGGCGCTGCCCAGCCTGCTGCTGGCGCTGGTACTGGTCGCCATCTTTGGCCCTTCGATCGTTAACGCCTCTATCGCGCTGACCTTTGTGGCGCTGCCGCACTATATCCGTCTGACCCGCGCGGCGGTGCTGGTGGAAGTGAACCGCGACTATGTGACCGCCTCCGGCGTGGCCGGTGCCGGTATGCTGCGCCAGATGTTTGTGAATATTCTGCCTAACTGCCTTGCACCATTGATCGTGCAGGCTTCATTAGGTTTCTCCAACGCCATTCTCGATATGGCGGCGCTGGGCTTTCTCGGTATGGGTGCGCAACCGCCAACGCCGGAGTGGGGTACGATGCTCTCCGACGTCCTGCAGTATGCGCAAAGTGCCTGGTGGGTAGTGACCTTCCCTGGATTGGTCATTCTGCTTACCGTGCTGGCATTTAACCTGATGGGCGATGGTTTGCGTGATGCACTCGACCCGAAACTCAAGCAGTAAAGAGGCACCGAGATGGCGTTATTAAATGTAGACAAACTATCGGTGCATTTCGGCGACGATAAAGCACCGTTCCGCGCGGTTGACCGCATCAGTTATCAGGTTGAGCAGGGCCAGGTCGTGGGTATCGTGGGCGAGTCCGGCTCTGGTAAATCGGTGAGTTCCCTGGCGATCATGGGGCTGATCGATTTCCCCGGCAAGGTGATGGCTGAGAAGCTGGAGTTCAACCAGCGCGACCTGCAGAACATCTCCGAACGTGAGCGCCGCCAGCTGGTGGGCGCCGAAGTGGCGATGATTTTTCAGGACCCGATGACCAGCCTGAATCCCTGCTACACCGTAGGTTTCCAGATCATGGAAGCGATCAAGGTGCATCAGGGCGGCAATAAACGCACCCGGCGTCAGCGGGCGATCGACCTGCTGAATCAGGTCGGTATTCCCGATCCCGCGTCACGGCTCGATGTCTATCCGCACCAGCTGTCGGGCGGCATGAGCCAGCGTGTGATGATTGCCATGGCGATCGCCTGTCGGCCTAAGCTGTTAATCGCCGATGAGCCGACCACGGCGCTCGACGTGACCATTCAGGCGCAGATCATCGAACTGCTGCTGGAGTTGCAGCGGCAGGAGAACATGGCGCTGATCCTGATTACTCACGATCTGGCGTTAGTGGCAGAAGCGGCGCACCACATTATCGTGATGTATGCCGGTCAGGTGGTGGAGAGCGGGAAAGCGACCGATATCTTTAAGGCGCCGCGCCATCCTTATACGCAGGCGCTGCTGCGTGCGCTGCCGGAGTTTGCGGCCGATAAAGCACGCCTGGCCTCGCTGCCTGGCGTGGTACCGGGCAAGTATGACCGCCCGATTGGCTGTCTGCTTAATCCACGCTGCCCCTATGCGACTGACCTTTGTCGTCAGGAAGAACCTGAACTGCGCACCATTCCAGGACGCCAGTCCAAGTGTCACTATCCGCTGGACGATGCCGGGAGACCAACTTATGAGTCATGAAACCACGAAAGATCAGTTCCTGCTGCAGGCGATTGACCTGAAGAAGCACTACCCGGTGAAGAAGGGGCTGTTTGGTCAGGAGCGTCTGGTCAAAGCGCTGGATGGCGTCTCTTTTAATCTGGAACGCGGCAAAACGCTGGCGGTGGTAGGCGAGTCAGGCTGTGGTAAATCCACGCTGGGCCGCCTGCTGACGATGATTGAAACCCCGACCGAAGGGCAGCTTTACTGGCACGGTCAGGATCTGCTGAAACATGATCCCCAGGCGCAGAAGCTGCGTCGCCAGAAAATCCAGATCGTGTTCCAGAACCCGTACGGCTCACTCAATCCACGCAAAAAAGTAAGCCAGATTCTGGAAGAGCCGCTGGTGATTAATACCCAGCTGACCCGCACGGAACGCCGCGAGAAGACGCTGGAGATGATGGCAAAAGTCGGCCTGAAAACCGAGCACTACGACCGCTACCCGCACATGTTCTCAGGCGGGCAGCGTCAGCGTATCGCCATCGCACGTGGGCTGATGCTCGATCCGGACGTCCTGATTGCCGATGAGCCGGTTTCGGCGCTCGACGTGTCGGTGCGTGCCCAGGTGCTTAACCTGATGATGGATCTGCAGCAGGATATGGGGCTTTCGTATGTCTTTATCTCGCACGATTTGTCGGTGGTGGAACACATTGCCGATGAGGTGATGGTGATGTATCTCGGCCGGTGCGTAGAGAAGGGCAGTAAAGAGGCGATTTTTGCCAACCCGCGGCATCCTTATACCCAGGCTTTGCTGTCGGCGACGCCGCGGCTTAATCCAGACGACCGTCGTGAGCGCATTAAGCTGACCGGCGAACTGCCCAGCCCGCTCAATCCGCCGCCGGGCTGCGCCTTTAATGCGCGCTGCCACCGACGTTTTGGCACCTGCGTGCAGTTGCAGCCGAAGCTGAAAAACTATGGCGGACAGGAGATTGCCTGCTTCGCGGTTGATCAGGATGAGAATCAACCGGTCGGCGTGGCAGAAAAGGTCAGCTGAGGATTGGCAGCGCATTCTGGTGTTTACAGACCGCACAAAATTGAAAGCGATGGGAGCATAGGCCTGTAGCAAAGCATCGCGCCGCCCGGACAAAAACGCCGGGAGCGTTTTTGAACAACGCAACGCGTTGGCCCGGCTACGGGCGCCCCTCAGGGATGAGGTGCGTACTAAAAACGCCGGGAGCGTTTTTGAACAACGCAACGCGTTGGCCCGGCTACGGGCGCCCCTCAGGGATGAGGTGCGTAATCGCCCGCGCTGAGCCTGCCAGGGATGGCGTCTTTTGCGTCTTTGCTTAAGGCGTATGCCCCCTGAGCCTGTTCGCGATCTTAACTCCCCAGCCGAAGGCTCCTTTCTGGAGCCTTTTTTTATCTCAACTCAGCTGCAAGCCGCACTGCTCGCAGGTCAGCGAGCACTTCCTGGTTATCCCTCCTCTTTTTCCGTTATCAGTTTTAACCTGTTTTTATTCTGGCGATATTTGCAATGAAAAAAGATAAATAGCCTCAATCACTTATGGCAGAAATGCGATTTTTTTGCGCCTGCGGCAGCCTGAACGCTCTTTGAAACGCTGTTTACAGGAGTCAGCCTGGCAGTGCCAGACGTTGTAAGAGCGGTATTTTCTGAAAAATTATTAAAACAGGGCTAATGAATTTAACTTAAGTATTACTTATTAATTATCAGCGGTAATGACTCAGCAAAGGCTTTCTTCCGCCACTATTGAATCTTTATGATTAAACAATTTGATTGAAATTGCTTTTTTTGTAATCAGGTTTTTCTGACTGATATTAAAGGGATGTGTTATATTCCAGGAAAATTCCCACCTTGTTGCAGGCCATGGCCAATGAAGAATAATTACGATGATTTGCAGCGTTTTAAAGAGAAAACGCAAACGCTCGACATCGACTTTAAAGATATGTCTGGCCAGACGCAGGAAGCGGCGGAACACAGTAAATGGGCATTGATTCGCCAGCTGGCGAAAGAAGAACATCAGACACCGTTTGGCGGCGGCGAGCGTATTGACCTGCCGCAACCTCAGCCGCTGCGTGGTGATGAGTTTACGGCTCCACCGCCTGGGGCACCGGCACGACATGCCGCACTCACTGCGCAACCGGCAATGGCAGCTCGCACCTCGATTCTCGATAGCCTGTCAGGCAGTAACCTGCCAGCAACCAGCACGACTGAACGCGGCCCTTCATCACTCTTTCCGCCACCGCCGCCACTGCAAAAAGTGGCCGTGGCTGAGCCTGCGACCATGCTGCGTGCTGAGCCGGTCCGGCCTGCCACCGTGGCGGAGCTTCAGCCCGTCGTCGCACCTACCGCCACCCATTCTGAGCCAGGACGATTTGGTGCGCTGTTCCGCTCGCGCGAGATTAATCTGCCGAAAGAAACCTTACTCAAACCGTTACTGGAGAAGATTGCGCTATGCCATTAGTTTGTGTGTGCTCGCCGAAGGGGGGCGTGGGGAAAACCACGCTGGCGGCGAATCTGGCCTGGAGTCTGGCGCGTTCCGGTAGCAAAGTTCTGGCGATTGATTTTGATGTGCAGAATGCACTGCGTCTTCACTTTGGCGTGCCGCTTCATGATGGCCGCGGATTTGTGGCGCGCTCAGAAGAGCAGGCGGACTGGAGCCAGTCGATTCTTACCACTGGCGGCAATATCTTTGTGCTGCCCTATGGCGATGTCACGGAGCCGCAGCGCGAACGGTTCGAAGAGAACCTGATGAAAGATCCCCACTTTATTAAGCGCGGTCTGGATACGGTGCTCAATTATCCCGGTCTGGTGATCGTGGCTGATTTCCCGCCGGGCCCGGGCCCCGCCCTTAAAGCAATGACGGCGCTGGCCGATATGCATTTAGTGGTGATGTTAGCCGATACCGCATCAGTATCGTTATTACCGCAGATTGAAGAGAACCGGATGATCGGTAAGCCTCTCAATAATAAGCAGGGTCACTATTTCATCCTTAACCAGTGTGACAACCGCCGGAATATCAATCGCGATGTCACCGCGTTTATGCAGCAGCGCCTGGGCGATAATTTACTGGGCGTGGTTCACCGTGATGAAAGTGTAGGTGAAGCCAATGCTTCGCAGCAGTCTGTTTATGATTTCAGTCCCGCCTCGGCAGCGGCATTTGATATTGAACTGATCGCGAAAAGGGTCAGCAGCATTCTGAATATCACCGTGGGTAATGGCGAAGTTCAGGCTCCCATCCGCACAAACCACTTTTAGTCGGCTTCTGCCAGGCGACTGACTTACACAGCTCTTCTCAGGGTGAATCATGAGTAAAATCGGGTTTTACCTGCTGCTGCTGGTGCTTGCACCCGTTGCGGCGGTGATCATCATTACGCCAATGGACAGCCAGAAACAGTATATTTTTGGTCTGATCAGCATCGGCATGATGTTTTTATTGGGTTTCAGCAAGAGCCGCAAAATAACGGTGGTGATGGTGGTTCTCTCTGCGCTGATGTCCAGCCGCTATATCTGGTGGCGGACCACCGAGACGCTGCACTTTAATTCCGAAGTTGAAGCTATCTTAGGCATTGGCTTATATCTGGCGGAGCTGTACGTCTGGCTGATCTTAATTCTTGGCTTCCTGCAAACCACCTGGCCATTAAAACGCACCATCGAACCCTTACCGGACGACACCAGCCTGTGGCCGACGGTCGATATTTATGTGCCTTCCTACAATGAAAGTCTTGATGTGGTGCGCGACACCGTACTCGCAGCGCAGTGTATCGACTACCCGCGTGACAAAATCAGGGTCTATCTGCTGGATGATGGCAAGCGCAGCGAGTTTGCCCGCTTTGCGGCGGATGTCGGCGTGGGTTATATCACCCGTGACGACAATAAACATGCCAAAGCCGGGAACCTCAACCATGCGATGAAAATCACCAAAGGTGAGCTGATTTGCATCTTCGACTGCGACCACGTGGCGACGCGCACCTTCCTGCAGGCGACGGTCGGACCGTTCCTGAAAGATCCGAAGCTGGCGCTGCTACAGACGCCGCACTACTTCTATTCTCCCGATCCCTTTGAGCGTAACCTGCGCGCAGCACGCAGCATTCCAAACGAAGGCTCGCTGTTTTATGGCCCGGTGCAGCAGGGTAACGATAACTGGAATGCCACTTTCTTCTGTGGCTCCTGTGCGGTGATCCGTCGTTCAGCGCTGGAAGAGATTGGCGGTTTTGCCGTTGAAACCGTGACCGAAGATGCACACACCGCCCTGAAAATGCAGCGACTGGGCTGGGGCTCAGCCTTTTTGTCGATCCCGCTGGCTGCCGGTCTGGCAACAGAACGTCTGGGCCTGCATATCATTCAGCGTACCCGCTGGGCGCGTGGCATGACACAGATTTTCCGCGTCGATAACCCGCTGTTTGGCCGTGGCCTGAAGTGGCAGCAGCGTCTTTGCTATCTCAACGCCATGCTGCATTTCCAGTTTGGCCTGCCACGCGTTGCCTTCCTGACCGCACCGCTGGCTTACCTGCTGTTTAACCTGAATATTATTCACTCATCGGCCTCGCTGATCTTTGCCTATGTGCTGCCCCATCTGGTGATGTCGCTCTACGTTAACTCACGAATGAATGGCCGTTTCCGTTACACCTTCTGGGGTGAAATTTATGAGACGGTGATGTGCTTCCATCTGGTGATCCCGACCATTCTGACCCTGTTGTCGCCAAAACATGGCAAGTTTAACGTGACCGATAAAGGCGGCGTGCTGGATCAGGGCTTCTTCGATTTCCACATTGTGCGTCCGCATGTGATTGTGGCGCTGCTGCTGGGCATTGGCATTGTAGCCGGCGTGGTGCGCGCCGTGATGCATGACTATTTTGGCGTCGATCCTTACGTAATCGCGCTCAACGTCGGCTGGGCGATCTTCAGCCTGATCATTCTGATGGCGGCGATTGCCGTGGCGCGCGAAACCAAGCAGGTACGTAAAACCATCCGTGTTGAAGTGCAAATCCCGGCGATTATTCATTACGCCAGCGGCATTTCATCGCGCACCCAGACCAGCAACCTTTCGATGGGCGGCGCGCAGCTTGATGCACCCGATGGACGTCATGAAACTGATGAGATTGAAGAGATTGATCTGCTGCTGAAATCCGGCGCGATCACTATCCCGGTCAGTCAGATTTCCGGCGATGATGAGAGCATCCGTCTGCGCTTTGAGGCGATGCCGCTGGCGCGTCGTCGCGAACTGGTCCGTGTGGTGCTGGCTCGTGCTGATGCCTGGATTCAGCCGGAGTATAAGCAGGACAACCCGCTGATTTCGCTGGGCACTATTATCCGTACCGTCTTTGAGCTGTTCTGGCTGACCTGGAAAGGCCGCCACGATAAACGTAAAAATGTCGACCCGGTTGCCGCGGCGGCGAAAGAGGATGGGGCGGCATGAAGATCCTGACGCAAACTCTGCTGGCCAGTTCACTGACCGCAGCGTTATGGCTGACGCCCGCTGGCGCGGAAACGCCGGTTACTGCTGATAACAGCAGTGCTACGCCGGTAAACAGTTCAGCCCCGACGCCGCCTGATGCTGCTTCCACCACGCAGCCTGCCAGTGCGCCGGTAAACAGTCCGGCTCCGACGCCGCCTGATGCTGCTTCCACCACGCAGCCTGCCAGTGCGCCGGTAAACAGTCCGGCTCCGATGCCGTCTGATGCCGTTTCCGCCACGCAGCCTGCCGATGCCACCGTCAGTGCACCCGCAACAAATCTGGCTCCGGTCAGCGATGCGGCATCTGTGGCACCCATGAATAATGGTTCCACCCAGACGGCAGGTTCAGACCAGGTAGCCGTCCCGGTCAGCGGTGGAGAGTCTGCAATGCCGTCAGTGTCACCAGCGGCAAATGCACCAACTGCGACACCGTCCGCAGAATCTGCACCGACCTCGGCGCCTCAGAGTGCATCACCCAATGCCATGGCACCCCCGGTAAACGCCTCTTACGCCCCAGGTAGCGAGGCGACATCACAAACTCAGCCATCTTCAGTGACCGGTGACGCGACCTCAACGCCTCAGACCGCGTCATCGACCGGTGAGGCGGCGGCTTCTGCCCAGACCACCGCGCCGATGGCCGCCACCGGCGCGGTGACCCAGGACAGCAGCGCGCTGTCAGCAGTACCCCTGCCGCAGGGCCTGAGCAGTGCCGATCCCGCGCTGGAAGCGGCCGCCAGTGCGCTGCCCTACGCGCCAGGCCAGGTAGCTGCGCCGGTTGCAGAAGCGCAGCCGCCGATCGCGGCTGCCATCAATCAGCCAATCAGTAGTGTTATTTCAGTGGCCCAGATGGGCCAGTCGCGCGGCATCACGCTGACCGGCGGTCAGCTTCAGTCGGGCATCACCTTTACCCTGCCCGGCGATGAAGTCATCACCAATGCGCGACTTAATCTGACGCTGCGCGTCTCAGCTGCGCTGGCGGCACGCAATACGTCGCTGCAACTGATGCTGAATGGTCAGCCGCTCGGCACGCTGCCGCTGGGTGCGACGGACAGCGATGTCAGCGACTATGAGCTGGATATTCCGGCGGCGATGGTGGTGTCGGCGAACAATCTGAGTTTTAAAATCAATGATGCGGACAAGTTGCTGTGTGAAAGAGAGAGCGCACAGCAGTATCAGGTCACCATTCTGCCGAACACCTCGCTGCACCTTGAGGGTCAGAAGCTCAATATCGGCACCAGCCTGCGTAATTTCCCGCGCCCCTTCCTGGATCCTCAGCGGATGACGGCGTCCACCGTGACGGTGGGCTTTGCCAGTCATGTTTCAGCCGATGCTGTCAGCGCGGCGGCACTGGTGACATCCTGGCTTGGCATTCAGAGTGATTATCGCGGCATCCGTTTCCCGGTGGTGCGCGGCGAACTGCCGGAACACAACGGCATCCTGTTTGGTCATCCTGGTGACCGGATCGGCACCCTGACTTTCCCGGCCAGTAACGGTCCGATGTTGCAGGTGGTGGATAATCCCAATAATCCGGTTTACAAATTGCTGCTGGTCAGTGGCAACAATGAGGAGCAGTTGCGTCAGGCGGCGAACCGTCTGACGACGCAGCCACTGACGACGGATGAGAGTCATCTGCAGGTCCCCGCACAGACTATTGCAAACCGCAAACCTTACGATGCCCCGCGCTGGATTAACACTGACCGTCCGGTACGACTGAGCGAACTGCTGCGTAAAGATCAGAGTCTGACCAGTAGCGGCATCTGGCATGATGCGCTGCGTGTTAACTTCCGCGCCGCGCCTGATTTGTTCCTGTGGGATGGCGACACAGTGCCGGTCAATCTGCACTATCGCTTCCCGTCCGAAAGCTGGATCGATGAGGATAATTCCTTCCTTAACGTCATGCTTAACGGCACTTTTCTGCGCAATCTGACGGTGAACAAAGTCGGCCTGCTGGAGAACGCCTGGCACCGTCTGGGCGGTGATGCGCGTCAGGAGCAGTATCAGCTTAATCTCGAACCCTACCTGATCTATGGCGATAACCAGCTGGCGCTCTACTTCAATATCAAACCGCGGGCTGATGCGCCCTGCGGTGTGTTACTGAACAACAACATCAAGAGCCGGATTGAAGAGGATTCATGGATCGATCTGAGCCATACCCGTCACTTCAGCATGCTGCCGAACCTCTCTTACTTTGTGGGTGCCTCTTTCCCGTTCTCACGTCTGGCCGATTTCAGCCAGACCACGCTGCTGCTGCCGGAAACGCCCAGCGATGCTGAACTGTCAACGCTGCTGGATCTGGCGGCGCGGGCTGGTAAAGCCACCGGTCTGGCGCTGACACAGAATCAGGTACTGTTTGGCCTGCCGACTGGCGGAACCCATCTGGCGCGCATACAGCAGAGCGATCTGCTGGCGGTGAGCACCACCGGCAACAGCGCCTTTAATCAGGCGATGCTGGCGGCTTCCCCTTATGACGCCACCAGCAGCACTTTTGGGGTGAAAGAGCCTGACACGCTGGAAAAATTACGCGGCTGGCTGACCGGTGACTGGAGCCGTCAGCAGCTGGATGCCGATCGTTACTTCTCCTCCAACGAAGCGTGGCGAGGCTTCCTCAGCTACCGATCGCCATGGAACCGCGATCGGCTGGTGGTGATGACGGTGGCAACCAGCGACGATCAGCTGTTGCGACTGCATAACGATTTGAGTTCAGCGCAGATTAACGCCGGCATTCGTGGCGATACCGCGATTATTACCGATGAAAACGGTATCCGCAGTTTCCGCGTCGGCGCGCAGTTCCCCAGCGGTGAGTTGCCCTGGTACATGATGGTGGTGTGGTATGCCAACCAGCACTCGGTGCTGCTGGCGGTGGCGGCGATGCTGCTTTCCGCGCTGGTGGGCAGTGCGGCCTGGGTGATGCTGAAACGTCATGCCTGGCGACGTCTGAACCCAAAGCAGGGCCGTGATTCCGGCAGGAAGTAAGGATAATAACAATGAAAAACAATCTGTTAAGTGCCGGTATCCGTAAGGCGTTGCTGCTGGGCAGCGCGCTGGCCCTGTCACAGCCGCTGCTGGCGGCGGAAAGCGCCAACCCGGCGTTGCAGGCGCTGTTCGATCAGGCCTCTTACTGGCATCAGAAAGCGCATGACGACCTGGCGACAGCCTCACTGCAAAAGGTGCTGATGGTTGAACCCAACAACACTCAGGCGCTCTACCTGCTGGCGCTCTATTCACAGCAGGGTGGCGACACTGCGGCGGCGGCGCAGTATCGCGCCCGGCTGAGCCAGGTCTCCCCCAACGATCCACATCTTGGCGAGCTGGATAACGCGCGCCAGATGCAGACCATTCCGCAGGCGCAGCTTGCGCTGGCGCGTCAGCAGGCGCGCAGCGGCAATATTCCGGCGGCGTTACAGACCTGGCGCAACACCTTCAGCGGCAATGCGCCACCACCCAGCGTCGCGGCAGAATATTATCTCACTATGGCGGGCGACCGTACGCTGCTGCCGCAGGCGGTTGAGGCACTGCGCCAGTTTGCGGCTCAGCATCCGCAGGACACCGGCGCGCGGCTGGCGCTGGGTAAAGCGCTGACCTATCAGGAAACAACCCGTCGCGAAGGCATTGAGGTGCTGAGTTCGCTGGCGAGCGGTAATCAGGATGCCGATCGATCGCTGCGTCAGGCGCTGCTGTGGCTCGGTCCGCAGCCGTCAGATGCGGCGCTCTATCAGACCTGGCAGCAGCGTCATCCGCAGGACTCCGCCGTCATCGACTACTACCGTAAAAACGTCGGCGGCGCAGAAAAAGGGGCCGGATTCAGCGCGCTCAACAGCGGTGACGTCGGCGGTGCGCAGTCCAGCTTTGAAAAAGTACTGAGTGCGAATCCGCAGGATGCCGATGCGTTAGCGGGCATGGGCTATGTGGCCCAGCGAGCCGGACGTTATCAGGAAGCGGCGGATTATCTGCAGCGGTCTGCTCAGCTCGGCGGCGATCAGGGTTCATCGCGTCAGCAGCAGGCTGACGATGCGCGTTTTTATGCACAGCTGGCCAGCGCCCAGCAGGCACTGAAAAGCGGAGACACGGCGCAGGCGCTGACATTAAGCGAACCGCTGGTGCAGGCTGACGGCGAAAAAGGGCTGGCCGCCAGGCTGTTCCGCGCCGACGTGCTGCGCCGCACCAATCAGCCACAGCAGGCGGAGCAACTCTATCGCACTATTCTGCAAAGCGATGCGGATAACCGCAGCGCCAAAGAGGGACTGTTCTACGTTCTGCGTCAGCAGAATCGGGGCACCGAAGCTAACACGCTGCTGGGTGCATTGCCGGACAGCGTACGCCAGAGCGTCACGCCACGGGGCAATGAAGCCGACGCACTGCGTCAGCAGGCGAAGCGTCAGCTTGCAGCCGGTAACAATGCCGCTGCCATCGCGACGCTGCAGCAGGGTATTCAGCGCTATCCCACGGATGGCTGGCTGCGGCTTGATTTAGCCCGGCTCTATCGTCAGCAAGGCGACACGCTGCTGGCGGCCAACGTGATGCAGCCGGTGATGCGCAACGGGGCCAGCACCAGCGAACTGTATGCCGGTGCGCTTAACGCCAGCGAAAGCGGCGGCTGGCAGCAGGCCAGCACGTTGCTGTCGCGCATTCCCGCTAACGCGAAGACGGCGGCGATGCGTGAACTGGCGCAGCGGGTTAATTTCAATCTGCAGATGAGCACGGCCGACCAGTATCTGGCGCAGGGCGCGACGGCTGCCGCCGCCAATACCCTGAAGGCGCTCACGGTTAATCCACCCACCAACCCGGTTGATGCCGGAAACCTGGCGCAGAAGCTGGCGCAGGCGGGCGATCTCACCAGCGCCGTTTCGGTGGTGCGGACTAACCTGCAGCGTGGCGTGCAGGGCAATGCGGGCGATTATGCCGCGCAGATGACGGTACTGAATCAGGCGGGCCTCGGCAGTGAGGCGCAGCGCTTCCTCAGCAATCCGGAACTGCAGGCGCGCAGTACGCCAACGCAACTGGCCGGTATTCGCAATGGCTATCTGATTAACGAAGTGGATCGTCTGCGGCAGCAGCGTCAGTACGCGGTGGCGTATGACAAGCTGATTGGTGCACTGCAGCAGGATCCGCAGAACCGCGATCTGATGTTCGCGATGGCCCGTCTCTACCAGGACGGCAAGATGAACCGGGATGCGGGCGTGGTCTATGACTACCTGATGACCCAGGATACGCCGACGCAGGATGCGCGCGTCGGGGCCATCAACGTCGCGCTGGCGCAGAACAATGTGCAGCGCGCTAATGAGCTGAGTCGCGGCCTTAACAGTACGACTCAGACACCGGATCGTCTGCTGCTGCTGGCGCGGGTCGCGGAAGCCAATGGCGAGCATTCTCAGGCGATGACTTATCTGCGTTCAGCGCGCGGTCAGCTGATTGGCCTGCAGGGCGCGCAGCCTGGCAGCGTGCCGACCGTGGGCGGACTGGCGCTGGCGGATAATCCGTTTATCAACCGTGATACTTCGCCGGTGGGACGTTCACCATCCAGCTACGGCACCGTGCTGCCGTGGCAGGCGGCACCGGCGGGCGTTGCCGCTGGCGTGACAACGCAGAGTGAACCGGCCGCGGGCAGCGAAACCGTTGCTCAACAGTCACAGATTCTGCACGACGTCGACACCATGATGGATTCGCTGCAGGAAAAAACCGGCAGCTGGAGTCAGGGCACGGTGCAGGTGCGCGGGCGTGATGGCGAGTCGGGCCTGAGCAAGCTGACGGAAGCCAAAGCGCCGCTGACCTTCTCTACCGTGCCGTTTGAAACGGCGCGCTTCGACTTTACCGCCACGCCGGTGTCACTTACGGCGGGCAGTGGCGCAGCCGATGCCTGGCGCCGTTTTGGCACTAATGCGCTGAGTCAGGGCAGAGTGGTCGCCGCAGGCGGTGCGACGGTGAATGACCTGCCAAACGCCACCACCGATTCGCAAACCGCCTCAGGTGTGGAGCTGAATCTGGCGCTGAAGGGCGACAGGTATAAAGTGGATATCGGCAGTACGCCGCTGGGCCAGGATCTCAGTACTCTGGTCGGGGGCGTACAGTGGTCACCGAAACTCACCGACTTCCTGACGCTAATCCTGACCGGTGAGCGCCGCGCGATTACCGACAGCCTGCTCTCTTACGTCGGCGCAGAAGATAAAGCCAGCGGCAAACGCTGGGGACGCGTCACCAAAAACGGCGCTAACGCACTGTTAAGCTACGACAATGGCGATGCGGGCTTCTACGCCGGCGCGGGCGCTTACAGCTATCTCGGCGAGAATGTCGCCAGCAACAACAACCTGCAGGCAACTGCCGGTGCCTACGTTCGTCCGTTTCACACTGAGGATCGCGAGCTGAAAGTGGGCATGAGCCTGTCGTGGATGGACTTCTCGAAAAACCTCAGCTACTTCAGCTACGGTCAGGGCGGCTACTTCAGCCCGCAGAACTATGCGTCGGTCTCGTTCCCGATAGAGTTCTCACGCAAGTTTGACGATCTGAAAGTGAATATTGGCGGTGCAGCCGGTTATCAGACCTACAGTCAGGATAAGAGCGCGTACTTCCCGTCGGATGCCAGCCTGCAGTCAGAGCTGGAATCCCTTGCCGCCAGCGGCAGCGTGAAAGACGCTTACTACTCCGGCGGCAGTAAAAACGGCATCGGCTACAACCTGCACGCCGGGGCGGACTACAAACTCAATAAAGATGTGACGATTGGCGGCCAGCTGGGTTATGACACCTTTGGTGACTACAACGAAAGCAGCGCACAGCTCTATGTCCGTTACCTGTTCGGAGAGAAGTAATGAGTGAGCATTCGGGGGTATCGCATCCTTATCAGCCAGGCTGGTTTGACCTGGTCAGCGTGCTGATTGACGGGATGATCGCCAACGCCGGTCAGCAGGAGGCGGAAGCCTTTCTCTATAAGATGGGGGAATCGCTGGCGAACCGCTATCCTTTGCCAGAGTCGCGTACCGTGCAGGATCTGGAGCGCGAGTGCAATCTGCAACTGGCGCGGTTTAACTGGGGCTTTGTGCAGCTTCAGCCGGAAGAGAAGGCGCTGCTGATTGCCTGTCACGCCTTACCGGCAGGCGACAACATCCACTCTCCAGCTGACTGGCAGGCGGCGTTTGGTGCGGTGATGGCCGGACTTTTTTCGGGCTGGTTGCAGGGCCAGGGCGGCAGCAGCATTGTGCCGGTTACGCTTGAACTCAACGATGGCAGCACGCTGCACTATCGATATCAATAGGATCGGAAATGAAACATAATCCACTCTGGCGGGTCTGGCTCTGCTCTGTTTTACTGCTGGCCTGCAGCGCGCAGGCGAGTGCCAGCGGCTGGGAGACTTTTAAAAGTCGCTTTGTGACCTCAGAAGGGCGGATCACTGACACCGCCAATAACAACGTCAGTCATACCGAAGGCCAGGGTTATGGCATGTTGCTGGCGGTGGCCAACGACGATCGCGCCACCTTCGATCGGCTGTGGCAGTGGACGCGCAGCCAGCTGCGTAATCCGCAGACCGAGCTTTTTTACTGGCGCTACGTGCCGGGCAGTGACAACCCGGTCGCCGACAAGAATAACGCCGCGGATGGCGATGTGTTGCTGGCCTGGGCACTACAGCGTGCTGCACAGAAATGGCAGGTGGAGAGCTACCAGCAGGAATCTGACCGTATTCAGCGCGCCATTATCAGGCTGGATGTCACGAGCTTTGGCGGCCACACCGTGATGTTGCCGGGTGCGCAGGGCTTTAACAAAGTCAGTTATGTGGTGCTCAATCCCTCTTACTTCCTGTTTCAGGCATGGCGCGAGTTTGGTGAACACAGCCATCTTCAGGTCTGGGATAAGCTGATTAACGATGGCTTTGATCTGCTGGGTAAGCTGAGCTTTGGCAAAACCGGGCTGCCAATGGACTGGGTCGCACTGAATGCCGACGGTTCGGTTGCCCCGGCCGTCGGCTACTCGAACCGCTTCAGTTACGATGCGATTCGCGTGCCGCTGAACATCTGGTGGTATGACCCGCACAGTCTGGCACTGGTGCCGTTTCAGCGCGTCTGGCAGGGTTACAGCCGCATGCTGACACCCGCCTGGTTCGACGTGCTGGCGAATGCCCCAGCACCTTACCATCTTGAGGGCGGGCTGCTGGCGGTACGTGACCTGACGCTGAATGAAACCGGCTATCTGAGCGATAAGCTGGCTGCGGATCAGAACTACTTTTCTGCCAGTCTGCAGTTGCTGACCTGGCAGGCGTTTCAGGAGAAGCGCTGATAACTGGCAGAATGGCGGCACTGGCCGCTATTCTGCCATCGACAGCCACGCGCTCAACAGGGAGCAGGCGCCGCGCCTGACCCGCCTTTAACTGCCGGGTCACGGCTCTGCAACCCGGCGGTTACGCGTTACTGCGGATAGGCGACCCAGTCGCCGCCGTTCAGCCTGATCCAGGGTTTGCCCTGATACATTATCACCACTGCACCGTCATTTTCCGACACCACCGGCGTCTGTGGCAGCTTGTCAGTCAGCACCGACATATTCACATTCGGGGCATTAAATACCTGCCCATCTACGACGCGCGACACAATCTCTGACAAGGCCAGCAGGCTGGTCGGCGCATCAATGTTCAATGGCTGAGCCTGATGCGGCGCCTTCATTCCGACGAACTTAATGCCCACCGGTACGTGAGTAATATCCGGGCTGGGAATATCGCGCAGGCCGGACATCTGCATTTTGTCTCCCTGCAGCGCGGCACCGTGCTCGGGCACTACCAGTACCATGACGCGGCGGCCCGACTTCTCCAGCTGCGTCATAAAGGCATCAAGCTGATCGAATAGTAGTTGCGCGCGCGGTTTCCACGGTGCCGTTTTGGTGCTGCCGAGTTCACGGGTGCCGTCGTGCAGCGGGATCAGATTGTAGAAGGTGGCGCTGCGTGCATCGCTGCTTTTGCTGCGGTCGTCCAGCCAGCGCTGCATCAGTTGCGCATCGTTGAATACCGGCGAGCCGTCGAATGATGTCAGTTCTGGTGCGATACCCGCCTGTGACATCAGCGGTGCCTGAATATCGCCGCCCTCGCGCACCTCCTTCAGGTAGTTACCGAATACCCCAGTGTGATCCATCATCAACTGCTCTTTAAAGCCCAGCTTCGCCAGATTGTCGAACAGATAGCAACGCGGATCGGCAGGTTTATAGAGATCGCTATGCGAGGTCTGGCCACAACTGGCACGCAGCAGTCGGATACCCGCCGGTCCGCTGTAGCTGGTTGCGGCGTTGTAATTGCTCAGCATGATGTCGAAATGCTGCCACAGCGGATGGTTACGCAGCTGAGAAGCATCCATATCAGACCAGGCGAGCGAACAGATATTGATCACCAGGATGTCGAAAGGCTGCGAATCGGCAGGCAGATTGTCGGGAAAATGCGTCACGCGCTGGCGTTCACTTTCATGAAAGCGGTTCAGCCAGGCGGTGAGATTCGCGCTGGTCGGCGGCGCAGACTGCTCCAGTCCATCCGGCGTGGCGGCTGGCTGGCCGCCGCTGGGTGTCTGATTCAATACGACCTGTGGCGTAGCCGTCCGGGTCGGCAGCAGCGACATCGCCGGGCCAGCAATCGTCAGCACGTTAAGCCAGATCAGCATCAGGGAAACCAGCACCGTGATGCGAACCCATTGTGAAACAAACAGATAGAGAACCAGCAGCACAAAGGCGGCTCCCACCATTTGCCAGTTAATAAAGCGATCGGCCAGGTCGAGCAGATAGGCCGCAGAGAAGCCCGCCAGCTGATCGCCCTGGCTGAGTATGCTGCTGAGTCCTGGCAGCCAGGTGTCGTGCCAGAACAGCGCGATGCCAACCGGAATCGAGATCAACTGGCGGATGCGATGCAGGCGCGCCGAGGGTAACGGAAAAAGCAGCCAGGCGAGAAACACCAGATTGCTCAGGGCGTGAAAATTGAGATAGCCATACCACAGCAGGCCGAACTTCAGTAAAAAGTAGAAATTCCAGCCGCCCAGTCCGCGCCAGGAGGACCAGAAGCGGGAAGAGGAGGCCGCCGCGGGTTGATCAGTATTCATTAATTTTTTCTATCCGTTTCAGAGGATTGACGCTGCCAGTGACCTTCCGATTTAAGCGCGCGCGCTGGCAACAGACGATTCATGATGCCGTTCCAGCGACGGGGTAGCCATTTTTGATATAATGGCTTTAAAAACAGCAGGATAACCAGAATAAGTAGCGCAATTTGTACCCAGTCCATCAGATTCATCAGGCTTTGTTCTCCGGCAGTAAAGTGATGGGCTGCGGTGCAGCGCGTTCATGTGTTTCAGGCCGGCTCTCAACGGCGGCGCGGGCCATCTCTGATACCGGAGCCAGATCCTGAATTGCCATCGGCGTCAGTTTCTTAATATTGCTGACTTCCGCGAGGATCTGATTATCTTCAAACCAGACCATCCGGTTAGCAAACAGCTCGTCGTGAGGCAGAGAAAAAATATATTTCAATGCCTTATCAAGGTCGTTATAGCGGCAGGAAGAGAGGAAAAGGATGACACGATCTTCCAGTACCGTGACCAGGTCGCCAAAGCGGCGCGGTTTACAGAGCGTCAGGATTTGCTGAGGCTTAAGCTGTGGCACAGGCCGCAACGCGACCAGCAGGCCCTTATCATTTTCCGGCAGCAGGGTATTGCTGATCAACTGGCCGACTGACTGACAGAAGGCATCGAGACGCAGGTAGCCTTTCTCATGCAGAGGCTGCAACGAAGCGGTTAACGCCTCAAGACTGGCGGGAACGCGACGGTTAAACACCTGTCCCTGAAGGCCCTCCAGCGTGGTCAGAAAGCGCGACAGTGTGGCGTTGGTCGGGACGATGGCGTTTACACCGCAGGCCAGCAGCAGACGTTCGTCGCTATAACGCAGGCTGGCACCCATCTCGCGCACCACAATTTTCAGTCCGTTGCCGCGTGTACGACGCAGGCTGTGCACCATCTTCGCCAGTTCGTTGATATATTCGCTGCGGGTCAGGCTGAAAATCACCGTTGCGGCATTGGCCTGCTGCGCCCGCAACCAGACCTGCTCATTATCCTCGAACAGTTGCCACTGGCGTGAAAGCGGCGGCGCGCCCTCCAGCACGATGTTGTCCGCAAGATAATGCTGCTCGTCGTTGAGGCTCAGCGGTTCCTGCTTTTCATTTAAGGTAAAAAAGCGTTCATTTTCACAGCCCAGACGTATTGCCCGATCGGCAAGCAGGCGTTCCGCGGCATACCACCAGTTAATTCGATACTGCCAGCTATCCTGCTGAAAGCTCAAATGCGCAACGCCATCCAGCTGACGAAAATAACGCTGAAGATGATTACTCAGATTTATTATTGTGGTGCCGGAGGTCACGATTAAAAGGGTGAGCTTTCTTTTATGCAGCGTCTGACGCATGCCCTTTATCCAGCGGGATAATTCTGCGTCATCAAGCTTATCCCATTGCGCTGCGCTGCTATTAAATATCACTAACCCATTTTTACTGCCGAGCGTGCGCAGAAAATCACTTTCCAGCTGCAACAAACTGCCTTTGCTTTTGGAAAGAGAAAACAGCGGGATACGATCGGGTCCGCCAATGGGGTCGGGCGTCAGCAAATCACGCGGCGGCTGGTCAGCGCTGATCAGCGTTACGGCCTGCTGATGTGAAATTACCTGTCGAATAAAAGTGCGGGCGTCATCCTGCCGCGCACAGGTCACCCAATAACAGCCGGGCGTTTGCAATGCCGTTAATTCAGGCTGAACATGCAACAGCCCCAGCGAAAAAGAATTTTTCATATTGAATTCGTTATTTTTCCAGTCCAGGCTAGCTTATTATAGACAGGCCGGGATGTAACCTGAGAAATTTAAACATTGCTAATCACAGGCCGGCTCACATTGTTCTGCAATTGCCGCGTTTCTGGAAATATTTTTCAACTTTCCTTTACGCGTACGCGCAGTCGGTCATCCTGAGTGTGACGTTGTTTTATTTTTGGCGAACAGTAATGAAAAACCACAATCTCTATAACCCTGTTGCCGCTGATGGCGATCGTCAGGATGATATTAGTGCGTTGCGCGATGCGTTTTCTTTGCACTCTTTCCGCTATGTCGACATTGCGCGGGAAGAGCGTCTGAAAGCGATCGTGTCGCGCTGGCCGCTGTTAGCGGAAACCCTTGCCAGCCAGTCTGAGACCGATCGCTGATGCCGCAGATCGCGCTTCAGGGTGTACGGGGCGGCGTCGGCACGACTTCTCTTTGTGCCGGATTAGGCTGGGCGCTGGCGGCACTCGGCGAACGAGTATTGTTGATCGATGGCTCCCCGGTCAGCCAGCTCGGCGTGCATTTTAATCTGCCCGCTCAGCAGGATAATGGCTGGATGAAAGCACTGTGTGAGGGCGGTGACTGGCAGCACAGCGGGCTTCGCTATCCCGATGGTCCTGATTTGCTGCCTCACGGAGTGCTGTCCCATCAGCATGCTTTGACTATTGCCAGACAGAATGAGGCGATCGCCGCGCCGCTGCTCCAGGCATTACCGGACCTGCGGGCGCGCTATCAGTGGATTATTTTCGATCTGCCTGCCGATACCCTGCCCTGGCATGAAACGCTCTATCCGACGCTGGACAGCCTGTTGTGCGTCACTCAGCCAGACGCGAATTGCCATTTACGGCTTAGCCAGCGCCAGTTTCCGGCGCGCACCCGGTTTATTATCAATCAGTTTAATGCCAACAGCCGTCTGCAGCAGGATCTGCATCAGCTCTGGATGGCCTCGCTGAATCCGCTGATACCGCTGCTGATCCACCGGGATGAGGCGCTGGCAGAAGCGCTGATGATGAAGCAGCCGGTCGGTGAATACCGGCCAAATGCGTTGGTCAGTGAAGAGATCATCACGCTGGCAAGCTGGCTGCTGCTCAATCTGAATGGAGTGAGCTCTTGAATCCGTTGTGCTGGCTGTTAACAGCGCCCGCCTGGCAATCGCTGCACAGGGGCTATACCACCGCGCGAGGCAATGGCGCGTCCCGCTTCGCCAGTGCGCTCCATCTGTTCTGGTCGGTGCTGGGCCTGATGCTGCTTCGCTTAGAAACACCAGGCTGGCAGCGGATTATTCAGCAGCGCCGCCGGCTCTATCCGCACATTTCGCCGGAGCGGCCGCGACCGCTGGATATTCTGCGTTATCTGATCCAGACGCTGTGGCTTTTGGTGATCCTGCCGCAGAGCGATCGCGCTCGTGGCGGTTTCCGTGGCCTCGGTGCGCTGTCTGGCTGGCGCCACCATGGCTACCGCTGGCTGGACAAGGCCGTTGCCCACTCACAGACCCAGGGAATCGATGTGCGCATCGAACACTGGCTGAAGCGGCTGTCGCCGCTGGTGCGACGCAGCCTCTTCGCCATCACCGCCCTGTTTGCCACGTTGCTGGCGCTGCTCTGTATCAGCCAGCCCTTTGGCCTGATGACGCAGTTTATCTTTGTGGTACTGCTCTGGAGTCTGGCGATGCTGGTACGACGCGTCCCGGGGCGTTTCCCGACCATGATGCTGATTGTGCTGTCGCTGACCGTATCGTGCCGCTACCTCTGGTGGCGCTATACCTCGACGCTGAACTGGGACGATCCGCTGAGTCTGGTGTTTGGTCTGCTGCTTATTGCGGCAGAGACCTACGCCTGGGTGGTGCTGGTGCTGGGCTATTTTCAGACGCTCTGGCCGCTTAACCGTCAGCCAGTGTCGATGCCTGTCGATCGGGATCAGTGGCCAGGCATCGATCTGCTGGTGCCAACCTACAACGAACCGCTCAGCGTGGTCAGACCCACCATCTACGCTGCCATGGGCATCGACTGGCCGAAAGACCGCCTGAATATCTATCTGCTCGACGACGGCGACCGGCCGGAATTCCGCGACTTTGCCGCCAGCGTGGGTATCAACTATGTCGTCCGTCCCACCCATGAGCACGCCAAGGCCGGCAATATTAATCACGCGCTGAAAAAGTACTGCCGCAGCGAATTTGTGGTGATTTTCGACTGTGACCATGTGCCGACGCGCGCCTTTTTGCAGATGACCATGGGCTGGTTTATTAAAGATCCCCGGCTGGCGATGATGCAGACGCCGCATCACTTCTTCTCGCCCGATCCGTTTGAGCGCAATCTCGGGCGGTTTCGTCGTACGCCCAATGAGGGTTCGCTCTTTTATGGGCTGGTGCAGGACGGTAATGATACCTGGGATGCCACCTTTTTCTGCGGCTCCTGCGCCGTGCTGCGCCGCAGCGCGCTGGATGAAATTGGCGGTATTGCGGTGGAAACCGTTACCGAAGATGCCCATACCTCGCTGCGGCTGCACCGGCGCGGCTACACCTCGGCCTACATCCGCATTCCTCAGGCGGCCGGACTGGCGACCGAAAGTCTGTCAGCGCATATCGGACAGCGCATCCGCTGGGCACGCGGTATGGTGCAGATCTTCCGCCTTGATAACCCGCTGTTTGGTAAGGGGCTGAAGTGGGTACAGCGGCTCTGTTATGCCAACGCCATGCTGCACTTTCTCTCTGGCATTCCGCGGCTGGTCTTCCTGCTGGCGCCGCTGGCGTTTCTGCTCTGTCATGCCTACATCATCTACGCACCTGCGCTGGCGATCGCCATTTATGTTTTGCCCCATATGCTGCATACCAGCCTCACCAACTCGCGTATTCAGGGACGCTGGCGACACTCTTTCTGGAGCGAGGTCTACGAGACGGTGCTGGCCTGGTATATCGCCCGGCCTACCACCGTGGCGCTGTTCAATCCTCATAAAGGGAAGTTTAACGTCACCGCAAAAGGCGGACTGGTGGAGGAGGAGCATCTGGACTGGGTGATAACCAAGCCCTATATGCTGCTGGTGCTGCTCAACCTCGCAGGGGTATTGATGGCGTTCTGGCGCATGCAGCACGGTCCGGCCAATGAGGTACTGACGGTATGGGTGAGCCTGATTTGGGTGCTCTACAACATGATTATTCTTGGCGGTGCGGTAGCGGTTTCGGTTGAAGCACGGCAGATCCGTGAGGCGCACCGGGTGGAGATCGCCATGCCGGCCGCCATTGCACGCGAAGATGGTCATATGCTGCCCTGTACGCTGCGTGACTACTCTGACGGCGGCGTCGGGCTGGAGATGCGCGAGCCGGATGCGCTGCGGGAGAATGAAAAAGTGTGGCTGCTGCTGCGTCGTGGACAGCAGGAGTTCAGCTTCCCGTGCCAGGTGCAGCGTGTATTTGGCCACCGGGCTGGCGTGCGTCTCCATCAACTGACCACTCAGCAGCATATTGAATTTATCCAGTGTACCTTCGCCCGCGCCGATACCTGGGCGCTGTGGCAGGACGGTTTTCCGGAAGATAAACCGGTCCAGAGCCTCGCCGATATCATGATCCTCGGTTTCAAAGGTTACCTGCGCCTGGCGGAATATGGCCCGCCGCAGTTACGTCGGCTGTTTAACCTGCTTACCGTTGGGGTGAGCTGGCTGGCTTCGCTGTTGCCGCAAGGCATCGGACGTGTGCCAGCTTCAAAAAACGCATTGAGTTGATGATATGACGATACCGAGAGTAAACAGGTGGTTTGCCGCTCTGCTGCTGGGCAGTGCAACGTTAAGCTGTGCCGCCGCGCAGGAGGACGCGCCCGCAAACATCGCTGGTGCAACGCCTGTGCAATCTTTACCGCAGGATAACGGCGCACCGCTGCGGAACAGCCAGCTGAGCTTTGCCCAGCTGGCACCGCCGCCTGGCAGCATGACGCTGCGTGGCACCCGCACTACCGGACAGATTGAGTTCGGTGTGCGCAGCGATGAGGTGGTGACGCGCGCGTTGCTGAACCTTAGCTTCCGGCCTTCGCCCGCACTGCTGCCGACGCTGTCGCAGCTGAAGGTTTATCTCAATGATGAGCTGGTCGGTCTGATTACCCTGACGCCGGAACAGCTGGGTAAAGAGATCCAGACGCAGCTGTCGATCGATCCGCGTTACATCGCCGACTTTAACCGCGTGCGTTTCGAGCTGGTGGGCCACTACGCCAACGTCTGTGAAAATCCTGCCAATAGCGCAATCTGGCTGGATATCGGCAAACAGAGCGGCATCGATCTGACGCTGCAAAAACTGCCGCTGAAAAATGACCTCTCCCACTTCCCGGAACCCTTTTTTGATTCGCGGGATACGCGACCGCTGACCCTGCCGATGGTGTTCGGCGCCCAGCCGGATGTCACGCAGCAGCGGGCTGCCGCCATTCTTGCTTCCTGGTTTGGCAGCAAAACGGGCTGGCGCGGGCAGCGTTTCCCGGTGCTGTATAACCAGCTGCCGCAACAGCAGCATGCGGTGGTGTTTGCCACCAACGATGCGCGCCCGGATTTCCTGAAAGATCTGCCGCCGGTGACAAAACCCACAGTAGAGATTGTCAGCCAGCCCGATAATCCGTATGAAAAAATGCTGCTGATTCTGGGACGCAACGATGAGGACCTGCTGACGGCGGTTCAGGGTATCGCCCAGGGTGAGCTGCTGCTGCGCGGCGATACCTCAACCATCGACAGCGTGAAGCTGCTCTCCCCGCGGCAGGCTTATGACGCCCCTAACTGGGTGCGGACCGATCGCCGCACCACTTTCGCCGAACTGACGCAATATGAGAATCAGTTGCAGTCTGATGGGGTGCAGCCTAATCCCGTCAGCCTGACCCTCAATCTGCCGCCCGATCTCTTCCTGGTTCGCGCGCGCGGTATCGACATGGATCTGAGCTATCGCTATACCGCGCCTTTCCAGTCGGATGGCTCACGGCTGGCGGTCAACCTGAATAATCAGTTCATTCAGGATTATCCGCTGCCGCCGAAAAATACGACGGGTCAGCAGCTGCTGCATATTCCACTGATTCAGGGAATGCTGGACAAGAGCCATGAGCTGCTGATTCCGGCGCTGCGCCTCGGGGTGGTGAATCAGCTGCGCTTCGATTTTGATTACGCCAACATCACCATCAGCGGCAACGCGGATGGACGCTGCGAAACTGTAACGCCGATTACGCATCATGTGGTGGTGGACGACAATTCCAGCATCGATTTTTCCGGCTATCGCCACTACATCGAAATGCCGTCGCTGCGCGCCTGGGCGAATGCGGGCTTTCCGTTCAGCCGCTACGCCGATCTGGCGCAAACCCTGGTACTGATGCCGCCAAAACCCGATGCAGAGCAGGTCAGCACGCTGCTGAACACGTTGGGCAATATGGGTGCGCAAACCGGCTATCCGGCGCTGCGCGTTCAGTTGACCGATGACTGGGCCACGGCGAAGAAGCAGGATGTGGATCTGCTGATGATCGGCGTCATCCCCCAAGATCTTCAGGATGACCAGCGGATCCCGGCGCTGGTCGGCGCCACCGCCAGCTGGCTGAAAGAGCCTGTGCGACGGATCACTCCAGAGGTGAACCCGCAAAGTCAGCGCGAGCAGGCGGCAGAAAGCACGACGACTATCAGCTCCCGCGGCCCGCTGGCAACGGTGATTGGCTTCCAGTCACCTTTTTACGATCAGCGCAGCGTTGTCGCGTTGCTTGCCGATGGCACGCCGCGCAGCTGGCAGTTGCTCAACGAGGCGATGGGTGACAGCGGCAAGCGTGGCACGATGTCTGGCTCCACCGTGGTGATCCGCGAGTCAGGGGTTAACAGTCTGCGCGTGGGAGAGAGCTACTACGTTGGTCATCTGCCGTGGTGGGAGCGTCTCTGGTCGCTACTCTCCGTCCATCCCTTCTGGCTGGCACTCTGCGCACTCTTTGTGGTGGTGCTGTTCGCGCTGATGACCTGGCGTCTGATGCGAATTATTACCCGTCGTCGTTTACTGGATGAAGATGAATAACGCCCGGGTGCTGCGGGCAGGCATGCTGCTCGGCGCACTGAGTGCGCTGCCGGGGCTGGCTGCACCGGTCGACGGACCGGAGGTGTCGCCGGTCGAATGGTTGCTGTCACAGGTACGCACCGGTGAGTCGACCAACAAATACGATCTGGTGCAGCAATCGCTCTACCGGCTTGAGAAGATCGATCCCGATAATCCGCAGGTGCTGGCGGCTCGCCTGCGGCTGGCGCTGCGTCAGGGCGATATCCCTAAAGCGCAGATGCTGCTGGAGCAGCTGAAAAAGGTTGCGCCCGACTCCGCCGCGACGCGTGAATCCGCCGTCGGCCTGACGCTGATGTCGTCGGATGGGCGTCAGCAGTTGCAGCAGGCGCGCCTGCTCGCCACCTCGGGGCGCCTGGCGGAGGCGAAAAGTGCTTACGATGCGTTGTTCGGAGGGGTTTTTCCGGATGCGAACACGGCGCTGGAATACTGGCGGCTGCTGGCACGCATTCCCGGTCAGGAGAGCGTCGCTTACCAGCAGCTGCAGGCGCTGGAGCAGCGCTACCCGGGCAATATCGGGGTTGAGCTGCAAATTGCACGCATGGCATTTGATCAACAGCAGCCGGAGCAGGCGATAGCGCAGTTGAAAAAGCTGGCAAACAGCAACGGCGGACGCGCCGCCGCCGCCGATCTCTGGCTGCAGCAAATCAACGATCAGCCGGTCAGTGACAGCAGCGTGGCGCAGTTAAACGCCTACCTGGCTGTTTTTACCGACGGCGACGCACACCAGCAAGGCGCGGATGTGCTGGCGAAGCAGCAGGCGCAGCTCGCCGATCCCGCCTATCGCGAGCGGATGCGTGGCCTGGCGCTGGTCGAGGCGGGCGATGTGAATAATGCGATGGCAGCGCTTAGCCGGGCACTGAAGGATAACCCCAACGACGCCGAATTGATGGGTGCAATGGGGCAGACTCAGGCACGTGCCGGCCATCGTGATGTGGCGGTGCTCTGGCTGGAACGCGCCGTTGAGGCGGGCAAGCAGAGCACGCTGATCGGCAAATGGCAGTCACTGCTGCAGACTAACCGTTACTGGCTGGCGGTCGAACAGGGCGACAAGGCGCTGGCGCAGCATGACGTTGAGGGAGCCGAACGCGCCTACCGCGCCGCACAGAAAATTGATAGCACCGACAGCTATGCCCTGATTGGCCTGGGCGATGTGGCGATGGCGCGCAAAGATGCGGCAGGTGCCGAACTGTTCTGGCAGCATGCGCTGCGGCTGGACGCGACCACCACCACCACCGTGCGTCGCCTGGCCGGGCTTTATCAGGCCGAGTCGCCTGCCCGCGTCATGCAGTTTATCAGTACGCTACCCGCCGGGCAGCAGCGCGAGATGGCGGGAACGTTGCGCGCGCTGCGCAGTGACAGCCTGCGCGCCGAGGCCGATGCGCTCGCCCGGCAGAATAAATGGCCGCAGGCGGCAGAGAAGTATCGGGCGGCGCTGGCGCTGCAGCCGGATGACGTCTGGCTCAGTTATCGGCTGGCGAGCGCGCTACGCGACGGTGGGGCCACCCAACAGGCGGATGAGCAGATCGCGACGCTGCAACAGCAGCATCCCGGCGATGCGACCGCGCTCTACGCCGCCGCGCTCTACCTTTCCAGCCGGGATAATGATGACGCCGCACTGGCAACGCTGCATCGCCTGCCTGAAACGCAGTGGAACAGCAATATGCATGAGCTGGCTGACCGGCTCGGGCAGGATAAAATTTTTGCCAGCGCCGAAGCGCTTCGTGCGACAGGGCAGGAGCGGGCAGCAGTGACGCTGCTTTACCAGCAGCCGGTTTCCAGCCGACGCGACCTGACGCTGGCCGACTGGGCGCTGGCTCGCGGGGACGCACAGCAGGCACTGGAGACCTATCAGCAGGTGCTGTCGCGCGAGCCGGATAGCGGCGATGCGGCGCTGGGACGAATCGAAGCGCTTGTCGCGCTCCAGCGCAACAGCGAAGCACGGCAGGCACTTGAGCAGCAGCCAGCCCAGCCCAACACTCTTAATGCCGATCGCCGCGCCGCGCTGGCATGGCAGGCGGTGGGCGAAACCACGCAGGCTGCCGTGCGCTTTGCCAGCCTGAAGCAGCGCGCTGCGTCACTGCCGCCTTCGCAGGATAAGGCACTGGTGTTTCGTGATGCGGCACGGCTGGAGCGCGCGCAGCAGCAGCCAGAGATCGCGCTGGCGGATTATCGTCAGGCGATGACGGCCAGCGGTATCGGCAGCGGCGAAAGTATCAGCCGCGCGACACGCTCTCAGGAACAGGATGACTGGCTGAAGCGCAGTATTCGCAGCGACACCGCAGATCTCTATCGTCAGCGTGAGACCACGCTGACGGTGCAGCAGGACTATTCACGTAATAAGGGTACGGCTGGGGTCTCCGACTTTACTGCCCATACCACCATGCTGCAGGCGGAAAGTCCGTTTGCCGACGGACGCGGCTTTTTCCGTCTCGACCGGGTGGACGTCTCGGCAGGGAGTTTTACCACCCGTAACGGCAGCTTCGACGAGCAGTTTGGTAGCTGCGACGACGCCAGTTCCGGCGGATGCAGCCGCGATGCCAGTCAGCGCGCCGAGGGCACTGCGCTGGGCGTCGGCTGGCATAATGACCGCTGGTCAGCGGATCTGGGTACCACGCCGCTGGGCTTTGAGGTGACCAACTGGACCGGCGGCCTGAGCTGGAAAACTGACGTCAGGGATCTTGGCGTGACGCTGACCGCCTCGCGACGGCCGATCGCCAGTTCGCTGCTTTCCTATGCGGGCGCGCGCGATCCATCAGCCAACGGTGGAAAAAGCTGGGGCGGCGTAGTGGCAACGGGTGGCAGCATCGGGCTGAGTTACGATCAGGGCGGCGCACACGGTGTCTGGGGCGACATCAGCGCGCATCAGATCACCGGTAAAAACGTTGCGGATAACAGTCGCGAGCGCTTAATGGCCGGCTACTACTACAAGCTCATTAATAGCGATAATCGCCGGGCCACCGTCGGACTTAACAGTATGCTCTGGCACTATCAGAAGGATCTCAGCGATTACACCTTCGGTCAGGGCGGCTACTACAGTCCGCAGCAGTATCTCTCCTTTTCCGTGCCGGTCACCTGGCGACAGCGGACAGAAAACTGGTCGTTCGACCTGGGCGGCTCGGTTTCCTGGTCACATTCGAAAACCGATGCGCAGCAGCGCTATCCGGTCAATCCCGGCTTTACCCTTGCCAGCAATCCCGTTTCCGCCAGCAGCACCGGTAGCGGCACGGGGTATACGCTGCAGGGCGTGGTTGAACGTCGTATCACGCCCGACTGGTTTATCGGGGTGGGCGTCGATATTCAACAGGCGAAAGACTATACCCCAAGTCACGGGCTTATCTACGTGCGTTACTCTGCCGCTGGCTGGGAAGGGGATCTGGATATGCCGCCACAGCCGCTGACCCCTTACGCAGATTTCAAATAATCCCGGCCGGGAAAAAGCCGGACTTTTCAGACGGTAAAAAAGTCAGTTTATGGGATATACTGGCGGGCATTGTACTGTCTGCTATCTGGGCTTTTTTCATCGTCAGGAGAATATTTTTGCGCGTAAGCCGGTCACTTACAATAAAGCAGATGGCGACAGTTTCGCTGGTTGCGGTTATCACCATCAGCATCTTTATCGTCATCCAACTGTTTCATTTTGTGCAGCAGCGCAGGATTGACTACGCCCAGCAGATGGAGAATATCGCACACACCGTCCGCCAGCCGCTGTCGGAAGCGGTACTGCGCGCCGATATTTCTCAGGCCGAACGCATTCTCCATTCACTGAAACCTGCCGGTATTTTATCGCGCGCCGATGTGGTGCTGCCGAATGCGTTTCAGGCTCTGCATGCTGACTTCGAAACGGAGAAACCGGTGCCGCGTCTGGTGGCGCGACTGTTTGAGCTGCCGGTGCAGATTACCCTGCCGCTCTATTCAGTGGAAAATACCGGGATGCCGAAACCGCTGGCCTATCTGGTGCTGCAGGCTAACTCGACGCGCGTCTACCAGTTTATTCTCAGCACGCTCTCGACCATGATTATCACCTATCTGCTGCTGGCACTGATCCTGTCAGTGGCGATCAGCTGGTGTATCAACCGGCTGGTGGTGCATCCGCTGCGCAATCTCTCGCGGGAGCTGCAGGAGCTGCCGCCGCAGTCGATTCTGACGCATAAGCTGTCACTGCCGCAGAGCCACCGCGATGATGAAATCGGCATGCTGATCCGCAGCTACAACCGCAATCAGCAGGTGCTGGAGTCGATACATGATGAGATGAGCCGGCTGACCACCCATTTTCCCGTGACCGATCTGCCCAACCGTACCCTGTTTCTGGCGCTGGTCGAGCAGTTCATGAGTAGCCCGGAACAGCCGCTGGGGCTGATGGTGATCCGCATTGAAACTCTGCAGGAAGCCAACGGCGTATTGAGCGATGAGCAGCGCGATACGCTGATGCTGACGCTGGTGGAGAAGATCCGTAATACGCTGGATGACCATACTCTGCTGGCGCAGACCGGGACCAGCGACTTTGTTCTGTTAATGAAGCGTGCCAGCAATCCGTTCCGCGCCCTGCGTCTGGCCCGTAACCTGATGATTCGCCTTAATCAGCCGGTCAACCTTTATCAGCTGCAGCTGCGTCCTAACGTCAGCATTGGTCTGGCGCTGCGCGATGATCAGCCGCTGAGCGCCAGTGATCTGCTTGGCCGCGCGACCTCAGCGATGATGTCGGCCCGTCATCAGGGCAAAAATCAGATTCTGTTCTTTGACGCCGCGTTAACCGAGCGTGCGCAAAAACGTCTGACCCAGGAGCATGACATTCTGCAGGGGTTGCACAATGAGCAGTTCGCCCTCTATCTGCAACCGCAGGTCGATATGCGCACCGGCACGTTAGTCGGCGCGGAAGCGCTGCTGCGTATGCGCCAGCCAGACGGCAGCTACGGTCTGACCGAAGAGTTTATTGCCAGTGCCGAAGAGATTGGCGTGATTAGCGCCATTGGCCGCTGGGTGTTTGAAGAGGCGTGCCGCATTCTGGCAGGCTGGCAGCGACAGGGCATTATGCTGCCGCTGAGTGTGAATATTTCCGCTGTGCAACTGCGTGACACGGGCGTGGTCTCTCATCTGCAATCCCTGCTGACGCGCCACCGCATCGCATCTGGCACCTTCGTGCTGGAAGTGACAGAAACGGCTCAGCTTGATGATGCTGAACAGGCGATATCGATGCTGCGGATGTTGCAGCAGACCGGCGTGGCCGTGGCTCTGGACGATTTCGGCATGGGCTACTCCAACCTTAACTACCTTCATCAGCTGAAAGCGTTGCCGGTTAACAAGCTGAAGATGGATCGCAGCTTCGTGGCTGCGCTGCCGCATGACGACACCATGGTCTGCATCGTGGCGGCCATCGCCGAGATTATCCATCTGGAGGTGATTGCCGAAGGCGTGGAGACAGCGGAACAACGTGACTGGCTGCTGGCGCGCGGCATCGCTATCGGACAGGGCTATCTGTATGCTGAAGCGCTGCCTCTGACCCGATTCAATCAGGCATGGATCGAAAACTCCTCACTACCGCAATAATTGCCTGATTCATTGATTTTGCGAGAATTTTAGTTACAAAACCCCCTGCTGAAGCGTTTCAGTTCAGAATTACGATCCCCGGGTTTCCTGGGCGTTTGTCACCCTGTATTAATCACGTAAACAGAGTGTTATTTTCGGGTTACTGTCAGGCGCCACCTCTGTTGCCCGCCAGTCACAATAACGAATCCGACAACATCACCTCACGGCGTTAGTGGACACCTGTTTATGAAAACCTCACTTTTTAAAAGCCTTTATTTCCAGGTGCTGATGGCGATTGGCATCGGCGTTTTGTTAGGCCATTTTTACCCGGAGTTAGGGACCCAGATGAAGCCGCTGGGAGATGGCTTTGTTAAGTTAATCAAGATGATTATCGCCCCGGTGATTTTCTGTACCGTGGTGACCGGTATCGCTGGCATGGAAAGCATGAAAGCGGTAGGACGGACCGGCGCGGTTGCACTGCTCTATTTTGAAATTGTCAGCACCATCGCGCTGATTATCGGCCTGATCGTGGTGAACGTGGTGCAGCCAGGTGCCGGGATGAACGTTGATCCTGCCACGCTGGATGCCAAAGCCGTGGCGATTTACGCGCAACAGGCAGAACAGCAGGGCATCGTTGCTTTCCTGCTGGATGTCATCCCCAACAGCGTGATTGGCGCCTTTGCCAGCGGCAATATTCTACAGGTGCTGCTGTTTGCCATTCTGTTTGGTTTTGCCCTGCATCGTCTGGGTAACACTGGCACGCTGATTTTCAACGTGATTGAAAGCTTCTCAAAAGTGATTTTCGGCATCATCAACATGATCATGCGTCTGGCACCGATAGGGGCATTTGGCGCGATGGCGTTCACTATCGGCAAGTATGGCGTGGGCTCACTGGTGCAGCTCGGCCAGCTGATTATCTGCTTCTACATCACCTGTATTCTGTTTGTGGTGATCGTGCTGGGGCTGATTGCACGCCTGTTCGCCGGATTCAGCATCTTTAAGTTCATCGCATATATCAAAGAAGAGCTGCTGATTGTGCTGGGCACTTCCTCTTCCGAGTCTGCGCTGCCGCGCATGCTGGATAAGATGGAGAAGCTGGGCTGCAAGAAATCGGTAGTAGGGCTGGTGATCCCCACCGGTTACTCCTTTAACCTGGACGGCACCTCGATTTACCTGACCATGGCGGCAGTATTTATCGCTCAGGCGACCAATGCGCACATGGACATTTTCCATCAGATTACGCTGCTGGTGGTGCTGCTGCTCTCCTCCAAAGGCGCGGCGGGGGTAACCGGGAGCGGATTTATCGTGCTGGCGGCGACGCTCTCTGCGGTGGGACATCTGCCGGTGGCGGGTCTGGCGCTCATTCTCGGTATCGACCGCTTTATGTCCGAAGCCCGTGCGCTGACCAACCTGATCGGTAACGGTGTGGCGACCGTGGTGGTGGCGAAGTGGGTCGATCAGCTGGATCATAAACAGCTGACCGACACGCTGGCAGGCCGGAATAAGGAGAATAAAGCGTCTGAATCTTCAATTTAATCATTGAATTTCACTTAAATCCCCACAAATGCCCGCTGTCGCTTGCCCTGACAGCGGGCATTTGCATAATAAACCCCACTTGTTTTTTTTGACGTTTTTCACTTCGTTACGCGACATCCTGAGCTTCCTGTGGTCAAACACTTTGTTGTTGGATAACAGCGCGATTCGGCGCCAGCCGATTCGTTAATAACAGCGGCAATATGCGCCAGTGATAACGATATTTGAATTATTTGAGTAGGGGTTCACATGCAGGGCACCAGAATTCGGCTTTTGGTTGGTGGATTAGTGCTGGCAAGCAGCTTTGGTCTCCAGGCAGAAACGCTGCAACCGGATCCGGCCTGGCAGGAAGGCAAGCTGGATAATGGATTTAACTGGCAGTTACTGGCCACACCGCAACGCCCCAGTGACCGTATTGAACTGCGGCTGGTGGTGAATACCGGCTCGCTGGTAGAGAGTGCGCAACAGGCCGGCTTCAGCCATCTGCTGCCGCGTCTGGCGATGGTGCACAACACCGCGCTTGATAACCATCAGCAGCGCGCGCTATGGCAACAGGCGATGGATCCTCAGCATCCGCTGCCACCTGTGATCACCTCCTATGATTCCACCCAATATAATCTGAGCCTGCCGAATAACCGCCCCGAGTTGCTGAAAGAAGCGCTGAACTGGCTGGCGGCCACGGCGGGCAATATGGCCATCACCGAACAGGTGGTTAATACCGCGCTGGCGGCATCGGATCCGGTGGCGACCTGGCCGAAAGATACCCAGGATGTCTGGTGGCGCTACCGCCTGAAAGGCTCCGCGCTGCTGGCGCATGACCCCGCAGCGCAACCACGCGCGCCGGTTGATTTAACCCAGCTCAATGATTTTTATCATCAGTGGTACACCCCGGATGCGATGACGCTCTACGTGGTGGGGAATGTTGACAGCCGCAACCTCTCTGAGCAGATCAATAAAACCTTCTCGGCGTTAACCGGTAAACGTGAAACGCCTGCGCCACTGCCCACCCTGTCGCCGCTGCCGCACGAGCCGGTAAATCTGGTCAGCAGCAACATGACGCAGGATCGCCTCTCGCTGGTGTGGGATACGCCGTGGCAACCGATTCGTGACTCCCAGAATCTGCAGCGTTACTGGCAGGGCGATCTGGCACGTGAAGCGCTGTTCTGGCATGTCCAGCGTGCGCTCAGTGACAGCAAGGCACAGGGCATACAGGTGGGATTTGATTGCCGTGTGCTTTATCAGCGTGCGCAGTGCTCCATCAACCTGGATGGACGCAACGAAAATCTGGCGCAGAATATGAATCTGGTGGCGCGTGAGCTGGCAAACGTGCGTGACAAAGGCTTGCCGCAGGAGGAGTTTGATGCGCTGATGGCGCAGAAGCTGCTGGAGCTGAACAAGCTGTTTACCACCTATGCCCGCACCGATACGGATGTGCTGATGAGCCAGCGCCTGCGCTCCCAGCAGAACGCCGTAGTCGATATCGCACCTGAGCAGTATCAGAAGCTGCGTCAGACTTTCCTGGCCGGCCTGACCCGCGAACAGTTAAACCAGGAGCTGCGTCAGCAGCTGACGCAGGAACTGATGATGGTACTGATTCAGCCGGAAGGCGAAGCGGAAACCAACGTGAAGAGCCTGCAAAACAACTGGGACAAAGTGATGGCACCACCAGCGGCACCGGCGACCAGCAATGAAGCCAGTCCGCCGGATAGCAACGTCAAAGACGTTCCGCCAGCCGCATAAAGTCAGGTTTTTGCCCTGAGCCACTCGGTCACTAACATCGGCCAGCTGGCGAGGGGCAAATCTGCCACGCCGCGGATACCAAATCCGTGCCCGCCTTTCTGATAGAAATGCACCTCTGCCGGGACCTTATGCTCACGCAGCGCGCCAAAAAACGTCATGCTGTGATTCACGGATACATCATCATCGTCGGCTGCGTGGATCAACAGCGTTGGCGGCACCAGCGGATGAACCCGGGTTTCCATTGAATAAGCGTCAATGGTTTTCTGATCGGGCCAGGCACCCAGCAGGCGGGTTCTGGCTCCTTCATGGGCGATGCCGTCCCGCATGCTGATTACCGGATAGACCAGGACCATCGCATCCGGACGCGGCGAGAAGTTTTCTGCGCCATCCTGCACCGGATAGAGTTTCTCTGCGAAACGCGTACCCAGACTGGCAGCCACGTGGCCACCCGCCGAAAAGCCCATCATGACGATATATTTACCATTCAGGCCGCGCTGCGCGCGTTCACGCAGGACGCGTACCGCGCGCTGAGCATCGGCCAGCGGCGCGTCGGGCCCTTCGTGATGTCCATCATAGGGCAGGCGATAAGTCATCACCGCCAGGGTGTAACCCATTGAGGTAAAGAATGTCGCCAGGGCGCTGCCTTCACGATCGATCATCACGCGCTGATAGCCACCGCCCGGTGCGACCAGCAGGGTAATCCCGTTTGATTCGACCGGATGCCAGATCGCCATCTCCGGGCAACGCACGCCGGTAGCGGCCCGATCGTAAGGCTCATACTCTTTTGCCATGTCGACAATCTGCGGCTGTGCGCGCGAATCGCTGGCGCCTGGCGCATCACCGTGTGGCCAGATATTAATAATTTCTGTGTGCATAAATAGATCCTGATGCGGGGAATATTTTAATTGTTTTGTTCGCGGCCGGAGAGAACAGCGTCCTGCTGTCTTTTGATTAAAAGATGGTCTTTTTTCAGGCAGTCGTCCATCCGAAAAGGGGGGATCTGACCAGATTCGGACTATGCCTGGTGGTGGATCTGTTTGTTTAACTTATTAATTTTAATCAATAAATTATAAGAGAGATTGAAGGGGGAGACCGCAGGGGATCTGTGATTAACCACAATTTTTCCGCTTAAGGTAAATAGCTGGCACGGCCCGCTTTATTAGCCGCAATTTACCGGATATCACGCTGTGCGTTCTTAAGGCGACATAATGATTTTAGCGTCAGGATCACACCGTCACGCTGCAGGGGCTAACGTGCCAGTCTCATCTGGGAACGGATAGCATCGGTTACAGTCACGCAGCCAGACGTTACCAGCAGCCTAAAAAAATGCGCCCTCGGGCGCATTTTCTGGCATCGGCACGATCAGTGCCTGTATCAACGACGCTGGCTAGCGCTCTGTCAGTCAGGCATCGCCTCTGCCGGAATAATCGCGCCGCGATGCTGAATCACGGTGCTGGCAGTCAGGTGTCCGCGCTGCGCAGCGACCTCTGCAGAGGCGCCGGTCAGACGGCGAGCCAGATAACCGGCACTGAACGAATCACCGGCTGCGGTGGTATCGATCACTTTCTCTTTCGCCAGACGTACCGCAGGTACATCAATCAGCGGTGCGTCGCCGGTGACCACCAGGCAGGAGTCTGCACCGCGCTTAATCACGATTTCGCTGGCACCCGCCTGACGGGCACGCGCGATAACATCATCCAGCGGCTCTTCGCCCCAGAGCAGATGTTCATCATCCAGTGTCAGAAAGGCGATATCGGTGCAGTTGAGCATGGCGCGATAAGCGGCCTGCGTGCTGGCCCGATCGGCCCATAAACGTGGGCGGTAGTTGTTATCGAAAATTACCTTGCCGCCATTAGCCCGGCAGCGCGCCAGCAGCACCATCAGCTTTTCACGACTGGCAGGCGGCAGAATCGCCAGGCTGATGCCGCTAAGGTAGAGATAATCGTAGTGCGACAGCTGCTCAGCTATCTCTGCTGATTGCGGACTGTCGAGCCAGTAACGCGCGGCGGCATCACTGCGCCAGTACCAGAAGGTACGCTCACCGTCGGCATCGGTTTCAATGAAATACAGGCCCGGCATTTTATTATCGAGCCGCTGAATCAGGTCGGTATTGACCTTCTCCTGCTGCCAGGCTGCGATCATTTGATCGCTGAACGAATCCGTACCCAGCGCAGTGACATAATCGACCCGTAACTGCTGCTCATCAACCTGGCGGGCGAGATAAACGGCCGTATTGAGCGTATCGCCGCCAAAGCCACGTTTAATGTTCTCACCCTTTTCGGACAGCTCAATCATGCATTCGCCGATGATGGCGATTTTTTTCTGCGTCATGGTTTCAGACCTGTAGTGAAATATCGCCTTAGTCTCGCGTCTGGTATGGCAGACGTCAATGGTTTTAAAACAGTGTTTTAATTTACCTTTTAAGGTGGCCATTAGTCCTGGTCTCGGGGATAAACGCCGGGAATGTCGGCTTTTTTTACCGCTTATGCTAACGAAATGACTGAGAAACCCCTTTTTCTGAATTGAATCATCTTACTATCCCGCTTCCCTGATGCTGTTGCCCGCGGTCTCGACTATCTTTAACGCAGACCGTGAATGTGCAAGGAGAAAGCGTAATGTCGCGTACCGGGAAAATAGTCAGCTGGGTAGCAGGAATTCTGGTGTTGTTGATCGTGGTGATTATCGTCGTCATCGCGACCTTTGACTGGAATCGCCTGAAGCCCACCATCAATCAAAAAGTTTCAACCGAGTTAAACCGTCCCTTTGCGATACGCGGGGATCTGGGTATCGACTGGGCGCGAAATCGCGACGAGGCAGGCTGGCGGCGCTGGGTGCCGTGGCCGCAGATCCATGCGGAAGATATCATGCTGGGGAATCCGCCTGACATTGCCGACGTCACCATGGTACATCTGCAGCGGGTCGATGCCACATTGTCACCGCTGTCGCTGCTGCATAAAGAACTGTTCATCCCGTGGATTAAATTGCAGCGGCCGGATGCGCGTCTGATCCAGACCGCGGATAAAAAGAACAACTGGACCTTTACCCTTGCCAATAGCGGCAAGGATGAGAAGAGTGCTGCGCCATCGGCCTGGTCATTCCGTCTGGATAATATTCTGTTCGATCAGGGCCAGATTCGTTATCGCGATGCCATTAACCGCGCAGATGTCACGGTGCAGGTTAATCCGCTGGGTAAACCGGTGCCGTATACGCAGATTGCCGGAGGCAATGACCAGCAGAAGGGCGCCGGCGACTTCGTCTTTGGCTGGCAGGCGAAGGGCACTTATAACAATGAGTCACTCAGCGGCGACGGTAAGATTGGCGGCATGCTGTCACTGCGCAGTCAGAACACCCCGTTCCCGATTCAGGCCGATCTGCGCAACGGCACCACCCGCGTTCAGGTGACCGGCGGTCTGCAGGATCCGATGAACCTCGGCGGGCTTAACGTGCGACTGCGCTTCTCGGGCGATACGCTGGCCAATCTCTATGGCCTGACCGGCGTCCTGCTGCCTGACACGCCACCTTATGAAACCGACGGCCATCTGATTGCTAAATTCAGCGGCGAAAAGGGCGCGGTCTACCGCTATGAGAAATTCAACGGACATATTGGCGACAGCGATATTCATGGGTCGCTGATCTACAGTCAGGTTAAACCCCGCCCGACACTCAGCGGCGAGATGACCTCTGAGCAACTGCGCATGGCCGATCTGGGGCCGCTGATTGGCGTCGACTCTGGCAAAGGCAGTGAAAAAACGGCGCAGGCCAAAGCCCGGCGCGGTGAGAAATCGAATCAGCCCGCAGACCGCGTGCTGCCACACGATAAATTCGACACCAAAAACTGGGACGTGATGGATGCCGACGTGAAGTTCAGCGGCAAACGGATCGAACACAGCAATTCACTGCCGTTAAGCGATCTCTATACCCATTTACAGCTGAAAAACGGTGATCTGCTGCTGGACCCGCTGCGCTTTGGTGTGGCGGGCGGCAATCTCAACAGCACTATCCGGCTGGAGGGCGATCACTCGCCGATGCGTGGTCGGGTTGATCTTCATGTCCGTAAGCTGCAGCTGCGTCAGCTCTTCCCGAATGTGGAGGCGATGAAGAACAGCCGTGGCCAGCTCAATGGCGATGCCAGCTTTACCGGCACCGGTAACTCCGTAGCCGATCTGCTGGCGACCAGCAACGGGCAACTTAAGCTGCTGATGAATGATGGTCTGATCAGCCGCAGCCTGATGGAAATTGCCGGACTCAACGTCGGTAACTACGTGGTGGGCAAACTGTTTGGCGATGACCAGGTGCGTATCAACTGCGCCGCCACCGATCTCAAACTGCAGAACGGTGTGGCGACGCCTAACCTGTTTGTGTTTGATACCGAGAACGCGATTATCAACGTGTCAGGCAACGCGAACTTCGCCAGTGAGCGGCTGGATCTGTCGGTGAATCCGGAGAGTAAGGGCGTCCGCATCGTAACGCTGCGCTCCCCGCTCTACGTGCGTGGCACCTTTAAAAATCCTGATGCGGGCGTGAAAACGGGGCCACTGCTGGCACGTGGTGCCGCTGCAGTGGCACTGGGCGCAGTAGTGGGCCCGGCGGCGGCGCTGCTGGCACTGATCTCTCCAAGTGATAACGAAGACAACCAGTGCAGCACCGTCCTGCAGCAGATGAAGCAGAAGAAGTAACTAGTTGCGATAGAGCACTTTGATAATGTGATAACCAAAGCCGGTCTTTACCGGCCCGTAAGGCGTCAGCAGCGGGCAGGTAAAGACCGCTTTATCAAAGGCCGGCACCATCTGTCCCTGCCGGAACTCGCCCAGATCGCCGCCATTCCGGCCAGAAGGACAGGTTGAGTGCTTCTTTGCCAGCTGCTGGAAATTGCCACCCTTCGCCAGTTTTGCCAGTATCTCTTTTGCCAGCGCTTCCTCTTTGACGAGGATGTGTAAAGCCGCCGCGGTTTTCGCCATGTTGGTATCTCGGTTGTGTATAATTGCCGCCCAGTATAAACCCCTTTCTTTTGATTCAATCAGGCGATTTCTCCTATGCGTTTAAACCCCAGCCAACAACGTGCCGTCGAATTTGTTACCGGTCCCTGTCTGGTGCTGGCGGGCGCGGGATCGGGCAAAACCCGCGTGATTACCAATAAAATCGCCCATCTGATCCGTGAATGCGGCTATCAGGCGCGCCACATCGCCGCGGTGACCTTTACCAATAAAGCTTCGCGCGAAATGAAAGAGCGAGTGGCGCAGACGCTGGGCCGCAAAGAGGCGCGCGGCCTGCTGATCTCCACCTTCCATACGCTGGGGCTGGAGATCATCAAACGCGAAACCGCGGCGCTGGGCATGAAGTCAAACTTCTCGCTGTTCGACGATCAGGATCAGCTCGCCCTGCTGAAAGAGCTGACAAAAGAGTGGCTGGAAGAGGATAAGACGCTGCTACAGCAGCTCATCTCCACCATCTCGAACTGGAAAAATGATCTGATCGACCCGCAGGGCGCCGCCGCGCTGGCGCGATCGCAGCAGGATAATATTTTTGCTCACTGCTACGCCCTCTACAGCCAGCATCTTAAGTCGTGCAACGTGCTCGATTTCGACGATTTGATTCTGCTGCCGACGCTGCTGCTGCAGCGTAATCAGGAGGTGCGTGAACGCTGGCAGCAGCGTATCCGCTATCTGCTGGTGGATGAGTATCAGGATACCAACACCAGCCAGTATGAACTGGTTAAGCTGCTGGTGGGCGCTCGGGCGCGCTTCACGGTGGTGGGCGATGATGATCAGTCTATCTACTCCTGGCGCGGCGCACGCCCGCAGAATCTGGTGCTGCTGAATCAGGATTTCCCGGCGCTGGAGGTGGTGAAGCTGGAGCAGAACTACCGCTCTTCGCAGCGCATACTGAAAGCGGCAAATATCCTGATTGCCAATAACCCGCACGTCTTTGAGAAGCGGCTCTTTTCGGAGCTGGGGCAGGGCAGCGAGCTGAAGGTGCTCACTGCCAACAGCGAAGAGCATGAAGCGGAGCGGGTCACCGGCGAGCTCATCGCGCATCACTTTATCAACCGGACGCAGTACAAAGATTACGCGATTCTTTATCGTGGTAACCATCAGTCCCGGACCTTTGAAAAGTTTCTGATGCAGAACCGCATCCCTTATCGCATCTCTGGCGGTACTTCGTTCTTCTCACGGCCCGAGATCAAAGATCTGCTCGCCTATCTGCGCGTGCTGACCAATCCTGAGGATGACAGCGCGTTTCTGCGCATCGTCAATACGCCGCGCCGTGAGATTGGCCCGGCTACGCTGCAGAAGCTCGGTGAGTGGGCCAACCTGCGCAGCAAGAGCCTGTTTAACGCCAGTTTTGATGTCGGTCTGGGGCAGACGCTGAGTGGCCGCGGTCTGGAGCATCTGCAGCGGTTTACCCACTGGCTGAATGAGATTATCCAGCTGACCGAACGTGAGCCGGTGAACGCGGTGCGTGATTTGATTCGCGGCATCGACTACGAAAGCTGGCTGTTCGAAACCTCCGGCAGCCCGAAAGCCGCAGAGATGCGGATGAAGAACGTCAACACGCTGTTTCAGTGGATGACAGAAATGCTGGAGGGCAGCGATATTGATGAGCCGATGACGCTGGCGCAGGTGGTGACGCGCTTTACCCTGCGCGACATGATGGAGCGCGGTGAAAGCGATGAAGAGCTGGATCAGGTGCAGCTGATGACGCTGCACGCCTCCAAAGGGCTGGAGTTCCCCTATGTGTTCCTGGTGGGCATGGAGGAGGGGCTGTTACCGCATCAGAGCAGCATTGATGAGAATAATATCGAAGAGGAGCGTCGCCTGGCCTACGTGGGGATCACACGGGCGCAGAAAGAGCTGACCTTTACCCTGTGTCGCGAACGCCGGCAATATGGCGAATTAATCCGGCCGGAGCCGAGCCGTTTTCTGCTGGAACTGCCGCAGGACGATCTGCAATGGGAGACCGAGCGCAAAGTGGTCAGTGCAGAGGAGCGGATGAAAACTGGTCAGAGCCGGGTGGCCGGTCTGAGAGCGATGCTGGATAAGGCGAAAAAGAGTTAAACCAGTGCAGGAGGCGAAAGAGATTCGCCTCACGCGACGGCAATTACGACAGGGTTAATAACCAGTGGACGTAAGACTGATAATGGCTTTCCTGCTCCAGCAGCTCACTGCGCAACGGATGGGCCTCCAGCCAGCCCGCGGGCAGGGTCAGATGCAGGGCATCATCGTCTGCCTGTAGCCGCACCGCAGGCAGGGTGTCATCGCGACGGCGGGTGGAGAAAATAATCGCCAGCCGCAGCAGACGGCACATCCGTTCCGCCAGCCGCGGCGGCAGGGCATTCTGCTGAGTCAGCAAAGCCAGATCGATGCTGCCGCTCTGGTTTTGCAGTAAACAGGCCAGTAGCTTCTTCTGTGCCGGTGTGAAACCAGGAAGATCGAGGTGACGCACCAGATACGCCGCATGCTGCGGCGCATGACGGAAGTCAACGCTCAGGCCGATTTCGTGGATCGCGCAGGCGCTGAGCAGCAACTCACGACAGCGCTGATCCAGCTTCCACAACGTGGAAACCTGACGGAAAAAGCTCTCCGCCAGCTGACGCACGCGATCCGCCTGCTCAACATCAATGCTGAAACGGCGCTGGACGTTATGCAGCGTACGGGTTCGGATATCCCGGTCGATGGGCAGATGCAGCATGCCGTAGACCAGTCCTTCGCGCAGTGCGCCGCCCGCCAGCGTCATGCTATCGATACTGAGCTCCTGGAAGATGGCGATCAGAATCGACAGGCCGCTGGGGAACACCAGCGCCCGCTCCAGCGTCAGCCCTTCGATTTCCAGCTCTTCCAGTTTGCCGCACTGAATGGCGCGCTGCTTCAGCTGCTGTAGCTTATTCAGCGTGATGCGCTCATCCATCCCCTGCGCCACCATGATCTCCTGCAGCGCCTGAACCGTGCCAGAGGCACCAACACAGGCCTGCCAGCCCTGCTCACGCAGTTGCGCTGCAATGGGCTGGATCATTTCACGCGCCGCCAGCTCGGCCTGGTCAAAGTTCTCTTTTGCCAGATGACGATCGCTGAAGAAGCGCTCCAGCCACGTCACACAGCCCATCGACAGACTGAACAACACCGACGCATGCGATCCGTCGCCAGTGGCCAGCTCGGTGCTGCCGCCGCCGATATCGACCACTAAACGCTGGTCGGAACCGCCGGTGGTGTGGGCCACGCCCTGATAAATCAGGCGCGCCTCTTCTTCACCGCTGATGACGTTGATGGTACAGCCAAGGATCTGTTGGGCGGTGTCGAGGAAGGTCTGCGCATTGGCAGCCAGACGCAGCGTGGCGGTCGCCACCACGCGAATTTGATCGGGGGGAATATCCTGCAGTTGTTCAGAGAACAGTCTGAGGCAGTGCCAGCCCCGCGACATCGCGTCGGCTGACAACAGGTTATTTTTATCCAGACCGGCAGCAAGGCGAACCTTGCGCTTAATTTTTGCAACGGTCTGGATACTGCCAGAGACCTCGCGCACCACCAACATATGAAAGCTGTTAGACCCTAAATCAATCGCTGCATAAAGTGACGATGCGCTTAGCATGGTGGCCTTAACCTGAACGTTTACGGTTGTTGTTGCGTGGAGCACCGCGACGATTGGCGTTATTCCCTCCGCGACGCGGGCCATTGCCGGAACGGCTGCGTTGCAGACGCTTAGGCGGCGGTAAATCCGTTAACAACGCTTCGCTGCTGTACTTGCTGACCGGGATGCTGTGGCCGATGTACTCTTCAATCGAAGGCAGATTAAGCGCGTACTCTTCACAGGCCAGGCTGATTGAATGACCGCTGGCGCCTGCACGACCGGTACGGCCAATACGGTGAACGTAATCTTCACAGTCGTCTGGCAGATCGTAGTTAAAGACGTGGGTAACAGCCGGGATGTGCAGACCGCGAGCAGCCACGTCAGTGGCGACCAGAATATCCACATCACCTTTGGTGAAGTCATCCAGAATGCGCAGGCGCTTCTTCTGAGCAACGTCGCCGGTCAGCAGGCCGACACGATGTCCATCGGCAGCCAGGTGGCCCCAGATATCTTCACAGCGGTGCTTGGTGTTGGCGAAAATAATGGCGCGATCGGGCCACTCTTCTTCCAGCAGGGTCTGCAACAGGCGCATTTTCTCTTCGTTAGACGGATAGAAAAGCTCTTCCTGAATGCGATGGCCGGTTTTCTGTTCCGGTTCCACTTCCACATATTCAGCACTGTTCATGTGCTCGAACGCCAGTTCACGGACGCGGTAGGAGAGGGTCGCCGAGAACAGCATGCTCAGACGCTGAGTGGCCGGCGGCATGCGACGGAACAGCCAGCGAATATCTTTAATAAAGCCGAGATCGAACATACGATCGGCTTCGTCCAGCACCATGACCTGAATAGCACCGAGGTTGACGTGATTCTGTTTCGCGTAGTCGATCAGGCGACCGGTGGTAGCCACCAGAATATCAACGCCCTGCTCCAGCACTTTAAGCTGTTTGTCATAACCGTCTCCGCCATAGGCGAGACCCAGTTTCAGGCCGGTTGAGGCGGTAAGGGGTTCTGCATCTGCATGAATCTGCACAGCAAGTTCACGCGTCGGCGCAAGAATTAATGCCCGTGGCTGGTTAACCTGACGACCTTCCGCCGCAGGATGAGAGAGAAGATGATGAAACGTTGACGTCAGAAACGCCATCGTTTTGCCGGTACCGGTTTGCGCCTGGCCTGCAACATCACGCCCTGAAAGCGTAAAAGGCAGAGCTAACGCCTGAATCGGCGTGCAGTATTGAAAGCCTTTAGTATCAAGGGCTTCCACCACTTTTGGGTGCAGGGCGAAGTCGGAAAACTTCTGTTCAGTTAAGTGTGTTTTGCTCATAGTGTGGTAGAATATCAGCTTACTATCGCTTTACGAAAGCGTATCCGATGAAATAAAGTCAACCAACATTGGTATATTTTACGCCAATTCGCCAGGCATAATCTTGTGGAGTAAAACATGAGCAGCGATAAAATCGTTCATCTGACTGATGACAGTTTCGACACCGACGTGCTGAAAGCCGACGGCGTTACACTGGTAGATTTCTGGGCTGAATGGTGCGGTCCTTGCAAAATGATCGCGCCAATCCTTGATGAAGTTGCAGAAGAGTATGATGGCAAGCTGACCATCGCTAAGCTGAATATTGATGATAACCCAGGCACGGCACCGAAGTATGGCATTCGTGGTATCCCGACGCTGCTGCTGTTTAAAAATGGCGAAGTCGCCGCGACCAAAGTGGGCGCGCTGTCTAAAGGCCAGCTGAAAGAGTTCCTGAACGCCAATCTGGCGTAATTCAGGGCTGAATGTCCGGCAGTGGTGAATTTATCTCCTGCTGCTGGACGTTCGCTTTCAGGCGTGCTAATTTACCAGCACTGCATTACGAACTTACCTTGTAGTTAGCATCTAAAAGTTTTCCCTTGTTGAACCCTGTCGCCCTGTACCTTATAAAGATAGAACGGTTCAGCAATCTTACGGTTAGCTCCAACTCTGGCATCACATTCGGACATCTCCCTGCATACCGATCGCCATTCCATACGATGATCGTCAGGAAGAGCCGAAAAGAGCCATTAACGGCATGGATTAGTTGCCATACCATTCACGACAAACATTCCGAGTATTACCCCGAGTTTAAGAACCCATCACTATGAATCTTACCGAATTAAAGAATACGCCGGTTGCTGAGCTGGTTACTCTCGGCGAAAATATGGGACTGGAAAACCAGGCTCGTATGCGCAAGCAGGACATTATCTTTTCAATCCTGAAGCAGCACGCGAAAAGCGGCGAAGACATCTTCGGTGATGGCGTGCTGGAGATCCTTCAGGATGGATTTGGATTCCTCCGTTCCGGAGACAGCTCCTACCTCGCCGGCCCTGATGATATCTACGTTTCCCCTAGTCAAATCCGCCGCTTCAACCTCCGCACTGGTGACACCATCTCTGGCAAAATCCGTCCACCGAAAGAGGGTGAACGTTATTTTGCGCTGCTGAAAGTTAACGAAGTTAACTACGACAAGCCGGAAAATGCGCGTAATAAGATTCTGTTCGAAAACCTCACGCCGCTGCACGCAAATAAACGTCTGCGTATGGAGCGGGGTAATGGCTCAACGGAAGATTTAACCGCTCGCGTACTGGATCTGGCATCGCCAATTGGTCGTGGCCAGCGTGGTCTGATTGTTGCACCACCGAAAGCCGGTAAAACCATGCTGCTGCAGAACATCGCGCAGAGCCTGGCGCACAACTATCCGGACTGTACCCTGATGGTACTGCTGATCGATGAGCGCCCGGAAGAAGTCACCGAGATGCAGCGTCTGGTGAAAGGTGAAGTTATCGCCTCAACCTTCGATGAGCCAGCTTCACGCCACGTTCAGGTTGCGGAAATGGTGATTGAAAAGGCCAAGCGTCTGGTTGAGCACAAAAAAGATGTCATCATCCTGCTCGACTCCATTACACGTCTGGCACGTGCTTACAACACCGTGGTTCCTGCTTCAGGTAAAGTCCTGACCGGTGGTGTGGATGCCAACGCCCTGCATCGTCCAAAGCGTTTCTTTGGTGCTGCACGTAACGTGGAAGAGGGCGGCAGCCTGACCATCATCGCGACCGCGCTGGTTGATACCGGTTCGAAGATGGATGAAGTGATTTACGAAGAGTTTAAAGGTACCGGTAACATGGAACTGCATCTCGCCCGTAAAATCGCTGAAAAACGCGTCTTCCCGGCGATTGATTACAACCGCTCTGGTACGCGTAAAGAAGAGCTGCTCACCTCTCAGGAAGAGCTGCAGAAGATGTGGATCCTGCGTAAGATTATTCACCCGATGGGCGAAATCGACGCAATGGAATTCCTCATCAACAAGCTGGCGATGACCAAAACTAATGATGAATTCTTCGATATGATGAAGCGTTCTTAATCCGATACTGCCTGGCCGAACCACAGATTCGGCTTTTTTAGTCCAGATGCGCAGAAAATCGACCTCACGCCACGTCTCAACGTGGCGTTTTTCATTTGTGAGCTATAGGATTGAACACTGGCAGGAGCATTTATAATGACTGTGGTAGCGATGGCGAACTTTTGACCGTTCGTCTGTCTCTTTATGCAGAATTCGGAATCCGACACAGCGATAGGCGCGTTTTTTCGCGTATTGTTGTGCGGGATGTTAGCTGAGAGCGTTTAACGTGAATTTACTCACTATGAGTACTGAGCTTGGTTTAATTTTTCTCTTTTCCCTGGCTTTCCTCTTTTTTGCTCGAAAAGCAGCTAAAAAAATTGGTTTAGTTGATAAGCCTAACTCACGTAAACGCCATCATGGCGCGATTCCGTTGGTGGGCGGCATTTCTGTGTTCGCAGGTATCTGCTTCACGTTTGCCATTACCAACTACTATCTGCCTCACGCGCTGCTCTATCTGGGCTGCGCCGGTGTTCTGGTGCTGGTTGGCGCACTGGATGACCGTTTCGATATCAGCGTCAAAATTCGTGCGGTGGTGCAGGCCATTGTCGCGCTGGTGATGATGTTTGGCGCAAAACTCTATCTGCTTAGCCTGGGCTTTATCGTCGGCCCGTTCGAGCTTATCGTGGGGCCCTTCGGTTATGTGCTGACGCTGTTTGCCGTCTGGGCCGCGATCAACGCCTTTAATATGGTGGATGGGATCGATGGTCTGCTGGGCGGACTCTCCTCGGTCACTTTTGCCGCCATGGGGATTATCCTCTACTTCGACGGCCAGACCAGCCTCGCGATGTGGTGTTTTGCGATGATTGCCGCCACGCTGCCCTATATCCTGCTTAACCTCGGCTTCCTTGGCCGTCGCTTCAAAGTCTTTATGGGCGATGCCGGCAGCACCATGATCGGGTTCACCATTATCTGGATTCTGCTGGAAACGACGCAGGGTCTTAGCCATCCCATCACGCCCGTTACCGCACTGTGGCTTATTGCCATTCCTCTGATGGATATGGTGGCGATTATGTATCGTCGCCTGCGTAAAGGCATGAGTCCGTTCTCGGCTGACCGTCAGCACATCCACCATCTGATTATGCGTGCCGGCTTTACCTCCCGTCAGGCCTTTGTACTGATTACCGTTGCGGCGGCTATTCTCGCCGGTATCGGTGTGCTGGGCGAATATCTGGCATTTATCCCGGAGTGGGTGATGCTGCTGCTATTCCTGGGCGCGTTTATGGTTTACGGCTACTGCCTCAAACATGCATGGCGCGTGGCGCGACGTGTCCGCCGCATAAAGCGCCGTCTGAGCCATCATCGCGAAGCAAAAAACAAATTACCCTGAAAAGAGCTGATAAAGGATACCTCTGCCATGCCTTCTGACGTTGTGGACAACGAACTGGATATTCGCAGCTTTTGCTGCC
>Ga0308160_10000145_pt1 | contig 184140 bp, 170 predicted proteins | sample PhyFR1_FD_201036 | JGI IMG/M metagenome (GOLD analysis project Ga0308160, IMG submission 201036) | Phyllosphere microbial communities from UC Gill Tract Community Farm, Albany, California, United States - DLSLF.R1 | ecosystem: Host-associated > Plants > Phyllosphere > Unclassified | place...
GTACCGGATGAGCTGACGGTACCAATTCTTCCAGTTTGTAAGGTAAAAAAGTTAACTGGTCAGGATCATATTCCTTAAAGACTACTTTGCCTCCCATGCCTTTAAGATAACCAAAATCATCCTAAAAATAAAAGAGGCCGCCTCACTTTTGAGACAGCCTCTTTTTTTTTATGATATACCACACCTAATTTTGTCACTGATTACGCTCCATCAGGCACAGTATTTGGTAATTTCTCTCTTTAAACTTAATATCTATTATACTTAGATATAATTCGTATTTTTGGTATAAAATTTACTGCTATGACCACATTAACCATACAAGTTAAAGATAACGATACTGAATTTCTGCTAGAGGTATTAAAAAGAATTAATGCAAAAGTGGTTCAGCCTTCTAAGAAAAAACTTCTGTTAAATGGTATTGCTCAGGGGATAAAAGAAGCAAAAGAAATTAAATCTGGCAAAATTGAGCCGTTATCTTTAAAAGATATCTGAAACAATGGAAATAAAGATAATCTACTCACCTATTTTTATAAAAAAAGCCAAGCAATTAAAAAAAAAAACATTTATCTCTAATTAACGATTTATCCGAATTAGAATCCCAACTGCTCGAAAATCCACGAATTGGTGCCGATCTTGGCAATGGAATTTTTAAGATAAGATTAGCTGTTAAAAGTAAAGGAAAAGGAAAGAGCGGTGGTTATAGGGTAATTACTTATCTGCAGATTGAAAATGAAATCAATATGATTTACATTTATGATAAATCTGAAGAAGCTACTATCACTAAAAAAGATATTCAGAAAATAATAGAAAGCTTGTAAATGCAATGAATAATCTGACTTAAATTCCACTTTCTATACCAGCTATCTGCAGTTAAAATCGATAGTTACATATCAACTAAACAATAGATTTAAATATTATATACTCATTGCCAAAACGGTTCAAAAACAAAAAAATTAAATTTCATTAAAAATATTTTCATTTTACTATTGACAAATTAAATTTTGTTACTACATTTGGCTCAACAAAAAAAGAAATGCAAAATACAAACACATATTACTTTGGTTACTTTTACTATTTTAGTAAGAGCCGGGGCTAATATGCAAAAAGATATATAACAATATTAAAATGTATAAAAAAGTCCCGGCAACCAGCCGGGACTTTTTTGTTTTAACGCAAAAATGGAAACGACAAAACGAGTAGCAATTCAGGGTATTAAGGCATCTTTCCACGAGGAGGCCGCATACAAATTCTTTGGTAGAGACATTGAGACTGTTGAGTGTAATTCTTTTAAAGAAACCTGCGATAAATTAGAAAAAAACGAGGCAGATTTCGTTGTAATGGCGATCGAAAACTCTATCGCCGGCAGTTTATTACCAAACTATACACTGATCAGAGATTTTGGTTTTTCAGTTGTAGGCGAGGTTTACTTAGCTATCCAATTGCACTTGATGGCGCTACCAGGCGTAAAGTTTGAAGATATTAAAGTGGTTACTTCACACCCCATCGCCATCCGCCAGTGTATCGATTTCTTTTATGATTATCCACACATTAAAATCGTAGAAAGCAATGATACCGCAGCCTGTGCCAAACGCATACAGCAAGAGCAGCTAACAGATACGATGGCCATTGCAAACAACTTAGCAGCAGAACTTTACGGCCTAAACATTTTAGAACGCCGTGTAGAATCCAATAAGAAAAACTATACCCGTTTCCTAATCCTGAAAAAAGACAAAACAGACGAAGGCAAAAAAATAAACAAAGCATCTATTTGCTTTCAGGTTGGCCACAAAGCCGGTTCATTGGCAACAGTGTTAAATATCTTCGCAGAACAAGAAGTAAGTTTAACAAAAATACAATCTATGCCGGTTTTAGGTAAAAGAAACGAATATTACTTTTACGTCGATTTAGAATGGCCAAGCACCGAAAAATATGATAAGGCCATTAGAAAGGCATTAAAATATACATCGAACTTTAACATATTAGGAGAATATCAAAAGAACGATAAAGTATAAATAAGTCCGAAGTCTGGGCCGAAGACAAATAGTAGAATAGTCAAACCTGTAATAATAAAATAATTAAAATATAACTCCTGATTTCCGACTGCGGACTAAGGACTTTAAACAAACCCTTCATCATGAAACTTAATTTAAACATTCAACCTTTAAACACCTGGTTAAACGTAAACAACGAACCATTAATCATTTCCGGTCCCTGCAGTGCGGAAACTGAAGAACAATTATTAACTACAGCACACTTATTAGCGGCTACCGGTAAAGTATCGGTATTACGTGCAGGTATCTGGAAACCACGCACCCGTCCAGGAGAATTCGAAGGTATCGGAAGTATTGGCTTAGAGTGGTTAAAACGCGCCAAAGCGGAAACTGGTTTACCTACAGCTGTAGAGGTTGCAAATGCAAAACACGTTGAAGAGGCTTTGGCTGCTGGTGTAGATATCCTTTGGATCGGTGCGCGTTCTACAGTAAATCCGTTCACCGTTCAGGAAATTGCTGATGCTTTAAAAGGTCATGATGTTCCGGTATTAATTAAAAACCCGGTTAATCCTGATTTACAGTTATGGATCGGTGCAATTGAGCGTATTAATGGTGCAGGAATTACTAAAATCGGTGCTATCCACCGTGGATTCTCATCTTTCGAGAAAAGTTCTTTCCGTAACGAACCAATGTGGGAGATGGCTATCCAGTTAAAAACTTTATGCCCTGAACTTCCCATCATTAACGATCCAAGCCATATCTGTGGTAACCGTGAATTAATCCCTTACGTTGCTCAAAAAGCTTTGGATTTAGATATGCAAGGCTTAATGATCGAATCTCATGTAGATCCATCAGTGGCCTGGACAGATGCCAAACAACAAGTTACACCAGCAGCTTTAGCTGATTTGGTAGATCGTTTAACCGTACGTGAACCTGAAGTACCAAATGAAGCATCTGCCGACAAATTAGCCGAACTGCGTAAATCAATTGATAAAATTGACGATATCTTGTTACAGAAATTAGGTGAGCGTATGGCTATTGTAGAAAAAATCGGTGAATTTAAACGCGATAACCAGGTAACGATTTTACAGGTAAACCGTTGGGATGCCATCATCAAAAAAGGCCATGCTTTTGCAAAAGCTTTGAAACTGGATTTAAACTTTACAGAGAAATTCCTGGAATTAATGCATGGTGAATCCATCCGTAAACAAACTGAAATTATGAATGCCGGTAAAGCCGAGAAAGGCATCGCTGCTGAGCAACATAATGAAGTTAAAGCCTAAGTAAGGTATAAGGCTGGAAGGTAGAAGGTGAAACCTAACCTTAAAAAGAAATCTTCTACATATAACATTATCGATGTGGTGTCAGATGTTACCGTCTGACACCTACATTTAAGTTTAAAACAGAATAAAAATGTCTAAAAATGCCTTAGTTTCTTTTAAAGGAACCAAGAATATTAATGCGGAAATCCAGTTAACAGGCTCAAAAAGCGAATGCAACAGGGCTTTAATTATAAGTGCTTTAAGTAAAAATCTGGTTAAAGTAGATAATCTTTCCAACGCCGCTGATACCGTAACATTAAATGATATCCTGAACAAGCTGGGAGTTGAGGGTAGTGATTTGAGAGTAGACGCTAAACGGAAAACGGCAAACTCCGAACTGGTTGATGTGGGGCCTGCCGGAACCGCTATGCGTTTCTTATCGGCGTATCTTTCGGCAAAAAACGGCAACTTTTTACTTACGGGGACCGAACGCATGAAGCAACGCCCGATAGGTATTTTGGCCGAAGCCTTAAAAACCATTGGCGCTGACATTTCTTATGCAGAGGCTGAAGGTTTTCCACCACTGAACATCAATGGTCCGTTAGACCAGAAAACAAACCAGGTAAGAATTAAAGGCGATATCAGTAGTCAGTATATTTCGGCATTGTTAATGATTGCCCCTGTCCTGCCCCAAGGTTTGACTTTAGAAATTGAAGGTGAGCTTACTTCCAGGCCATATGTAGATATGACTTTGGATATGCTTGCAGAAGTTGGTATCGAACATCGCTGGAACGGGAATTCGATTACTATTGAACCCCAGGCTTTTAAACCGGGGACCCTGGTTGTAGAGCCCGATTGGAGTGCAGCATCCTATTGGTATAGCATTGCAGCTCTTGCTGAGGAAGCAGAAATTAATTTACCGGCTTTAAAAGAGAAAAGTTTGCAGGGCGATAGCCAGATCAAAAACATCATGAAGATTTTTGGCATTGCAACCAGTAAAACGGAAAGAGGAATTTCGATCAGCAACCTGGGCCTGTCTCTAGATACCAATCAGATACTAGACCTTAAAACCTGCCCTGATTTGGCACAAACCATTATCGTTATCGCTGCAGCTTTGGGTAAAAACATGGCTTTTACGGGCCTGGAAACTTTAAAAATCAAAGAAACAGACCGCATTGCGGCCCTTCAGAACGAACTGGCAAAAATTGGCGTTACACTGGCTGAAAACAATCTGATTTATACACTAAACACAGATAATCTTCATTTCCCGGATAAAATTACCATTGCAACCTACGAAGACCACCGTATGGCTATGGCTTTCGCACCACTGGCTTTGTTGATTAACGAAGTCGAAATTGAAGACATGCAGGTGGTAGAAAAATCATATCCATATTATTGGGAAGATTTGAAAAAAGCAGGGTTTGAGGTGAAAGAGATTTGAGAAGTGAGATACCAGATGTGAGACAAAGATTTGACAGAGAATAAATCGTTGTGGAGACATCAGATTAATTAAGACAAATAATAACAAGATTTGAGGGGAAAACTTCTCAAATCTAACCCCTAAATAATTTAAACTGAAGTTTAGATACGAATTTGGTTCTTCTCAAATCTCATATCTACCTTCTCTTATCTAATAAACATGGCAGGCAACTCATTCGGACAACTTTTTCGCATCACAACCTTTGGCGAATCTCATGGTGTGGCTATTGGTGTAATTATCGATGGCTGTCCGGCACAATTGAATATTGATATGGATTTTATCCAATCAGAACTGGATAAACGTAAACCAGGTCAATCTAAAATCACCACGCAAAGAAAAGAAAGCGATACCGTTCAGATTCTCTCGGGTGTATTTGAAGGAAAAAGTACCGGGACACCTATTGCCATTTTAATTCCGAATGAGGACCAGCGTTCAAAAGATTACGGTCATAATGTGGATGTTTACCGCCCCAGCCACGCCGATTATGTTTACGATGCCAAATACGGAATCCGCGATCACCGCGGTGGCGGGCGCTCGTCTGCACGCGAAACCGCTGCCCGTGTAGCAGCCGGAGCAATCGCCAAATTGCTTTTAAAGCAACAGGGGATCGAAATTTTCGCCCATGTAACTTCAGTAGGTACAATTGAAGCGCCAAATTTAGAAGGTAATGACCTATCTGCTTTATTGCAAATCAGAGAAGATAATATTGTTCGCTGTGCCGATCCTGCAACTGCACACGAAATGATTGAATTTATAGATTCGGTTAGAAAAGATGGCGATACCGTTGGCGGAAAAATAAGCTGTGTAGTAAAAGGTTGCCCGGCAGGTTTAGGTGAACCTGTTTTCGATAAATTGCACGCTGATTTAGGTAAAGCCATGCTCAGCATTAATGCCGTTCACGGTTTCGAATATGGCTCTGGTTTTGCAGGAAGCGAATTAAGGGGTTCACAACATAACGATATCCCCCAACCAAAGGCTGCCGATTCAAAAGTGTTTAAAACCACCACCAACTATGCGGGTGGTATTCTAGGCGGGATATCCAATGGAATGGATATTACCTTCAAAGTGGCATTTAAACCTGTAGCGACCATCATGCATAACCAACAAACTATAAATGCGGCGGGTGAAGCCTCGGAGATTAAAGGCAAAGGCCGGCACGACCCTTGTGTAGTACCAAGAGCTGTAGTTATTGTTGAAGCCATGGCTGCACTGGTTTTAGCCGATCAATTTTTAAGAAACAAAGCCAGTATCATCTAATTTCCTCAATGAAAATCATCACCTTTCTATTGCTCCTCATCAGCATGAACAGCTTCGCCCAAAGCTACGCTGAACAGATTGCAAAGCACCGTGAGGATTACAAGCAGGATTTTATAAAAGACGAACGCGCTCCACTAAAGAAAAATGACCTAAAAAACCTGAACTTTTATGACGCGGACAGTACTTATAAAATATTCGCTACCATAGAATTACTAAAAAACGAAAAAGTTTTCAAGATGCCTGCTTTTAATGGTTCAAGCAGCGATTATTACCGGTATGCACATGTTAACTTCGTTTTGGATGAGAAGAAAATCCAAATGACTTTGTATAGAAGTGTTGCTTTGTCAAACAACCCATTATATAAAGATCACCTCTTTTTACCTTTTACAGATGAAACCAACAATAAGGAAACTTATGGTGGTGGCAGGTACATTGATCTGGATGCTAAAGAAATTGCTGATCATCACATCGAAATCGACTTCAACAAGGCTTATAATCCCTATTGCGCCTATAGTGAAGGCTATCGCTGTCCGGTACCACCAGAAGAAAACGACCTACAACTGGCCATAAAAGCAGGAGAGAAATTATATACGGGGAAAAAGAAACATCAAAACTAAGTGATACGAAAAATACGCTGAAAATCGTTGATACAACTTTTACTCCTTTCTAAGGAACTAATTTCAGATTAAGTTTGATCTATTCAAGAAAAAAAAAACGATTAAGGAATCACTTTTTTAATCATGCCTCAACATTAATCATCTTCAATAGAAATAAAAAGACGATGATCAATCATCTAACTATCCAGCTATTCGTTAAAATAGCGAAGGATATTTAGTTGGATTTGCATCATGCATCATCTGGTAAACAGCTTCAATTACATCATCAACAGAAGGCTTACTGAAATAATCACCATCTGATCCGAATGGTGGGCGATGTGCTTTGGCCGATAATGTTTTTGGCTGACCATCTAAATGAAAATAACCTTTCTGTTCTTCCAGTACCTGTTGAAGGATATAGGCCGATGCCCCTCCGGGAACATCCTCATCCACCACCAATAATTTATTGGTTTTGGCAAGTGATTTTACACAAACCTGTGTAGTATCAAAAGGTAAAAGCGTTTGTGGGTCTATAATTTCTACAGAAATACCCAATAAGTTCAGCTCTTCTGCTGCTTCCTGAACAATTCTTAATGACGAACCGTAAGAGATAACCGTAATATCGGTTCCTTCTTCTAAAACCTCTGCCCGGCCTAAGGGTACCGTAAAATCGCCGGCATTACCTGGCAGTTTTTCTTTAAGGCGGTAACCATTTAAACATTCAATTACAATGGCTGGTTCATCAGCCCTGAAAAGAGTGTTATACATACCTGCAGCCTGGGTCATATTTCTTGGCACGCATAAATGCATACCTCTTAAAGCCCCTAAAATCATGCTAATTGGCGATCCGGAATGCCAGATTCCCTCTAGTCGATGACCACGGGTGCGCACAATAACCGGCGCTTTCTGAATTCCTTTGGTGCGGTATGAGAGCGATGCCAGGTCATCACTAAGCACATTTAAGGCAAAAATCAAATAATCAAGATATTGGATTTCGGCAATAGGCTTTAAACCCCTCATGGCTAAACCTATCCCCTGCCCCATTATGGTCATTTCCCTGATGCCGGTATCGGTGATTCTTAACTCGCCATATTTAGCCTGCAAACTTGCAAAACCTTGATTTACATCTCCAATATTTCCTAAATCTTCTCCAAAAGCAACCAAACGCGGATCGCGTGCAAAGTTTTCATTAAAGCAGGCATTGAGTACTTCCCTACCATCAACCATTTTCGATTGTTCATCATATACGGCTTCAACCAGTGCAATCTTATCCGGACTTTCCTTACCATTGGTATGCAGCTTGGAATTGTAACGATCGTAATTTAAATGATCCTGTTGTTTATACCATTCCACCAGTTTATTCCGTTCAGGACTGCTGAAAGCAGCTGATAAACGTATGGCTTTGCGTGCAGCAGCAAATACTTCCCTGCGTTGCGCATCAGCAATTGAAGCTAATCCCGCCGCAATTTTTGCCAGTTCGGGCTGATGTTTAGCTACGCCGCTAACCAAATCAACTACTTGCTTATGTTCTGGTTTAATGCTGTCCAAAAACTCATTCCAGGCTTCTTTTTGGGCGTTGCGAACAAAAATCTTTGCCTCTTTTTCAATCGCTGCGATTTCCTCCTCGGTTGCCAGGGCCGATTCGAGCATCCAGGCACGCATTTTCTGGATACAATCGTATTCAGTTTCCCAAGATAGGCGTTCTTTTGATTTGTACCTTTCGTGCGAACCAGAGGTAGAGTGTCCCTGAGGCTGGGTGAGTTCGGTAACATGGATTAAAACAGGTACATGTTCATCCCGGCAAACCTGTATCGCCTTTTCATACACCTCACATAAAGCCGGATAATCCCAGCCTTTTACTTTATAAATTTCATATCCAGGCTGGTCAGCATCACGCTGAAAACCTTTTAAAACCTCAGAAATATCTTCTTTTGTAGTTTGATATTTTGCCGGAACGGAGATACCATAATCATCATCCCAAATAGAAATGGCCATGGGTATCTGTAACACACCAGCAGCATTAATGGCCTCGAAAAATACCCCTTCAGAAGTTGATGCGTTGCCAATGGTACCAAAGGCCACCTCATTTCCGTTTACAGAAAAGTGTTTTAAATAATCGAGTTCTTTATTTTGCCTGAATAATTTAGAAGCATAAGCCAAACCTACCAAGCGGGCCATCTGCCCACCGGTTGGCGAAATATCAGATGAGCAATTTTTAATCTGCGTTAAATCGTTCCAGCTGCCATCTTCATTTACAGATTTTGTTGCAAAATGGCAGTTCATCTGTCTTCCCCCCGAAAATGGATCCGCACCTTCTGCCGGATTAGCATATAGCTGCGCAAAAAATTCTTTGATAGTAGAAATCCCTGTGGCAAAGGCAAAAGTTTGATCGCGGTAATAACCCGAGCGCCAGTCGCCATTTTTAAATGCTTTAGCCATGGCCAATTGCGGAACCTCTTTACCATCGCCGAAAATGCCAAATTTAGCCTTTCCTGTTAATACTTCCCTGCGGCCTAAAATACTGGCCTGCCTGCTTTCGAAGGCAATTTTATAGTCGTTTATAACAATAGATTTAAAATCGTTAAAACTAAGTTCGGAAGCATCAATAGTTTTGGTCATCAATTTTTCATTCGGCATAGTAATCAAAGATTGGTTGCGGCAAATATATGGAAAATTAAAAGTTTGCCTTTACCCTACATTGTAAAATTATATATGGATTTGCAAAATATATTTGGAATAGTTTTTGTTTTATTAGGAAAACATTAAATTTGTTTTAGAATTATTAAAAAATAAATCACACCACATAACATGAAAAAGATCTTAGTATTATTCGCTTTTGTTTTAGGTTTGGGTCTTGCGGCAAACGCACAAACCAAACCTGCAGAGTTCAAATTTGAATCAGAAACGCACGATTTTGGTAAAATTGTTTTGAACAAACCAGTAACTTACGATTTCAAATACACCAATGTTGGCGAAGCGCCCTTAATTATCACCAAAGCTGAGGCAAGCTGTGGTTGTACAGTACCTAAATATACTTCTACACCAATAAAAAAAGGTGAAACAGGTGTAATTTCAGTAACGTTTAACGCCGCTGCTGGTCCGTCAACCTTTTCTAAAGCCGTAACCATTACTTCAAATGCAAAAACACCAATTAAAGTGCTTTACATTAAAGGCGAAACAGTTGCCGCTTCTTCAAAATAATTTTTAAACGATAATATTTAAAAAGTCCGGATTTTCATCCGGACTTTTTTATTTTTGTGCCATGCCAAAAATTTCACAAAAGGGTGTGCAGATGCCTGCTTCACCAATCAGAAAGTTAACTCCATTTGCAGATCAAGCTAAAAAAGATGGTAAAAAAGTTTTCCATTTAAATATTGGTCAGCCAGACATAGAGACACCGGAAGGAATGTTAAATGCCATCAAAAACATTGATTTTAATGTTTGGGCCTATACACCATCAGAAGGTACACTTGCTTACCGTTTAAAACTTACCGAATACTACAATAAACTGGGTTACGATATTACGCCAGAAAATATCCTGGTAACCGTTGGTGGCTCAGAGGCCATAACCATTGCCATGCAAACCTGTGTAAATGAAGGAGATGAAATTATCATTCCAGAACCTTTTTACGCCAATTACAATGGCTTTGCCTGTATGAGCAATGTTGTGGTGAAACCGATTCTTTCTTATATCGAAAATGGTTTTGCATTGCCACCGATTGCCGAATTCGAAAAATTAATTACAGAAAAAACCAAAGCGATTATTATCTGCAACCCTAATAACCCAACGGGTTATTTATATTCTAAAGAAGAATTAGAGGCTTTAAAAACGCTTTGTGTTAAATACGATCTGTTTTTATTCTCCGATGAAGCGTATCGCGAATTCTGTTATGATGGCAGGGAATTTATTTCGCCGATGCATTTGGATGGTTTGGATGAAAATGTGGTGGTTATGGATACGGTTTCTAAACGTTACAGTGCATGTGGCGCACGCTTAGGCTGTTTGATTACCAAAAACAAAGAAGTGATTACATCAGGATTAAAATTCGCACAGGCAAGATTAAGCCCGGGCATGGTAGAACAGATTGCTGGTGCGGCAGCTGTAGATACTCCGGACAGTTATTTCGAAAAAGTAAATATCGAATATACTTTACGCAGAGATACATTGGTTAACCGGTTAAATAATATTGATGGCGTTTTTTGTCCTAATCCGGGGGGTGCATTTTATGTAGTAGCCAAATTCCCGATTGATGATGCCGATAAATTCTGCCAGTGGATTTTAGAGGATTTTAATCACAATAATCAAACGGTTATGATGGCGCCTGCTACCGGCTTTTACTCTACCGCTGGCTCTGGTAAAAATGAAGTCCGTATGGCTTACGTTTTAAATACCGATGACTTAAATGCGGCGATGGACTGCCTGGAAATAGCGTTGAAGCAATATCCGGGAAGAGTGGATTAACGATACCTTGTTTAAGCCGGTTGCTTGGTGAACAGCGGTTCGTTACAAGTAACCGGCTTCATAGTTAAGCCAAAGTGGCTGAACGTGTATGATAACATTTAAACATCAAAGCAGGTCCAAAAACATTTCTTTCAACTGATCCATGATAGTTGTTTGTGTATTCTGATCACCTGTTTCATTTTACCAAAACAATAAACAAAATGTAATGGTTTTGAGATCATGAATGCATTTAATATTGAAATTAACCATAATGATCAGGCACTAACACTGACCATTATTCCACAAGATGATCATTTTAGGATTGTTTATTTAGAGGAGATTTTAGGCATTTTAAAAAAACAAGGATCTGACTGGATCTTAATGAAAGCGGAAGAGATCGATGCTGAAACATTATTCACTAAAAATAAACTGACTGGAAGCGGTCACCACATTTCTTTAGGCGTAGCCGAGATCAACCAGATTTCCGGCGCAATAGAAAATCATCTGCAATAATATATCCAATGCAATTTTCCTAACGATGAGTTAGGAAAGCCTATGCATTTTCCCCACCTCCCTAATTTGAATGTGGATGTTACTTTACCACATGATATAGCCTGCTTACGCTAGCCAACAATTGTTAACATTTATTTTCGCCACGTTAAATCGGCTTTTTACCAAGTTAATTCGGAAAACGAAAATAAAAAAGCTAGAATTAGGCAATTGGCTTTTGAGCAAATGATGTACGAAATTATAAGCTTCAGGGAATTGATTTTAGATGTTATTAAGATTAAAGTGGCAGGGCAATGCCATGACAAAGAATCGCAACATAAAATCATAAAAGAAAGTAAACGGATAATGAGTTCCATTCTACATCATGCTACGCTGGTTGAGCCTGATAGAGCTAAAGCTTACATCAGGCAACATCAAAGAGGATTGATGCAATTAATTGATGAGGTAGAAGCGCTAACAAATGAAAATGAGCCTTACGCTGATCAAAAAAGTAGAGACGGAACGATTAGTAGTTTAGTAAAGCTACTTAATCAAATGGTAATCGATCTTCAGCAGCATTTACCATATTATTTTGACTTCGATTGCCCAGTTTCAGCGGCAAGCCAGAAACAACTCATTTTAGATATTGCAGCAAATTCCGGCCAGATCCTGAAAAAAGTTGAAGAATTACATGCTGACAAGGAAACCATCAACCTGTTTAAACAGCTCTTCAAAAACCTGAACGACTATACAGGACGTTTCACTTTTGAACAGGCTAAATACCTGTACGGTTTTTTTGATTCCATAAAGGTGGCTTTAAATACTTTTGTGCCACCTTTAGATTTTTCCGACATTATTCTTTTACTCGTATCATTAAATTTTAATCATCCCTTCTTTTATCACTCCTGCTGCAGCCACCTTAATCGCGAGCTTCAGAATTGCGAAAACATAAGCGAGCAATATAGATTAATCCATTTCTTTAAAAAACTGATTGGACAGGTTTTTAAAACCATCAGTATACCATACCATAAAAATTTGCCTGATATTGATGAAGCCATACTCAGGTATATTGAAAGTGAAATCAGCTACCTGCAATCAATAGATACTATAGCCGAAGATCTGACGCGCGGTGGTATTTTAGAAAGCAATTTTAAGGTAACCTTCACGGTTAGGCAGCTTGCCCTATTTGTCAACTTGCAAGTCGAGGCGGGCATTATTACAATAAAGAGTCCAAAACTGCTGCACCAATACATTACCAAACATTATAGTACGACTGAAAAAGAGACTATATCAGAAAAAAGCTTTAAAAATGCATACTATGGCAATGTGGATAAGGATATCCAAAAGGTGATCGAAAAAATCGTTGTCATGTTGAACATTGCGCAGGATAAATGCTAACCAAGAAGATCTAATAATTCTTTCCTGTGTAAGAAATCTACAAATTCAAAATACCAGTGTTCTGAATAATCCTCAAGCGTAGATAATTCTTTTTGTTTTACTCCAATAATATCCTGAAGGGTAAAAAAGCCCATTAATTTGCTTCTAAGCTTAAAATTCTCAGATAGTGGAAGTTCTGCAATGGGCAGATTGAGAAGAAAGTAATTTGACTGGGAGGAACTGTCCATAAAAGCGTGGGTTAACCCGATATCCGTTTTAGGGGCACCGCAAATGCCCAGACACAAGATAAACAGGCACCCACGCATAGCGTAGGCAACCATCTATTTTTTCCTGTGTCTTTTGAAGTTTTGCGGTTTTCTAAAACAGTAAAATAGCTGTCGCTCACGCCTTACGTTGAAATGGAATTACAGCAGAAGCCCACTCTTATGTTGGAAAGCTAAAGATAGCAATTCCGCTATAAGAAATGGGATAAAATCTGCTGTCTTGCTCCAACGGCGTGAGATTTGAGGTTGCAAGACTCTTAATTTTACCTTTTACTGGTCTATTTTTTTTTGTTACGTAAATGTAAATAAAAAAAAGACAAATGTCAAGTAATTGCATGACGATTTTGAATAAAATATAAAAGACATTGCCAATTGTATTTTTATTAGCAATGAAATGATCAGTGAGAAAGAAAAAATAATTCTGAAAAGCTTTGGCGAGCATTTAAAATCCTTAAAAGAGAAACAGGAACTTTCTTATCGCGAATTTTATAAAAGAAGTGGGGTAAACACCGGCGACATCATCAAATATGAAAATGGCGAAACCAGTCCAAATTTTATTACCATTATGCGACTGGCCATCGGTTTAAAAATCCACCCGACAGTGCTGCTTGATTTTGACTTTGGAATAGATTTCAGCGCTGGACTGGAATAAAATATACAACGGTAATTGCTGGAGTTTTTGATGGCAACCTCGAGGTTGATACTGATATGAATTCAATCGAACCTGCATTGACAAAATATCCTCGGCTTTCTTCCTTATTTATAATAGCCATAAGGAACAGCTGTCTGCAACCTACAGCTGAAGAGCGTTTCAAAGTATTTGCGGTTACAACAACCCTGATAGTTGTGAGGTCAGCAAGATAATCCGCTCTCTATAGGTAAATGAAGATATTCACCCGCAAAAATAAATAGTTAAATTCAGCCTGCCGGTAGCGTTTTGGGATTCGTCTGCGTATACGCTGTAAATTCAACTTTATGAAAAAAATTTTATTCTTTTTGGCGGCTGTAGGCATGATCAATGCATCGTGCAAAAAATCAGACTATAGTAATGATGGCAAAGGCGAAGTTTACGGAAAATGGAAACTGGCCGAAACCTTGTTTGATATTGGTAATGGACAAGGGAAGTACACAAAGGTTACAGGTGGTGCCAAATATTTGATTCTGGAGAAATCAGTAGATAAAGCCGGAATAATTAAAGGTGATGCAATCCCAAATCTATTTTCCTTTAAAATATTGGACAGTGTACAAATGGAGGTTTATAGCGACAACAATAAAATGCCGGCAATTTTCCGATACCGGGCTTCAGCAAAATCGCTGGAACTTAACCCACCTTGTATTGAGGGTTGCGGGTATAGGTTTATAAGAGAATAATAATTTGAGGTCAAGGTTTAAAAAAGTATAAAAATACACATTGTTAGTCTGAGGGATAATCCAATGGATAACATCAATATGAATGCCAGATAAAATTTAGTTAGTAATATCCCCTGGGAATCGTCATTCCCAACTTGAGTGAAATCTTAAAACGTCTGCTTTAAAACTCCCGAATGCGCGGGAATTACAACCCTGCTAACAGATTATATCAATGGTGCGATAAAAAAGATGGCTTCCCCGGAAAGTCGGGGCTAGCTGTCGGCTGAAAAAGGCTTCTCGCAATCGCGATTTTTTTTACAATATCGTTGCTCAAAATCACAAATCATCTCTGATCCGATTGCGATCGGATCAATAGAATGGTTACCTTTTTAAACCGTTAAACTATCCCAAATTACCTGATAAATATCAGGTGCCTGCAAGGTCTTATCAATTGCTTTTGACGTAACCAGAACAGGTTTATATTGATCAGCGGTATTGATGCCGCCATGCGACCCTTTAACCAACGCAGCGTCAAGCGGAATGACGTCCATCACATAACGGAAGCCGGCCTTTTTTCTCAAAAGTTTATATCCGGCCCTTAATTTTGAGGTCATAAACATTTCTACCGGATCGTATCCAGGTTTTTTATGAATATCTACTACCCTGGCGTAATCCGGTGCCTTCGCATCATCTAACCAGAAATAATAAGTAAACCAGCTGTTCTCTTTTGCAACCAGTACCAGATCGCCAGAACGTTTATGGTTAATATGGTATTGTTCCTGCTCTTTCTTATCAAGTATCAAATCAATACCAGGTACATTTTTCAATAGCGCTTTAACCTGTTCGGTAACACTTTTATCATTAATATATACATGTGCCACCTGATGATCGGCCACTACAAAGGCTTTCGAAGCACCCGCGTCCAGCAATTCCAATCCTCTTTCTTCACGGATCTGGATCAGGCCGTTCTCCCTGAACAAACGGTTCAGATGAATGGGCTGATTTACAGGCGCAATCCCATATTCAGAAAGTAAAATGATGCGCGCTCCCCTGCTTTCATAAAAACGCACCAGTTCCTCTACCACCTGGTCAATTTCTTTCAGCTCGGCGCTGATTTTTTCCAGCTCAGGACCAAACTTTTGCAGGCAATAATCTAAATGAGGCAGATAAATTAAGGTAAGTGTCGGATTATGCAGTTTCTCGGTTTCCATTGAGGCATCTGCAATCCACTTTGTTGATTTGATATTGGCACCTGGTCCCCAGAACTGAAACAAAGGGAACTGGCCCAGCTTAGCCTGCAAATGATCGCGAAGTTCGGCCGGTTGCGAATAGCAATCAGGCAATTTACGTCCATCGGCAAGGTAATTAGGCCGGGGTGTTACAGAAAAATCGGCTGTAGAATACATATTGTACCACCAGAACATATTGGCACAGGTAAAATCGGGATCTTCCTTTTTAGCCTGATCCCAGATTTTTTCAGCATTAACAAGTTTGTTAGACTGTTTCCAGAATTTGATTTCCGCATCCTCATGGTCGTACCAGCCATTGCCCACAATCCCGTTTTCTGAAGGGAATTTACCCGTCAGGTAACTCGACTGTACCGCCGTGGTAACTGCTGGCAATAAAGGTTCAATCGTACTGAGGTGGCGTTCAGCTATGTATTTCTGAAGAAATGGTGTATGTTTTCCTATCACAGAATTAGATAAGGCTACAATATCGATAACAACGGTTTTATGCATATGCTTCACTTATAATATTTTTTTTACCCAGTCCAGTTCTCTGATAATGGAATCGTTAAGGGGCGCTTTTAACGCTGCAGGCAAAACTTCCCAGGTATAGGTTTCTACTTCTAAATGAGCAGTAAACGGATTAGTTTTCTGAAGGTTCAGCACGGCTGTAATATCCGATTGCGTAGATTGGATCAGGCCCATGTCTTCTACAAAAATAGGCACATGGAAATGCGCCCGCCACTCCTCTACTGCATAGTTTTTACTTTCTGCCAGTGCTTCTTTAAGATCAGGATAACGAATTAAACTGCCATCATTTTTTTTGGCGATTACTTGATGAAGATAAACAGGTTCATCAAATCGGGCAAGCTGATCCAATACCGCGTTTCTTTCTACCTCAGAAGACGGCAATTTAGCTTTTAGCGCCGCACTGATCTGGATTTTCCCAATTTTGATACCCTTTTGCTGCAATTCTTTGATAATGGCGGTATGTGGTTCGTAACCAATTGCAAAATGGCAAACATCATAACATAAACAAATGTGCTTTTTGATCAGGCTTTCATCTTTTACTGCAGGTAAAAGTATATTTTCGTACCACTCAATAAATTCCCGTCCAGATTCAAGAAAACCATCCGGTTCAGGTTCAATATCCAAATGGATAACCTTGCCGCTCTGGCTAAAAATACGATGTAAGCCTTCCGCCACCTGTATAATATTGGCCGTTGCACTAAATGTGGCACTTTTTCTCGCCCCCATATCATTAAACCAGGGCTTATAACTTAATGGTGAGGTTGAAATACCACCTTCCATATCATCAGGAAGCAGCCTTGACAGGATTTCTGCTAAACGGAGCGTATACTCAACACGCTCTACCGTTGTCCAATCGGGCGCATGTACCTGATCTTTCACCCTGGTATGGTGAAAACCGCCGTATGGAAATCCGTTCATGGTAAAAACGTAACCACCTTCCTGTGCAAGCCACTGCTTAAATGTTTCAAGATGATTTCCCTCCAACAGTTCGATGCTGGCCAGGTTGGAAAGGCGTAAACCGATACCCATTGGGGCATCTGGAGATAATTTTGTTTTTAGTATTGGGAAACTGGATTTTAACACATCAAAATGTGCCGCCCAGTTTTCGCCCGCGTAAATATTGGTACAGAAGGTTAAGTGCCCTGAAGTTAATTTCATAGCTTAATGTTGAATACTGGCGGTCTGTTGATTTAAAATTTCTGCGGCCTGTTTTAATATGTCGGCATCAATTTCATGGACTTCTTCGCCACTGCCCAGTCCGGTAAGCAAAGTAATGGTAAGCTGCCCGCCAAGATGCTCGCGGAATTCTTTCAATCCATCCAAAATCGGGCTGTTGCCTTCTTTAACCTGCAACAACGGGTGCGTGAGTTCAAAACCAAGTTGCTGAATCAGGTTGATCACCCTGCGTGCGTCTTCAGCACTGATCCTGCCCGATAAATTAGAATATACAGTATCTAAAGCAATACCCATGGCAACCGCCTCCCCGTGTCTCACTTCAAAATTGGTCAGGTATTCCAGTTTATGTGCACTCCAATGGCCAAAATCCAGTGGACGGGCCGAACCGCTCTCAAATGGATCGGCACTGCGGATATGTTCCATATGTAATTTCGCACATTTCCAGATCTGGTAGTTCATAGCAGTGGCATCGCGATTTGCAAGTGCAACGGCGTTTGCTTCCAGCCATTCAAAAAATCCGGCATCTTTAATCAGTGCCACTTTAACCGCTTCGGCAATACCTGAACGCCAATCGCGGTCAGATAAAGTATTTAAAAACACTTCATCGTTAAAAACAGCAACGGGTGGCGAAAAAGTGCCCAGAAAGTTCTTTTTATTGAAATAATTGATTCCGTTTTTTACCCCGACACCCGAATCGTTCTGCGAAAGCACGGTACTCGGAATCCTGATGTGTTTTATGCCCCGGTGTGCTACGGTAGCCGCATAACCCACCATATCAAGTACTGCCCCGCCACCAATGGCCGCAACAAACGAATGCCTGTCTATACCATATGTATTAATGGCTTCTAATACCAGGTCAAAATATCCCGTGTCATTTTTCACCTGCTCTCCACCTGGGATGACCAGCATATCCTGAACCAGTTGAGTTTGATGATGCTGTAAAAAATAGGCTTTAATTTGCGTAGTAAGTCCTGGGTGTGCATCTGCTACCCCCTTATCAATAACAAATAAAATTTTCTTTATTGCAGCAGCCGGATTTAAGTTAACCAAAAAACTGTTCAACAATTCGTTTTCAGGCGAAAAAAGCGAAGAGGTGAAGAAAACGTTATAATGATACTGTACAGTAAAGGATTGATGTAAATGTTCCATAACAATTGCGAAGGTGTGTTTGATGGTTAGGTAACGGCAAATAATTTAGAAAGCCACATGGATAAAGGCAATAACGCTGCTATGATAAAAGCCAGGATCAAAGCATCAAAGGTTACCGCCCAGGCAGCATCCATCAGAATAAGTGAAATGACGCCGGCTTTTACTGCGCCACCGATATTTTTGCCAACAGGATCTTTTATGGCTTTTAAAAGTGGCCTGAAAATCATGACGACAAATGGCACCAGGAATAGCATTGACAGCAGCAACCTTTCATTTACAAATGCAAAATAAGCTATGGCACAGATTACTATAGCATATAGAAACGCGGCCAAATATAAGTTTTTAGCACGGCCTCCATGAACTTCGCCACGGCTGGTCATGGTAATGGAAAAAATGTAAATGACAGGAATAATAGCCAGATAGTGATTGGATAGCATTTCAGGCACGATACTTATACCCAACAAAAGGTTAAATCCACGGCATAGGCCCATATTCAACGGTCCGAAAAAAGAATGGTGTTTCCCAAATTTATTATAAAGTAAGGCAAAAACAGCTACCAGAAGGGCCAATGATCCCGAGGTCAGGCTATTTAAAGCCGCAAAAGCAATTCCTGCAAACAGTAGCAGGCCTCCCAATAAGGTTGCATCCCGTAAACTGATTATGCCACTGGGAATAGCCCGTTCCGGACGTTCTATTTTATCCAGATCTGCATCAAAAACATCGTTAAAAACGATTCCTCCGCCATATAAACAGGCGGTTGATGCAGCCAATAATATAATAGACAGCCATGGAATGGGAAAGCCAATGCTTAAAACCCCTGAAATGGCAATCCCTGCCAGAATATCAGCTACTGAAGTAACGATGTTGGCCGGGCGCATCATGCGCAGATAGACAGTTATTTTTTTCAATACTTTAACTAATAATGATAGAAGATTTATCTGGTCTGGGCTGCTGTCCGCCTCTTAAGATGGTGTTACCTTCAAACTTCTCTGTAAGGTCTATCTGTGCATTAAAATCGCTTTCATCAAGTTGTCCACTCTGTGCAAAGGCCTTTATGGCATTGTTGTAGGTAACCAATTGAATATCCTGATCGCTTAGTCCACGCATTTTCATCAGGGCGGCAGTTTTCGGTACCGCCAGGGCGTCGCTAATGCCCCAATCGGCAGCAGAATTGACCATAATGCGCTCCGAACCGTATTGCTTTACAATTTCTACCATACGCTCGTTACCCATTTTGGTAAAAGGATAAATGGTAAAAGCTGCCCAAAAACCTCTGTCTAATACCTCTTTTACGGTTTCTTCATTATTGTGATCGATAATCACGCTATAAGGAACAAGGCCATGCTCCAAAGCAATATCCATGCTGCGCTGGGTGCCCTTTTTCTTATCGCGGTGTGGGGTATGTACCTGTACAGGCAAACCTGCTTCTTTAGCAAGCTCCAGCTGCAAACGGTAATACTTTTCTTCGGCAGCAGTCTGATCATCAAAACCGATCTCGCCAACACCAACCACACCTTCCTTATAAATAAACAAAGGCAGGATTTCCATTACCTGTTCGGCCAGGCTCTCGTTATTGGCTTCTCTGGAGTTAAGACCAATGGTGCAATAATGTTTAATGCCAAATTGAGAAGAACGGAAACGCTCCCAACCGATCAGGCTGCTGTAGTAATCCCTAAAACTATCCAATCCGGTACGGGGCTGGCCCAACCAAAATGCGGGTTCTATCAAAGCAACAACACCAGCATCGGCCATAGCCTGATAATCGTCTGTTGTTCTCGAAGTCATGTGCACATGTGGGTCGAAGAATTTCATTCCCTTTACCGCACTGATATCGAAAGCTTCAGGCTCGCCCATCATGGCTTTATCTCTTTCTATTGAACTGCTACAACACATATCTTTATCTTAGATTTTTTATAGGTTAAAATGAATTCCAGTTTAAGCTTCCATCGGCCAGGGCCAATTTCAGTTCCGGAAAAGTATTGATATAATCTTTTGCCGGTTGGTAATCAGACTGCGAAATGGCCAGCGCAATGGCGCGTTGTTCCATCTGGTCACAATGTTGCAAACCGGTTTTAAGGGTTTCAAAAATTTCAGGATTGATAAATCTACCCACCAGGCGCCACAACTGTGGGTGTACTTCCCTGCCCGCAGCCCAGCGTTCCTGAGCGTAATCTACCAGCGTTAAAGCAAGCTGCAGATTGGCGCGTTGATCTAAACCCACTATCAGTTTAATATTCTTCTCGGTAAAAAAAGCTTTCAGCACCAGCTGGTTCCATGCGGCTTCATCCAGGTTTGCTGCCGGATAAGGATTATTTTCCATAATGGCTTCGAGTACAGAACCAATATTGCTCCTGATCCCTTCAGCACAGCGTTTCGTCCAGATTTCGGGATGGGGTAAAAACGGAAGAGCCGAATATAGAGCCACAGCTTCATTTACTTCTGCCGACAGAAATAAGGGGTTAACGGAGGAAAATAAAAGTTCTTTATCTCCCGGATCCAAACCTGCCAACAGCCACACCCGGGCGAGCCTGTCTATTGTCCAGCTGCTGATATACCCAAAACCGGCTGCATCCAGCACTGCTTGCTGCTCCTCAGAAATAGCAACCGGTAATTTACCCGTTTTGCGGGGCAGCATCACAAATGCCCTGGCCAACAGTGCAGCTTGGTCTTGAGCTTGTGAAAATTCCTCCAGCCACTTTTCGGCTGCTACACTGATGTTATTTTTAACAACAGCCCCTATAATCTCATTCACGGCCTTCATATGCTCATTTCTCATAAATTATGTCAAAAAAAGCTATTATGCGGTGATACCTGCAGAAACAAAATAGTTGATCAGCAATGCTCCTGCAATAATCAACAGGCCAAAAAATTCCCTTGTTTGTTCGATATAGGGTTTGGTAGCCTGCATACTCTGCACCAAGCTCTCGCGCCTGTATTTAGTGATCCAATCGCGTACGCCGTCTTTTGCAAAAAACAGGATGACCGCGTAAATCAAATAAAAAGCAGTTAAAAACAGATAGGCAAACGGATAATACTTACCGGCAGCAGCCAATCCACAGCATATTGCAGCACTTAAATAAATAGACACCCATAAAAAAGCGTCGTTATCATTAAGGTTTACATAGGCAAAACCCAAAAAGGAGATACAGAAAATAATGTTGAGAATAAGTAAAAGCATTTTAATTATTTGGTTTAAACAAATCGATTCACCGATTTTTCAATAAAAAACAAAGTTATTTAAACTGGATGCTTTTTTTGCCTATAAAATGTAAATTATATACTGCAATAAAATATTTTTTTGATTAAGAAAGTGATTGATAAAAAGTTAAATGCGAATAATAATTATCCTAACTTAGTAAAGGAAAAATAGTATCGAACATGATATTGGCTTGTTCCTTAATTAAATCAACATCTTCATGTTTATTATTAACCAATAAATAGGTACTGTTTTTTTCTTCCATGAAATGGCTAAAATATGCTTCACCAATAAGATTATAAACAGCGTAACGATATATTTTAAATCTTTTTGTACAATCCTTACTTTCCTCGTAAGACCTTTTTGGATCAAAGGTATTTGATCCTAAAAAACCAAAGCTTGCTATAGGATTCCTTTTCAATATCTGTAATATAAGCTGTATACAGGTTGCCACAATTTTACCCATCTTATTTTCACCAGTGAGAACATTGAATTTCCTTGGATGTTTTTTTAAACGCGCAGGAAAAAATTTCAACACATAAATATTAAAAAGATACTCTTCAACCTCTATATGATATTTTTCTTTCTGAGTTTTAAAAATATAAGTGGTTCGCTCTTTTAAGTACTGAGCTCCTTGAAATTTGTTGGTAAAATGTTTTGTAAATGGATATGAATGATCAAACATTAAGGTATCAAGTGCTTGTATGCTTGTGAACGTCCATTATTGATTTGATTGGAAGTCACACGTACAAGATTTGATTTTGATGTAGAATTGATTTTAACACGAGAATTTTTGGCCGAAACAGCACTGTTATAATGTGCTTTATTTTGTCCGTATGAATTGTTATTGCTACCCATGGTAATTCTTTTAAGTGTAAAATAATAACAACGATTAATTTAAATTGTTATTATTTATTTCTACTTACTTATTGAGAGTGACTAATTTTTATCAAAGTTAAAGCATTTCCATCATATTTTAATAAAATTCTTTTTTCTTGTAATTCTAAACATATAGGTATCAAAAAATTAAGTAAAAGATTTAGTTAGTACTTAAACACAAGCTTCAAAATATTGGCCAGCACAGGATTGTGATCGTCTGCCCGCCAATTGATCCATAAATCTGTTTTAAATGGCAGCGGGATGAAGCGCAAACCAGGACTTTGATGGTGCATATACGAGTCGGGTAAAATGGCTATGCCCAAGCCCTTTCTCACCAATGCGATGATGGCAGAACCAAATTCAGAGTGTAAAAACACGTCCGGAACAAAATCGTAAAATTTAAATAATGCCTGAATGATCTCGCTGTAACTGCTTCCCTCATCTTTGGTGGGCAGTATAAATTTTTGCTTTTTCAGGCTTTCGGTAGATAGGTCTCCGAACACGTTAAAAGGATGTTCTACCGGAACCACCAATGCAAGGTGATCGGAATACAGTTTTTTCGCCCTGATCCCCGGTTCGCTGTTGATATCTCTCGTGATGGCCAGGTCAATCTTATAGTTTTTTAAGAAATCCAGTTGATTTTCAAATAAAACCTGTACCAACTTGATCTGAAGCCGGGGAAGTACCTGCGTGATCTTAGCCAGCATATCAGGCATGAGCGAAGCGGATATGGAATCGGGATGTGCAATGGTAATGGTTCCACGCTCGCCTAAATGGAGCTGTTTAGCAAATTGATGGATATATTCAAGTTCATTTAATTCGATTTCCCACTTTTCTTTCAGGAATTTGCCTGCCGGCGTAAGTTTCACATTACGCTTATTACGCTCAAACAGCTGCAGGCCCAATTCATTTTCGAGCGATTGGATCTGGCGACTGAGTGCTGACTGTGTAATGTTAACCTTCTCTGCAGTTTTCCAATAATGAAGCTGCTCTGCAAGGGCTAAAAAATATTTGATTCTTTGGAGATCCATTAATGCAAAATATGCATTAATAAATGAAATAATAACATTTTAAATCATTTAACAACTAATTACATTCGTAACATGAAAATCAGTATTGAAAAGGTAACCACAAACGACATCCCTAAACTTCAGGAAATTGGGAGAAGCACATTTTACGAAGCTTTTGCCGGTGTAAATACGGAAGACAATATGAAAGATTATCTGGAAAAAAGTTTTTCGGAGGAGAAATTGAAAACGGAACTGAATAACAGGGATTCGCAGTTTTATTTTGCGATGGTAGATGGTAATGTTGTGGGTTATTTGAAAATTAATTCTGGTGAAGCACAAAACGAAAAAATAGAAGATGCCATTGAAATTGAACGGATTTACGTACGACAAGCATTCCATGGCAAAAAAGTAGCCCAGGCCCTTTATCAAAAGGCTATTGATATGGCCTGCGAACAAGGGGCAAAATGGGTATGGCTTGGGGTATGGGAAGAGAACCACAGGGCTTTACGGTTTTACGAAAAAAATGGTTTCAAAGCATTTGGAAAACATGCATTCTGGCTCGGTAACGATGAGCAAACCGATCTGTTAATGAAAAAAGAACTGGATCATTCAAACGAATTAAAGACATTATAATGGAAAAAAGAACCCTTTTCCTGATTTTACTCGTCCTGGGCACCGCTTTCTGGGGTATTTCTTTTTCGGTTACCAAACTGGCGATTGGCCATGGTCAGCCACTTTTATTTTTATGCTACCGTTTCCTTTTAGCCACTATGGTTTTATCCGTAATTTTCTGGAAGCACGTAAAGAAGCTTGATATAAACACGATGAAAACGGGCGCGGGTCTTGCAATATCGCTTGTATTGGGCATTTACCTGCAAACCCTCGGTATTACACATACTTCAGCATCGCAATGTTCCTTTGTAGCCGGCATAACCGTGGTGATCATTCCCGTAATCAAACTGATGATTTACCGAAAAGCTGCGCCGCTGAAAATATGGATTGCGGCCTGCGTAGCGCTTACTGGCCTTTTCGTCATATCGCTTACTGATAAATTGAGTATTGGTATCGGCGATTTGTATACCATTATCGGGGCTTTCTGTTTCGCAGTATATTTAATTCAGGTGGAAAAGAAATCGAAAGAAGGTGATATTGTCCCCAGCATAGTCCCCATGTTTGCCACCTGTGCGCTTTTCACTTTTTTATTAGCCTCCTTTCAAAACAACACGGTCTGGATTCCCGAAACGCAAACTTTTTGGTTCGGTATCATTTTCTGTGCGTTATTTTCTACTGCATACATGTATACCATATCAAACATCGCTCAAAAATACATCAGCGCCGAAAGGGTATCGATCATTTATCTATTCGAACCGGTTTTTGGTGCCATTGCTGCACATTTTATGCTGGGTGAAGCCATTACCTCCCGCTTAGTAATAGGAGGAGGATTGATTTTTACAGCCACGCTGATTTCGGAGCTTAAATGGAGGATACATGGAGAGATGGCAATAGCACATTTATCCAAACCGAAAAAGGGTTAAGCAATATTTGATGCCTGATAAATGATCAATATCTTAGCACAATGGAAGCTATTGAACTCAGCAGATCGCAGGCGCGGAGAATGATTTTACATGCGGCAGGCCTCTCCGGAAAAGCGCAGTTTGGTACTGGTATTGAGGCCGTTAACCGTGTAATTGACCATTTGGGTTATGTACAGTTAGATACCAACTATGTTGTAGAACGTGCCCACCATCATGCCCTGTTTACGCGGGTTCCGGATTATCAAACAGAATGGCTTGCAGCCTTATGTAATGATGGTGATGTTTTCGAATATTTCACTTCCGATGCAGGATTTCTGCCCATGCACGATTTCCGATTTTCGCTTCCGGTAAAAAAAGCATTTGCAACGCAGGGTAGCCCCTTAACAAAAGCACAATCGGATTTAATGACACAAATTCTAGATCAGGTTGAGCGGGATGGGGCGGTGATGGTTGGCGATTTTGAGAACGACCGTATAGAAGCCAGCTCGGGCTGGTGGGATTGGCGCCCGGCAAAGGTTGCATTAGAAAGGCTTTACCTGGAAGGCAAACTGATGATCAGCCGCAATAGTGCATTTCAAAAAGTTTACCAGCTTCCTTTGGATGTAATACCACATGACACCGACCAAACCGAACCTACTGACGAAGATTATGCACGTTACATCATTAAACGCACCCTCGGTGCACTGGGTATTTCATCGGTAAAAGAAATGGCCTGGCGTGCCCGCCGCGTAAAAGGCAACCTGGTAAAAAAAGAACTGGAAAAGATGCTGCAGGCAGGAGAAGTTACAACGGCAAAGGTAGAGGGTGTAAAAGGACCATTGTATATGCTTTCTGGCACAGATGTTAATGTTAATTTAGAAGACGAAGTTTTCATCCTCTCGCCTTTTGATATCCTGAACGTATTTCGTGCCCGTTTAAAAGAATTTTTCGATTTCGATTATCAGATTGAGTGCTTCGTGCCAGCTCCTAAACGAAAATTTGGGTATTTCTCTTTACCTATCCTGGCCGGAGAACGGTTTATTGCCAGAATGGATGCCAAAGCCGACCGGAAAAAGAAAACACTGATCGTTCATAATCTCCATTTTGAACCTATTGAAGTTGATGGAATAACGATCGATAAACTTGTCGATAATCTAAAGGAATTTATTTTGTTCAATAAGTGTAACGATGTGATCTTTAAAAAATCAAACCGTAACGACCTGCTTAACTTAATCAGTGAAGCATTTTCGGATAGATACTAAGTTTGAAAGATCTACATCTGGAAAAACTAAACTCTTACAATGTTAACGACCGTTTCGTAACAGCTAACCAAACAATGCTTTATCTTTAAAAAGATGAAAGTTAACTTTAGTAAAAAGGCTGTATCAGAAATGATTTTTGGATTTTTGGCAGCAGAATATTTTGAAAGGTCGTCATTCACGTGAAAACGGGAACCACGGAGTGCTCAGCGAAGCTAATCTTAATGCAATAGTATAGAAAATAAGTACTTCCCTACCAAATCATTAAGATGCCCGACGACACCGCCAGATTTAATTCTTTTGCCAGCGCCAAATCTGTTATTTTGATACAGCCCCAATGTACCCGTCAGAAGAATTTAAATACCTGAATAGCTCTTTATTACGGATAGCATCTTACTTAAATTTAAGGTTTAGCGATAGGATATTGGAAACCAAACTTGTCGATCGCGAATAATGCCCATATCTCAACTCCAGCATGTTAAGTCTTTGCCAGCCAAAAACACCTTTGGGCGGGGCAAAACGAATACCTGCACCATAAAAGTCGCTTGTTAGTGTAGATAGATCATAATCACTGGTAAAATATTGTTCAGATGGAGCATGCTGCCCGTAAGGTGCAAAATATTTGGTACCCACCTGGTTATTATACCGGTAGAAAGGACTGATCGAAAAGAAAGAATTGATCTTCACCGGTATTTCAAGTTCAGCTGTATGCGCCCTGATGCCCCAGTTATCCATATAGTAACGGTAAAAAGTACGAATTACAAAATGATCATCCAGGAAATAATTCATGCGTAAGCCTATGGGAAGTTTATAACGCTTATCGGGTAATGTTTCAGCGCGGAGCGAACCATCCGTAAAATAATTACGCTGATATTTAGTCGCCAGCAATCCCTTCTGATAAGATGGCTCCAAAATTAAAGCGGCCTGAAACTTTTGGCTGATAACCTGAGACAAGGAAAAAGATGTACTGAACGAATTTCTTGGTGCGGTATCGTACTGTTCGTGCTCCCTGCCCGTATTGCCCGTTCGTAACTCTATCGGGAGGATCACTGTCCACTGATCCAAAAATGCCTGCAGTTTAAAATCAAACTGGGTATTTTTATCTTTTGACAGTCGGGTTAAATTAAAGGCTGCCCCAAGCGACTGGTAATCAAATTCAGTTGAGTAAGAACCTGTAAAACCGAATGAATTACCGGTCTCTTCGTTCGAATGTGTCCAGTTTAATGAAGGATAAATACGGGTATCTGCAGAAGAAGCGGAAGAAATAGTATTCGGATCAATTTTATCTGAAGAAGCCGAGGTATAATGATCAACACCGAGCTCAAAAAGAAAAGTATTTTTTTTGCCTCTTTTGTTGAACTTAGACATCTGAAGGTCGATAGTATTCGCAAAATCACTCAGTTTCTCAGTACCGATACCGCCGGTTACCGCAGAATTATTGCCGTTCTGATGATAATAAGCCGAAACCAGATTGATTTCATCTACTTTTAGCTTTCTCGACTGATATTTGCTGCTATCTACTTTTGCCGGTTCCGGTCTGCTTTGTGCATAAGTGCCTAATATACCGAAATACATAAAGAGCACATGGAGATATATTTTTTTCATTTCCGATCATTCATTAATTACAGCCGCAACCTCCACCGCTTTTGCCACCGTTGGCACCAGATGCACCTTCGCGATAAAGCTGAAAACTCTGTTCAAATTTCTGCACCTTTCGGGCCGATAGGGTCATATCGGCATCGTTAATCTTATTTTTTTGATAAGGCTTTACGCTACTGCAGGCACTGAGCATACTGATTAGTGAAACAGCGCTAACCGTTGCAAGGAAAATTCTGGAAATTTTCATCTATCTATGATTTATTTTATTGACGATAGTTTATGTTTTTTATGGTATCAATGAGCTCGCAAGCTCGGTTCAAAGGTGATGAAGCGATCATGATTTCAAATATTCATTCCCGTTCGGGTTTTGGTAAAATCATGATGGTTTCATATTATATCACATTAATATTTTTTGTGGTAAAAACCCGATCATCATCATCAATAACAATACAGGCTACTTGTTTAATCTGGTTAATGAGTTCGAGCCCCACCTTTACCCCCATTACCACAACAGGTGTGGCAAGTGCATCGGCCAGTTCAGCACTCGGGCAAATAATGCTGACACTTTTCACCCCGCTTACCGGAAGTCCGGTTTTAGGATCAATGGTATGCGAGTAACGCTTCCCATTAATGGTCGCATATTTTTCATAACTACCCGAAGTTGCAATCGCCATATCACTAATTTTTAGTGCAGAAAACGGCCTGTCGGTTTGTTCAGGATCGGCAATGCCAACTTTCCACGCGTAGCCGCCTATTTGCGTACCCCATGTGGTCAAATCGCCAGCTGCATTTACAATTCCGCTTCTAATACCCAGTTGTTGCAGCGCTAATTTTGCCCTATCAGCTGCATAGCCCTTTCCAATACCACCAAAGCCGATCCTCATTCCTTTATTTTTCAACAGTACAGTTGATTGCTTTTTATCGATGATCACATTCCGATAATCAATTAATCCGACAGATTTGAGTGCAGTTTCTTCATCAGGAAGACTCGTCATACGCTGATCAAAATTCCACAATCTTTTATCTATAGAGCCATAGGTAATGTCAAAAGCGCCGTCGGTAATTTCAGAGATCCTTATTGAGCGCTCGATCAGGTTAATCACTTCTTCGTCAACCTTTACCGGCTTTAAACCCGCGTGCCTGTTTATCAAACTCGTTTGGCTAAGTTCGCTGTAAGTAGTAAGCAGCTGTTCTATCCGCTGCACTTCTTTTATTGCCGAATCTATCGCTGCATTCCCCTCCTGCTCATGCTCAGCAATTACCGTAAACTCAAACCGGTTTCCCATGAGTTTTAGTATCCGGTTTACAGAAACAGGTTTAGCCATCTTGTTTAGGTTATTTCTTTAACTTATCCAACTCAGAAACAAATGCTTCAGGACTTTCGTTAGGAAATCCATCCCAGGTTTTAAGCACCTTTCCATCTTCGTCAACAAGAAGGGTATATGGAAATTTACCATCCTTATTGTATACCTCGGCCAATGCCTCGTTAAGTTTAACCTGCTCTTTTGTCAGCTGGTTTTTCTTCTGTCTTGGAAAATCTGCCCTTACCAAAATCAGGTTCTGATCTGCATATTGCTCAAAACGTTCAGATTCGAGAATTTCTTTACGCAGGCGGATACATGGGCCGCACCAATCTGAGCCCGAAAAATTAATTAAAATCTGTTTATGCGTGGCTTTAGCCTGCTGTTGTGCTTCTGAAAAGTTTTCCATCCATAATGCAGGAATGGTAAACAGCCCCAATAGGGCAACAAAAAGTAATTTCATTCTTCTTTTATAATTAAATCAGCAATACGATAAGATGATCCAACAGTGGCATTATAGCCAGGCTTTTATGATCAATAAATACAGCTTGAAAAATCTTTGTAAAATTGTTCCTATAAAAACTTCTGATTTAAGTATGTCCTCAACTTTCTATTTTGCACAATAACAAAATCAGAAGGTTGATCTTTTAACAAAAATATAAATCAAGTCTGAAGACATTCTGAAGTTCTGAAAGAAAATTGTTAAACATCTGTTAAAAATAAACCTAAAAAAATGCAAAAAAGCTTATGCAATCCATCTCGCAATCAAAAAGGCCGCACCTGCCGCAATGAGCCCGATAGCGGTAACTTTGAAGGCACCCTTAACTGCTGGCTGACCGGTTAACTTGCTTTTAAAATAGCCAAATACGAACAAACAAATGGTAGTGAGTAAGGCAGATAACAGCAGTCCATCCTGTGGTTTTGACGTAAAAAAATAAGCAGATAAGGGTAACATGCCGCCCACACAGTAAGATAAACCTATGGTAAGCGCACTGTTTCTGGCCCTGTTGATATCCGGTTTTTCAAGGCCAAGTTCAAATTTCATCATAAAGTCTACCCATTGGTCTTTGTTTTTACTCAATTGATCCACCAAAAGATCTTGTGCGTAATGATCCAGTCCGTATGCGGCAAAGATTTCTTTAACCTCTTTCTTTTCCATCTCCGGAACTTTTTCAACCTCCAGGTATTCCCGCCTCAGCTCGCTCTCATAATGTTCCTGTTCAGTCTTGCCAGACAGATAGCCGCCCAGCCCCATGGCAATACAGCCTGCAATGATCTCGGCAATACCGGCCGTAATGATGATCGAATTGCTACTTACTGCAGCACTCAATCCTGCGGCAAGTGCAAAAGGTACAGTAAGCCCGTCACTCATCCCGATCACGATATCAGAAATAAATGCGGAACTTTTTAGATGTTCTTCTTTATGGGACTTTCTCATTGTTTAAAAATAATGTCTGTCATCATGTGATGTTGCTCACCCCCCGTTGATCATATCTGAAACAATTCCTTTTCCATCTTTTCGTTCGGCCAGAAAAATGCCCGCCAAATGAAGAAAAATAAAGCCAAGGATCAGGTACATGCAAAAGCCATGGAATTCCTTGATGCTGTGATTCATGTTTCTGGGAATGCCGGTATAATCTTCAGAGGCCAGCAATAAGCCTGTAACCACCATAATCGCTAACAAAATATAAAAAACCAGATAAAGCCCTTTTACTACCAATTCGTGCTTTGCTGCTTCCCGTTCTTTTTTTAAGATAAAATAAGCCAGGTAAGCTTTTTTAATTTTTGGAGAAATTCTCTGGGCAGCAGGCAGAAAAAATTCAGCAATCAACCTGAATAAAAAAAGCGTAGCAAGGGCATAGCCAAAGTAGATGTGGATGCCCCAAACCTGGTCCTCAAGCCCATGTGTTACCGCGCCTGCCTGCTTATCACTTACGGGTGCGCCGGCATTCATTAGCGCTGTTTTGACAAAACTGCGTTGCGCATGATCGAAAAGGGTAGCGTTGATGAGTACCGTAAACAACGATCCGAAAAGCACAATAACATTTACCCAGTGCCAAAAGCGCAGGCTGGCCGGGTATTTCTTTCCGGTATTGATTTCTCCGATTTCCTGATTGATAGGTTCGATAATAGCCATATTAACTTAATGTTTAAAGGTAATAATAAAAGTATGCAAGTCGTGATGATAGGTATAATCCAACAGGAAGTGCTGCCGGTTGCAGATCTGCTTAAGTATAGCAAGCCCCAGGCCTGTACCTTCAGAAGCATGATCTTTATAAAAACGATCAAATATTTTTTCGGGATCGAGCGCCGGATTATGGCCGGTATTGGCAAATACAATTTTATCCGGGTCTAAACGAATCTCAACCTGCCCTCCATCATAATTATGCCGGATAACATTACTAAATAAATTGTTGATTAATATCTCCAGAAGTTGCTGGTTTGCATAAATGCTTACATCGGCTAAAACAGATTCCACATGTATGTTCCGGCCATTGATAAGCTCCTGAAAATAAACGTATTTTTCTTCGATAAGCGACTTCAGGTTAATTTTTTCTTTATCCTGGAGCAAATTATTATCAATTTTAACCAAAAGCAGCAAGGATTGGTTAAGCTTTGTTAAGCGAGAGGTAGCCTTATATAATTCAACTAGCGTTTCTCCGTGCTCTTTCTCCAAAACATTTGACTGAAGCATATTATCAAGTTTTGAATTGATCACAGCGAGGGGTGTCATCATCTCATGCGATGCATTTTCGGTAAATAGCTTGATCTCATTATAGTCTGATTTAACTTTACCCGAAAGCTCCACCAATACTTTATTCAGCTGCCTGAATTCGGCAACAGGCATTTCTACCGGCTGATAGGGCACTTCATGATTGATATTGAATGCCGTAATATTTTTCAGCAGCTGTTCAAATGGCGTCCAGATTTTCTTAAGCAAAATCCGGTTCACCAGCAAAACCAAAGCAAAAAGCAGCATCACCGGGATGAGAATGATTAGGCAGATGTTCTGGATCTGCTCCTGGCGTTCAGATTTTGAGGCGATGACCAGGATCTGATAGGGCTGGCCCAACAGTTCGAGTTCTGTTTTAAGGTATCTTGCTGTTTCCGTATGATGCTTTACAGGATTATAAAAAATGGTATCAGCATAGCTGCTGGAAGGATTGGCTTTTTTTATTTTTTTGTATTGAACAACGAGATCCTCAAATTCGTGCGGCTGATAAAAATTCCCATTTGAACCATATTCTTTTACTTCCATGATTTCTTCTACCAGATCATGGTCAATCTGCTGATCCAGGTAATAGCCCAGCAACCGGTAAAAAAGAGAACCAATCAACAGCAACCCGAAAAGGCTGATCGCCATCAATATGATATTATACCTGGTAAACAACTTCATATTTCCATAAATTTATAACCCACGCCATATACGGATTGAAAATAATCGCCACTCCCGGCATCAGTTAATTTTTTTCTGATGTTTTTGATATGGGTATAAATGAAATCGAAACTATCTGCCATGTCTGAATCATCACCCCAAATATGTTCTACAGCTGCCGATTTAGAAATTACTTTTCCTTTATTGGCAACAAAATAAAGCAGGAGATCAAACTCTTTTTTGGTCAGGTAAACCAACTTACCATTCACCAGAACCTCCTGGGCGTCTAAATCAATGCGAATTTCTTTAAACTCGATATGGCGTTCTCCATGCGCACTTTTCCGGCGTACAACAGCAAGTATCCTGGCATTAAGTTCAGAAAGATGGAAAGGCTTGGTCAGGTAATCATCAGCCCCCAAACGCAAACCTTCTATTTTTTGATCAATCGAATTTCTCGCCGAAATAATGATCACGCCTTCTGTCCGGTTCAGTCTTTTTAAATAGTTTAATAACTGAAGTCCTTCTCCATCCGGCAAACCAAGATCAAGCAGAATGCAATCATAATCGTATAGCCCCAGGCGCTCAAGCGCCTGCGCATAAGTTGAAGCCATACTGCATTGGTTGCCTTCAGACATCAGGTATTGCACAATACTTTGTTGCAAGCCCGGCTCATCTTCAATAATCAGAATCTTCATGATAAACAAATATGGTATAAGATACTGAAGACATGTTGAAGTTTTACATAAAAAACAAAGCTGGTGTAATTTATTTGGAAGATTTTATAAAACTAAGACGCATAAAATACATTAAAGCAAGCGCTGACCGCTGTTGGTAAAATGGTTTTTCCAGATATCCTTTACGGAGGTAGTGAGTGGTTATTTACATTTACACCAAACGCAAAAGGTTATATCCAGATGATGTATTGGTAATGCAACATTGATAACCAATACCTGTCTTATAGACAAATCCATTACAACAATATGAAAAAAACAATTTTTAGCCGGTTGGCAGCCTTAATTATTCCATCGCTGATTGGTATTTCATCCGTTTTTGCACAGCACAATCAAAATTTATCTTCAACAAAATCATATTTCCCTCAACAAAGCGCAAAAGTGTTATTTGTCGGGACTTTTCATTTTCACTATCCCGGATTAGATGCCCATATAACCGCAAACGATGATCAAGTGGATGTACTTTCAGCATCCAGGCAAAAAGAACTTACTGATCTGGTAAACTATATCAAAAAATTCAGGCCTACAAAAATTGCAATTGAGGCTTTTCCTGAATGGAAAGCGACACAGAAATTAAAAGCATACAAAAACGGAGCCTACAGGGCGGAGCGGGATGAACGCTACCAGCTTGGTATGCGGCTGGCAACTGAACTGAAGCTGGATACCATTTTTTCAATTGATGATAACTCAATGGTTTCTGCATTGAGCAAAATCGATCCGGAGTATTTTAAAGCTTTGTTTAAAGATTATGACTATAAAAGTGAAGACCCTTACTCCAAAATGTATGAACATTGGTATAAAGCTGAAGACAGTTTACGCGCTAAAACTTCCTTGTTAGCATACTTCAAACTTACAAACTCGAAGCGCTATCAACAGCTTATGCATGGTGCTTACCTTGTGGGTGATTTTAAGTTAGATGATAAAAGAGGTGCAAATGCCCTGGCAATAAACTGGTACAGCCGGAACCTGCGGATTTTTAGAAACCTTCAGGAGATTACCGAAAGTCCAAAAGACCGGATTCTGGTCATATTCGGGAACGGTCATGGTGCTATCCTCCGGCAATTACTGGAGAGTTCGCCTGAATATGAGTTTATCGAATTCGACAGCCTGAAATAGCGCCAATGGATTAACTCCTGAAAAGCCGGGGTTTATACCAGTAGATAAAGGGCTGTACCGATAATGAAACCAAGCAATAAAATGGTGGCGAAAAATATGGCCAGCAACCTTTCAAATGAATCTAAACCTTCCATGCAAATTAAATAACGTAATGGTTTGTAAAAATCAGATGAAAAATTAAGCCAGTTTAGCTAAGGTCATGCCGAGAATGGCGCTAACGACCAGACAAATGAAAAATACGTCTAAAATAATTGAAAGTAGCCTCTTAAAAGTTTCCATGTCGAAGAAACGGAATCTTAAGCATTTGGTTTTTGAAAATTTTAAAAAAATATAACTTCCAATCCCTGTCTGCTGAATTGCTTACATTAAAAATGCTTTAAAAAAACAATAGGGCTGTATCAGAAATGCTTTTGGAGATTTTTGGCAGAATCATATTTTGAAAGGTCGTCATTCCCGTGAAAACTACTGTGTGGAAACAATTAATTACTGCATTTTGCTTCCGCTCTATGCCGCGGGGCATGGTACTTTGGAGCGCCAAAGTACCCAAAGCGCTTCGTCAATCCAGCAATGAGCCTTTTGCACAATTCCATGCGCATCAAAAAAAACAGCGGCACTTCGTTTTGTGTTCAATTTTTTTTTAAAAAATTTAGTCAATTAAATCCATCCTGGTGAACACAAAACCACTGCGTTTCAGGTTTGCTAGTGCAGGTTTATCTGGACTGCTACTGTTTTTTTGATTTTCCGGCTCCTGGGATTGACAGCGTCCTTAGTTAAAATCCGTGCTTTATTAAAGTTAGTTAGCAAAATGCCCATACCATTCTTAAAAAAGATGTGTCCACACATTAGGTGAAAACGGCAACCACGGAGTGCTCAGCGAAGCTAATCTTAATACGATAGAACGGCAAATAAGCAATTCTCTACCGAATCATTAAGATACCCATCCGATAGCGATCGGATCAAGCTGAGCATGACGACACCGCCAAACTTAATTCATTTTCCAACTCTAAATCTATTATTTTGATACAGCCTAAATGTACCGGTCGGTAGGCTTATTTGCACATTTAAACTACCTGACCGGAGAAAAAACTACTCATCATACCGCTAAACTTTGGGCAACTAAGACTGAATAAACGCTAAAATATCTTTATTAATTGTTTCGGCTTCCGTAGTTGGCATGCCGTGAGGAAAGCCTGGATAGGTGATCAATTTCCCATTTTTCAACAGTTTGGCAGATTTTAAACCAGCATTTTGGTAAGGAACAATCTGGTCATCTTCACCATGAAGCACCAGGACCGGAATATCAACAGCTTTCAGATCTTCATTGAAATCAGTTTCAGAAAACGCCTTGATGCCATCATAATGCGCAACAATTCCGCCCATCATTCCCTGTCTCCACCAGTTTCTTTGCACGCCTTCTTTCACAACTGCCCCTTCCCTGTTATATCCGTAAAACGGAATGGTTAAATCAATATAAAACTGTTGTCTGTTGTTTAATGTCTGGTCTCTGATATTATCAAAAACAGACATGGGTACACCATCCGGATTGCTTTCACTTTGAACCATAATCGGTGGAACAGCACTAATCAATACAGCTTTTTTTGCTCTGCCATTGGCATATTTATGAACATAACGAATCACTTCGCCACCACCCGTAGAATGGCCGATGTGAACCACATCTTTCAAATCAAGAAATTCTACCAGCTCAGCCGCATCAGCCGCATATTGTTCAATCGTATGCCCGTAGATATCCTGGCTGGAACGGCCGTGCCCTCTCCTGTCGTGCGCAATTACCCGGTAGCCTTTCTGTAAAAAAAAGATCACCTGTGCATCCCAATCATCTGATGATAGTGGCCAGCCGTGGTGAAACATTAAAGTTGGTCCCTGACCTTGATCTTTGTAAAAAATCTCTGTTCCGTCTTTTAATTTTAGTGTACTCATGGTTTTTAGTTTTTTGTTTATGGTCGATTATATTTTAAGAAAATGTTTTCAGTTCTTATTATATACCAAATGTAGTGTTGTAAATGCAAATCAATCTTGACCTATGGTATCTTTCACATTTATCTGGTAAATCATTGATGCTCATTTCTATTTGGCAAGAAATAATTTTAGCGCATGACAGTTGATTGCGAAAACAAGTAAAACACAGACCAGTTTGTCTATTTACAAATGATATCTCTTATCTTTGTCTGTTAAATACTCAGTATGCCTTCACCAAAAGAAAGAATTTTAGAAATAGCGCTCAACCTTTTTGCTAATCAAGGTTATAATTCAACTGGAATTAATCAGATCATTGCTGAAGCAAATGTAGCCAAAGCAAGTTTTTATCAGCATTTTAAATCTAAGGAAGACTTGTGTGTTGCATTCCTGGAGGCAAGGCATAAATATTGGTTTGCTGAACTTGATCATTTTATAAAAGCAGAAAAAGATGTAAAATCAAAAGTGATCTCATCGTTCAACTTTTTGATTTATATGAACGCAAAGGAACATTTTCGAGGTTGCAGCTTTCTAAATGTCCTGGCAGAGATTCCTAACGACAATATTAAAATCTTAAAAGTAATTCAGGATCACAAAACAGATCTTCGAAATTTTTTTTCATCTCTTATAAACGATGAAAGTACATCCGACCAAATTTACATGCTTTTTGAAAGTTCAATAATGGAAAGTAAAATGTTTAAATCCAACCAATTGATAGAAAGATCAAAAATGATTATCAAAAATCTAATCTGATAAATTAGAAAAAGAATAATTTAATAATCTTTCTGTAGTCCATAGGGCGAAAAGAATTCCTTTTCATCACCCATAAACATTGCCTAAAAACGCTAAACAGAATTTTCTTCGATGCAATTCATCACACCTTAAAAAATATCACATTGATTATCAACACTTTAAATATATAAAAAAATAATATTAAAAAAACATACAGACAAGTTTGTCTATATCTATTTTATGTGATACATTTGTGATGTTAAATAATTAGTTTCATGTCAACATTAATCATAAATCACGCAACCGACCTGATTTTCAACAGCGGAAAAGGATGTTATTGACGAAAAATGATTCAGCTAACTTTATTGTCCATTTTGTTGACCAAACTTCATTTTTAAATTTAAAAAAACTCAGCGTTATGAGAATTCTTACACAAACTCCGCAAGCAGCTGGAAGATTGGCAGAAACGGTAGCAACCGCACAAAATGGTTCAACTAACACCCTTACGAATGATCAGGCTAAAGCAGGATTACAAAATGCTCCCTGCAACACTTCTGCTATTGCAGTTACCGAAAAAGCCCAACAGCCTCCTCAAGTAGAAAAAAAGTATCCGCTCCCACCTTTTACATTGGAAACTGCCTTGCAAAAGGTGCAGCTTGCGGAAGACGCCTGGAATAGTCAAAACCCTGAAAAAATTTCCAGGGCATATACCATTGACAGCGAATGGAGAAATAGGGATAAGTTTGTGAATGGCAGAGCTGACATCATCAAATTTCTTGCCGATAAATGGAAAAAGGAGCTGAACTATAAGCTCAAAAAAGAGTACTGGGCGCATACCGATAACCGCATTGCTGTCAGATTCGAATACGAGTACATGGATCAGGATGGAAAGTGGTTTAGAGCGTATGGCAATGAAAATTGGGAATTTGATGAAAACGGATTAATGAAAAAGCGCTATGCCAGCATTAATGATTTACCCATTAAGGAAGGGGAGCGAAAGTTTAACTAGTGAAACTCGAATTTCAAAATAACAGAAATTGTAGCCAATATTTTCTAATTGATCTGAACATATCTAATGGACTTGAGAATTTAAAATTTCCCAGGTCCATTTGCTATAGAAAAATTGATACGATATTTTTACCCACATAAATTAAAATCATAATTATAATATCATTCGACTAATTTTATATATCAAACAGAATCTAATGAAGAGATTGATGAGAAGAACATTCAGGGTATCAAAGTATATTATCTACAAAGAAACCCTAATTGATTATAAAGAACATTTCTGGTCGTTTCTTGGTGCCTTTGTTGGAATCTGGCTAATTGCATTTCTTCAGTCGCATTATTTGTTAAAGGAAGAGAACATATTCCTGATAGGCTCTTTTGGAGCCTCAAGTGTATTAATTTATGGAGCAATCCAAAGTCCGCTTGCGCAACCCAGAAATTTAATTGGCGGGCATGTGCTTTCAGCCCTGGTAGGGGTAACTATCAACCAGCTTATTCCTGATATTATCTGGTTAGCTGCACCGTTGGCAGTATCTCTTTCCATTATAGTAATGCAATGCACCAAAACCCTGCATCCTCCGGGTGGTGCAACTGCTTTGATAGCGGTAAGCTCTCCAGGTAAAATTGCCGGTTTAGGTTATTGGTATGTACTTTCTCCTGTATTATCAGGATGTATCATCTTGTTATTGATTGCTTTGCTCTTCAACAATATGACTAAGAACAGAACTTACCCTACACGCACCAGATTTAGACGATTATTGAGAAAAAAAGCGAAAAAACAAACTAGCTAACAATATATTTCGAAGAAATTAATAACAGCAAGGTCCGGTCAGACTTTGCTTCTTCATAGTTTTCTTTCAGTAGTTTATTGATATGGGGATTATGGAGCCTGACTGCAGCCATCTGTAAAATCTGAAAAGAAGCCATTTCTACACTTTCGATGTTCTGGAGGTAGAATATAATCGAAAGGTCCTGAAGTTCTGCTTCTCCTTTCTGTTCGTTAATGGCTTCAAAAGCATCATCAATTAATCCGGAGAGGCCATGAATACTGCCTTTTGATGGATCACTGTCTAACAGGGTATAAATCAGCTGCAAGCGGGCAAGCTGCTTCTCCACATTTCCAACAGTATCGGAAATGGCGTTGCGAAGATCTTTAAAACGGGCCTCTTCGGCCAGCAGGGGTAATTTATGGGTTAAATGTATTTTAGCGGTATAAATACGGTCGAGATGCTTGATAAAAAAAAGCTTTAACCTTTCAGAACCAAGATTGATCCTTTCCCAGGCATTTGGTGGATTGGTTTGTTCGGACATAGTATTTTAAAATTGCCCTAAGTTAGCAGTTTCTTTACTTTATCCATCAGATAATCGATATTAAAAGGTTTTGCAATAAAATCATCTGCACCGCAGCGCCGCGCCAGTGCATTTAAATCCGATTCTCCCGATACCAACAAAACCGGTGTATGGAGGAGGTGCTTATTGGCTTTGATTTCTGTACAGATATCAACCCCGCTTTTTTTATATCCGATAATGTTCACATCCAATAACACCAGATCAGGTGCTGTAGCAATAATGTCTGCTAACGGAATACCGGAATGATAAGTAACGGTCTGAATTTGCTCCTGGTTAAGGATTGTTTCGAAAAGCCATAAAAGTTCTTCATCATCATCAATAACCAATACTTTTTTATACATATACCAGATTAAATTTTTTTAATTTACAGCAGTGCTGTAACATCAATTCCATAAATGTTATAGAACATTTTTTTAAACCGGCTGGTCGAGGAAAAACCTGCCATTCTACCTAAAGCAGCCGGGCTGTGTTCTTTTCCTTTCGAGATCATCTCCCACACCATGTGCATTTGTACCATGGTAATTAGTTTTTTCGGTGTCATTGAAACAATCCTATCGATATAGCGGTAAACCTGACGTTCGCTCATGGCCATTTCCGCGCTTAAAAACTTTAAATTCAGGTTAGCCGTACCTGCATGTTTGCGGACCAGCGTTTCAAATTTTTCCATCCACTTCTGGTCGGCAACCGCTAAGGTCTCATTGAGTCCCAACCACCTGAAATCAGGCACTTCAGGGTGAATTTCAGGATTGATGAAGGCAATTTCCTGCGAAAACCTGGCCTTTTGCTCTTCTCCCAAACGGTTAAGAATAGAGATAATATGACTTTGTTCTTCTTCCTTTTTTTTGCTGGTGATATCTTTTGCAATGGAGAAAAAAACCTGATCGCGCTCAATAAAAACTGATGACCACGAGAGCCATACCGTTTTACCATCCTTGGTCAGCAGGCGGTTATCATACTCGGCAAAATGCTCGCTATTTACCTGTGCAGTTCTCACATGAGAAGCAACCTCCCGATCATCGGGATGGATAAAATCATCTATAGGTGAATTAAACAGCTCTTCATCCGAGTAACCCAATAAATTTTGAACGGCAGGATTAATTTTCTTCAGCAATCCGTCTCCACCCACAATGCACAGCAGGTTTGGATATTGTTCAAAATAATATTCGAGGTCAGCCTGGTTATTAACGTATTTATCTTTCATTTTACATGTTTCTGCATGATAAACAGGCATGTCCCCCGTTCATACCCTATGCATTTGCAACACATAGTTATAGCTATTGTTTCATAATTCCATGAGATATAAAATTTTGTCAGTTTTTGGTTTAATATGGCAGTTTTATCACCAGATTTTAACCCAAATCATGGCAACATTAACAGTTAACCGTGGTAATTATGCTACATTTATACTGAGATTTTATGCAATGTGGGTAATCCACACCCCATTCAGAGTGAAGAACGATCAGCCAAAATTCTTCGGGTAATTTTTCAATTATTATTTGCGATTTGAAATTTTATTTCGATATTGCTGATGCAAACTGTTAAATAATATATTTTTTCACCAAACGTCAGAGATCCAAAACAACAATTAATTTTTAACAATATTCCTGGTCGAGTGGTAGCCCCACATTTCCTATATCTCTGAAAAGAGTTATTTGGCAGTTTGCAGCGGCCAGGATACTTTTTAATTTTTAGGTTATGCAAACTGCCAAAAGTAAAAAACAAAACCCACAGCTCCCTGTTCAGGTTGCAGCTGTAACCAGCCACATGAATGTATTACCTGCCATTTGCGCGGTAAAGGCCACTTTACATCACATTGATGGCACTGTTTCAGAAATCATGATGACTTTGCCACGCTACAGCGGTTGGGCAGAATTTTTAGAAGACGGGCAAAATGCGGTTAGGGAATATGTGTATCAACTCACCCGGCATTGGATCCAGATCAGCCATTTCTTTATCGAAACGGGAACCATCACCCCAAATGGTACAATAGCCTCTTGTTTTTTGCCCCGCAGGTTCGATATCCCTTTAGGCAAATTTTATAAACCAATGGTATGTGGTGAATGGGTTTGGGCCAATCAACATCCGCATCACCCCAAGTATAACCAAAAAGGATCAAGCAAAAGTTTAACCGCATTGATGGCTATTGCAAATAGTAGAAATGATGTGGTTTATCATCAGGTAGAACCCAATATCATGCTTTGTGGCATTCCATTAGAAAGTCAATCAGCCTATTTTGAAAAAGGTGATGTACCTATCGGGAGTTTTGAAAAGAACGGGATGGAGTATGTGGTGATTTATAGTTTTGTTGTTGGGAAAGAGAGTTTTGAGTGATAGATGGAGTAAGCTAAATTTAAGCCCTTACGGATTGTGAGGGCTTGAATGCTAAAAGCAGTTGCTAGTGTGATAAGCAAAAAGGGTAGGTATCTGAATCGATAATATTTTTCTTTAGAAATCCGTAGTCTCCCTATGCCCACTTCCAACCCACAAGACTACGGACAGATGGGGAAGCCTCACCGTTAGAAGAGTATGGCTTAAATATTAAAGAGGCTGCTATTGTGATGCGTAAAAGTTATAAAAACTAAAAGCTATTGGCCAGGCTAAGGATAAAATTTTTGAGCATAAATATCCAGAAGACCTGTAACAGCAATTAAACGCTCTTATATTAAATCCGTAGTCTCACTACCCTCAATCCTAAGGCTCAATACTATAGACAGAAGGGTATCTGAATCGCTAATATTTTTCTTTAGAAATCCGTAGTCTCCTTATGCAAACTTCCACCCCACAAGACTACGGACAGATGGGGATTTATAGTTATAGTGTTGGAAAAGGGAGTGAATAAGGAATGGGTAACTAAATTTAAGCCCTTGCGTATGGTGGGGGCTAACCTTTCCAACACCTGTACTTCAGGTGCTCTGGCGTGTGATTAGGAAAGTTCTTTTTGTTAATAGCTCTCTATGGAAAATAGTATCTCTTTAAGCTCATTGAGAAATGTAAATTAAATTTAAGTTAATAGAGTTTATTACTACTCCTTGCTTTTAGCAGCTCTTGTCTTCTTTCGCCAAGTGCGGATATTAATCTAGTGTAGGGTGCTACTGTCCTATCCGCCCAATTTATTCTTTTATCAATAGGGAATAACTGAATGTGGTTTTGTATCCGTAATAAAATATCTAAAATGGATGCATCTAGGTTTTCATGAAAAGATATTATAAACGTTATTCTATTAGATATATTTTTAGTTACCTCATTTAAATAATCATACCAAGTAGTTGAATAAACCATGTCAGGAAAGATAAATAGGCTTGTTTGATCATGTAAATTTATTAATCTACTGCAAGCTTCAATTTCGTTATAAGAAATACAATTATCCTCGATACCAAGATTTTTATTGAACCCTAAAATAGATAATTCAATGTATTGGACACCATTTTCTAAAATCAGTTTTATTTTATTTTTCTTTTGTTGCTTGGGAATCTGCTGATTTATAAAAAAGAAAATTGTCGAAGCTAATATTGAGTAACAAATTTTTAAATATATCTCTCCCAAATTATCGAGCCATTTATCATCTACCAATATCATTAATAGGAATAAATCTTTTAGTAAAATTGAAGCTAATGAAATCACAAAAGCAATCTTAACTTCTTTTCTTAAAGATAATGCTGCTTGAATCAGTAAACCTTGTTTGTTATTCTTTTTCATTTGATCTAATACCTATTTCTAAGGTAATCAGGCATCTTGAATTATTAGTTTATTTACAATCTAAAATGCATAAACATCACATTCAACATAATATTTGTTAATCTTTTTGGGTAAAATATACATAAAATTTTAATATGGGCAAAATCCATATTATGATTTGGATATTAAAACTTAAAGTAAAATTGAAAATAGCAAACGACCATCATCGTTATTATCTATTCGATCCTATCTGTCTGAGTTAAGCAAAGCAAAACGATTCTACAGATTATGGCATAGTATTGAACTTTAAGCTAAACTTGGTTTTCTCCTATATACTTGTTCTCCTTACGCCTAAATTAAGGCTCAAGACTACGTACAGAGGGGGCATTAAGGCCATGTTAAGAATAAAATTATTTTAGGTACCAGTTCCTACTCGTGTTCAAAATTAATTAATTCGTATTCTCCTCAACCTATCTGTCCGTAGAGTTAAGCAAAGCGACTCTACGGATTATGCTATAATGTTGAGTTTCCAAACTCAACCCGGCTTTCTCGTACACGTAGTCTCCTTATACTCAACTTAGGGCTCAGATGGGTTATGTAAGTTAGATTTAGTTCTATTGATAAGCTAAAACCTTATAGAGTCATCTTACCTCTAACCACATAAAAATTCATTCATAAGTATATCTTTTGCGGCTTCATTGGCACAAGCCTCTGAATCGATATCTGATGGATGTTCAGCAATTCTTCTTAAAATCTCTATCAATTCAGCGTTAAGTTTATGTCTCGAACGTCCAATCAATATATACATCACAAAATACTTCCACATACCATCGCTGGAGTTCAGTATAAACAATAATTCTTGTTTGATCTCATTGACATAAGGTTCAAAATACTTTGCAATACCTTCGGCCACATCCCAGTGCGTATCTTGTAACCATTCTAATAATGCTGGAATATCTTCCTTAACTGATTCAAATGACATTTTTTTTAAGCGTTCAACTGCCGCAATATCATAAATGCTGGTTGGAATAAAATCCTTATTTTTCATGTTTATCCAATACCTCTTACTGATGCCTGTACCTTCTTTGTATTAATTTGCGTATTACCAACGCCTGACTAAATAATAAAGCATCTTTATAGTTTGATCTTAACGAGACACTAAGAACAAATTGAGGCTTGCTATCGCATAAAACACTTATAACTCTCATCTTAAGAAAATACAAACAACGCTACGTTGATTCATACGCTAAAAGCTATCAAGTCTTTTTTAACACTTCATATACAATCTTGTAACTAATTAATGATACTAATAGTGTTATTATAATATCAAAGATTTGAATAAATGTGGTCTCGAAATTTCCACCTGGATTGATCGCCTCATAAATAGCAAATGGAATTATATTAAATATACGATGTTCTTTGATAGTAAAGTATAAAAAAAATGCTGCTACGGCTATAGACGTTAAAAAAGCTAATGCTTTTGACAGTGGATTTTTTTTCATTATTTTTTACAAACTAATTAGCTGGCTCTATCTTCCCATCTCTAACTTTATAATTACCTGCTGGAAGATTCTTGATTTAGTCTAAGAAACCAAATATAGAGTGTCTTTTCTGTTTATCAGAAATCGTATTTATCTGTTTTGCTCCAGGTATCTGATTCTTTCCTGTAACCATATCATTATCGTGTGAGCGAAATCAGCTTTTAGACAACATTTACTATCTATCTATCCGTAGCGTTAAGCATAGCGACTCTACCGATTATGGCATAGTGTTGAGTTTCAAACTTAACCTGGCCTTCTCCTATATACGTAGTCTCCTTATGCTCAAACTAAGGCTCAAGACTACGTACAGATGGGTAGGCTTTTAATTACTATTATCCGTTTCCTCGCTACCTCTTGTCAATTGTAATAATGTGAAAATTCATAGAAATACTTTTGCAACTTTTCGCTTAAACAACCAGCAATCATTTCTCTATCAATATTTTTCTCTGTGTAGATAATTTCAAGAATTCCGACTTTTAATATGTTCAAAACTTCCAAATTATTACTTTCTCCAAGTTGATTAATAAAAGTAAAAGCTTTGCTAACAACTGCACCTGCAGGTTCAATTTCAATTTCTTTTGCCAGAAATGAAGCAAACTCATTCATCAATAAATATAAACCACCAGAAAAATTATAATTGGAGCTATCTAACTCAAATACTGTTTTAAACTCAGGAACAGCATCAAATAATAAATCGTTAAGCGTTTTATAAATAAAGTCATCAATCTTATTCAATTCTTCCATTTTTTGTCTTGATTTCGTTACCATTTCAAACCTGTTCCATTGGTTAAATCGTCGATAATTTAAAAACAACTTTTCTATCTCCTGTCGGTAAAGTTCCAAAATTGCCCTTTAAAAGAATTTCTTATGTCGTAAAGACCACCTTGTGTTAAATAAATGTGAGCCGCTATCTGATATTATATTGCCATTTGCAACCTCCTCTATAATCATAATGCCGGTATCGTTTAATTGCAGAATCTTTCTAGCAGATATTTAGAATAAAATGGAGCAGTTACAATCATCAGCAATGAAAAAAGAAAAAAGAAAAGACTGAATACAACCGAAGCTACGTTGCTATTAAATAATTTTGGTTTTTCATCAATAATAAGCTCCATTCTTTTTGATTTATAATAAATTTGGTAATTGGCAATAATAATAGCTATTAAAATACCAATCATTGGCCATTTAGATATATTATAACAAAAAAGAAGGATGGATACTATATTTAGTAAACCATTAATGATGAAACTCTCCATTAAACTTAGACAAAAAACAACTGTTGAATGAGGTTGATCATCTGGAAGAATCTTCGTATAAAATAGATAGTAGTAGTAATAAAGAATTTTCATTAAGGTTTCAATTTATCAATCATTTCTTGTAGTTTTTCATTATAGCTTTTCCATAATATCTAATGCATCATATTGTTTTTTATTAAGGGAACCACACACTTCAACAGAGATTTCATTATTCCCCCGAAATTTAGATACAGCGACTAGATCATTAATGTTCCCGCCCCAGTAGACTGTATTATCACTCCTGTCAATCCTATCTGTCCGTAGAGTTAAGCATAGCCACTCTACTGATTATGCTATAGTGTTGAGTTTGGAAACTCTACCTGCCTTTCTCTTACATACATAGTCTCCTTATGCTCAAATTAAGGCTCAAGAATACGTAAAGATGAAGCCAAAGTCGGCAATATAACTTAGAAGTTTATTATAACAGATTTATTAAGCTTCATTGAAGTATAAACTCGGTCGAAAAATTTAATTTTAACCTCTCCGTATGTTTTTTCCTTAATATTGTACGAATACATAAGTTTAACAGGATATATGTTATCATCTTGGTCTTGATAGCTTCCTTCATACAAAATTATAAACTGTTGGGTATTAAAAGTGTTTTCAAACTTGAATGTATGAGTTGTAGTGGAATTTAAAGGTAATACACTTATTTCATAAAGTGATTCATCTCTCAAATAGACAGGAGTGAACCTTTTTCCTTCCAAACTAGAAATCCATATTAGCAACTTTACATTTTTAGCATTGGCAGCTTGAGACGATACGCTTACATTTAAATCAAAAGTGCTTTTTGCAGTATCTTGCGATGCTAATAGAAGGAGCTGCGGCTTAATTCCTGATCTATAAGTCACCTTTTTATTTACGCTATCTTTGATAAGGGATACAATCTTCCTCTGTGCGGTATCAAGCTTTAGGTAATTGCCAGCAAGAATTTGTGCAATAGTTTTATCGCTTTTTTCCCTATCTTCCTGATATTTTTTTCGAGTGATGGAATCTCTTCTATCAAGTTCAGCAGTAGCTTCTGACTCTACAATACCATCTCTGATAATAGTTATATACAGAACAAATGCAGTGGTAATAAAAATTACAATTACCTTAACTACAGTTTTTCTGAGGAACAGAACTGTTTTATACCACGAACCTCTAGAAGACCCCGCTTGATTGGTTCGTAATGTATGTTCGGATATAGTAGATAAGAATGTGCCTAAAGCTCCGATTACACCGATCAGGATGAAGAGTATGGTTTTCATGAGCGCAATTTAATTTCCAGTGAAGTTGCAAAAGAAAATCCGCATCGGCAAGTGGGCTAATTGCAATTCCATAAGTGGAATAAATTATTACCTTTCCTAACTCAAATGTTAGTTGTTAGAAAACTGCTATGGCTGACTTATATCCCCCAAAACTAAACAAATTAATTATCCTTAATAATCATTTTCCGAAAGCGCAATCAATAGAAAATAAAAAACCGGAGCCAAGTTAAAAAAAACTGAACTCCGGTTAAGTACCCAAGAGGAGATTCGAACTCCCACACCCATACAGGCGCCAGCCCCTCAAGCTGGTGCGTCTACCAATTCCGCCACCTGGGTTTGAAGTGTTGCAAATATATAAATTAACCATTTGCGCTGACAAAAATTAATAAAATATTTTTGAGCTAAAATTAGCATTAATTTTTATAGCGGACTTTCATCGCACTTAAGTCGGGGTTTCGTCGGGCTTATGACAATTGGACCCGAATAAAAGCCGACGTAAATCAGAAACAAATACAAGTCATTTGTTTAATGATCAGCAATTTGTTATCTTGTATAACATAAACAATGTCATCATGGGAAAAATAGAAAACGGAATTAACGGTGGCTTCACCGGGTCGGTGGGTGCCGTGACTGGTTATTACCTGAATGGGAAATGGGTGATCAGGAGCAAACGCCGAAAATCGATCAAAAACAAAACAGGCAGTGCCGATCAAAAAGCCTGTAGATCGCGTTTCACCATCATGCAGACTTTTTTAAGCCCGATTGTTGGTTTTATCCGGATTGGTTTTAACCTGGAGTCGAAAAAGCGCATGATGACTGCTCATAATGTGGCAAAATCTTATAACATGTTAAATGCACAAAATGCCGCCGGCGAAATTGACTATGCCGCTGTGCGTTTAAGCTTTGGAAAGCTCACCGGTGCGGAGGATGTTCAACTGGAACACGACGATGCAGGTGTACATTTCAGCTGGAAGGATAATTCAAATGGCAATCACGCCAGAAAATATGACCAGGCCATGCTGATGGCCTATGATGTGGACAATAAAATGGCTTTCTTCGAAACCAGTGGTGCCAGGCGATTTAAAGAAAGGGATAGCCTGGAAATTCCGTCATTTTATAAAGGAAAAACTTTTCATACCTGGATGGCATTTATTTCAGATGACAGAATGGAAATATCAATGAGTAGCTATTGTGGCAGTTTCGTTTTTTAATAATAACCGAATTAACCGCGATATAATATCTTAACAGTCAAAAGACAGTCCATCATAGGCCAGCCTGACGTTCGATGGCAAATCTTTTTCTACATCTGCATGTAGGCCTAAATTATGGCTGATATGCGTTAAGTAAGTGGTTTCGGCACCTACCCTTTCGGCGAAGGCAATCGCTTCGCCCAAAGTGAAATGAGAAATATGAGGTTCCCTCTGCAAAGCATTCAACACCAATATTTTTGATCCCTTTATTTTTTCAAAACTTTGTTCTGAGATGGTTTTGGCATCGGTAATGTAGGTAAAATCGCCGATCCGGTAACCTGTAATGGGTAATAAATGGTGCATCACTTCGAAAGGTGTAATGGTGCTTTCTCCGATTTTAAAATCTTCGCCATTGGTTACCGTATGCAGGTTAATCTGCGGCAAGCCATGGTATTTGGTTTCGGCAAAAATGTAATAAAATTCTCTTTTTAATGACGTTTGTACCCTTTCTGTAGCATACACATCAATAACTTTGTGCAATAAATAATTAAAGGGACGGATATCATCCAGACCGGCAATATGGTCTTTATGTTCGTGGGTAAATAAAACCGCATCAAGGTCTTTTACCTTTTCGCGCAAAAGCTGGTAACGAAAATCAGGACCACTATCTACCACAATGGTTTTATCGGCCGTTTCCACTAAAATAGAAGTTCTTAAACGGTTGTCTCTTTTATCTGTAGATCTACAGACCTCACAAGTACAAGCAATTACAGGAACGCCTTGTGATGTACCGGTACCTAAAAAAGTAACTTTCATCTGCTTAAACTTTCCTTTCTAAATAAGTAATACTTGTTTTGTATCTTCATCAAAATAATTCGGTTTGTTGTAAAGATTGATAAAACTGCCGCTGTTTTTCATCTAACAGGTTTTCCCCGGCATTGGTTTGTTTGACCAGGTTAACCAGTGCAGCAATTTTACCTTCCAGATTGGAGAATTTATTAACTACAATAACTTTATTGTGCTCAAGCAGGCAGGAACCGGTTTTAAAGTTCCCTTTCTCGTAACGCACCTTATACCCCATGGCCAAAAGCAGGGCTTCTAATTTCTCTAAAGTATGGTTTGTTAGCGGCAATGACATTGGAAACAAACTTAGATAAATCTATGCAGCATTCATAAATACAGTGGTAAAAAAAATGTAGCGTAAAGTTCATTTCTAAAACATTTAGAAAATCAGAATGCTGGTAACAATCGGTTACGAAAGCACTAACATCCGCTTTACTTATCCCCTATTATTGACAAATTTAAAAAATCTCCGTCATTTCGACTGAAGCGCAGCGAAATGGAGAAATCTTGGAACTGGATTAAAACATCTCTCCGCTACGATCGAAATGAAGCCCCTTGTATACCTGTCATCAACACTCCGAAGTATTTGAAAAATTCTAAACTCTATCAATGGCAGACTCCAATAGAGTGGTCGTCTTTCCTGCGCAGGCCTATCGTTTGAACACAATTAATTATAACATTCGTCTATCGCTCTATGCCGCGGGGCATGGTACTTTGTCGCGCCAAAGTACCCAAAGCGCTTTGTCAATCCAGCAATGAGCCTTTTGCACAATGCCACACGCATCAAAAAAACAGCGGCACTTAGTTTTGTGTTCAATTCTTTCAGAGCTTCGAATCATTTCTTATGAACACAAAACCACTGCGTTTCAGGTTTGTTAGTGCCATTTTGCCTGAACAGCAACTGTTTTTTTGATTTCTCCGGCTCTTGGGATTGACAGCGTCCTTCGGTAAAACCTGTGTGTTATTAAAGCGAGCTAGCATAACGCCGAAACTACGCTCAAAACGGATGGGCTCCATACAGAAGTGCTCTGAATCGTTCCCAATAGCGAATGGCGAGATTGCTGCAATTGCTTTCCAGAAAAGCTATATATCCTATAATACACCTAAAATCCTATTTCAATAAAAAAGTCCAGCTGTTGCCAACTGAACCTTTTACGGCGAGAACCATTTTAGTAAATTCGGTTAAAAAGCCCTTTTACATTACCAGAGCCGCCACTGCCGGTAGTGGTGATATGCCCCATGTTTCCATTACCGTCATAACCGCTTCCCTTGTTGTTGCTAGCGGTGCAGTTGGTCACGGTATGTGCAACATTTTGTCCTGCACTACCGAGCTTAAAGCCATTTCCATCACCGTTTGTACCGTAACCATTATTGGTGGCCGTACAATTATTGATGACAACAGTATAAGGTTGTCCGTATAAATCCCATCCATCATCAGAATTGTGGTAGGCATTACAGGAATTAAACTGATTACCTGCACCGGCAGATAACTTACAGGCATAACCATCTGCATTTTCACCACCGTTGGCTACATCATAATTGTCGTACGAAGTGGAATTATTGATGCTGTTGTGGTGACCGCCGTTATAGATCTGTAACCCGGAATCTTTATTTCCATGCGTAGTTACCTTATTTACGTAATTGTAGCCACCGGTCTGGAACACAATACCGCAGTCTGGCGCATTTCTGATGGTCATATTGGTAATGTTCCAGTAGCTTCCGTTTACCTTTACCCCCCAGTTGGCACCAGAAATGCCGGAACAATCTAATATGCCGCCTGTAAAATTAATTTTAGAGCTGGAAGTACCACTTTTAAGTAATTGAAGCGTGCTGGTGAGATAAATGGTACCACTCACAGTAATTACATCACCCGGCTGCGCGTTTGCGATGGCCGTTTTTAAAGCAGCTTCTGTGCTGACAGTAGCACTTACTGCCGCTGTGGCAAGTTCCATTTTGTTTGGCTGAACGGTAGACTGACCATCTGTAATATCAGCCGCTGTTGTGTTGTCTTTCTTGCATCCGAACAATGCAATAGCCATCCCGAGTACGAGAATACCTGATTTTTTTTTCATGTTTGTAGAATTATATTTGGTTAATACTAAACATGAAATTAACAACTAAAATACAATTATGTATGATAAATCATATATATCTATGCAATCGTTCCCGTAATTAAATAAGGAATAAAAAATACAGAGTAAAAATCGTGCTTGTAAGCAGTACTCATAAATCGTAAAAATCCGAAGGTAATTATTTAAGGGTCTTAGCAGCAGGAAAGATGAGGCTATATCAAAATAACAGGTTTAGAGCTGGCAAAAGAATTAAATTTGGCAATGTCGTCATGCTCAGCTTGATCCGATCGCTATCGGATGGGCATCTTAATGATTTGGTAAGGAATTACTTGTTTGCCGTTCTATCGTATTAAGATTAGCTTCGCTGAGCACTCCGTGGTTCCCATTTTAACCTACCGTGTGAACACAATTAATGATGATATTTTTCTTCCGCTCTATGCCGCGGTGGCATGGTAGTTTTTCGCTGTCGTTAGTTGTTTTAGCTGTACTCAAGAATGCTACGCATTTTGTCGCGCCAAAGTACCCAAAGCGCTTTGTCAATCCAGCAATGAGCCTTTTGCACAATCCAACCCGCATCAAAAAAACAGCGGCACTTCGTTTAATCAGTTATTGTTTATGTTTTCTTTGGTCTGATTGAGCCCTACGGGGTTTGTGTTCAATTCTTTCAAAAGCTTCGATTCATTTCTGATGAACACAAAACCACTGCGTTTCAGGTTTGTAAGTGCTAATTTGCCTGAACTGCAACTGTTTTTTTGATTTCTCCGGCTCTTGGGATTGACAGCGTCCTTCGGTAAAACCTGTGTGGTGATTAAAGCGAGCTAGCATAACGCCGAAACTACGTTCAAAAAAGATCTCTCCCCGCCTGTACGGGCAGGCGCTACGGAGATGACGATTTCTTACTAAAAAAATAATCACTGATATAAATTTGCCAACACGAAAGATAAACATCGGGAACAAATTTCGCTCTTGCCTATCTTTTTGAAGTGAGCTAACCTCATTCTAAGAATCTCTATTTTATAAATGTTGGCTAGAAAACGTTGTATCTTAAAAGAACCAGGCCACTTAAACCCGACAGCAGCGGCAGCGCCCGATTCTTCATCGGGCCTATAGCGAATGGCGGGACTGCTGCAAACCAAGAACCACTGCGATTGCTTTTCAAAAAAAAGACACCTTACTTACATGATTTAATCAAAGTACGTCAATAACTAACTAATAGATACAAATATCAATTCCATTTGACTTCCGTAAACAAAAAAGGTTCAGCTGTTTCCAACTGAACCTTTCAGGTTTCACGCCGCCCGGGCGGCAATAACAATTACCTTAAATCTACCACTTCAACACCAGGGTATTTTTTGGCATCAAAAGCAAACGTAGTTTCCGGTACATTAACGTTAGGCGAAAAAGTTTTCACACTGTAAGTGTATTTGTTTCCGTTTTTATCAAACAATACCACATTAGCAATTTGTTTAGCCGCTTTATCGATACTCAAACGCACTTTAAAAATGGATTTTTTAGCATCAACCGGTGTTAAATCAATCATTTGATAGGTTTTGGCACCTGCTTTTTCTTCTCCTGTATAAACGTACTTAAATCCTTTTTCGTAAACCGTGAAAATCTTGGCCGGATTGATCGCATCGCCACTGTTATCTACATTGCTCACCTGTACTTCTTTATCTTTTTTAAGGTAAGTCCATTGGCTTTTACCATCGCTAAACAATTCCTGGTTAGTCATGGCTACTTTATACTTGTTAGAATTGGCTTTAACGTACAAAGTACCCTGTTGGGTTTCTTTAACCTTCGCTTTTGGATTATCCAGTGTGAAGGTAAAATCTGTTTTAACTACATTATACGATTTGTATTTTTTACTCACCTCAGCTAAAATGGCTTTAGCTTTCGCATCAGTTTGAGCATAAGTTGAGGTTGTGAAAGCAACTACAACCATTAATGCCGAAATTAATTTCTTCATCTTTTCTTTTTTAAATTTTTCCTTTGAAACGTTAGAGTAGATTTTTCGCTATTGGTTTAATCTAATCTTTGTCATCCATACTATTCAAGAACTGTTCCAAAGAATATTCGTCAGGATATAAAACTTCACGTGCTTTACTTCCTTCAAATGGCCCCACAATTCCCGCAGCCTCCAACTGGTCGATAATTCGGCCTGCACGGTTATAACCTAACTTCAGTTTGCGCTGAATCAACGAGGTTGAACCCTGCTGGTGCATCACAATCAACCGCGCTGCATCTTCAAAGAATTTATCCCGCTCATTGGGATCAAAGTCGGCTTTGCTTCCCTCTCCTGCCTCATCTATATATTCCGGCAGCTGATAAGCATCTGCATAACCGCGCTGGTTCCCGATATATTCAGATATACGGTCTACCTCAGGTGTATCAACGAAAGCACACTGTAGCCTGATTAAGTCGCTGCCTGTAGATAAAAGCATATCACCACGGCCAATTAACTGATCGGCACCCCCACTATCCAAAATGGTCCGCGAATCGATTTTTGATAATACCCTGAAAGCTAACCTGGCCGGGAAGTTGGCTTTAATGGTACCTGTAATAATATTTACCGACGGCCTTTGGGTAGCCAGAACCAGGTGGATACCGATGGCACGGGCCAGCTGGGCCAAACGGGCAATTGGTGCTTCAACCTCTTTACCGGCGGTCATCATTAAATCCGCAAACTCATCTACCACCAACACAATGAAAGGTAAAAAGCGGTGACCAAGATTCGGGTTAAGCTTGCGTTTAACAAATTTATCGTTATACTCTTTCAAATTCCTCACCTGCGCATCTTTCAGCAAATCATAACGCTGATCCATCTCGATACAAAGCGAGTTTAGGGTGTTCACAACTTTTTTCGTATCGGTGATGATGGCATCAGCCTCTCCAGGCAGTTTAGCCAAAAAGTGTCTTTCAATCCTGTTGAACAGGGTTAACTCCACTTTTTTCGGGTCAACCAGTACAAATTTAAGTTGTGCAGGGTGTTTTTTAAACAATAGCGAAACCAGAATAGAGTTAATACCCACCGACTTACCCTGACCGGTTGCCCCGGCTACCAATAAGTGCGGCATTTTAGCCAGATCGGCAATAAAAACCTCATTACTAATGGTTTTACCTAAGGCAATGGGCAAATCCATGGTGTTTTGTGCCCATTTTTCGGTATTTAAAATGCTGCGCATCGGTACCATTTCCGGATGCTGGTTTGGTACCTCGATACCAATGGTACCTTTACCTGGCATTGGCGCAATAATACGGATCCCCAAAGCCGCTAAAGAAAGCGCAATATCATCTTCCAGGTTTTTAATTTTAGATATCCTTACGCCCGGCGCCGGTATAATTTCGTACAGGGTAACGGTTGGACCAATGGTCGCTTTAATCTTATCAATTTCGATATTGTAATGATTAAGCGTTTCAACAATTTTATTTTTATTGGCCTCCAGTTCTTCCGCATTTACTGAAATTTTATTGGTGCCATAATTTTCCAACAGATCAACTGTAGGGTATTTGTAACCCAATAAATCCAGTTTTTCGTCATAATTTCCAAACTGTTCAACCAGGTCTTCTGATTTTTTTTCTTCTTCAGTTTTTTCGATCGTAAAGGCAGGTTCCTTTTCTACTTCAACCGATGGCTCTACCGTTAAAGGCAATGAAGCGGCCGCAGCAGTAGCCAATGGCAAATTTGTCGCCAATGGAGAGAGCACCACCGGTGCTACCGTTTCCTCTTCCTCTTTTTCTTCAAAACGGCTTGGCTGTAATACAACGTTCTGCTGTTTACGTTCGTTACTTACCGGCTTATCGCGTACCGGAAATTCAATAGGTGCAGCAGGTTCTTCATAGGTTTTGTTTTTTACCACTTGCTCCCTAATGTCGTTTACATAATCAGGCGTTTCATTATCCAGGTAAACTTCCTTCGCTTTACGCTCCGGAAACTTAAAATCGATATTATAGGCAATGATTAAAATGGTTAATCCGGCAAAAGCGATTAATCCGGCAACACCGGCAGCGCCAATCTGGGCACTTAATAATTTATTGCTCCAGTAGCCAAATTCACCTTCCAGATAATGTGGCGATTCTGACCAGAAACCATGTGCAAAACCTAAGGTTAATGAAATAAAAAGCAAAAAGAAAAAGCTATACCCTAATGTTTTAGAAATAGAAAGAATTTTAACCTTGAATAATAAACGGTAGCCGATAATAAAAAAGGCCAGAACGAACAGGAAAGATGCAATCCCGAACCATTCGTAAATAAACTGGTGTGATAACAGCGCACCGAATTTACCCAGCCAGTTTTGAACCACCGGGATGGAAACACCCGCCTCTTTCAGTTCTTCGGATGTTTTAAAAAGATTGCTCCATCCCCCATTTGCATCAATTACATAACTCTGGTCATCCTGCCAGGTAAACAGATAGGAAGTAAAAGCAATTAAAAAATATAATGATAATATGACGAAAAACAGCCCTATAATTTTAACTGCACGGCCATCTGCCAGGTCAAAGCTTGGCAAAAAATCCATTTTTCGCTTTGGCTGCCTGCCCAATGATGACCTGCCTGGTGCATTTTCTGCACCTTTATCTCTGAATGTATTGGCCTTAAACTGGTTACCCCTTACCGACATTTTCTATCCTTAATAATTTATTATTGAACAAACTTAGATAAAACTGCGCAGCATTAACGAAAGCCTCGCAAAAAAAATAATTACATGCTGTAACCATCATTTCGAAACAATTTCGCCGCAGCCCTCTTTTAAAACAATTTAGTAAACCTGAGGAATATCTTGCTATCATTTATTTAATCATATGCCTTAAATTAAATAAAAGATATTCAACAGGTATTAAACCTTAAACAGAAATTCCTGTCTATTATTTTAACAACACACAAGTTGTAACGTTTTGTCAAATGAAACGGATTTTGTTTTAGGTTTTATCCCGTTTTGCCTGGAGAGGTAAAACGGGATTTTTTTAATAAGAAAAAGCTTATTTTTTTCACCATACGTCATGCTGAACTTGTTTCAGCATCTTCCTTTTGGACTTGCTCTCCTTAACTGGAGGAGTTACTTATTAGGAAGTACCCTTGTAGAGAATCTTCATTCCCTCCAAAGGAATTCCTTTGGAACAACTTGATTGGGAACCACGAAGTGTTCATGAATACCACCAGATAAAGCAAACTTATGAATAATCGTAATGCAATTGCTTTAAGATTCGCGCCTGCGTGGGAAAGACGACGTTTCTATAGTAATCTGTGATTGATAGCTTTTTCAATTACCTTGTCCACTTACTTGTTCAATATGATTTAAAAAGCAGGGTGCTGTGTACTTCGCTTCCTGTAGTCCTGCTATCTCTCTAAGTCCTCGCTCAATTCTTCGCTCCGGGCTTTCCGTTCTATCAGGTTTATTTAACCTGAACCTGTAGTTCTTCGGAGTTACGATTAAGTTAGGTCCGCGTTAGGGATTGTAAGGGTTCAGTGCCGATCCTTCATCGGTACCGGAGCGAATCGGAGCCCTGTAAAGCCCGACCCTTTCCCGTATTTCACGGGATTGGGGAACGCCCAAATCAGTTAGCAGTTACCGATCCTCAATATAAACCCAGCTTTTAAAGATGCTTCACGACGTTTAGGATGACAGTAAGCTAAAACAAGACAAATTTTCAGCATAAACCATTAAAAATCAGTAATTTATTCACTTAAAAATAACAACTTCACGACAAAATTTCCGATTTGAAAATCAAAATTAACATGGCATTTGTTTTGATTTAAAAGGAATATGAACTTCAACAATTTTACCATAAAAGCCCAGGAAGCAGTTCAACAGGCTTCTGAAATAGCCCAGGGCAACCAGCAACAGGCTATTGAAACGGCGCACCTGCTTAAAGGTCTGCTTACTGTTGATGAAAACGTGGTTTCTTATGTTTTAAAGAAATTAAACGTTAACCTAAATGTATTAAATCAAAATCTGGATGCAGAGATTGCCAGGTTCCCGAAAGTGAGCGGAAGCAATGTGTATCTGTCATCCAATGCCAATAGCGTTTTACAAAAGGCGCAAACATTTTTAAAAGAGTTTAAGGATGAATTTGTATCTGTAGAACATCTGTTACTAGGTATCTTATCTGTTAACGATAGCACCGCTAAGTTGTTAAAGGAACAAGGTGTTAACGAGAAAGACCTTAAAAAAGCCATTGTAGCGTTACGTGGCGATAACCGGGTAACCGATCAAAATGCGGAAGCCACTTATCAGGCCCTAAGTAAATATGCACGCAATTTAAATGAATATGCAGAAAGCGGAAAACTGGATCCCGTAATCGGTCGTGATGAGGAAATCCGCCGTGTTATTCAGATTTTATCGCGCAGAACCAAAAACAACCCGATATTGATCGGCGAACCTGGTGTAGGTAAAACCGCCATTGCAGAGGGCATTGCCTTTAGGATTATTAAAGGCGACGTGCCAGAAAACCTGAAAAGTAAAGTGGTTTATTCGCTTGATATGGGTGCATTAATTGCCGGCGCAAAATATAAAGGCGAGTTTGAGGAACGTTTAAAGGCAGTAGTGAAGGAGGTTACCCAAAGTGATGGTGATATTATCCTTTTTATCGACGAGATCCATACTTTGGTGGGTGCCGGTGGCGGTGAGGGTGCAATGGATGCCGCAAACATCTTAAAACCGGCACTTGCCCGGGGAGAACTCCGCGCTATTGGTGCAACGACTTTAGATGAATATCAGAAATACCTGGAAAAAGACAAAGCTTTGGAACGCCGTTTCCAAAAGGTGATGGTTGAGGAACCAGATACCCAGGATGCCATTTCGATCCTCCGTGGGTTAAAAGAACGTTACGAAACCCACCATAAGGTAAGGATTAAAGATGAAGCGATTATTGCAGCCGTAGAAATGAGCCAGCGCTATATTTCTGATCGTTTCTTACCGGATAAAGCCATCGATTTAATGGACGAAGCTGCTTCTAAACTACGCATGGAAATGGATAGTGTACCTGAACACGTAGATGCGCTAGACCGTGAGATTATGCGATTGGAAATTGAACGCGAAGCGATTAAACGGGAAAAAGACGATAGAAAAGTTGCAGATCTTTCAGCAGAAATTGCTAACCTGTCTGCAGAGCGTGATGAATTTAAGGCGAAATGGCAAGGCGAAAAAGACCTGGTAGATGCAGTGAATAATGAATTGGAGCAGATTGAGCATTATAAATTAGAGGCCGAACAGGCAGAACGTGCCGGAGATTATGGCAAGGTTGCCGAAATCCGTTACGGCAAGATAAAGGAAGCCCAGGACAAGGTTGAAAAACTTAAAGCCGATTTAGAAAGCCAGCAAACCGATAGCCGCATGCTGAAAGAAGAGGTTACTGCTGACGATATTGCAGGTGTGGTTGGCCGTTGGACCGGTATTCCGGTTACGAAATTGATTGCCAGTGAGCGCGAGAAGCTGTTGCATTTAGAAGAAGAGCTGCACCAACGTGTAGCGGGCCAGGACGAGGCTATTGAAGCCATTTCTGATGCCATCCGCCGTTCACGTGCCGGCTTACAGGATAAACGTAAACCTATTGGTTCCTTTATTTTCTTAGGCACTACGGGTGTAGGTAAAACGGAACTTGCCAAAGCCCTGGCTGAGTTTTTATTCAATGATGAAAATGCACTTACCCGTATTGATATGAGTGAGTACCAGGAACGACATGCCGTATCACGTTTAATCGGAGCGCCTCCGGGCTATGTGGGTTATGATGAAGGCGGACAGTTAACGGAAGCGGTTAGGCGTAAACCTTATTCGGTAGTATTGCTTGATGAGATCGAAAAGGCACATCCGGATGTATTTAACATCTTGCTGCAGGTATTGGATGACGGCCGTTTAACTGATAACAAAGGCAGAACGGTGAATTTCAAAAACACCATTATTATCATGACCTCGAACATTGGTGCGCATTTAATTCAGGATAACTTTAAAGATTTGAGCGACGAAAACCGCGAAGAGGTTATTGCGAAAACCAAAAACGAACTATTTGAGGTATTGAAGCAGACCATTCGTCCGGAGTTTTTGAACAGGATTGATGAGCTGATTATGTTTACCCCATTAAACCGCAGCGAAATCAGAAATATTGTAAGCTTACAGTTTAAACAGGTACAGCAAACCTTAGCCGAAATGGGTATAGAGATGGATGCCAGTGATGAAGCTTTAGATTGGTTGGCACAACTGGGTTATGATCCCCAGTTTGGTGCAAGACCGTTGAAAAGGGTCATCCAGAAAAGAATCCTGAACGAGCTATCGAAAGAGATCCTGGCAGGAAAAGTTGACAAAGACAGCAAAATTAAGTTAGACATGTTCGATCATAAATTTGTGTTCCTGAACCAAAAAGCGGATTAAAATACAAAAATCGAGTCCCGTCCCGAGTTCATCTGGACGGGATTTTTTTTTGTTACCCATATTGTCTGTTTGTACCTAAAGCCTGATTTATTTAGCGTTTTTTAACATAAAGTGTGTTGTAGCAGTGGTTTGAGATACTTAAAATTGCAGATATAACCACCTGAAAATGAATCTCAAAACTACGCTTCTTCTTATTTTGACCTGTCTTGCCATACAAAGTTTCGCTCAAAAATTTCAAAAATCAGCACTTTTAAAAGGCATTAATACCTTACCTATGCCTGATACGGGAAAATTTGTTTCTGCGTTCTTTAGCACTAATGAACAACCTCAGATCATAGCTACACATTTGCTTTCATCGCAAGTTGATGTTTCAGCAACAGTAATGATGAGCAGCGCCCTGGGTAAAGGACACATTTTTGCCATAGGCTCATCCGAGTATTTTGAAAGCAAATTATTGAGCGATCAAAATGTTCAACATTTGTTAAAAAACATTATCCAATCGGTTAGAAATCATCCCAAAAAACTTAAAGTAGCCGTCACTAAAACTGCCGATGCAGGATTGATCAATGCATTGAAAGCCAACAATGCTCAAGTTTACATCGCTGATAGCAGTAAACTACAGCCCAATACCGACATTTACTTTTTAACCAATGATGTGAAGGATACAGCAGCGCTTAAAGTCATTGAAAAATACATAGCTGATGGTGGAAATTTGGTTTATGGCTCTCCCTACCCATATATTTTTAAGCACAGAGATCCCAATAAATCATATTTAAATGATCTGATAAAAATAAATGCTTTATTAAGTAAGGCGGGAATATTTAATGCCTATACCATGTTTACGGCTGAGCATGCCAAAGATAGTTTGACGTTAACAAAAGAACCTTTTTATCTTCTATTGAAGAATATTTTGAGTGAGCTGGCGAAACCTTCTCCTAAACCGACCAGCCCCACCGAATATGCCTACGGTATAGAGCCTACATTAGAGCTTGCTTTTTCGAATAATGCAGATACCAGTATGTTGATCAGGAAAATAAAATCGACACTTTCCATTAGCGATTCACTTCCGATACCCACATTAAACAAACCACTGGATATTTCCACTGCCGCTAAAAAAGCGGGCTATCAATTTTCAAAATATATTTATGAAAAAACTCACAATAAAGAAAACTCAACCGATTTTGTATATCCGGAAAGTAAATCGTTTCCTGGAGAGGTACCAAAAAACGCCAGGCGTAGAACAGAATTGATTGATATAGCCGTACAGGTAGGTTCGCAAGGCTTAGCTGAACCTTATCCAAATTATTTCAGGTTACACAGTACAGGTGTTTATGTTCCGGCCGGCGAAAAAGTGAGCATCGTGATCGATCCAAAATATAAAAGCCAATATTTAAAGGCGCAGATCGGCATTCATAATGATGATTTAAGACATCTGGATCAGCTGGAAAGATCGGGTTTTGACTTAACCAGATCATTTGAACTGGAAAAAGATACCACAACCATTTTTTCACCATATGGTGGACTATTGTATATCAGAATTCCTGACAGTTCCTCACTCAAATCAATAAGTATTATTGCAAATGGCGTAGTGAAAGCCCCCTACTATAAATTGGAGAAAAATAACCTGACCGAATGGGCAAGCATTAAAAATAATCCTGCACCATGGACAGAACTAGCGACGGATAAAGTTATACTCACCGTACCCACCTATCGCATTAAAAATTTGGAAAATCCCGACTCCTTACTAAAGTTATGGGACCAAGTAATGGATGCAGATGCCGATTTAGCCATCATTAGCCGAACCAGAACACATCCTGAAAGGATAGTCATCGATAATCAGGTTGCCTATGGCTATATGTTCACCGTCTGGGATAAAATTGTGGCCCCCAATGATGAAAGTTGCGAATTAATGCTTAATGAAAAAATGCTGAAAGAAAAAGGAAGCTGGGGCCATTTCCACGAGCTCGGCCATCGCCATCAATTTTGGGGGCTTGATATGGATGAAGTTGGTGAAGTAACCACCAACCTTTATACCATGTATGTATATGATAAAGTACTAAAAAAGGGCCTCTACAACCACGAGGGAATGGAAAGTAAAGATGAAGTAAAGCAGAAAATCAATAGTTATCTTCAAAACCAGCCTACCTTTGAAAAATGGGGAAAGGAACCCTTCACCGCTTTGTGTATGTATATCCAGCTTATTGAACATTTTGGATGGGAGTCTATCCTCAAAGCCAATAAAATATACCGCGATATGGATCCAAGAAAATATTACCAAAACGAATTGAGCAATGAAGAACGCATAGATCTTTGGTTTACATCCATCAGTAAAGCTACGAATTCAGATTTATCGTCGTTTTTTGAGATATGGAAAATACCACTAAGCGAAAGGGCAAAAAAAGAGGCTAAAGCGTATAAAACCTGGATTCCTGAAGCGTTCGCCACTTACCTGCCGCATACTGACAGTCAATAGCGTATCAAATCCCACAACGTTTATTTCTGTGGGATTTTTCGTTTAAAAATTAACTAACATAGCAGTTCATTTTTCTTGCTTTTTGTTTCGATAATGATTATTATTGATTACACACAAAAACACAAAATAAAATGAAACCTAAATTAATCATTATGGCGCTGCTATGCGCCGTTAGTTGGCGCAGCTATGCCCAAACTGAAAAAGGATCCGGCTTTATTGGCGGAAGCCTGAGTTTTGGAACATCCAGGCAAAACCCTTCATCACCCAGCTTAAACACCTTTACTTTAGCACCGCGGGGAGGTTATTTTTTAGCCAATAATTTTGCCATCGGCCTGGAAGTCCCCTTAAATCTGTCGAAGCTCAGGGGCGAAAGTTATATTGCATGGAATAGTGAATACGGATATTACGAAGAACAGCGCGGCGTAAAAGAATTCAGCTTTGGTTTTTCTCCCTTTGTACGCAAATACATTGATGTTAAAGATCGTTTTAAGTTTTTTATGCAGGCCAACCTGCTCTTACAGGTAAATACCTTTAACCGCATTGATGACGAAGGTTACCTGATCCGTACCGATGCCAAAATAAAAGGATGGGGCGCCAGTATCAGTCCTGGTTTTAGCTATTTCATATCTAAACATGCCGCTTTGGATTTTTCAGTACCTGTTGTCTCTTTCTTTCATCAAAATTACTATGCTGAAGAATCGCTTTACAATTACGATAAAACGAACAATTTGAAGCTTGCCCTGCTAAATTTCACACCAACATTTACTTTTAATTATCACTTTTAACATTCCTTACGATGAAAAATATATTCACCAAAAGCTTCAGCCGGGCAGGCATAAGCTTATTATTTCTTTTAAGTCTTTCCATTCAGGCAAATGCACAACGCTTTCGAGGCAAAATAGAATATTACAGCAGTGTATTTCCTTCTGAAGATGGGAAAATCAAATCTATAAATGGCACCAGGATTGAATACTATAATTCCGTTTTTAAATCTGAAGATGGAAAAGTAAAAACAATCGGCGATAAAAGAGTAGAATATTATAACAGCGTATTCCCTTCTGAAAACAGTAAAATAAAATCTATTGGTGATATTAAAATTGAATATTACAATTCCGTTTTTAAATCGGAAGATGGAAAAATTAAATCCATTGGTAATATCAAATTTGAGTACAATAACATGGGATCTCAAAAAAGTGAGGGTAAAATAAAATCAATCATCAATGAAACAGAGGACCGTGAATCGGAAGATGCACTGGACACTTATTATTTTATCGAAAAACTGAATTGCCAATAGTATAGCTCACAAATAAAAAAACTTCGAACTGAAATTTAACCTGGATTATTTTTTTTTTAAAAACTGACAATGAGTTAATTACACACAAAACAACTAACATCATAGTTTTATTTCGGGTTTTTGGTTATCATTGGATACATAAAAAAAACACAAATGAAAAAACAATTATTAACGTTGGTAGCAATATGCGCTATCACTATTGGTGCTAATGCCCAAACAGAAAAAGGAGACAATTTAATCGGTGGTTCTATTGGATTTAGTCATAACAAACAGGAGCCATTAAATTCTACCAATACTTTTTCTACCGGTAATTCAAAATCCTTTAATATTGCGCCACGCTTCGGCCACTTTTTTGGAAAAAACCTGGCTCTGGGCCTACAGATTGGATATGGCGGAAATAAGGCGGAATCCCAATCAACATATTTTCTGGGAAGTGGCAGTCCACAATTCATTAATTCAGTTAGTAAAAGTCACTCCTTTAATGTTGTTCCATATTTAAGGTATTACGTAGATATTGTTGATAAATTTAAATTCTTCGGCCAGGCAAATGTTGGAATGGCTTTTGGAAAAAGCACGTATAACCTAATGTTATCAGGAAATTATGTTACTGAAACCACCCATTATAAAAACACCAATTATCAGGCCTCTATCGATCCTGGCTTTGCATTCTTCCCAACTAAAAAATGGGCTGTTGAGCTTTCTTTTCCTTTACTTGCTTACAGTAAACAAAATATGAAAGATGATGGTGTAAATTTAAATTCTCAAGCCTTAAGTAATGAAACATTTATATTTGGCTTTAGTTCTTTCACCCCAGGTATTGGGGTTAACTTACATTTTTAAATCAGATAGTGCCATCTCTAATAAAGACGGCACTATTTTTATCTCTTCTTTGTTTCTATATTCGGTAAGAAACCAGTTAATAAACCGATTAAAGGCAGAAACGCACAAACGTTAAATACATATCCGATACTGGTTGAATCTGCCAGTTTACCCAATAAGGCCGATCCGATGCCCCCCATACCAAAGGCAAAGCCAAAAAACAAACCTGCAACCAAACCTACCTTTCCGGGAATCAATTCCTGTGCATAAACCAATATGGCAGAAAAAGCAGAGGCCAGAATCATCCCGATAGGAACAATAAGGACCCCAATCCAAAACAAACTGGCATGTGGAAGCAATAAAGCAAATGGAGCGGTACCCAATATCGATACCCAAATGACATATTTTCGTCCTATCTTATCTCCTATTGGTCCGCCCAGTAACGTTCCGGCAGCTACCGAGAATAAGAAAACAAACAAATAAAGCTGTGAGGTTTGCACGGAAACCTTAAATTTATCAATCAGGTAAAAGGTAAAATAATTCGTTAAACTCGCCATATAAAAATATTTCGAAAAGATCAATAACAGTAAAATACACACTGAAAAGATCACCTTTCCTCTTGAAAATTGATTCACAACGGTTTGAATATTGATCTTTTTACTTCTCGAAAGCATAAAGCCCCTGTACCAATTGCCAACATAGGTTAAAATAACAATGGCTAAAAGCGCAATAACCGAAAACCAGATGACGCTGATCTGCCCATAAGGCACAATAATCCAGGCGGCCAATAGCGGACCCAAAGCACTGCCTGCATTACCGCCCAACTGAAAAACCGATTGTGCCAGTCCCCTCTTCCCTCCAGATGCAGCATGTGCCATCCTTGAGGCTTCGGGATGAAATACCGATGAACCGATGCCGATAAAAGAAACTGAAATTAATATGGTGTAAAAATGGCCGGACAGCGAAAGCGAAATCAAACCAAGCAGCGTAAACCCCATGCCTATCGCCAATGAATATGGCTGAGGTTTTTTATCGGTGTATAAACCCACAAAAGGCTGTAACAGTGATGCGGCCAATTGAAAGGTTAAGGTAATGAGCCCGATCTGCGAAAAACTTAAGCGATAACTGTTTTTAATGATGGGATAAATTGCAGGAATTAACGATTGTATGGTATCATTTAACAGATGCGAAAAACTTAAGGCAAAAAGTATCGGGAAAACGGTTTTTTCGATGATGGCGGTAGTAGATGTATTTTCAGTCATAACGGGTAGCTTATGTGCCAAAATTAGGGATAATATTTTTTTATAGCTTAGCGGTTGCCCTTGCAAAAAACAAACATTTTAGTAAAGTTTTCGTTTTATAGCTATGGAAAAAAACAAAAAAATTATTGGGTTGTGCGGAAGCTTACGTAAAGGCTCTTATAATGCCATGTTGCTTAACCTTGCAGGTAGTTTAATTCCTGAAGGTATCGAATTCGAAATTGTTGCATATGATGATGTTCCGGTTTACAATGCAGACCATGATCTGCCGGAGGTTGAAGAAAGACCAGCAAGTGTGGTAAAATTCAGGGATGCCCTGGCTACCGCAGATGCTTTTATTATTGTTTCTCCTGAATATAATTATTCCATTCCCGGGGGATTAAAAAATGCAATTGACTGGGCCAGCCGTGGAAAGGACTCTCCATTGATGCACAAACCGGTTGCCCTGATGGGTGCAACGCAGGGCATGTGGGGCACAGTTAGGATGCAAGCTGCATTTTTACCTGTTTTTACTTTTTTAAATATGAATCCGGTTTTGCAGCCAGAAGTTTTGATTGCCCAGGCTCAAAATAAATTTGACGCGGATGGGAATTTAAATGATGAAAAAACCATCTCCATTATCCAAAAGAAAATAGATAATCTCATTTCGGCTTGTAAGGTTTAACTAAACCTTACAAGTTACTTCAAAACCTGCCATTTCTGCCACCTCAATATCTGACATTTCTACAAAAAAAGTCAGATTGTCAATTTGTCATACCTTAAAAATTAATCAATCGATTGATTTTTCGTCACACGAAAATAATATTGAATTAACACTGAATTTACATCTGTTTGTAAGCTAACAAGTTACCCAAAAACTGATTTTTTGATGACTTTAACAAAGCTTTTTGGCATAAGTGTTGACTTTTAGGCAAATATAGTCAGAAATTAAAATAGTAAAATTGACTATATTTTTATAACAAATAAATCATAAAAAAGATGAAAAAATTATTATTATCTTTAGTAGCAGTAGCTGGTTTAGTTTATGGTGCACAGGCACAAACTGAAAAAGGAAATTTTATGTTAGGTGGTAATGTAGGTGTAAATTCTACAAAAGTTGATGGCGCTCCGAAAGCAGATTTCAACTTCAGCATAGTACCTAGTGTTGGCTATTTTGTTGGCAACAACTTTGCAATCGGTACAGGTGTTGGTTACGAATACGATAAAAAAGTAAGCAACAGAACACAGACTGGCGCTTTTAAAGTTGCCCCTTTCGGACGTTATTATGTTGGTTTATCAGACCAGTTTAAATTCTTCGGACAATTATCAGTGCCTTTGGCTTTTGGTGAGTTAAAAGCAACTGATGCCAACGGTGATAACGCGGTTAAATTAGGTACTACCACCAATATCGGCGTAGAACTTGCTCCAGGTTTTGCTTTCTTCCCAACCAAAAAAATCGGTATTGAACTTTCAGTTAGAGGTTTAAGCTACGACAATTATACTGTTAAAGCTGAAGGAACCGGTGCTAAAGCTAAAACCAATACATTTGGCTTAAACGCTGATACTTTTGCACCAAGATTGGGTGTTCAGTTCTACTTTTAATTAATTCTCCCCCGGGAGGCAATTAATAAATGACTTTTTTTCAGAAAGCGTCACGATTGAACATCGTGACGCTTTTTGTTTGTTGTACCATTCGGTAAAATGAACCTGATTTTTTTTGCTGATCCGGCAGAGAAGAACTTGGTGCCCGTCCGTCCATCTGTTCCGGAATGGTTTCATTCTGATAAGTATTCCAGGCAAAAACAGGTTAGAATTAAATGAAAGTAATAGCAATCATTTACTTTTGATCCGGTTCAAAGGCAATGATGATCCCCGATCCGTTTGGTTAATCAGCAATAACCGCTTACCGGTTAAGCAGTGGATTAAGCCAGATGGCCCATGAATTGTGGTTATGCCCTTCTGTTCCTTCGGCGCGCAGCTCGATTTTATTTATATTCTCAACGCTGATATCTATCCGGTTCTGCTCTCCAACTCTTAACGCCGGCGACCGGTAAAGCTCTTTACCATCGCCGATAATGGTAAATCTTGCCGAGCCTTGCTGGTGGGCATAATCTCTCAAACCTACAATAGCGGAAAACCTTGTCCATTTTTTATTTAACAGGAACGAATAAACAGACGGCGAATGGGCAAATAATCCCTTTTTATAAATCTGACCCTGGTTAGCAAGAAAAAAAACATATTCCGACTCGGTAGTAAAATAATTACGTGCAGGTTTTTCCCAACCCACGCTGGCAAGCTCCCACTTCGCGTCTGAAAGGTAAAGACTATCTCCTTTATACGTTGCAGGATCGACAGGCGGGATGGGATTAATCACACTTTCAAGTATGCTAAGCTTTTTCTTTATTTCCCCGGTCTTCTGCATTACGGATAACCGGCTATAAAGTTCTTTGACATCTAATGCCTTTCCTGTTGGAATTTCCACCACCTCTGCATGGTTACGCCCCACCATAAAAAGTTTGTAAAAAGGATACACCATCCCATTAGGAAGCATAAAGATCAAATACATCCGGTAGTTCCCTTCTTTCCATTTTTTTAATGGTACAGCGATCGATCCAGTACTGTTAACGGGGTAAATAGTACTTTCATTGAAATATTCTGTCTCATTCAAAGGACTAATCAGCACTGAAAGGGCGTAAGGGGTTAAATTACCGGCAATACCGGCTTTCAATAGGATGCCATTGTCGGTATAGCTGCAAGAAATATTATTTAATGACAGTTGTGTATCAGTCTTATTGTATTTAGCATATCCGGTAAACACGGGGTGACTGAGCAGCTGCAATATTCCGGCGGCTGAAATATAAGAAGTCTGGGTATCGCCCCAAACTCTTCCTTTAAAATGGCGGCTTCCATACTCTCCCATTAAAGATATTGATGACGGCTTCAATTCGGATGGATGACCAAAATCGTGATGCAGGCCAAACATGTGCCCCATTTCGTGAGCAATCCCCCCTATATACCAGCTGTTAAACTCCGCTACGCTGCACTCCCTGTCGGCCCTGCCGGGTTCAGCATACTTAATCCGGTTCACCTTATCCGTTAGTAACTTTGGATCGAGCAGTGGGCAATCGGCGGCAAAGCTGACTCCGTTAACTGATGAACCAATGCCCATATAGGGCGAGTCAAAAACATAGGTTGTACTATCTTTCCTATAATATAACCCGGTTATGATCAGCACATGATCTTTGTAAAAATCAATTTTATCACCTGCTTTGTTCGATATTTCCGCTTGCAGCTGATTAGCGGAATTAACATTATAGCTTTTTGAATCGAAATCTCCTTCAACTGCAGTGAGCATATATTTATTCCCTGATTTATCAAAGTTTACGCCATCAGATTTTATTCCATAACGCTGGAACTCGTCTCTGTAAAAATCACTCACAGCGCTCAATACGCGGTTTAAGCGCTCTTCCCAGTTAGCGGATAGCTTTTGGCCTTTTCCATAAAAATACACCACCTTAACTACATGATTAGCTTTAGGTATGTCCTTGTTATAAGTTTTAATTATATTTTTTGAAGCCGATATTATACTTTGAGCGGTTTGAGGTAACTGCGAATAGCCATTGATGGCAAGCAAGCAGGAAAGGACTACAATTATTACTGATTTGATTTGGAGAGTCATTAAGAAAATTGATTGGGTTTATCGCTAATGTAGTAAAAAATATCTGCACCCATTTCGGCTAAGATTTCACTAATCTTGGCTAGCAGCTTAGCGTGGCTCTTCTTAATTTGTTACATGCAGATTATTAGGGTTTGACCGAAAACAATTTTACCATTAATTACTTCTTAATCAGCTTAAATTTTTTCAGTTGTTGCCCATTTTTATTGATCACACCCACATACACCCCTGTTGATAAAGCATTAAGTGCAAATTTATTTGAACTGGTGGCTTTTTCTTCAAAAACTTTCTGACCTAACATGTTAAAGATAGACAGGCTGTAATCTTCAAATGATCCGCTCAGAATCGTTAAATAATCAGATACCGGATTAGGAAAGAATGAAAATTCATTCTCTTTCAGGTACACTACCGATACAAGATCGCTCTGTACCTGACCGCTGGCCGTTTCGAACGTAACGCGGTAAAACTGGATTCCGGTTTTTGGCTTATCATCAAAAACCGTATAATCCAGCTGGTTTGAAACGGGCCTGGTTTGCTGTAAAACACTAAAAGTATTTGGTCCGGTCTGTTTTTCCCAGATGATGTTCTTTATATCCAAAGTGGTACCCACACTCAGTTCAATTTTTACCCGTTTATCATCGGTTAACGAAGCAAACAAATTTCTCACATAACAGGCAATGCCCTGCTGGGTATAATCGATGGTATAACTTTTTAAACCCGTAAAACCCGCACCATTTGCCGCCACGGCAAAGTAATTACTATTTATTTTGCCGACGTCAAGCTTAACTATGGTATCAGCAAGCGTTAAAACCGGCGAAAGGATATTATCTGTGATATTATACAATGTATAGTCCTTTGCTCCGGGCTGTGCATTCCATCTGAGTACCAGACCATCTTTGCAAGCATAGCCAACTTTTAATACCCTCGGACTTGAAATAACAAAGGGTTGACTCAATATTTCCTTACCTTCCACTTCCATTTTTATCATGGCTTTAACAAACAGGTTTGGTGGAATCCAGTGGTAAAATCCTTTACCTAAATCAACACCCGCGGCAATAGATTTCCAGGTACTACCTTCGTCATAGCTAACTGAAAGGTTTCCTGTTTTGCTCGTGTATGTATTTTCCCATCGGATATAGTTATCCTCACTAGCAAAAAAATATTCGTTTTTCACAGGACTAACAAAGGAAAAATCATTCTTGAATGTGTAACGATAAGCCAATGCGAAAGGTTGATTATTGCCCTGTTTAATCCGATCACCTTTAACATGAATAGTATAAGTACCAGCGGATGGTTGATTGAGCGTAACCTGTTGGACGTTATTGAGAAGATCGGCCTTACGCACCGCTGGTTTTGAAAGGGAATCTAAATGAGGAAAGCTGCTTAATACCCAGGGCAGCATCAAATTCCCTGTGGGTGTTTCCAGGCTTAAATCCAATCCATTAACCAGGCTTTGTGCAGCATTTACAATAGCAGGAGGATCATTCCAGGCGATGGTCAGCTTTACTTCCTCCACATTAGCGGGAATAGTTAAGGGGATGAGTAAATCCTGGTTTTTGGCTACCTCATACAGTGATGCCCTGTTTTCGTCTAGGGTTTTTAACGACTGGCTCACATTTAATTTTCCGTACCCATACACAAAATCGACCTGTGCAGTACCTAAATCATCAGCAGAATTGATCAAGGTTGCCCTGATGAGCGAAGCAGATGCCGCTTTTTTATATTTCTGCTGATAAAACTGTTCTACCAAAGCAACAGATCCACTGGTAATGGCTGCAGCCCCCGATGTTCCGTCTTCGCCCAGGGCAACCAATTCAGGTTTTACACGTCCATCGTAAGCAGGCCCCTTACTGCTCAGGTTTTCACCAATATTTTCTCTGTTAATCCCTCCTATCACCAATAAATTTTTGGCCTGCTTGAAATTGCCGGTTAAGTTGGCACGGGCTGCGATACCCTGATAAAACCCTGCAGATGGTGTGGCAGTACCTTTATTTCCAGCCGAGAAAACATGGATCAAGGTGTCGGTTTCAAAAATCTGTCTATCGTATGCCGCAGCCTCCATTCCATAATCGTTATCGATATCGGTCCCATAAGAATGATTTTGAACATTAACCCGAAGCTTGTTTAAATCGGTAGCCAGATCGGGCATTAAATTCGTGAAATCAGAATAGGCCAGTCTGGCCTTTGGTGCTGCACCGAGTCCACGGATAAAGGAATTACCATTCCCCAAAGCAAGGGTAGCCATAATGGTAGCATGGGTAGTTGGCGTTTTACCAATAGTGGCTCCCACAATGGTTTTCCCCATTAAGTCAACATCAGCAGCATCATACATTCCTTCTTTAAAGGACACATTTATACCAACACCATCAATACCTGGATAAAGGTTTCGGGCGTTAGAGATCTGGTTAAGGCTAAGGTCGAGACCGTTGATTACAACCTCCTCCTTAGCTACAGGCAAAACATCTGCATATAAGAGATCACTAAGCTCCAGCAAAAACATTAAATCTTTTGGCGAGAGGTAGGCTGTACAGATGTGATTGATGTTATCGATTGATTTTATTTTTACACCTGCCAGCGCCACTGGTAGCGGATTTACATTTTTAAAGGCTAACCGAACCAGGATAGAATCATTCTTTTTACTGCTTTTATTGAGCACTTTCATCAGTCTGTCACTAACTTTCCAGAGCCCGTTAGCTTGTTCCTGATCAATGATACTGTTGGAAAAGTTAGAAACACTCGATTTTTCGACGATAAAATGATCACCAGAGAGCATTTTTTTGGGCTTTAACCGCTGAATTTCTTCAGCTGTTAACACCTGTTTAAATCTTACCAAAATAGACTGATCATCACTTAATTTTGTAACACTACCCGTTTTTGAAATATATTTTTCATTTTTTTTATCTATTCCACCAGGTTGTATCTGTGCGTTTAAACTAAAAACAGACAGACAAAAACATAAAACTAAAAATACAGTAATGACTTTCAAAAAATATTTTATTATAAAATTTTGGTTACATGATATATCTTCCCTAAATTAGGATTTATAAGGTAATCCGCAAATATTATTAACTAACTTATTCAACCTAAACTAATTTTATTCTAACTAAGATGAAAACAACCAACTTTTTATCGATTGCAGCCGCCTGCATTCTACTCACAAACCTATACTCTTGTAAGAGTAATAATACAGAAAATGCCGTAGAAAATAAGAGCGAAATTTCTGCAAGCAAATTATCACAGATCAAATCACTCGGTTTCAGTACTGACAATATCCGTAAAACAGATGAAGGTTATCTGGTAGAGGGAGATATTCTTTTAACCGACGACAATTTAGCTGAGCCTTCTACAGGGGCAAATCTAAATATCGCCGAAACAGAACAGTACAGAACCACAAACATTGTAAAATCGTTGCCACGGGTAATTACGGTATCGGTAACCAACCTGCCTCAGGTATATAGCGATGCGGTGAACACCATGATTTCGAGATACAACTCGCTGGGTTTACGCATTACTTTCCAAAGAGCCAGTGCAGGTACAACCGGAAACATTAATGTTGTAGGTTTTAACGAAGGTCCGAGCGGTGGTTTTATTACCTTAGGCTCTGCCGGTTTCCCGACTTCATCAGGCCAGCCATTTAATCAGATCAGAATGAACACCAATTCAGCAGCCTATGGTTCTAACCCTAATTTATTGTACCTGGCTTCTGTAATTCAGCATGAGGTTGGCCATTGCATTGGTTTCCGTCATACCGATTACATGAACCGTGCCTTTAGCTGTGGTTCTAGTGGTGCCGGCAATGAGGGCGCATCAAACGTGGGCGCAGTAAGAATACCGGGAACACCTGCTAATCCGGATGCAGCATCATTCATGCTGGCCTGTTCAAATGGCGGCAACCGTACTTTCAACGCAAATGATGTAATTGCCTTAAATTACCTTTACAAATAAGATCAAAAACCCAGGATTATCTTAAAACCTAAAAAAGCCTCCCGATTTGATCAATCGGGAGGCTTTTTTTTTTTTATTTAAAAATTAAAGATGATCGAAAGTTTACTGACCAGACGCTCCAAAAGTCAGGTTTTGGTAATGTTGGGTTTGGAGCGCGCAGCCAATGCAAAACAGTTAATTTCTTCCCGTTTTACGCTTATACGCTTCGCTGCCTCGTGCCTCGTTACTGCAGGGTATCGCTTCAACCGGGGCTAAGTGGCCAGGGCAGCATTTCAATTTTTGAAGTAGAAAAGCCGCCTTGGCTTTGCAGCGGTAATAACGGTTCGTGAAGACACGAACCACGGCGGGGTAAGGCTGCATGGTGGCCTATTTTGGATATTAACCAATTATAAAAATAATAAGGTTCGTGAGGACAAGAACCTTGGCGAAAGAATGAGAAAAACTTCGCGGTTGAACAGTCTCATTTGAAACACAAGCCCAAATGAGGTAAACCTGATAGCGCCAGATAGCTCCCGATTTTAAATAAAAATTGTATGTAAAAAGATTCCTATCGGGACTATGGGCAATAGCAGGACTGGAATAGCCCAAGAACCACCCGAGCCTGCTTTCCGAAAAACAACAATGTTTAAAAAAACAAATGGTCCGTGAAGATACGAATCATTGCAAAAGATGCTGATTTCTTAAGACAATCATTTAATGGATGAGTGGTTCGTGAGGACACGAACCACGGCAAAGGGCATCACCAATTACTAAAATAACTAGGCTCATGAGGACACGAGCCTTGGCGAAAGAATGAGAAAAACTTCGCGGCTGAACAGTCTCATTTGAAACACAAGCCCAAATGAAGTAAACCTGATAGCGCCAGATAGCTCCCGATTTTAAATAAAAATTGTATATAAAAAGATTCCTATCGGGACTATGGGCAATAGCAGGACTGGAATAGCCCAAGAACCACCCGAGCCTGCTTTCCGAAAAACAACAATGTTTAAAAACAAATGGTCCGTGATGATACGAATCATTGCAAAAGATGCATGGATGAGTGGTTCGTGAAGACACGAACCACGGCAAAGGGCATCACCAATTAATAAAATAACCAGGTTCATGAGGACACGAACCACGGCTTTATTATTAAGTCCAACAAAGGATCTTAACACAGCTAACAATCCTGATCTGTGTTTATCCTTTTCATCTGTGGTTAATCATCACTTGCCATTCTGCTCAATATCCCGATCCATTTCTACCAGATCAACATCGCTCGGTTCAGAAAAATCGCCAATTAAATATTTATTGAAATGATCGGCCAGTTTCCAGAAAGCATATTCTGTCATATCTCCAAAACCATGGCGCTGCCCCGGAATAATCAGGAAATCGAACCGTTTGCCTGCTTTCATTAACGCATTGGCTACCCGGATAGAGTTTGCCGGGTGCACATTGTTATCTACGTCGCCGTGCATCAATAACAAATGTCCTTTCAGGTTTTTTGCCAGATCAGGATTTTTATCAATGCTGTATTTAAATGATGTATCGCCTTTTAAAGAGATGGTTTCCTTAACACCATGGTGTTTTTCGCTCCACCAGCGGTTGTAAATACTGTTATCATGATTTCCGGCATTTGAAACCGCCGCCTTAAAGAAATCGGGATACACCAGCATGGCCGCGGTAGACATAAAACCACCACCGGAGTGACCAGTAATACCCACCTTAGATTCGTCGATAAACGAATATTTGGCAGCCAGTTGCTCAACAGCTGTTTTTTTATCCGCTAAACCATAATCGCGCAGGTTTCCATAACCATAAGTATGGTACCATTTAGAACGTGAAGGATTTCCGCCGCGGTTGCCTACCGTAATTACGATGTAACCAAATTGAGCCAAACGTTCAGTGCGGTCCATACTTTTGCTGAAAGCTTTATTTACCGCTTCGGTTTGTGGCCCCGGGTAAACATATTCAATGATTGGATACTTTTTATTGGGATCAAAATCGAAAGGTTTATACATTACACCATACAGATCAGTTATCCCGTCATCCGCTTTTACTTTAAAAGGCTCGGGAAATTTGTAACCCGCTGCCATGAGCAATGAAAGATCAGTTGTTTCCAGATCCATTACTTTTTTGCCCGTTCCATCATAAAGCGTCGCTTTTGGTGCTGTATTTACCCTCGAATAGTTATCTACAAAAAAAGTGTTGTTATCATTCACATTCGCCAGGTGATCAAAGTCACCGGCATTTAATAATTTCATATTCGAACCATCGAAATTGATGCTGTATAAATGTAAGTAATAAGGATCTTCTTTGCCTTCCCTACCATTGGCCGTAAAATACAGTATGCGTTTTTTCTCATCGATATTAACAATACTTTCACAGTGGAAAGCACCTTTGGTAATCTGATTTTTCAGCTTACCATTTTCATCAAAAAGGTAAAAATGTGCCCAACCATCCCGTTCACTCCAATGAATCAGCTCTTTACCATCATTAACCAAACCCGGGCGGTTCACTTCAACGTAGGTATTAAAGCGTTCATCAATCAATGGGGTAACCTTGCCTGTGGCAATATCAACAGTACCGATATCGATACGTTTTAAATCGCGGCTGGTACGCGAAAAATAGAACCTGTTATTGTTACCTAACCAGATAGATGGACGAAATTCGTTATCACGGTCTTTATTTAAAGCTGGTTTGCTCCAAATGGATACACTTTGATCTTTAAATGCAGATACATTTAGTTTTTTATAAGCTTTTGCTGCAAAATCGAACAATAAAATTTCATCCTGAGGAGCTTCGGATTCTCCGGGCATCTGGTATTTATAAGTTTCTAAAGTGGGGCGGCCAGGTGTAACGCTGTTGATTACCCAAAGGTCTTTTACCTTACGCGAATCGGTGCGGTCTAACACAAAATATTTAGAATTTGGCGACCAGAGCACATAAGCGCCGCGGCGTTTCTTATTGTTTTTTTCGTTCTCCACATTGTTCTCGCCATCGCCGTCACTTCCATAAGAGTAAAATTTTACCCCATCTTTGGTAAGCTGATGCTCCACAATGGTACTATCCTCTTCATTATTAACTGCTTTTTTGTAGTTGTCTTTATCCATCCAATACAGATTGTAATTGCGGGAAAAGATAATGGCTGAAGAATCGGGTGCTACCGAGCCCCATGATGGTTTAGGCTTGGGTTTACTGAAATTTGGCACCTCGGTTAATTTTGCACTGGCCAGTTCATATTTGAAAGAAAATATTTTCTTCTGCATAGAATCTGCGGCTTTTTTATCCTTTCTATCTTTTTTTAGTTCTTCAACCGTGCTCTTGATTTCGAAAGAAATACTTTTTTCGTCGGCGGCAAATTTTAAGTTTTCCAGGGGTAAGTGTTCGGCATCAAACGGATCGCGAACAATCAGCGTAATATCTGCAGCAAGTTTAGCATTATCAAACATTAATTTTTTGCTTTTGGCTGCAGGATCTACCAAATACCAGAATTTTCCTTTCGGACTTTCGAAAGTATACCAGAAACGGTTACTCAATTTTAACCAATGCGGATCTACAGCTGTAGAATACACCATCTTTTTCAGCTTATTTGGCGAAAAACGCGAAGCGAGCTGATAATTTGCCTTAGGCTGTGGCTGAATATTTTCGGTTAGGGTAAATGTTTTATTTTGTGCAGCAACAGTTAAGGATATAAACTGCGCGCCCAGCAGAAATTTGTAGAGTTTCTTCATTAAAATTTGTTTGAGTTGCTAAATTATTTAATTAAAGGATATTAAGCAGGCTTTGATATGTAATAAATGCGATAGTTAGCATAATTTCTTACCACTCAAATTAATTATTAACACAATTTATTTTGATAGATAAATAATTGAGGGATTTTATAGTTTTGTACCCATATACACTAACAATGAAATACAGCTTTTTAACCTTAATAACAGCCGGTGCAATCTTATTTGCCAGCTGCCAATCTAAATCACAAACAGACAGTGCTACAGGAAACGATTCAACTGGAAAAACAACACAAACCAGCGAAAATTCCAACGCTGCTGCCATTGATGTTTCAAAAATAAAAGTGGCTGATGCTAAAACCATCCTGGCCAGAAAACAAGTCCCGATTTTATGTTACCACCAGGTAAGAAACTGGAAACCAACTGATGGCAAGGTAGGCAAGGATTATATTGTAGAAATCCAGAATTTTAAAGACCAGATGAAAATGCTGGCCGATAGCGGTTACCATACCATTTTACCCGATCAGCTTTATGCTTACCTCAATACCGGTGCTCCATTACCGAGCAAACCCATTATGCTAACCTTTGATGATACTGACATGGACCAATTTACCGTTGTGCGCCCAACGTTAGAAAAACTGGGTTATAAAGCAGTTTATTTCATCATGACCGTTTCAATCGGCAGAAAAGGCAAGTTTGTAGATTACATGACGAAAGAGCAGATTAAACAACTGTCTGACGAAGGAAATGTGATCGGCAGCCACACTTACGACCATAAAAACTTCAAAAAATACGCAGGCAAGGATTGGGAAGAGCAACTAGACAAACCAACCAAAAAACTGGAAGAGATTACAGGCAAAAAAATGACCGAATTTGCTTATCCGTTTGGTTTATGGAATGCAGAAGGCATTCCTGAGTTAAAAAAACGCGGTTTCAGAATGGCCTTCCAGTTATCAACCAAACGTGATGACAAGGATCCGTTGTTTACCATCCGCCGGATTATTGCCAGTGGCTACTGGTCGCCAAAAACCTTAAGCAACAGCATTAAGAATAGCTTTTAAATCAATATAGTCATGATCAAAAGTGCTCTGCTCTATGCTGCAGTTTCTTCGCTACTTTTAACGTCTTGCCAGCCGTCAAAGGCTTCAAAAGAAAAAGTAGCGGTTACAAATGCTACCGCAACGGTTAAAATAGATTCTGCAAACACCAAACCTGCCGATAACAAAACCGTTATGGCACGCAGAGAGGTGCCCGTTCTGTGTTATCACCAGATCAGAAACAATATCGCCAGCGACAGCAAAAGAGCACACGATGATATCATTGCTCCCGATAAATTCAGGGAACACATGAAAATGCTGGCCGATAGCGGCTACCATTCTATTCTGCCTGATCAATTGTATAATTACCTGGTTTATGGTGCCTGGTTACCTGAAAAACCCATCATGATCACGTTTGATGATACGGATGAAGATCAATTTACAGTTGGCAATGCTACGCTGAAAAAGTATGGCTTTAAAGGTGTTTATTTTATCATGACGGTATCGATCGGCAGAAAAGGACGGATCAATTACATGACCAAAGAGCAGATCAAACAACTGTCTGACGAGGGAAATACCATTGCCAGCCATACCTACGACCATAAAAATTTTGCACAATTTACTGATGGGGATTGGAAAACCCAGATTGATGAACCCACAAAAAAACTGGAAGAAATTACAGGCAAAAAAGTAGCATATTTTGCATTTCCTTATGGTGTTTACAAATCATCTACCCTGCACAAGTTAAAGGAACATGGATTTAAGGCAGCCTTTATCCTGTCGACAGCTAGAGATGAAAATTATCCGCTTTACACCATCAGGAGGATAATTGATCCGGGAAGATACACGGCAAAAAACCTTTATTATAGCATCAACAAAAGTTTTAATAAAACAAAATCTAAGCAAAGCGGTTAATGATTAAAAATTAAGCGTTGCGGGGTTAAAAGATGGAAGAATTATATTCCAGATGATAACTCAGCATTAAAACCTTAAATCATTGCACTATGAAGTATTCTTTTGTTTTTTTTCTTTTTGGATTAGCGATAACACTGGCTTGTAATAACCCTAAAAACGGGAACAACAATAATGCAACCACAGATGGTATAAATGCGACTAAAAAAGAGCTTCCAAAGAGTTTTTACAAAAGGCTAGAAGGCACTATTGCAGGTAAAAAGGTAGTTATGCATCTGCAAAGAGTTGATGATCATGACGAAGTGAGTGGCACCTATTATTATGATGGATCATGGCTTAATCTCTCAACTGATACGGTAATCGGCAAAGATAGCATTGTGCTGGCAGAGTATAATTTTTACGAATCGTACTTTAATCAGGATTCAAAATCGCCACTTTTAAAATTAAAATGGAATGGAAAGGGTTTTGATGGTATATGGGAAAGTGGTGATAAAACAAAAAAATATCCGGTAGCTTTAACAGAAAAATATCCGGAAGGCAGTTATCCATTCAGCATCGGAATTTACAGAGACTCCGTTAAAGCATTTGCTGACCGGACAAAATCTCCTACTGCCGAAATCAGTTTTCAATATCTTGAAAGCAAGAGCAATGATGAGAATAGCAAATGGCTTGATTCAGAACTTAAAAAAATCTTCGGTCTGGAACAGGCCGATCGCTTAACCGGTTTCAAAAATCTGGCAGCTACCTATTTCAGCGATTATAAAACCGAGGTTGCCGAACAGCAAAAAGATGGCCGGGGAAGTGAATTTGAGGCCTGGATGAATTATACAGACAATAGTCAGCAAACGGTTAATTACAATGATAATGGTTATGTTGTGGTTGATTTCCTTACCGACACTTACACTGGCGGTGCACACGGAAATTACAACAGCAGTATGATCTGTTTAGATGTGCCGAACAAAAGACAATTGGCACTAACTGATATCATTAAGATAGATTCAAATGTTTTGTCAGGCATTTTAGAACGCAATCTCCGTAAGGAATATAATATCAAAGCAAAAGATGCATTAAGCACCGTTCTTTTTGATGATTTTATTAAACCCAATAATAACTTCTATTTCAATGCCAATGGTATTGCCTTTATGTACAATCCATATGAAGTTGCCAGTTATGCACAAGGACAAATTGTAATATTTATTCCTTATTCGGATATAAGGACTTATCTGGTGCCAGCCTTTGCAAAGCGAATGGGCGTAAAGTAGTTTGCGAAGTTTAAAGAGGTCGCTATAATAGATTGCCGTCCTTTCGAGCGGAGTGCAACGAAGTCGAGAACCCGAAGGCTCAGCGAAGCTAAATCTTTCTATATAGATCTCTCTCCCGAATATTCGGGACTGCGCTTCAGTCGAGGACGACTTTTTACAATATATCTTTCACCAAATATTCCCTGCCATTAAACTTAAAACTGTCATTTACAGTTTTTCCGATCAGAAACCTGCCAATGGGCGATACCTGAGAAACAGCAAAGAATTTTTGTCCGTCCGTATTCAACTCCCCTGCGCTAATGCTGATATAAAAATTACCTGCCGAGGTGATTACCAAACTACCGTTTTTAACCAACCGATCTGATGCTACATTTTCAATCTGTTGTAAAGCAATTTTCTGCTGACCGGCTTCATACAATAATTTATTGTTGCGATCCATCTCCTGCTGCATCATTTCGCGCGTAGTTTCGTATTTGTCGCCAGCACTGCTTTTGGTGTCATCATTCGATGCCTGCCTGGCCTGTTGCAGCGAATATTCTATATTTTCGATCCTGTTTTGGATAAAAGTCAGACAAAGCTGATAAAGTTTAGATTTTAAAGCAGACATAAATGATGTAAAATGGGGAATGGATAATGGAATATGGATGATGTAAAATGGTTGATGGGATGGGAATAATGATCAATGGTTCACAGCACAATAGCCATGAACGATCAAATCATTAACCGGACTAATGAACATAGACTAAGGACTGCAGACTCCAGACTTTGGACTAAAACTACCCCTCAATCCACCTCACTTTTTCTTCCATGGGAGTCCGGTTTGGTGTCCAGGGTTTTTCGTTATGATACCCCATGTAAAATAAGCCGAGGCACTTCTCATTTTCACCCAGATCTAAAAAACTGCCTAAATGATCAATCAAAGGCGGCGAACTCCAGTAAGCGCCAACCTTCAAACTCTCTGCGGTTAAAGCCATGTTCTGAACCGCACAGGAAACTGCGGCCAACTCTTCCCACTCGGGTATTTTACCGCTTAGTTTCATGTTAATGGCAATAATACAATCAGCCTGACTCGTTTTTTCAGCAAAACTATCGTACTTTTTCTGTAAAAACTGTTGTGGAGAAACCACCTTTTTATAAAGGTTACCAAGCTCCTCACCTAACCTCGCCAGGCCAGCCTTCCTGATCACCACAAAACGCCAGGGCTGGGTCAACTTGTGTGTGGGTGCATAATTGGCCGCTTCTAAAATCTGGTTGATGACTTCAACCGGAATTTCTTTTTTGATATAGCTTGCAGGGAAAATACTGCGACGTTCTTTTATAACTTTTGAGATGATATCGTATGTAGTACTCATTTGGTAAAAATAGCTAAAAGCTGAAAGATTTTATAAGGCTGAGGGTTGAAGGTGTAAGGTTTAGGGCTAAAATATTGAAGATTTAACTTTGAATCAACTGAAATTAGTAATGGTTGATTAGTCATTGGTTCATTGGTCATTGGTTTATTGTTCATTGGTAATTTGTAATTTGTAACAGTAAATTGATAACTGCCAACTGAAAACTGCCAGCTGAAAACTGCCAGCTGAAAACCGTCAACTGCGAACTGCTAACTGTTTCCTGATCTGTTTGACCTTTGCGAAGAAGCCGATACTCTCTTTGTCTACCAAAAAATCCATGGTCTGCAACAATTCCTCCTTAATCCAATTATGTTTTACATTTAGATTAGCCAAAATGTTTAAACAATGAGATTTAACAGCAACGGGAATCTGATCGTCAATCAACCGGGCAAAAACAACCTCCACCAAATGGTCAGTATCATAATCGTCAATAATTTTTTTGTTGGCGGTTGAAGCGTTTCTTTTGGTCATAAGAGCCAAAATCTTAACGTAATGCCTTAATGCCGATAAATTGTTCTGTTTCGGAAATTGCTCCAGGAAATAGAGCGCATGAGGTAAAAACTTTTGTTGATGGTTAATAAATACATTCTCTAAAATCCAGGCCGCCCGAAACCCGATTTGCTGATCATGATAAAAACTGAGATCGATGAGGTTTTTTACCGAAAAACCATCAGTTGAAGCGATGGCCGCTAATTTTTCTACTTTACTTTTTTGAAGGGTGGTTTTTATGGTTTCGAGTAAGGTTTGATTTAGCATGAAGCTAAAATAAATATTTTAGGATAAAGTACATTCATATAAGTCGTCATGATACTGTATCATAAATTGTATTTTAATCAAATTTGTCACTTTGAGCTTAGCCTGTGCTGAGCTGGACGAAGTATCGAAACGCCTTAAAGAGATTCAAAGCAGATCCTTCAACAAGCTACCATTGACAGACTCCCCTAAAAAAATCGTCATCTCGACTGTAGCGAAGCGAAATGGAGAGATCTTTTCAACCGAATTATTAAAACCTGGTTTAAAAGATTTCTTCCAGCCTTTACGATCAGGTCTGCCCGTACAGGCGGAGACTGCGGTGAAAATGATGATACTTCGATACCATTCAATTTCTTTAACATCTGTCCATTTATATTGATCTTTATATAATAAATTATCCCTTAGGATTACAATAATTTATCAGAAGACCTTATTTAATATATAAATGCTGCGTTCATTAAGATTAGCTTCGCTGAACACCTCGTGTTTCACGCCTGCGCCTACCGTGTGGACACAATTAATTATGATATTTTTCTTCCGCTCTCTGCCGCGGTGGCATGGTAGTTTTTCGCAATAATAGTTGTTTTTCAGTTGTGCTCAAGAATGCTGCGCATTTTGTCGCGCCAAAGTACCCAAAGCGCTTTGTCATCCTATAGCTATCGGATCCAGCAATGAGCCTTTTGCACAATCCCATGCGCATCAAAAACACAGCGGCACTTCGTTTAATCAGTTTTGTTTATGGTTTCTATGTTCTGATTGAGCCCTACGGGGTTTGTATCCAAGATTCTTTTTTTAAAAAGTTAAATCATCGTTATGAACACAAAACCACTGCGTTTCAGGTTCGTTAGTGCATATTTATCTGGACTGCTACTGTTTTTTTGATTTCCCCGGCTCATGGGATTGACAGCGTCCTTAGCTAAAATCCGTGCTTTATTAAAGTTGGTTAGCAAAATGCCCATACCATTCTTAAAAAAGATGTGTCCACACGATAGGCCTGCGCGGGGATTACATGTTCCCACTTTATATCAATTTATTACAAATAATACTTTTAATGCTTCGGCACAAAAGTTTTATTCCCTTTGGCCAAACGCCTCTTCCCTTTGTAAAATAAACCCGGTAGCAGCGAACACGGAGTGCAACGCAGTAAAGCGGATAACGGGACTGCTCCTGGCTACAAAGAACAGAACCCTTCGTTTCCTAAAAAACAACATTACAACCTTTAACTTTTCAACTTACAACAGGCAAATGCCTTCCTACCCTCAACCTTTTTGCGTATCTTTGCGGCTTATTTCAATTATAGCATGATTTCAGTTTCTAATTTATCGTTACGGTACGGCAAACGCACATTATTTGAAGATGTTAACCTCAAATTTACCCAGGGCAACTGCTATGGCGTAATTGGGGCTAACGGCGCAGGTAAATCTACTTTCCTTAAAATTTTATCAGGAGAAGTGAGTCAAACCTCTGGTAGCGTAGCTTTTACCCCAGGCGAAAGAATGGCGGTTTTAAAACAAAATCACTACGAATTTGATGAGTTTTCTGTATTGGAAACCGTAATGATCGGTCATAAAGAACTTTATGCCATCATGAAAGAGAAAGATGCCATTTATATGAAAGAAGATTTCTCTGAAAAGGATGGCGAACGCGCCGGAGAGCTTGAAAATCTTTTTGCGGAAATGGATGGCTGGAACATGGAAAGCAACGCAGCAACCATGTTAAGCAATTTGGGCATTACCGAAGATAATCACTATAAATTGCTAAAGGAGCTGGATAACACACAAAAAGTAAGGGTGTTATTGGCACAGGCCCTGTTTGGTAATCCGGATATTTTGTTACTGGATGAGCCGACCAACGATTTGGACATCGAAACCATTGCCTGGTTGGAAAACTTCCTGGCAGATTACCAGAATATTGTATTGGTGGTATCGCACGACAGGCACTTTTTAGATGCGGTTTGTACGCACATTGTAGATATCGACTTTGCTAAGATGAGTATCTATACCGGTAACTATACTTTCTGGTACGAATCAAGTCAGCTGGCCCTAAAACAACGCAGCGACCAGAACAAGAAAATGGAAGATAAGGTGAAGGAACTTCAGGAATTTATCCGCAGGTTCAGTGCAAACGCTTCTAAATCTAAACAGGCAACTTCGCGTAAGAAAGCTTTAGATAAGATTGATATCACCGAAATTAAAGCCTCGAGCAGAAAATATCCGGCCATTATATTCAACAATACCGGTCGTGAGGCTGGCGACCAGATTTTACAGGTAGAAAACCTGGGTAAAAGCGGAAATGACGGTATATTGTTCGATAAAGTTACCTTTATGGTAAATAAGGGTGATAAAATTGCTGTTTTATCTCAAAACAGTTTAGCTACCGCCGCATTTTACGATGTTTTGACGGGTAGAGATACCGATCATAAAGGTGAATTTAAATGGGGCGTTACCATTAGCACTGCAGATATTCCAAATGATAATACTGAATATTTTGCTGGTAAAAACGAAAACCTGGTAGACTGGTTGCGTGAGTATTCTGGTACCGATGCAGATGAGCAATTTGTTCGCAGCTTTTTAGGCCGTATGTTATTCTCGGGCGAGGAAGTATTGAAAAACGTTAAAGTATTATCAGGAGGTGAGAAAATGCGTTGTATGTTTTCGAGAATGATGTTGCAACAGGCCAACTTACTGATGTTTGATGAGCCGACCAACCACTTGGATTTAGAATCGATTGAGGCCTTAAACAATGGTATGAAAGATTTTAAAGGCACGATTTTGTTTACCTCACGAGATCACCAGTTGACAGAAACTGTTGCCAACAGGATCATCGAAATTACTCCGAAAGGTACTATTGATAAGTTAATGACTTACGATGAATACATTAACAATGCGGACGTTGCGAAATTAAGAGAAGAGATGTACGCTTAATTTTAAGCTTAAAACATTGTTTCAGAGCCACATGAAAACCATGTGGCTTTTTTTTATAAAAAACTTTATAAAGCTGTAGCGTTTTCATTCCCTTAATCGTTTTACAAGAAAAAGCGTTAATGGCCATTAACCAATTTTGCTCAGAAATTGATTTAAACATTAAAATGAAAACGGATTTGAAAAATTTTAGCACTGCTACAAAAATTATACTCTCTCTCCTTGCGATTACTTTAACGATAACAGCCTGCAAGAAGGATTTTAACAACGATCCGATAGAAGCTGCCGGTATTGGCTTTGTGCATGCATCGCCCGGAACTGGTGCACTTGATTTTATTTTGGATAACCAAAAAATAAACAGCTTTACTTATACAAAAGATCTTGGTTACTATGCAGCTTATCCAGGCATCAGGTTAGTGGGTGTTGCCAAAAAGGATACCTTAAAATATCTAACTACTGCGAATGCAACCTTAAAATCGGGATCATTTTATTCGGTTTTCGTAGTGGATACTTTAAAATCAACCAAACTTTTAATCCTTGAGGATGATTTGAAAGCACCAGAAACCGATAAGGCCAAAGTTCGTTTTGTAAACTTAAGCCCGGGATCTGCGCCATTTGATTTGGCCATTGCCGGTACAGATGCACCATTGTTTACGGCAAAAGCTTTTAAAGAGTTTACCACTTTTAGCAACATTGCACCTAATGACAGTTATACTTTTCAATTGAAACAAGGTGGAGCGGTTAAAGTTAGCTTGCCGGCGGTTAAAATCGAAAAAGGTAAGATTTATACCATATGGGCTAAAGGCTTATCGAGCAAAACTGATAGCACGGGCGTTGGCTTATCAGTGATGACAAACAAATAAAAATATTCACTCTACCTGTGAAAACGAAAAATAACACCACTCAAAAATTGGGTGGTGTTATTTTCTTAAATTTGCCATCAGTTAACCATGATAAACCTTTTATAAATAGTCCCTTACAACGGTGATCAAAAAAATACTCAGTTTTGAGGAAATTTTAAAAGGCTGTGTAAAAAACGACAATAGCTGTAAAGAAATGATGTATAAATCGTTTTACGGCTATTTAATGGGCATAATTTTAAGGTATACCAAAAACCCTTCGGATAGTGAAGAGCTGGTGAATGATAGCTTTATCAAGATTTTCAAACACGTTGGTGGCTTCAAGGCGCCAAAAAATCCGGAAGAATTACAACGATCGTTTAAAGGATGGATTGCGCAAATTGCTTCGCGGACAGCGATAGATAAGATCCGGAGTACCAAAGTCCAGTTTTATGTTGATGATTTAGCAGAAAGTGAACATCCGGTTACACAGGTATCTGTTGCCTCTGAATTACACGTTAACGATATTTTAAATTTACTAAATCACTTACCAGATACGCAGAGACTGGTATTTAACTTATATGAAATTGAAGGCTTCGCTCATGATGAGATTTCGAAGATGTTAAACATTCCTGAAAGTTCCAGTCGTGTTTACCTTACACGTTCTAAAAATAAGTTACGTACCCTTTACCTAAATACCATGGTCAACTCATACGAAAAAAATGGATAAGGAATTAATTGAGCAGATCACCGCGCAACTCCAAAACCATGAGGAAGCTTATTCTAATGGTGCATGGGAGCGCTTTTCGGAGAAAGAAAAAAAGAAAAGAGGCATCGCTTTCTGGCCTTTATGGGCTGCTGCTGCCCTTATTTTTATTGTTGCAGGTGTATTTTTTACATTAAACAACACGGCTCAAAAGCAAATGGTTGTCATCACTAAGCCTAAAGTTAAAAACAATGCTGCTCATGGCGGGCATACCGACACTCATCTTCATTCTAAAAATGATTTGGCGCATTTAAATAACAATACTAATCCCTCAACCAATTTAATAACTGGTCGCCCCATTCAAACTTCATCAATTGCAAAACCTTCAACAGAACAGCGAAACGATTATTCACTTTTAAATGCATCTGAAGCGTTAGATCCAGTTAATCATAACCTTTTGGAGAATAAACTCTCTGCGATAAATCTTTCAGGTTTAAAATCAAAACGATTTGAAATCTTAACGGAAAAGAAAACACAACCCATCGGTACACCAACAGATTTTGAAAAACTACTGGCTCATGATAGTTATGTAAACCAACAAAAACCTGCCGATAAATCGAGTGGTAACTCCAAATGGCAACCAGATGTATATGTTGCCCCGGCTATGGGTAACGACAATAAGGTAACCATGAATTATGGGTTTTCTTTATCGTATGCCATCGCCAATAAATTATCAATAAGTTCTGGGGTATCTTATGCTTCCATCAGCACCACAGAATCATTAAATGCCACTGCGCCACAAACCTTATCGGGTAAAAATTTAGCTTCGGTTGATGCCAAAGTGCGTGGAATTAATGTGCCTTTAGAATTAAAGTACAACATCAGTGATAAACTTTATACCAATGTTGGAGTTTCTGCCCTTGCCGTGTTAAATAACTCGCAGCAAAATAGTTATATAGTCAATCAGGTTCAAAGTTTTTCTGCTCCCGCGGTAAATGGTTACGCAGATTCTAAAACCATGATTGTACAAGAAAAAAAGGTTGAGCCTCAACCCGAAGCGAATATCGATCCTGATAAATACATCGGATTTTATAATTTCTCTTTAGGTTATAAGCAGAAAATCTCGAAAAAGAATAATATTGCTATTGAGCCCTTTTTGAGGTTGCCCATGAAAACTTTCTCAAAAGAAAACCTTAACCTGACCAATGGTGGATTGCGGTTAAAAATCGATTTCTAAAAAACTAAGATATTTAGTATATTTGGTTAAACGCCTTATATATGAAAAACATCAAATCCTACCCCACAGAAGAAGAACTACCTCCGGTTAAAACCCTTAACGAGATAGATTTTTCTGCTATTTATAGCTATGCAGATTATATGCGTTTCGAATTTGAAGAGCGCCTAGAAATTATCAAAGGTTACATTTTCCGGATGAGCCCTGCCCCTTCCAGGATACATCAAAAAATATCCGGAAGAATTTTCAATCCAATTTACAATGCATTAAATGGTCATCAATGCGAAGTTTATTCAGCACCTTTTGATGTTCGTTTAGCCAAAAAAACGCAGGATGATAAAGAAGTTTTCACCGTAGTGCAACCTGATCTAGTGGTGATTTGCGATCCAACTAAATTAGATGAACGTGGCTGCATTGGCGCACCAGATATCGTGGTCGAGATTTTATCACCTGGCAATAATAAAAAAGAACTGATCAATAAATACGAGGTTTACGAAGAGGCTGGCGTAAAAGAATATTGGATTGTAAGTCCTACACACAGAACATTTTTCAGGTATATCCTCGATGAAAACGGCAAGTTTCAGCCGACCAAAATGCTTACCGAGGGTGAAGAGGTGACTACCAAAATTATTCCTGGCTTTAAACTGGTACTGGATGAGGTATTTAAAGATTAATGTATGAAAAATATTAAACCTTACCTAACTGAAGACGAACAAACTGCGTACAAAACACTTAATGAGGTTGATTTTTCTGCTTTGTACAGTTATGCAGATTATATGCGCTTCGAATTTGAAGAGCGGCTGGAACTTATTAAAGGACACTTATTTAAAATGAGCCCTGCCCCTTCCCGAATTCACCAGGGTATTTCAGGCAACATTTTCGTTCCAATATATAATGCGCTCAAAGGGAAATCCTGCCGTGTCTATTCAGCACCTTTTGATGTGCGTTTAGCCAAGAAAACGCAGGATGACAAAGAAATTTTCACCGTAGTGCAACCTGATATCGTGGTGGTTTGTGATCCGGCTAAATTAGATCAGCGTGGCTGTATTGGTGCACCAGATATTGTGGTCGAGATTTTATCGCCCGGGAATAATAAAAAGGAACTGATCAACAAATATGAGGTTTACGAAGAAGCCGGGGTAAAAGAATACTGGATAGTAAGTCCTGCGCACAAAACATTTTTCAGGTATATCCTCGATGAAAACGGCAAGTTTCAGCCGACCAAAATGCTTACCGAGGGTGAAGAGGTGACCACATCAATTATACCCAACCTTAAACTCGTTTTGGAAGAGGTTTTTCAGGATTAAAAATGCTAATTCATGAAAGAAGTCAAGTTTAAATAGCAAAGTGGCTATTTAAACTTGACTTCCTTAAAGTCGTTTATATTAACTAGTGACCTGAATGACCATCAGCACCGTGTGCATGGCCATGTGCTAATTCATCCTGAGTAGCTTCACGTACATTTAAAATCACACCGCTAAACATTAAATTTTTACCAGCCATTGGGTGGTTTAAATCTACTGAAATGGTTTCGTCGTGTACAGCAGTAACGCCTGCTCTAAATTGGTTACCATTGTTATCTTGTAAAGGGATAACATCACCAACGTTTGGCAATTCGCCACCAGCTTCGGTAAACATCGTTTTTGGCAAATCAGCAAAAGCACCCGGATCAATATCACCATAACCATCTGCTGCAGACAGTTCAAATGAATATTCATCACCGGTTTTTAAACCAGTTAAATGCTCTTCAAATTTAGGCAACATCATGCCAACGCCATATAAAAATACTAAAGGATTTTGCTCGTCAGCTTTTTCTACAAAAACTTGTTGTCCTTCTTCGTTAGTAGTATGCAATTCGTAAGTTAACGCTACTACAGAGTTTGGTGAAATATTCATTTAAATTTATTTATTGTACATACAATAATGCTTCCTCAACAGTGTTAACCGGCAACTGGCATACTTTATTTCGGCAAATATAAACTTTTGTTTCATTGCTTTGCTTACCTTTTAACAGCGGTAAGTTACTTTTTGTTCCACCCAATGTAATTTTGTTCGGAATATAATGGCCGCTCAATTCCAATTTCACCACATCGCTTTCTAATCCGGTAATGGCAATTTCATTTATGCCGTAAATTTCATTCAGCAATTGGATGGCCCAGTTGGAGTAGGCAGAACCGTAACTTTTAATCTTCGGCTGAACTGCAGCAAGCATTGCCGAAGCTTTTTCTGCATAAGCTTCTATATCGAAAAGGAGTCCTAATTTCTTTAAATTCTGTGCCATGGCAGAGTTCGAAGCAGGGATTACATTATCCATCACTTCATGTTTACGGGCAATTAAATCTTCGCTTTCTGCAGAGGTATAGAAAAACATCGGCGAATCAGGATCTGTAAAATTAGCCATTACATAATCCGTCAGTGATTTTGCCTCTTCCAACCATTTTTCATCAAAATCGGCTTCGTAAAGGGCAATCAGCGCTTTGATAAAAAAGGCATAATCATCCAGGAAACCTGTAATAGAAGCCTTTCCGTTTTTATAGTTACGGTATAAGCAGCCATTCTCTGATTTTAAATGATTTAAAATAAAACTGGCCGCAGTTGAGGCCTTTTCGTAATAGGCCTGATGATTGAGCACAGCGGCAGCATCAGCCAATGCTTTAATCATCATGCCATTCCAGGCGGTTAAACATTTATCATCCAAACCTGGCCTGATTCTTTTATTGCGGACAGCCAATAATTTTTCCTTAGCTGAATTTACTTTATCGTATAATACCTCCGCAGAAATATCAAATTGAGCAAGCAGATCGTCATCGCTGACGGTTTTGCGTAAAATATTGGTCTGTTCCTCTTCCCAGTTACCTTCTTCGGTAATATTATAATAAGCACCGATCAATTGGGCATCTGCTCCCAATACCTGGTCAAATTCTGCTTTATCCCAAACATAGAACTTGCCTTCTACTCCTTCGCTATCTGCATCCAATGCTGAATAAAACAAGCCATCGGTAGAAGTCATTTCGTCAAACACCCAATTAATGGTTTCTACAACAGTCTGTTTAAAAGAATCGAATTTGGTGCATTGATAGGCTTCAGCATATAAACTGATCAACTGTGCATTATCATAAAGCATCTTCTCGAAATGCGGCACATGCCATTTATCATCAACCGAATAGCGGGCAAAGCCACCACCAATCTGATCATAAATTCCTCCCCTGCTCATTTCTTCAAGCGTATGGCAAACCGCTGTAAAAACAGATTCATCATCTTTTAAAAAGCCATAACGCAATAAAAACACCCAGTTATTGGGCAAAGGGAATTTGGGTGCGCGGTTATAACCACCATAACCAATGTCGAAATGTCGCTTCCAGGGGTCAATAATTTCAGTTAAATGTGCCTGGGTATATTCTTCTGTAGTTACCGCAGCAATGATCTTTTCGCTGTCTTTAATGCCCGAAGTTAACCGCTCCGCATATTGGATAGCCTTATCGGGTTCGTTAGCCCAAAGCGCAGCCACATTTTCAAGAATATTAATCCAATCGTTTTTACGGAAATAAGTTCCACCGTAAATGGGCCGCTGATCGGGCAAACAGATGCAGTTTAAAGGCCAGCCGCCGCTACCAGTCATGAGTTGGATGGCGTACATGTAAATCTGGTCTATATCCGGGCGTTCCTCCCGATCAACTTTAATGCACACAAAATGCTGGTTCATTACTTCGGCTACCTCATGGTTTTCGAAACTTTCGCGCTCCATTACATGGCACCAATGGCAGGCAGAATAACCAATACTCACCAAAATCAGTTTGTTCTCGGCCCTGGCTTTTTCTAATGCCTCCGCTCCCCATTCGTACCAATCAACCGGGTTGTGCGCATGTTGAAGCAAATAAGGTGATGAAGCGTGTATTAAATTATTGGTATCTGACATGGCAGGTTATGTAAAATGTAAGAAGGAAAATGGAATTTATTTCGAGGCGTAAATCTATTAATAATCTACAAACCTGTTCCTATTTAGTTTTTGTTTTTATACTTTAGTTGGAAATCTATCTGGAGGAATGGAATTGAGCAAAAATGATTTATTTAATGCCATAAAAGAGATCATTAATCAATCTCGCTTAAAAGTATTCCGTGCAGCAAATTCGGCATTACTCGAATCTTATTGGCAAATCGGAAAGCTTATTGTTGAAGATGAGCAGCAGGGAAAATTACGTGCAGATTATGGGAAAGGTTTTGATTATACTAATCTAACAAATATTAGGAAGTTTTACCTTGCCTTTCCAATTCTTGACGCAATGCGTCAAGAATTGAGTTGGACACATTATCGACTTTTATCCTGTTTCGCAAACCCTATACACTCAACCTTCCACCCTAAACCCTAAACCTTATACCTTCAGCCTTAAACACATGAAAATCACCCATACCGAAATATACCGCTTCAGCATCCCCATGGAGCCTTTTGTGATCGCCACAGGAACCATGCATTTTTCACAGAATGTTCTGATCCGCATTTTTACTGATACGGGCATCCATGGCATTGGCGAATGTTCGGCTTTCCCGATGATTGTTGGCGAAACGCAGGAAACCTGCATTGCCATGGCAAAGGATTTCGCAGCTATTTTAAAAGGCAAAGATCCTTTGGAAATTCCAGAACGGATGAACGATTTATTGGGTTATGCAGATCATAACGCCACTATAAAAAGTGCTTTCGATATGGCACTGTTTGATATCGCTGCCAAAAATGCAAAATTACCGCTGTATAAATTTCTTGGTGGAACTAAGCGCACTATAGAAACCGACATGACCATTGGCATCGATACACCAGAGGGAATGGCTGCAACTGCGTTAAAATATAAAAGTCAGGGTTGCCGGATTTTAAAAATCAAGCTCGGTAAAAAAGTACATGATGATATAGAGAGGGTAAAACAGATCCGCGAGGCCGTGGGCGAAGATTTGATTTTACGCCTCGATGCTAACCAGGGCTGGAGTTTTGATGATGCGTTATTTGCTTTGGGCGAATTGGAAAAATACAACATAGAATTCTGCGAACAGCCCATGCGCACCTGGTATGATGATCAACTCCCCGAGCTGAATGTAAATTCGCCAATTAAATTAATGGCCGATGAAAGCTGCTATAACCATCACGATGCGCGAAAACTGATCAATACCCAATCAACAACTTATTTAAACATTAAATTCTCTAAATCAGGCGGCATTTTAGAAGCTCAGAAAATACATGAAGAAGCCCTAAAACATGGCGTTAAGTGTATGATTGGCAGCATGCTCGAAAGCCGGATTGCATTGAGCGCCAACCTGCATTTTGCCTACGCCAGTCCGAATGTGGAGTTTTTTGATTTAGATACCGCATTGTTGGGCCACCTGGTTGATCCGGTTGTGGGTGGACTCACTTATAATGGGTACTTTTTGGATCTTCCTGAAGAAATCGGCATCGGTGCCGAAGCTGATGAATTTTTTCTGGAGAAATGTGAAAGCTGGCGGGTGTAGTTTGGAGTTGGGTGTTTGGAGTTTGGAGTCGATTATCCGGTTTAAACAATAATCTCGGAAATTAACACCTATTTACTATGTATTAACTGCAGTATTGCAGCGCTCAAACAGATTGATTATCCGAAAGTTCCCAGCGTGCTGCACATATATCCTGCATGGGTTATTAGGCATTACGCTAGATTGCTTTAATCATACGCAGGTTTTACCAATTACGCCCGGCAATCGCAATCCAGATGAAAAATCGGGACTTGCCTGGATTGACGAAGTGCTTTAGATACTCTGGAGCGAGAGAATGTGAAGTATTATTGAGTACAGCTAAAAGCATTCACAATAAATCTTAGGCGCTTTGCCAACTTCCTTTCACCACCCCAAAACCTTAACCCAAGTACGCCCGTCAATCCCAAGGGCCGGCTGAATCAAAAAAACAGGTGCAGATCAGCACAACCAGCACTACCAAACCTCAAACGCAGTGAGTTTTGTGCTTCATATTTGCAAATACCTTTCAATCACCCCTAACAAGCAACAAAGTGCCGCTGTTTTTTTGATGTGCATCGGCTTGCGCAAAAAGCCCATTGCTGGATTGACGAAGCATTTATTTATAGTTTTTAGTAGTCTTAATGGTATAAATGAGCTATGCTATCGCTCCGGTTTTGCATACTTTTGATGCCTCAAAAGTTTGATGCCCCGCGGCATAGAGCGAGAAAAAATCAATATTTATTTGCCCTAATTAATGCACTAATAACCAATAAACCAGGGAACAAACACGAATAAACCAATGACCAAGAAACTAATGACTAGTGAACCAATGACTAATGACCATTGAACCAAAAACTAACGAACCAACATTCGATCCAACGCCAAACTATCCCCATTAAAAGCATTAAAATCAACCACATGGCCAATACCATTAATTTTCGCTTTATCAGAATGCTGCCAGAATTTCCAGCGACTCTTATCCATTCGTAGTTTGGGCTGATAATAATGCGCAATCCACAAGGGGTAATCCTCAAAATGATCAACCAGATAATCTTCATAAAATTTAAGCCCGGTGTAAATAATGGGTCTTACTTTGGTTTTCACTTCAACATAATTGAGAAAATCAGACAGCTCAGCCCTCATTTTCAATGGCGAAACGCCATCTAAAGATTCAATATCCACAACAGGTGGTAAATCGCCTTTCTCTATATTCACCACCTGTAAGAAAAATTTCGCTTGTGTTTTACCGTCCTTTTTTGGTCTGAAAAAATGATAGGCCCCACAAATAATTCCTGCTTTTGGCGCTTCACGCCAGTTGCGCTGAAAATACGGATCAACCAACATCAATCCTTCTGTGGCTTTGATAAAGGCAAAACGAATACTCACTTCATCCTCTTTCATTTCCTTTACTTTTTGCCAGTTTATTTTGCCCTGGTAGTAAGAAACATCAATGCCATGAACGGTATATTTCTTGGGGATCTTGATGTTAAAACTTTCGTAAGTCCGGTAATTCGGGTCTTGTCCCCAGTCTTTAACCCATCTCCAGGTCGCTACAAAACTTCTTAATACATAGCCGTAATAGAATGGCGAGAGTAAAACCAACAATAAACCAGCAATAACCAACTTCAGCTGAACAGAAATGCCACCTTTCTTTTTTCTACCTGCTGTGGTTTTTCGGGTTACAGGCTTTTTAACGACAGGTTTTCTGGTAACCGGTTTTTTGTTTATTGGTGTTCTTTTCTCTGGCGGCATAGGTATTTAATGCTGCTAAGTTGAGGAAAATGTATGGAAATAAAAAAGCGGGTTTGCGGGAAAATCTTTAATTGTCGTTCCGAACGCACTGAAGAACCCGTAGGCTCTGCGAAGCAAATCTTTCAATAAAAAACATCCTTCGTACCTCAGGATAACAGAAAATAATGAGGCAAGCCCGAGCGAAGGGCAAAACCTCCCCCAACCCCTCCTTTAGGAGGGGAGTTCCCCTCATAGTTTCAAAGTAATCAATCCATAAATGTTTTCCGCATCATGCTATCTACGCCCTGCTACCCGGCCTCGCAGATTTTCGCCGGAAAAAGCAAGGAAATCTTTGCACTCCCCCTCATAACCCCACAGCCTAAGGCAGGATCAAAGCAAGAGCGGTGGAATAAAGCAAGGGCTAAGAGCCTCGATGCTGCCGCAATTAAGATTTCCGTAGCTTTTTACAAGAAAGGATGCAAGCCTTGATTTTTGGTTACCTTTTTATCAAGAAAAAGGTAAGAGCCTCTCGGCGGCGGTGAGCCGAGGCAAGCCCGAGCAATAGGCAAAACCTCCCCCAACCCCTCCTGTAAGAGGGGAGTTCCCCTTATAGTTTCAAAGTAATCAATCCAGAAATGTTTTCCGCACCATGGTATCTACGCCCTGCTACCCGGCCTCGCAGATTTTCGCCGGAAAAAGCACGGAAAGCTTTGCACTCCCTCTTATAACCCCACAGCCCAAGGCAGGATCAAAGCGAGAGCGGTGGAATAAAGCAAGGGCTAAGAGCCTCGATGCTGTCGCAATCAAGATTTCCGTATGTTTTTACAAGGAATTGCGCAGCAATCTTTTATACCGATAAAAACAACATGATCTCATAAAAAACGATGCAAGCCTTTCAGTATGCCTTTGTGTTTGTTGTTTTTAATGGCAGGCATGCTTTCGCTGCGCTCAGGTTTGTTACTTTTTCATCAAGAAAAAAGAAAGAGCCCTTCGGTGGCTAACCGAGGCAAGGCTGAGCAAAGGGCAAAGAATCTACACTATTAATCAAACTTAAAAGATTTCTCCGCTACGGTCGAAATGACGGATTTATTGATGGAACAAAGACCATATTAGAAACTATTCTATACACTATGCTGTCTGCACCCTGCTACCCGGCCTCGCAGATTTCCGCCGGAAAAAGCACGGAAAGCTTTGCAGTTCCCCCTCATACCCCACAGCCCAAGGCAGGATCAAAGCGAACGCGGTGGGATAAGCAAAGGGTAAGAGCCTCGATGCTGCCGCAATCAAGATTTCCGTAGCTTTTTACAAGGAAGGTTGCAAGCCTTGGGTTTTTGTTTCTTTTGGGCCAAGCCAAAAGAAAGAGCCCATCGGCGGCGGTGAGCCGAGGAGAGCCCGAGCGAAGGGAGAAAACTGCTAATAAACTAATTTAAAAGATTTATCCGCTACGGTCTAAAGGACGACCCAACGTAGCCCCTCAAAGTTTCAAAGTAATCGATCCATGGATAATGTTATGCTCCATGCTATCTGCTCGCTGTAGCAGTTAAAAGCATCACACTGTTTAACAAATTTTAAGTTAAATAATGTAAATCAGGTTAAAGATCGTTAATTAAAGGCGAAAGTCTATTAATCTACTGCATTTTTAGTTCATGAAAACTAAAACATTATCATTAATGCTACTAATCGGATTTTTTGGCATTAAAACAAGTAAGGCACAAGATAGTACAGGTGTAATTAAACACAGCGTACACATCTCGCCTTTTGCAGGTTACAACTCAACATTTAAAGCACCTGTTTTTGGTGGAGAAATAGGTTACGAATATCGATTAAACAAGCATTGGGGTTTTACCGCAGGAATAAACCTCGCCTATATCCAGAAGAATAACCCAGCAATTGGTTATATTAATAATAATGGTAGCATAACGCAGGCCAAAAACATCAAAGTTCTGCAAAATGCCATGTATGCAGGTGCAAAATATTACATTGGCCGTTTTTATCTATCAGCCGAATTGGGATACCAGGATGAATACCAGACCACTAATTTTCCTTACACGGGCGCAGGAAGCAGCTATAATAATGGCACATACGCCACTAATGGATTTTATCAGGCTTATGGACTTGGCTATCAGATCCCTTTGAAAAAAGGCGATAATATTGAAATATTTGCTAAGGGTTCTGGCGCAAACAATACAAGCTTTACTGCCGGCTTTCGGTATTCATTTGGTTTGTCGAAAAGAAGGTAGTATTCGTTTTTACACGTCAAACATTGTGCACTCATTAGTTTGACACATTAAACTAAGGCCGGTTTAAAAAATGCGCCCGATAACAAAATCGGGCGCATTAAGGAGCCGAACTATCTGATCAGATGCTCACTACAATTAATTTCCAAAACCTCTACAACTCTTATAACATCCGACTAACCACAATAAAATGTATTGAATTTTAAATAGTAAATTACAGTACTTGAACAGTGTTAATGCGCTGCACCCGCAGATCCTTCGCTATGCTAATGCACTTGAATGACGATCATATAAGAAATTATCTTATACGCCATGCTATCTCCACCCTGCTATCCGGCCACAGGATATGATGGAAGGAGATCCTTCGACTACCCTAGGGATGACGGCAAACGTGAAATCCATCTGCAACATGCTATCTGCACCCTGCTACCCGGCCTCGCAGATTTCCGCCGGAAAAAGCACGAAAATCTTTGCAGTTCCCCCTCATAACCCCACAGCCCAAGGCAGAATCAAAGCGGGAGCGGTGGGACAAAGCAAGGGATGAGAGCCTCGATGCTGCCGCAATAAAGATTTCCGTAGCTTTTTACAAGGAATTGCACAGCAATCTTTTATACCGATAAAAACAACATGATCTCATAAAAAACGATGCAAGCCTTTCAGTTATGCCTTTGTGTTTGTTGTTTTTAACGGCAGGCATGCTTTCGCTGCGCTCAGGTTTGTTTCTTTTGTGCCAAGCCAACCTGCGAAGCAAGCTTGAAGACCAATAAAAACATACAAAACCACTGAAAAAAGAAAGAGCCCATCGGCGGCGGTGAGCCGAGGCAAACCAGCGTGATGGAGAAAATTGTAGCTAATAAACTAATTTAAAAGATTTCTCCGCTACGGTCGAAATGACGGATTTTTCGCGATAACGGCAATTAAAAAATCTTTCGTACCTCAGGATGAAAGAATAATGAGGCAAACCCAAAAATATCATTCCCTAACCACCCCCGCCCCTCCTAAATCAGGAGGGGAGTTCCCCTCATAGTTTCAAAACGATTATTCCATGGATGTTATTGAATTAAGATGATTAAATAACACCTGGCTTTTGGTACTTTTACGCCATCTAAACACAGCATGTTCAAACTTATCTTCAACACTTATAGATCATCATTCAGCGGATTAAGCAAAGAAACCTGGCTGCTGAGCATTGTAATGATGTTTAACCGTTGCGGAAGCATGGCTGTACCCTTTATGGGTTTATACGTTACCCAAAGCCTGCACCGCTCTGAAATGGACGCTGGTTTAATTATCACCTTATTTGGCGTAGGCTCTATTTTAGGTTCTGCAACGGGCGGTAAACTAACCGACATGATCGGCTTTAGGCCGGTACAAATTCTCTCCTCCATTATTGGCGGATTGCTGTTTATCTTATTCTCAACCATCAGCCACTTTTCTACCCTCTGTGTACTGGCTGTGGTGATTAGTTTCTTTTCTGAAGCTTTCCGTCCGGCTAATTTTACTGCTGTGGCCCACTATGCTAAAGAAAATACCATTACCCGCTCCTATTCACTTAACCGTTTGGCGGTTAATATCGGCTGGTCGGCCGGGATTAGTATGGCAGGCATTATTGCCTCCATTAATTACAAACTTTTATTTATTGTAGAGGGTTCGGTAAGTATCCTGGTAGGGCTTTCGATTTTGTTTTTACTGCCCAAAGTGCAGGATTTTATCAAAAAAGCAAAAGAAACCCGCAGCACCATGGTAATTTTGAAACCCTGGGAAGATACCTTTTACGTAAAGTTTATTCTTTTAACCACCCTTTTTATTACCTGTGCCTTTTTAATGTTCAGGGTGGTGCCGGTATTTTTTAAAGAGGAATGGCATATCGATGAATTTGCCATTGGGATTATTATCGGCTTAAACGGGGCCATCATTGCGCTGTTCGAAATGATTATGATCAATAAGATTGAAAAGAAAAGATCGCCCATGTTTTTCATTGTTATTGGCTCCATTTTCTTTGCGGTATCTTACCTGTTGTTAAGCGCACCGATTATTTTCCATGTGGTATCGGCCGTGTTAACCATTGTTACCTTTACGGTTGGCGAAATGTTTGTGCTCCCGTTTATCAATACCGTTGTCATTAGCAGAAGCAACGAACATAACCGTGGTTTATATGCTGCCGGTTATACCTTAAGCTGGTCTTGCGCACAAGTGGTTGGCCCACTGGCGGGTTTTTATATAGCCAAACACCTGGGTTATAACTGGCTCTGGTTTGGGTTGGCCTGTATTTTATTGCTTTGTGCCTATGGTTTTAGCGTAATGGATAAACGCCAGCAACAAACGGTATTAGAAGCGAATTAGTTTACAATTGACAAATTGCCAACTGTAAACTAAAAACGGTAAGCTGCAAATAACTATTTAAATTTCTGTGCCTTAACGCCTTCTTTGGTAATTTTTACAGGTAAAATCATACCGTCTGCATCAAATTTCATTTCATCAATACAGGTTTCGCGGTGGTTACCATCCGTTTCGGTTAATGGCCTGCGGTGGTAAACAATGTAATATTTATTTTTCTTCTCGTTGATGATTAAAGAATGGTGCCCTGCCCCTCTTGCAATACTTGCATCCTGCTGTAAAATTTTACCGACTCTTTTAAACGGACCAAATGGCGAATCGCTTACCGCGTAGGCTACAGAATAATCCGGGCCGGTCCAGCCACCTTCGCTCCACATAAAATAGTATTTACCATTCCTGATGAACATATAAGGTCCTTCTACATAATTATCGGGCGTGATTTCTTTAAAGATGGTACCATCGTCGAAAGGTAAAAAGCCGGTAAAATCGTTATTCAGTTTGGCTATATTGCAGTGTTTCCATCCGCCATAAATTAAATAATACTGACCGTCTTTATCCTTAAACACAAACTGATCAATCGGTTGTGCACCGTTATGAAATTTATCTACCAAAGGTTTCCCTAAATGATCTTTAAACGGTCCTTCCGGTTTATCAGCCACTGCAACACCGATTCCGCCCACCTCATTATCGCTCTGGATATCGTTAGCACCGAAAAACAGATAGTATTTTTTATCTTTTTTTACAATGGCCGGTGCCCACATGGCTTTATTGGCCCATTTAACTGCAGCGGTATCTAAAACATGGGGATGTTTTTTCCATTTTACCAGGTCATCAGATGAAAAAGCATCTAAAAAAACCTGTTCTTTATATCTGGCCGAGTAGGTTGGGTAAACCCAGTATTTATTGTTAAAAACAGCAGCTTCAGGGTCTGCATACCAACCCGGAAATATGGGGTTTCCAGATTGCTTAATCGTTTTAGTATCTTGCGCAAAAGAAGTAAACGCCGATAAAAGTAAAAGAGATGAGAATAAATATTTCATGGGTACAATTTAGAAAAAAAACTGTGGTTTAAAAATTTGAGGTTCTTTTTAACCGCAAAGTACGCGAAGAAGAAACGCAAAGAATGCAAAGTTGGGAGCACACTGTTAACCACAGAGGAAACAGAGAAAAAGACACAGAGAAAACTGAGATTGGCCATAAAAAGCGATTTAACCGCAAAGAGCGCTAAGAAAAGGCGCAAAGAATGCAAAGTTTCGAACTTAAGAATGGTTTTAGAAAGCAGATGTCAGGAGCAGACTCCGCCTACTGGAACAATGCTTTGTTCAATAAACCCGACAGCAGCGGATAGCCCGGAATGGAGGGAAACGAAATGAGGACTATAAGCGAATGGCGGGACGAAAGCAACTATGGAACACAGACCGTTCGTTTTCAAAAAAAATCGTCATCTCAATCGAAGCGCAAACCCGAACTTTCTGGAGAGAAATCTGTTAAAAATAGATTTAGCTTCGCTGAGCCTTCGGGTTCTTGACTGCGTTGCACTCCGCTCGAAATGACGATCTATTGCTTTATCTGCTCAACTCCGCGAAATATTTGTGGAACAACGGCAAAGTCTCTATTCCTTTGTAATAATTATAAATATCATATTTCTCATTCGGAGAGTGTAGTGCATCGCTATCTAAACCGAAACCAAAAAGTACCGATTTAATACCCAATACATCCTCAAACAGGGCTACAATTGGAATACTGCCGCCGCCACGGGTTGGAATAGCGGTTTTACCGAAACTATCTTCAATGGCTTTTTCAGCAGCTTTGTAAGCAATGCTATCCGTTGGGGTTACCACAGGCTCACCACCATGATGAGGCGTAACTTTTACCTTTACATTTTTAGGGGCAATGCTTTCGAAATGTTTGGTAAAAATCTCAGCAATTTCTTCTGAGCTTTGGTTGGGTACCAAACGCATCGAAATTTTGGCATTGGCTTTACTTGGCAATACGGTTTTAGCACCTTCGCCAATGTAACCGCTCCATATTCCATTAACTTCCAAGGTTGGGCGTGTACCGGTACGCTCTAAGGTAGAATAACCTTTTTCGCCCCAAACTTCTTCGATATCAAGATCTTTTTTGTATTCAGCTTCATCATACGGTGCGGCATTTAAAGCTTTTTTCTCTTCATCTGATAATTCTACCACCTTATCGTAAAAAGCAGGGATGGTAATATGGTTATTTTCATCATGTAACGAAGCAATCATTTTACATAGGATGGTTGCCGGATTGGCGACTGCACCACCATAAACACCGGAGTGTAAATCGCGGTTCGGTCCTACTACTTCCACTTCCATATAAGCCAGACCACGCAAACCGGTTTCGATTGATGGATGTTCCATGCTGATCATTGAAGTATCGGAAATTAAAACCACATCTGCTTTTAAACGCGCAGCGTTTTCATTTACAAAAATACCCAGGTTGGCAGAACCCACTTCTTCTTCACCTTCAATCATGAACTTAACGTTACAAGCCAATGTATTGGTTTCCATCATCAGTTCGAAAGCTTTTACATGCATGTAAAACTGGCCTTTATCATCGCAGGCGCCACGGGCATAAATTTTGCCATCGCGCACAGTTGGCTCAAAAGGTGGCGTATGCCACAATTCTAACGGATCAGCAGGCTGAACATCATAATGGCCATATATTAAAACAGTTGGTAAAGCAGCATCGATAATTTTCTCGCCATAAACAATAGGGTACCCGGCTGTTGGGCAGATTTCTACGCGGTCAGCTCCTGCATCCTTCAATTTTTGTGCTACATAATCGGCAGTTTTTAAGACATCACCTTTGTATTTAGGATCGGCACTAACCGATGGAAAACGCAATAACTCAAACAATTCATCTAAAAAACGTTGTTTGTGCGTTTCTACGTATTTTTTAATCTCTTGCATAACAAAATTAGTTTGGGCAAATATAGGCTTTAGCAGATAAAAGGCACAGTAAACGATTAAATTATCATCCGTAACGTAAACTTGTATGGAAGATAAGATATGCTACGATTGATTATTCAGCGCGAAAATAGGCCAACAGGCTAATGGCTGGAAACGTCTTTTAAAAGATACAAATCGTTTTATGTTTGTAAAAAATAAGAGCACAAATATTATTTATATTTACTTTTTAGTAAATTGCGCAATTAAAAATATCCTTAAATCCTGCACGAAAGAATTTTTAACGATGAAGTTTAGCGCGAAAGTATTTCTATCATTGCTGCTGCTTCTTTTCGCCCGTATTTCTTTATTCGCACAAGGATCAACACCTCCAAATCGGGTTAGTTGCCCGGAAGCAGCGCAATACTATTCAAAAGACAGTATCAATATCGTCACTTTTGGCGCCAGCACCGTAGAGGGTGTAAAAGGGCTTGGTTTCCAGACCATGCTCCAGAACAATTTTATCAATTGTTATACCAACAAAATAGTCGATATTACCAATCATGGTATCGGTGGTCAGACTACTTTTCAGGGATTACTCAGAATAGACAACGCCATAGCCAACAGAACAGGTTTTATCGTAATTGATATGGGGATTAACGATGCTATTGCCATGACTATGGGTAAAGGAAGCGTAGCCGAAACCGTTGCCAATATGCGCTCGTTAATTACTGTGAGCCTTAAACAGAAGCTGGTTCCTATTTTGTGCACGCTACAGTTTGTGGATGACAGAACCATTAAAGGTAATATTGCGGTAAATATCAACATCAGGAATATCAATGCGGCTTACAGAAAATTGGCGGCAGAATATAAAATATACCTGGCTGACGTAAATGCAGCCATGAGAAGGGATTTTTCACTTTATCAGGATCCATTTCACCCAAATGCACGCGGTTACAGGTTGATCAGCTATGTCATTTTCGATGCGATCAACAAGGCAATTTTTGATAAATTCCTGAAATTTACCGTTACGCAGAATTACCCGAATCCTGCATCCATGCAAACATTTATTGATCTTGTATTGCCTGAAGCGGATAAAATTAACGTCCAGATTTACGATTTAATGGGAAGATTGGTTAAAACAGTCGTAAATGAATATCTTAATGTAGGGAAACATACTTTAGACATCAATACCTCTACCTTTGTTCCAGGCATTTATTTCTTTAAGATTTCTTCTGATTCCGGCCAATACAACACCACCAAAAAGTTTATTGTGGCGAGGTAACAAAAGATTTGAATAGGAGTCTATATCCAGGGAATATGTTTTATACCTTTAACTATGCACACGGATACCACTTTCACCAACGAAGTTATAAATCTCGACCTTCTTCCAAAATATGAGCACATTCAGCTGAACCGGCCACATCGGGATTATTGGAAAATCATTTGTATCAATCTGACGATCTTTTTTGGTTTGCTGGGCATTCTACTGAGTATGCTGTTGTTTTTTATTGATGAGTTAAAACCGATTGCTATGTGGATGATTCCCCTTTATCTGGCGCTTTTGGTCAGCTTCTTTTTGCTTTTTAGGCTGAGTTTTAAAAAACGGGGATATGCTATCCGAACCCACGATGTAATTTATAAAAGTGGAATTATTGCCGAGTCGACCACAATTGTTCCGCTAAACCGGATTCAACATATTGAATTAAATGAAGGCCTGTTTTCAAGAATGTACAAGCTGGGATCGCTACAGTTATTTACCGCAGGTGGACAAACCGGCCATATCCATATTTCAGGAATTGCAATTGACGAGGCCAAACGCATCAGAGACTTGCTATTGAACAAATTAGAGCAGCTTGAAACCCCAACAACAGCATTGAATACCAATGAATAATGATTTCAGTAAACCGCAGCGCGAATCGGCCCTTGGTATTATTATCATGGGTGCGCATACCATGCTCAAAATTGGCAAGGCAGCTTTTTTCTTGTTAGTGATTGTTTTCGTCAAGATGTCTGGCACTTCTTTCTTCTACCTTATGCTGGGTATTTCGGCATTAATGGTATTCAGCTTTATTTTTGCTTATTTATGGTATTTAAAGTTCACCTTCTTTTTGGATAAAGAAAAGCAGGAATTTATAGTCAATAAAGGCATATTCAATCGCGATCAGGTTATTATTCAGCTGGATAAAATACAGCAGGTTAACATCAACCAGAATATTTTACAGAAAATTATTGGTGTTTATGGATTAAAAATCGATACCGCCGGCGCCCATGGAGAGGAGGTGAGCATAAAAGCTATTGACGAAACCTCTGCCTATATCCTTAAGGAACACCTGTTAAATGGAGAAAGTACAAGCGGAACGCAACAGGACGTTGAACTGGAAAACAACAAGACAGCAGAAAAACCATTTTTAAAATTAAGCTCGTGGACATTGTTTAAAGTTGGATTAACCTCCAACTACGGACAAAGCTTAGCTTTACTTATTGCTTTTTTTTACACTGTTATATATGAAGGCAGGCAGTTACTTGACGCTTTTAAAATTGATAAAGATGAAATCCAGAGCACGGTAACCAGCATGTTAACCATTGTTACGGTTTTTATTTTAATTGCCTGCCTTTTAATTGTACTGTTAATAATTAACCTGATTAGAACGTTTTACAAGTATTTTGAGCTCGAAATTAGTGAGCATTCCAATACACTCCTGCTCTCATCCGGGCTAATTGCCAAAAAAAACACCTTAGTTAGCCCAAATAAGGTACAGATAACAACATACAGCCAGAATTACTTTCAGCAAAAACTGAACATGCTGAATATGAGTTTAAAGCAGGCTCATTTTGGTCAAAGTAAAAAAGGGCACGAAATGCAGGGAAACACGTTAGAAATTCCGGGGTGTAATGCTGGCGAACGCGACGAATTGCTGAAGATGATATTGGGTAAAGTACCATTAAAGGAAAAGACATTTATTCCCGACTGGCGTTTTTTAAACCTGCCTGTTTTCTTTAAACTGATGGTACCCGTTTTCATCTTTTTGATCATGGCATTTAATATTCCAGAACTGAAACCTTATATGAGTGCTGCCATCGTATATGTAATTATAGGTGTATTCATGATCTACATCAGTTACCGTCGGCACCGGATTTCAGTAAGTCAGGATTTTATTATCAAAACCAGCGGAATCTGGGACATTTCGAATGAAATTGTAGTGCCAAATAAAATTCAGTCCATTACTACTTTTCAATATCCCTGGCATAAAGCGGTGGATGTTGGCCACCTCACGTTACATACCGCTGCAGGTCAGATTCATTTTAAATACGGCAATTATACCGAAATTAAGCAACTTGTAAATTACTGGCTGTACCAGATAGAAAGCAGAAATGAGAATTGGATGTAGTTAAACAAGTTGTCCGGCTGCTAAACCGAACAACTGTAAGGCTTTAATTAGCTATGGTATGCCTCGGCGAAGTCTATGGCAAAATCTTTAAGTTTAATGTTACCTAAAACAGGTCTGTTTTTATAATAATCTACAAAAAGCTTATTACTTCTGATCGCATCGCCCATTTCTACATAGTTTTTGGCTATTTCTTCAGGCATTCCTGCCCCTACCATTCCATTAAAGGCATCTTCGTCACTAAACTCTACCCAAGGTAATTCAGACTTACCTATTGCAGTACCTATTGCTTTGGCCACATCAGCAGGAGTACTTTCATCATCACTGGCTACATACTGTACAGTTTTACCTGTGAAATCGCTTTCCAATGCCTCAGCTGCTACTTCTGCAATGTTTTGCGGATGTACCAAAACAAGTTTGGCATCGGCACCGAAATTAGATCCTAATATATTTGCATGTTTAACCATATCGATGTTCGCCAGGAAGTTGATATAGAAGTAACCAGCGCGCAAATGTTTTACCGCTACCCCATTTAGTTCGGCAAAAGTATTTTCTACGTCATGCAAACCTGCAATCGGACCGGTTCCGTCTGGCAGATCTGCCCCTACACTACTTAAATTCACTACCTTTTTAACACCAGATGCTTTTATGGCAGCTGCATAATTTTCGCCGATACCTTTAATATATTCCCTAAATTTTGGCGCAGCAAAATTTGGTGGAACCATGGTATAAATCGCGTCGGCCCCTACGAAAGCATTTGTTAAAAATCCGGTATCGCTCACACTACCAATTAAAGGATTTGCACCCAATGCTTTAATTTGTTCAGCGCGATCTGCATTGCTGCTAATTACTTTTACCTCGTGGCCTTTAGCCACCAATATTTCAGCTAATGGTTTTGTAATATTACCTGTTGATCCTGTTAATGTTATTTTCATGATTTCTGCTTTTAATTATTGAATACAAAGTTATATTTGCACTTACTTTTATACAAGTACTTACCCCAAAGTATGTAACTATGACAGCCGTTAAAGAAAGTTCGACCCGTAATTTTAACAAAGGTGTAGCATTAACCAGCTGCCCGGTATCTTTTGTAATGGAAAAAATTGGGGGTTACTGGAAACCGATAATTATTTTTCATTTAATGAGTGGACCAAAACGTTATAGCGAGTTAAAACGTGCCATTCCACAGATTACGGAAAAAATGCTGATACAACATTTAAAGCAATTGCAAAATGATGACCTTGTTAGCCGGGATGCTCAGGCTGTTATTCCGCCCGTTGTAACATATAGCCTTACAAAACCGGGGCAGGATTTGTTTCAAGTGTTAGATTCAATGGTTGATTGGGCCATTAAAAACGGATCGGTTTAACTCAAATTAAAATGAGGTTTTAAGTTAAACCGAATCGTTAGCAAAGTATATTACAGGATGAAGTAATAAACTATAATATCATAATTCCTTTGATGTTTCCCGCCTGCTTGTAAACATCAATCACCTCATCAGCATTTTGTACTGGCTTTTTTATCGTGATGGAAACATATTTACCTGTTTTTGAGGGTTGCTCAATAAACTCATCATTGGGTAAAATGTTACGTAAATCCTGTATTTTATCTAAGCCACCCGTGATGATGAATTTAAAATGGTAAACACCTGGAAATTTTTCGACACTTTCCAGTTTCTCTTTTAAATTCACGTAAATATCCTGGCTGGCCCCTTCCGGGATATCGGTAAACTCAATATCCTTGTTTGTTCTTTTCTCTTCCATTGTTGCACTGTCTCAAATTCTATACCTAAAAAATAAGCATGTAAATCTGACAGCAAATTGCTTTAACCCGAAGATTTTTAGCGGGCATAGCTGGGCGAAAGGCTTAACATATAAGACATAGAAGTTCCCATAAAAAGCTATACTTCAAAAGATGCTGAAACAAGTTCAGCACGACGAATATCCAAAAAACCAAATAAGCTTTAAAATGCGAAGATAGATATGAATTCAGGTTTTGACCTTTAATAGCAGCACAAACTCCATTACATAAACCTTGACGGAGCGGATACCGGCCTGGCGCATAAGGCCTGCAGGCGTATGAGCAGCGCAAAGGACTAACAATACCAATAAAATGCGGCTATTGCTTGACTTAATCAATTAACTCAAACACATTTTATGCTACATCCATTGTACAGTGCTCTAACCATATAAGACATACAAGTTTCCATATAAGCTAGACAGCAAAAAATGCTGACCACGAAGTAGCTACAAGACCATTAAAAATACTATTTCTACTTGTAAAACAAGTTTAGCAGGACGAATACCCGGAAAACCAAATAAGCTTTAAAAGGCCAAGATAGATATGAATTCGGGTTTTGACCTTTAATAGCAGCACAAACTCCATTACATAAACCTTGGCGCAGCGGATACCGGCCTGGCGCACAAGGCCAGCAGGCGTATGAACAGAGCAAAGGACTAACAATGCCATGAAATACTGTCACTGCTTTTCTGAAAGCAAAAATGATGGATTTGACCTGCCAATGCTAATTTGCGATTAACACTGATTTTATAATCAGACTCAAAAGGAGGAAGTACAGGACGGATGCTGACCACGAAGTAGCCCTAAAAAAAAATAAGAACAGCGAATAAACCAAGTTCGGCATGACGACCGATTAGATTTTTAACTAATTACCAACACCTTTGGCAAAAAGCCCCAAGAATTGTTATTTTTGAACCTCAAAAAAACAGGAGCCGATTTGGATTATTTAGCAGGATTAAACCCACAACAAAGAGCAGCAGTAGAGAACACAAAAGGACCGGTAATGATTGTTGCAGGTGCAGGTTCGGGCAAAACCAGGGTAATTACTTTTCGTGTAGCCCACCTGATCCAGACCGGTACCGATCCGTTTAACATCCTGGTTTTAACCTTTACCAACAAGGCGAGTAAGGATATGCGCGAGCGGATCAGTAAAGTGGTTGGAGCAGAGGCAAAAAACATATGGATGGGAACTTTTCACTCTGTTTTTGCAAAAATCTTACGTGTAGAGGCTGAAAAAATCGGTTATCCGAACAATTTTACCATTTACGATACCGATGATAGTAAAAGTGTAATCCGTGCAATTTTGAAGGAAATGCAGCTGGATGATAAATTATATGCGCCAAATTTTGTTTACGGTCGTATTTCTTCGGCAAAAAACAACCTCATTTCCTGGGGAGAATACCAGGCTAATGATCAGATCCAGGCTGAAGATATCCAGAATAAACGTCCGCTGTTGGGCCAGATTTATGAAACCTATGCCAAACGCTGTTTCAGGGCTGGCGCAATGGATTTTGATGATTTATTGTTTAAAACCAATATCCTGTTGAAAGAACATCCGGATGTTTTAAATAAATACCAGCAAAAATTCAGGTACCTGATGGTAGATGAGTACCAGGATACCAACTTTTCACAGTATACGATTGTGAAAAAACTAGCTGCTGCTTATCAGAACATTTGTGTGGTGGGTGATGATGCACAGAGTATTTATGCTTTCCGTGGTGCCAATATCCAGAACATCCTGAATTTTGAGCGCGATTATCCAGATTTAAAGGTTTACAAACTGGAACAGAATTACCGTTCTACCCAGAATATTGTTGATGCGGCAAGCAGCATTATTGCCAACAACAAAAACCAATTGGAAAAAAATGTATTTTCTGAAAATGATCCGGGCGACAGGATTAAAGTTGCCCGTGCTTTTACTGATAATGAAGAAGGAAAACTGGTTGCCGAATCCATTATCCAGGAGCGCAGCTTAAAAGGTTATACTTATCACGATTTCGCCATTCTTTACCGTACCAATGCGCAAAGCAGGGCGATGGAGGAAGGTTTGCGTAAGCTGAATATCCCATATAAAATTTACGGGGGTACCTCTTTCTATCAACGTAAAGAGATTAAAGATTTAATTGCTTATTTCCGTTTAACTTTTAATCCTAAAGATGAAGAGGCCATTAAACGGGTAATCAACTATCCAAAACGTGGTATTGGCGATACCTCAATCGATAAAATCATTGTTGCGGCCGATCAGCATAACCTCACCATGTGGGATGTGATTTCGAATGCACACCAGTATGTTGACGGGCGTTTGGCCAATCAGCTCAATGATTTCGCCATGATGGTGCAAAGTTTCCAGGCAGAGGCTAAAAAACTTGACGCCTACGATTCGGCGCTGTTTATTGCCCAGCATGCCGGTATTTTAAAAGAACTTTATACTGATGACAGTGTTGAAGGACGTGCGAGATATGAAAATATTCAGGAATTATTAAACGGTATTAAAGAATTTGCAGAACGTGAAGATATTGAGGAAAAAGGTCTTGATATTTTTATGCAAGATGTTGCGCTTTTAACCAATGATGATAAGGACGGCGATAAAAATAAGGATACGGTTTCTTTAATGACGATCCACTCGGCCAAAGGTTTGGAGTTTAAAAACGTGTTTATTGTGGGATTGGAGGAAAACCTGTTCCCATCACAGATGTCGTTAACCAACCGCACCGATTTGGAAGAAGAGCGTCGTTTGTTTTATGTGGCCATTACCCGTGCAGAAGTAAAACTGACCATCACTTATGCCACTTCACGCTATCGTTGGGGTACTTTAACCAACTGCGAACCCAGCCGTTTCATTAACGAGATTAATCCGAAATTTTTAGAACTGGATGTTAAACCAGCCAAATCAACCAGTTTTGATGGCAGTTTTGACAGCGAGCGTAAATCGTGGACATCGCAGCCACGCGATTTCATAAGTAAACCCAAACCGGCGGCCGGAGCAACTACTTCTGCCCCACCTGCGCGTCCGAAAACAACTTCACTGCTAGCCAAAGCGCATGTGCCAACACCTGGTTTTACGCCATCACAGCCACATGAATTTCAGGGCGGTATGGAAGTGGAACATGAAAAATTTGGTTTTGGAAAAATCATCAGCTTGGAAGGCACGCTGCCAGATGTAAAAGCAACGGTATTTTTTCAGGGTTTGGGCAATAAACAATTGCTTCTTAAGTTTGCCAAATTGATGATTGTTAAATAAGTAAGGATTTAGATTTAGCCGCCGAAATTCAGAGATGCTGAAACAACAAGATCCTTCATCCTGAGAGATAATTTATGGTTTAAAAATCAATATGAGTGATGGATGTACAAAGAAGTTTAAATGGCCTAAAAGTATCGTCATTTCGACCGCAGTGGAGAAATCTTTAAACTAGATTTTAATAACTCGGCTCAAAGATCTCTCCATTTCGCTTCGCTACAGTCGAGATGACGATTTTTTTGAGGAGTATGTCAATGGTACTTGTTTCAGGATCTTTTAAAGGTAAAACAAAAGATGCTGAATCAAGTTCAGCATGACGGAATTGCTACTTAAAATTAACCAATTCGGTCCAATCCTCCCTTTTCTCTTCGCGTTCATTACGGTTAAAACACCAGGGGTAAAAAGTTGAAAAAACCCAAATTTATCCTTAATATTGGGTCCGGTTCTCCCGATTACAAACCATGCAACTTACCAGGTTAGAAATTAAAGGCTTTAAAAGCTTTGGCGATAAAGTGACCATCAACTTTAATGAAGGGGTTACGGCTATTGTAGGACCTAATGGTTGTGGAAAATCGAATGTAATTGATGCCATGCGTTGGGTGCTGGGCGAACAAAGTACCAAAGCTTTACGTTCTGAAAAGATGGAAAACATCATTTTCAATGGCACGAAAAACCGTAAACAGGCACAGCTTGCCGAGGTCTCATTAAGCTTTGATAACACCAAAAATATTCTTCCTACTGCTTATTCTCAGGTTACCGTAACACGCAAACTGTACCGCAATGGCGATAGCGAATACCGCTTAAACGATGTACAGTGCAGGTTAAAAGATATTACCGACCTTTTTCTGGATACCGGGATCGGCTCTGATAGTTACTCGATTATCGAGCTGAAAATGGTCGATGAAATTATCACCAACAAAGAGCATAGCCGCAGGTCGCTGTTTGAGGAAGCATCCGGCATCTCCAAATACAAGCTTCGCAAGAGACAGACTTTCAACAAATTAAAAGATACAGAAGCCGATTTGGAACGGGTAGAAGATCTGCTTTTCGAAATCGAAAAAAACCTTAAGACTTTAGAAAACCAGGCACGCAAGGCTGAGCGTTATTATAAACTCAAAGAACAGTACCGTGAGTTAAGTGTACAACTGGCCACGCATCGCATTGCCTTTTTCCGTACTGATTTAACTGCACTGGAGACCCAGGAGCAGCAGCAAATGCTAAACCGTACCGAGCTAAGCACCAAAATAGATACCGGTGAAGCCGAACTGCAAAAACTGAAACTCGGTAGCATCAGCCAGGAGAAAAACCTTTCCGTACAGCAAAAAGCCACCAACGAACTTGTTTCCAAAATCCGCGCTTACGAAAGTGAGAAAAAAGTAAAAAACGAGCAGATGCGTTTTCTGCAGGAAAAAGAAACGCGTTTATCCGGCGAACTAGAAAAAGATAAAAACCAGGTTAACCACATCAAATACAACATCAAACGTTTAAATGAAGAAGTGGTAACAGAAACCGAAGTATTTAACCGTCTGGAAGCTGATTTAAAGCAACTTAAATCAACATTAGATACTTTGCGCGAGCAGCAGCAGATTGAAAAAAACCGAATTGATAACCTGATCAAATCGGTTAACGAACTGCAGAATACCGTTTATCAATCGCAAAAAGAAATTGATATCCTGAACATCCAGAAAGATGCCCTGGTACAGGAAAGCAACCGTAATGTAGATGATACCGAAACGAAAACGCTGGAATTAAAGGCTTTTGATCATGCCCTGACTGAGCTTGATATCCAGGTGCGTGAAAAACAGGCCAATATTAAAAACCTTACCGAAGCAGAAGAGCTGTTAAAAGTACAATTGGCTACCACAGAAGCTAACCTGAGTTTGAACAAGGAAAAACTAATGGCCGAAAACCGTAAAAAAGATGCCAAACAAAACGAATATAATCTTACTAAATCGTTGGTTGACAGCCTGGAAGGTTTTCCTGAATCGATCCGCTTTTTAAAGAAAAGCAATGCTTTTGCCAAAAGTGCCTTACTTCTTTCTGATATTTTATTCTGTAACGAAGATTATCGCATTGCCATTGAGAACTATCTTGAACCGGTAATGAACCATTATGTGGTTGACCTGTATACAGATGCCGTTCAGGCGATTAACCTCTTAACCGATGCCAGCCGTGGAAGGGCTAACTTTTTCATTTTAGAAAATGTTCCGGATAAAAATCCGGTTGTCGGCAGTTATGAAGGGCTGATATCCGCTTTATCAGTAGTAGAGGTTGATAAAAAATATCAGAACCTCTGCAATTTGCTTTTGCAAAATGTTTACATCGCTGAAAACGAACAAGAAAACCGGTTTAAAAACACGCCGACAGACAGTTTAACCGTATTAGCCAAAAATGGTAAATATGCACAAACCAAATTTACTCTGGCGGGCGGTTCAGTAGGTTTGTTCGAAGGTAAAAGGATTGGGCGCGCCAAGAATTTAGAGAATCTGGCAAAAGAAATTAAAGCTTCAGAATCGCTGATCAATAAGTACAACGAGGCCATTAAAGCAGAAACCGATCAGATTTTCAACTTAAAAGAAGCTTCAAAAATCAATCAGATCAATGCTTTGCAGCAAGAGATGAACCGCTTAAATAACGAGCATATTTCTGTACAAACGCGTCGTGATCAGTACCAGGAGTTTATTACCACCAGTGAAAACCGGAAAACAGATATCGCACAAAAAATCGTATCAATAGAGAAAGCTTTATCGGAGAAGTTACCGGCCCTGGTTCAATTGCAAAAGGATCAGCAGCAAGCGCATGTTAATTTACAGGAGCAGCAACTCAATTATCAGGAAATTGCCGATCAGGTAAATGAAAGCGCGGGAAAGTACAACCAGGACAATATCCGTTTTCACCAACAACAAAATAAGTTATCGGGCTTAGAAAAAGATTTAGATTACCGCTTTGTACAGGAAGAAGCTTTAAATAAGCGCATCGCCCAAAACGATAAAGAATTACAGGAAACCCTGGTTCAAATAACGGCAACTTTGCAGCACACCGATCTGAGCGATGATACCCTTTTAGAGATGTATCAGCAACGGGAGGAGATGGAAAAAGGGCTTGCAGAGGCAGAAAAAGAGTATTTCGAAATTAAGGGCAGTATTAACCAGGTAGAAACCGATTTAACCAACATCCGCAAAAACCGCGAAGAAACCGATTTCCTTTTAACCGAGATCAAGGATAAAAAGAATGCTTTAAAAATCGACCTTAATGCTTTAAAAGAGCGCTTAGCGGTAGAATTCAACATTGATATCAACGATCTTTTAGAAACAGATACTGCTGTTGAAGCGCTGGAAAGTGAATTTGAAATCCGCCAGAAAGTAGAAAAAATGAAACGCCAGCTGGACGAATTTGGCGCCATCAACTCTATGGCCATGGAGGCCTTTAAGGAAATGGAAGAGCGTTATACTTTCATCCAGAACCAGAAAAAAGACCTTAATGCAGCCAAAACTGATCTTTTACAAACCATTAAGGAGATAGACGATACTGCAAAAGATAAGTTTATGCAGGCTTTTACACAGGCCCGTGAACATTTTATCGTGGTTTTCCGCTCCTTATTTAATGAAGAAGACAGCTGCGACTTGATTTTATCCGATATCAATAATCCTTTAGAAGCTGACATTGATATTGTTGCCCGTCCGAAAGGCAAAAGGCCATTGTCGATCAATCAGCTATCCGGTGGCGAGAAAACGTTAACGGCTACCGCGCTGTTATTTTCACTTTATCTCTTAAAACCTGCGCCTTTCTGTATTTTTGATGAGGTTGATGCACCCCTGGATGACACCAACATTGATAAATTCAATAATATCATTCGTAAATTCTCCGATCAGTCGCAATTTATCATCGTATCGCACAACAAACGCACCATTGCCAGCACTGATATTATTTATGGCGTAACCATGGTAGAACAAGGTGTTTCCAGGGTTGTTGCGGTAGATTTAAGAGAGGTAGCGGCCTAAAAGCTGAAAGAGCAAAGCAAAACCCACCGCTTCCTACATTGATATATTTTTTGTTATGCTGATGCACGGAGCATCTGTTTCATAAGTTTTAGCTATTTCGTACCTCAGCATAATCACGCTTGTTGCAAATAAACATAAAATTTAGAAATGCATTACAGCAAACTAAACCACGATTTCCTTTCTATATCCAATTATTAATATCTTTAGGAAATTTTAAACAATTATCGTCATTTCGAGCGAAGTGCAACGTAGTCGAGAAATCTATACCAATAGATCTCTCTATTAAGCAAGTTTCCACGAGATGACGATCCTAAATTGTTACAGAACAACTATGAAAATCTTATACATTATTCCCTTAGCCATGATGCTAAGCTGTTGCTCATCAGTTAAGAAGCAAAGTACTGGCAGTGATGAAAAGCTGGATAACCAATTACTCAAAGATGTTGAAGTATTATCTTCTGATGCTTATCAGGGGCGTAAAACGGGCACTAAGGGTGCAGAAATGGCCAGGGCTTATATTATAGAAAGATTTAAAAAATTAGGTTTAAAATCTTATCCTCAACATGTAAATTATGCCCAGGAATTCACCTTTAATGATAGAAATAGTGCGAAAGTAAACGGCACCAATGTTATTGGCTACATTCCAGGCAAAGGAACCAATGTAATTGTTGTTTCTGCGCATTACGATCATTTAGGCGTGATAAAAAATGAAGTTTTTAATGGTGCTGATGATAATGCATCGGGAACGGCAGGTTTATTGAAGATTGCAGCTTATTTTTCAAAGAATAAACCCAATAACACCATTATTTTTGCTGCTTTTGATGCTGAAGAAATGGGTTTACAAGGTGCTAAGGCATTTGTAGGCAATCCACCAGTACCTATTAATACTATTGCCATTGATTTAAATATGGATATGATCAGCCATAGTGATAAAGGTGAACTTTATGTATGTGGAACTTTCAGGTACCCGGATTTAAAGCAATACATTGATACCACACGGACTGATATAAAAGTAAGTTTAGGCCACGACAATCCTAAACTTGGCCATGATGACTGGACCAATCAAAGCGATCAGGGTGCTTTTAATGCTAAAAATATTCCATTCTTATACTTCGGTGTAGAAGACCATAAAGATTACCATAAAGCCAGTGATGAATATTCTACAATCACCAAGCAATTTTTCAGCCATGCAGCAAGTGCCGTATTGGATGTTGTAAAGAACATAGATAAACAAACCGGTTTACAGCAGTTGTTAAAAAATAAAATGATCATGATGGATAATCCGCGAAAGTCAGAAAGATTTTAACAACATCCTTAAAGTTTACTTAAGACCTGCCCTATCGGCAGGTTTTTTTATGCTTTACAAAATCCAGTTAAAAACTATTCATCTGTTTATCAATTATTTACAATATAAACTATAAAAATAGTTTGCAAACTATTTTTATAGTGGTAACTTCAATTAACCAAACTACAAAAATAGTTGCTATGATAAAAGAACTCACAAAAGCAGAAGAACAGGTGATGCTTATCCTTTGGGAAATGGGCGAAGCCCTGGTAAAAGAGGTCATTGAAAAAATGAATGAACCCAAACCCGCTTACAACACGGTTTCGACCGTAATCAGGGTTTTAGAAACTAAAGGCTTTGTTGACCATAAGGCGATCGGTAATACACATATCTACTACCCTATCATCAAAGAAACTGATTACAAACGTTTTGCATTCGACAAGGTAATGAACAATTACTTCGAAAATTCTTATGAAAGCCTAGTTTCCTTTCTGGTGAAGGAAAAAAGTATGAGTAACGAAGAGCTCAACGAAATTATTCAATTGGCAGAGAAACTTAAAACAGACAAGTGATGAGCTGGCTATATTATTTACTCGAAGCAAATCTATATCTTATCCTGTTTTATGGATTTTATAGATTATTTCTCCACAGGGAAACCTTTTATGTTTTAAACAGATCTTACCTGATTTTCAGTTCGATGCTGGCTTTTACACTTCCGTTTGTTCAGCTGGGGTTCTTAAAGAAGGAAATGGTTTTCCACTATACAGGATCTATCCGGATTGACGAACCTACATCCTATTTTACGCTGGAAAACGTCCTTTTAGTATTATATCTGGCAGTTTCATCAATTTTCATTCTAAAATTTTTGTGCGGGCTAAGACACCTTGCAAAATTAATGCAAAATGCAGATAAGCGTAAAGAAGATAATATCACTGTTATTGACATCAAACATTCAAAAGCAGCATTTTCATTCTTCAATCTACTTTTTATGGATCCGGAGATGAACCAAAAAGCCACTGTGTTAAAACACGAAATGGTGCATATTAAACAAAAACATAGTCTTGATATCCTATTATTCGAACTGATACAGATTTCCAGCTGGTTCAATCCGGTTATTTACTTCATGAAGAACGACATCAGGCTTGTGCATGAATACCTTGCTGATGAGGCTACTACCAGAAAAGACATCGCAAAATATGAGTATGCGTTGTTTCTAATCCAAAATTCGTACGGGAATGACAAAATTACCCTTAGTAGCCATCTTTTTAATTCCTCATTACTAAAAAATAGAATAACTATGTTAAATCAAAAAAAATCAGCAAAATGGGCCAGGCTCAGATTGTTATTGGTACTTCCGTTAACCGGATTTATGCTATGCCTATCTACAATGGCATTTACAAAAGATTATGCTACCATCCAATTTGGACAGAAAAAGGAAAGCTTAACCATTGTTTTACAGGATACGACGAAGAAAAAATCGGATAAAAAGAGACTGCCTCCCCCACCTCCAAAAGAACCAAGCCCAGCCAAAGTCAAAAAGACGAAGGAGATAAGGATAAATGAGCCTGTTATCATCAAGTATGATAAAAGATTACCACCGCCGCCCCCAGTAGAACCAGTTCCTTTAAAAGCAAAAAAGAATAATGAATCAAAAGTAAATAAAATTCGGTTTGCTTCACCTGCTGTTAAAAAGGACAGCAAAAAACTACCTTCGCCAATAATGATCACTCCGGATACAAAGCCTGTACCTCCACCGCCGCCTGTAGAACCAAAAACAACAAAAGGTGAAGTACTTAGAATCACCTTAGATGCACCAACTCCAACCGAGACAAAGCCAGCTAAGAAGGGTTAATATAATTCTTACTGCGGTACATAAACCACATATTTGGTTTCAAAGAAATCTTCCTCAAAATAAGCTGAAAGCGGATATAATTCTGCTTTCAGTTTCGATTCCCTGATCTCTTCTGCCAAATCTCCACCTTTCAGGTACAGAATTCCATTTGGAATGGCATTTATTGAATCTTTTTTAAACTTTCCCTGTATCCATGGGTAAAATTCGACTAAACGGGTCACTGCCCTTGATACTATAAAATTGAACTTTTCTTTAACCTGCTCAGCCCTCAAATGATCGGCGCGCAAATTTTCTAAACCCAGTGCCGAAGCCACTTCTTTTACCACTTTGATTTTTTTCCCGATAGAATCAACCAGGTAAAACTGCGTTTCAGGGAATAAAATAGCTAAAGGAATACCCGGAAAGCCGCCTCCAGTTCCTACATCCAGCACAGACTCTCCTGCTTTAAAGGTACAGATTTTAGCTATTCCCAATGAATGGAGCACATGGCGCTCGTACAACTCTTCAATATCTTTTCTCGAAATTACATTGATCTGCGCATTCCAGAAGCTATATAACTCAAACAACCGGGAAAACTGCCCAAGCTGTTTTTCAGTTAGATCAGGAAAATATTTTAAAATGATATCTGGCTTTACATCAGGCATATTGCAATAACTAAAGGATTATAAACTATTTCCATTTTACATTTTTCTTCCCAAACATGGATAAAAATCCGTTTAAGGTTAAAAACAGAAACAAAAGTATGTCTAAAATCGGGAACCACCAACGTAAATCGCCATAGTTTAACCGTTTAAGTAATTTAGGATAGATAAAACACCGGATCGCAATGCTTAATCCGAGGATCCCGAGTGCTACATATTGCGCTTCGCGACTTAAAAACATACAAGCAGCAAAAAAGGCATAAAACAGAAACTGGGAAATAATCTGAAGGCTCAAAATAAACTTATGTTTCGGTTTATAAAATTTACCAGCACCAAAATGGCGTTTTTTCTGTCTCAAATAACCTGCCCAGTTTTTATTTGGCTCACTCCACACGTGGCTATCCGGATGTATGCGAATCTCGGTATTATAGCTGTTGGCGTGTGCATTTACAAACAAATCATCATCCCCGGATGGAATATGCATATGCGCTGCGAAGCCCTTATTTTTAAAAAACAGCGATTTTTTATAAGCCATATTTCTTCCAACCCCCATGTAAGGCATACCTTTCAGGGCAAAAGAAAGGTAGTTGACCGCAGTAAAAAAGGTTTCGAACCGGATCAACGCATTTAACAGGCTGCGCTTTTTCATATAGGGCGAATACCCCAATATAATCTCCGTTTGCTCATCAGCGGGTTGCTGCATATCCATCAGCCAGTTGTCAGATGCCGGCATACAATCGGCATCTGTAAATACCAGCCAATCATATTTAGCCGCTTTTATGCCCATGGTAACGGCGAACTTTTTACCGGCAATAAATTTATCGTTATCTAAAATTTTTACTACCTTGATGTTACGATGCTGTTTTTCTAAAGCTTCTAAAAAGTCCTCGGTTCCGTCCCAGGAACGATCATTGACCACCACCACCTCAAATTCAGGATAATTTTGCCTGAATAACGAAGGAAGATATTTTTCCAGATTAACAATTTCATTTCGGGCACAAACAATAACACTGATCGGTTTACGCGCCGAAAACGGCACTTCTTCAACGCTTACCCTGGCCAGCTTCAAATGAACAAATAATACATAATAAAGCTGAACCAAAAGGCAAAAAACCAATATGGAGAGCAGAATAATTTCAAGCGGGGTTAATATCACGATGGTAAAATAAATAGGCGCAAATTTCTCATTTTTAATCTGTAAATCACTTTTATGTGGATAAAAAATTAAACAAAAATATGCCCTCAATTTTTGCTATTTTTGGCAGATTTTTGACGAGGAAAATATATTATGAAATTTAGTTTACAGGCTAACGACCCCCTATCTAAAGCCAGGGCCGGAACAGTCACCACTGCTCACGGCGAAATACAAACACCTATTTTTATGCCTGTGGGTACTGCCGGAACGGTGAAAGCCGTACACCAGCGTGAGCTTAAAAATGATATTGACGCAAAAATCATTCTCGGAAATACTTACCACCTTTATTTAAGACCAGGACTTGATATTCTTGAAAAGGCAGGTGGCCTGCATCAATTTATTGGTTGGGACCGCCCGATTTTAACTGATAGTGGTGGTTATCAGGTATATTCATTAAGCCAGGTACGTAAAATTAAGGAAGAAGGTGTTACTTTCCGTTCTCACATTGATGGATCAAAGCACCTTTTTACTCCTGAATATGCCATGGATATCCAGCGCACCATTGGTGCCGATATCATTATGGCCTTTGATGAATGTACCCCGTATCCATGCGACTATACCTATGCGGCCAAATCGATCAAAATGACCCACCGCTGGTTAGAGCGCTGCTGCACCCATTTTGACAATACGCAGCCTAAATATGGTTTCGACCAAACACTTTTCCCTATCGTTCAGGGCTCTGTATATAAAGATTTAAGAATTAAATCGGCAGAATTTATTGCCGGTATGAATCGTGAGGGCAATGCGATAGGAGGCTTATCGGTAGGTGAGCCTGCGGAAGAGATGTACGCCATGACGGAAGTGGTATGCGATATATTACCAGCTGAAAAACCACGTTATTTAATGGGCGTTGGTACACCCATCAATATATTAGAAAATATTGCATTGGGTATCGATATGTTCGATTGTGTAATGCCGACCAGAAATGCAAGAAATGGCATGTTATTTACCAGGAATGGTATTATCAACATCAGGAATAAAAAATGGGAAAATGATTTTTCTCCTTTGGATGCAGAAAGCGATCTGCATGCCGATCAGGTAACCACAAAAGCTTATTTGAGGCATCTGGTCCATAGCAATGAAATGCTTGGCGCTCAAATTGCGACATTACATAACCTGCATTTCTATCTCTGGCTGGTAAAACAGGCCAGGGAAAAAATCATTGCAGGCGAATTTTATGAGTGGAAAAACAAAATGGTTAAAGTGTTAGGCAATAAGCTATAAAATGAATCTGTTAAAAGGGAGAATAAAAATCATCGATCAGTATATTATCGGGAAATACCTGGGTACATTTATTTATACCCTTGCCATTTTCGTGATCATTATTGTTGTTTTTGACCTGTCGGAAAAAATGGATGATTTTATGAAAAGCGGTCTAAGTTTTTGGGGAATCCTTTCCAAATATTACGCTGGCTCTATTCCTTTTTATGTAAATATGCTTTCGCCACTGATTAATTTCATTGCGGTAATTTTCTTTACGGCTAAAATGGCCGATCAGACCGAGATTGTGCCGATTTTAAGTGGTGGTGTGAGTTTTAACCGGTTTTTATTTCCTTACCTGGTGTCGGCCTCCATTATTTTTTCGGCCAATCTACTTTCCAACTTATACCTTCTTCCCTATACCAATACCTTAAAAAATAGCTTCGAGAATACGTACGTAAAGCGTAATGATCCTTCCACAAAGTCCAAAATCCACATGAAACTGGACGACAAAACCTATATTTATATTGATAATTTCGACAACAAAACGAATTCAGGATACCGGTTTTCTTTGGATAATTTTAGCGGAGATGTACTGACCAAAAAAATCGTTGCAGAAAATATAAAATGGGATTCGCTTAAGCGTAAATGGCAGTTGAGCAACTACTCTATCCGTAAGATTGATGGTCTGAAAGAAACCATGATTTATGGTAACGGCAAACTTAAAGATACCATTCTGGATATGCGTCCTGATGATTTTTCGGCCTATGATAACGTGGTGCAAAACTTAACAACGAAAGAACTTTCAGAGAAGATCAGGAAAGAAAAAATCCGTGGCACAGGCGTAATGAACGACCTTCAGTTTGAAAAATACAAACGTTACCTGCACCCGCTTTCGGCTTATGTTTTAACGCTGATCGGTGTTGCACTCTCCTCGCGTAAAGTTCGCGGTGGGGTTGGTGTATCCTTAGGTATTGGGATCTTCATTAGCTTTGCTTACATCGTGTTTAACCAGTTTACACAAATGTTTTCGACCAAAGGCGGATTACCTCCTTTCGCAGCCGTTATCATGCCTACACTATTCTTTGGCTTACTAGGTTTTTACCTGCTAAGAAAAGCACCAAAATAACGATGGACATTACCAAAAAGAATTTACTCATCCTCCATCTTACCGTATTTGTTTGGGGCTTTACAGGCGTGCTCGGCAAGTTGATTTCTATCGATGCAGTACCCATGGTTTGGTACCGTGTAATGATTGCCGCAGCCACACTCTTAGCATGGTTTTTAATTACCAAAAAGAACATTAAGATCAGCAAAAAACAGTTCATCCAATTCTTTTTAACAGGCGGAGCTGTAGCTATCCATTGGATATTTTTCTTCCATGCCATTAAAGTTTCTACGGTTTCGGTAACCCTGGTCTGCCTGTCTTCTTTTACTTTATTTACGGCAATTTTAGAACCGCTGATCAAAAAACAACCCATACAACCTGGCGATATTTTAATCGGCTTACTTATTATCCTGGGAATATATATGATCTTTAAATTCGAAGGTCAGTATACATTAGGAATAATTTTTGGTCTTTTGGCTGCAGTTGCATCCAGTCTTTTCTCGACGATAAATTCCACGCTGGTACAAAAAAGCGAACCTTCCATCATCAGTTTTTATGAACTTGTTGGGGCATTTTTCTGGATCACCCTATATCGTTTATATGATGGTTCGCTGCTGAATACAGGATTCAATCTTAGCACTCAAAACTGGTTCTACCTTGCGCTGCTGGGCACGCTTTGCACATCTGTTGCATACGTTGCAGGTGTTGCAGTAATGAGAACTTTATCTGCTTTTAGAGTTGCTTTAATTACCAATCTTGAGCCTGTGTACGGCATCGTATTGGCCTTTATTTTTTTTCAAAGCAAAGAGCAAATGACAGGTGGATTTTATATCGGCGCAACCATTATATTGGCCTCAATTTTTCTTTATCCCATTTATAAAAAGAGAAAGAACCAGCTCTAAAACAAAGCCCAGTAATAGGATATATTTGTGAAACAGCTAACCATTTTTTATTAAAATAATTTAAGCTGAACGATCTATTGTATCCCTATATTTTGATGGGTCGATTTTTTTATTCAGATCTGATTCCCAACTAAAGCATGATCAAAAATCTTTAAAAGATAGCGCAGAATATAAGTTGCAAACGGCTCAAAACAACTTACCACAATACCCATTTAGAAGTACTCAAACTTGTCAAAAACTAATCGTTAAAGCCTAGTAAAATACTTTATCCAAGCGATAACAGTTCCATATAAACAAGCGTAAATAAAAAAGGAAACTACGATTTAAAAAATGCAATTTCCCGACAAGAGATGAATCTAAAACACCTCTATTTCGCAACCACTTTACACCACCTCAATAAAGAATACGTTTGCCAAAAATACCCGACGTGATCGCGCCTTCCGTTCAGAACCAGGCAATATTAACTAACTACCTGAAGTTGTAATTATAGCATAACAAAGCTGAATTTTATATCCTTAAATTATACCTTTTTGACAGATAAAACCTATGGAGGATTCAGCAATATCAGCTGAGCAAATACGTAAAAAATACCATCTGGATCAACCTCAAAACAGAACTATAAACCAAGCTTCAAAATATAATTTCAACTTATCAAAAACGAATATTTTATGAACGAAATTCCTTTGATGGCCATCTAAATAAACTTTTAAAAAATAGGTTAAATATAAAGCCAATAAAACACAAATTTTGAGCATAAAATAGATTACAAATGATCAATAAACATACGCTAAAAACAGGCCTGAAACCGGGAAAATATAAAAGTAAAAATATTAAATTTTTCAATAAAAAATTCACTGACAAAACAGCTTCAAATCGACAATAAAAACTACCAAAACCCTAACATACAAATCCTGAAAAAACTAAGGATTTATTAGCGAAAAAACCTTACAAAAACTCGTTTGGATCCTAAACAAAAAATACTATTTACATCTTAAAAAAGCAGCGATAAAACAATATTAAATCAAGAGATTTATATCCTAAAATTCATATAAGTAATGCGAACGTATCATTCTCAAATAAGATAGAACTATCTTAAAGATGATATACCCGGTCTCAGCATAGCTTTCAATTTGCAGTACAAACAGTTACTATGCGGCCACAAAACAGCGTAGTTTTTTGGAATTAATCATTATCAAAACACTAAAAATTGAGCGGTAAAACTAAATTGCTGGACCACTTTTCACGCCTAAAGATGAAAAATTATCAGATCCCACTATTACGATCTGAAAATACATATTGATCAAAAAAAAAAATGCGTTTAAACCACAATAAAGCCACTTTTTACTTCAAAAAATCAAATTTCGATAAAATATCCGGAAAACGCCTTTATTCACGAATATCGCAAGGAAACCGCATTATCCAGGCAAAATGTTATGGTTTTTCAGGCTTGAAGTCAGCAAAAAATATACAGATCATTAAAATTTGAGCCTAATTTATAACGAAAATTTAAGCTCCAAAACCTGAATTTGGTACTCAAAATTTACTCTTTTAGGAATACGTAAACTTCCATCTTAATTTTTTAAACTGATGTAAAGCCGGTTAATTCAGCCAAAATCGGGATTCAAAATACCTTAAAATTAAGCTGATATTCTAGCAAAAAAACAGACATTATGTCATTATAAAAATCTTCGCCCGCCATAATCTGATTTTTTCCGTTTCCCAAAAATTTTAAAATCTAACACAACAAATGTTTCAATCATTGATTGATCCGGGGCAATTTTCGGTATTCAAAAAAGGAACTCCCCTGTCGAGCATTCCTTTTATTTCCCGGGCGTTTGTTAATCTTTCTCAATCATCCATTGACGCGATAAATTCGATACGCTTGGCTTAGCACCGAGAACTGCGATCATCTTCTGCCAGTCATACATAATTTAAAAATGGAGGAAAAAATTTCCAGGAAAATCGATTAATAAGTGTAAATTAATTGGATAAAACTGATTAAAATAAAAATAGCCATTTAATCAACAACCAGTAGTATATTTGCGCGAATTTTTATTCATAAACGAACATTTTATCAATTCAATTAAATTACAATAATGTTTATAAATCAGATGTTTAAATAAATTTATATAAATTAAAAATTCAAATCTTCAAACAACTATAAATTTCAAAAAACTAAATATTTTAGCAAAGATTTTAAATGAGCTTAAAAAAATCAAACAAAAAACTAATTATCAGTTATTTAAGTACAATCACTTTAAGTTTTGTTTCACTATCTATTTCTGGACAGATTTTCAGCACTGCGCAAAACCCACTTAGTGTAAAATGGAACTACATTTCATCCGGCGGCTTCAAAATCATCTATCCTAAGGAACTGGAAAAAGAAGCCCAAAGAATGGCTAACACCCTACCCTTTATCTATAGCAAAATCGGGGTGGGACTGAACCAGCAACAAACCTCTATCCCACTACTTTTACAGAACCGGGGAACTGTAGCTAATGGCTTTGTGCAGCTTGGGCCGAAGAAGTCGGAGTTCTATGCTACGCCTCCACAGTTTTTTGACAGTCAGGATTGGCTGAACAACCTTGCCGTGCATGAACTCAGACACATTGCACAGTTTGACAAATTGACAGGGACACAGGCACACCCTTTTCCTGAACTGGTTTACTTCGCATACTTTGGTGCGGGTATACCCATTTGGTTTTTCGAAGGCGATGCTGTGGTGAACGAAACTGCTTTGACTAATTCGGGCAGGGGCCGACAGCCAAACTGGATCATGCCTTACCGGGCTTCACTTCTGGAAGGAAAAAAATTTACCTACAGCAAAGCCTATTTTGGATCGAACAAAGAAGTAACGCCAGGTTATTATCAAACAGGCTATTTGATGGTATCTGACATGAAGGAAAAATATGGTCAGTTCATTTCAGACAGCTTACTTGGCGACATCAGGAAAAGACCATGGAGACCGTATCCATTTTCGAAAAGCTTAAAAAAATATACCGGAGAAAATACGCGGCAATATTTTTTATCTACCCAGAACAAGCTGGCAGAAACGTGGAAAAAACAGGAAGAAAAATCTTCCACAGAAAACTATGAAAGCTTAAATAAAAAGACAAAAATAGCAACGCATTATTTCTTACCGGTAAGATTAAATAAAAACCAGATTTTAGCCCTCAAAGAAAGTAAAACTGATGCGCGATATTTTGTCATCATTAATGAGGATCAATCAGAGCAAAAACTATTCGGAATCAGTTATCAGGAACAACCTTGGTTTAGCTTAAAAAATGATCTTTTGGTTTGGGATGAAATCCGCTACGACCCCAGGTACAAACAGCGGAGTTACAGTGTAATCTGTTCGTATAATTTAAAGACCAAAAAATTCAATAAATTAAGCAGCAAAAGCAGGCTATTCTCTCCCAGCCTATCTGAGGATGGAAAGAAAATTATTGCAGCTAAAGTTGAACTTAATAATCAATTTAATTTAGTAGCGATCGATGCCAGCTCAGGAAAGATTTTAAAGACTTATGCAAACCCTGAAAACGAAATCCTGCAAACACCTTCTTTTGACCGTTCAGGAAATAAGTTAGCTTATATCAGCGTAAGCGAGAAAGGAAAAAGTTTATGGCTCGTTGACGGAGATAAAAAATCCATACTCATTTCCAACAGCCGGCAACAACTCAGCCGACCGGTTTTTATTCAAGATAAAATTGTTTTCAATGCACACTTTAACGGCATCGATAATATTTACGAAATAGATCCCGTTTCAAAAAAAATCACAGCACTTAGCGCATCGAAATATGGAGCCTTCAACGCTACGGAAAGCGGTGGCGGAAAAATCATATTTAATGATTACAAAATCAATGGTTATGAAATCGCCGAGACTACAGTTGTAGAAAAACCAGTTGGCGAAAATAACTTTGTGGATTTTTCGGCAGCAGCAGAAAAGCAGGAAAATGTTGGTAATGTTTTTCAAAATATTCCGGATAGCATCTACCCATCGAAGCGATACCATACAGCGTTAAATCTTTTCAACATCCACAGTATTGTTCCGGTAATTGACAACGAATATGTTTTTGGTTTAGAACTGCAATCAAACAACCTGCTTAACACAATGGATTTTTATTCTGGCGCAAAATACCACCGGGATTTAAGGCGTTTTGAATACACTGCAGATATCAGCTATAAGGCACTTTATCCTGTATTGAGCATCTTATATCGAGACAGACCTAAACGCACGTTCTACCGCGCTAAAAACACCGCACAACAAGGCGATTGGCGAGAGAACTACATTAAACTTAACGCATCCCTTCCATTATCATTTAATGCACGCAATAACAACTATAGTTTTACCCTGAATACAGCAACCAGTTTTACGCAAAGGTACATGCCTAAAAACATGCCTGCCGGTTTTATACGCGAGCTTAAATTTCCAATGGAGTATAATTTTACTTTTAACCACAGCGTACGCACGACCGAGAGAGACATTGCACCCAGATGGGGGCAAGTGTTCAGGGCAACTTACAATCACCAGCCCTTTGATCAAAATTTAAAAGGAGAAATTTTAGCGCTCGAAAGCTTCCTTTACTTTCCGGGTTTTGCAAAAAACCATTCCTTTCTGGCGAGCTTCAATTATCAAAAAGCAACCGGGGTAAATCAGTACGCAACGGAGATTGCAACTGTTTATGGGTACAACAATATTTTAGCTAAAAGTAAACTACAAAACAGCCTGCTTTTCAATTACCGCTTTCCCTTCGCCTTTCCAGACTGGGAGTTAGGTCCGTTGGCTTACGTGAGAAATTTCAGGGCCGGGCTATTCTGCCATTATGAAAATATCGGTAGCGGCACAACCTTTAACGATCCGAAAACATATGGGGTAGAATTAAACACCAGTGTAAACATTTTACGCTACCAACCTGTTGTAGATTTAGGGGCAAGATTGGTTTTTGTTAATCAGATTTACAATCAAAATCCGATATTAGAGTTTTCATTCAACTATAGTTTTTAAACATGAGCGCAAAAACAATTTCGATAATCATATTAACGGCCTTATTAACCGCCTTCTTATTTTTGAACAGTGATGAGGTGCCATTTAACTTTATCGTCGCAAACGATGTTCAGGTTTCCAAACTGATCGTTATCGGTGTTTGTATCATCGTCGGTTTCATTATTGGTTTTGTGGTAGGCAGACCGAAAAAAACAGTTAGCAGCTATGATGACGAGATCGAAAGGAATCAAACTGTTTCGAATAAAAAAGAATTGAGTGATGAGGACAGAGAGTATATTAGCTAGTGCCAGGATTAACAGGATTACTTGATTTTAAGATCAAGTTGCCCAACATTATTCAATTTCAGAATCGCGGTGCTTTAGGATTGTGCTGTTTCAATATTATTGGATTTCAAAACTTTATAGTTTAACTTAGCCGTAAAAAACATCCCTATTTCTTACAATAAATTTTAATTTGTTAATATGAAGTATGGAGATTTAACCGGGCGAATCATTGGATGTGCAATGAGGGTCCATTCTTATTTAGGTTCGGGTTTTCAGGAAAAGATATATCAAAGGGCTTTGGGTATTGAAATGGAAATTGACAAATTATCCTATAAGGAAGAAATGACAATGACCATTTTTTATCGGGATATAAAAATCGGTTTTAGAAGAGTAGATTTTTTCGTCGAAAACGAAATCATGGTTGAATTAAAAGCCGTATCCGAATTGAATGACGCACACCTTGCGCAAGCAATTAACTATCTCGAAGCATACAAATTACCCGTAGGATTATTGATCAATTTCGGCAGCAGGAGCTTGACCTTTAAAAGGGTTTATAATACGAAGCACCCAGATAACAATCGCTAGGATTAGTATGATTTAAGAATGATAAGATTCAAGTGTAAACAACGGGATGAAGTTGGCCAGGATTAATGTGATTCAAGGCAAAAGGATTTAAATACTGATAAAAACATCTATGAAACTTAATCCTGAAATCCTTATAAGGATGGTGAAATGAAATGCTGATAAAAATAAGTCACTAACCCTGATCTTGAAATCCTATCATCTTAAAAATCCTGGCTAATCGCCGTCATAATTTCCCCATACAACAACCCGCTTCCACCACCATAATGCTGGATAATTTTCAATTCAGTTTTTATTCCTGTCAGTCTTGCTCTTAATGCTTTTTCGCATGCTGCATCAATACCGTTCCCTAAGAGGACCAAATCTATTTCATTTGTTTGGCAAATCTCGATAGCTTCATCGTCTGAACACACGCAGATTCCTTTCCACTCCGGTCTGGCATTTAACAATCGGTTCATCACAGTCGTAATTTCAGTATCCCTGCCGATATAAAGTATGGTAGTTTGCATATTTTTACATAAATAAACCCCGCAGGTTTAAAATCTGCGGGGTTTGGTTAAATTATTTTAATTTAATTCCATCGGCACATCCATTAACAATACCTCTGCATCTGCAGTATTGGCCTTAAAACTGATTTTATCGGTATCCCAAACACCCAAACCATCTCTTTTGCTCAACACTTGTCCGTTTATGGTTACTTCGCCATTGATCACAAAAGCATAAACACCGTTGCCAGCTTTTTTGATTTTGTATTCAGTTTCAAATCCTGCATTGAATTTACCTAATGAGAACCAGGCATCCTGATGGATCCATACACCGGCATCATCTGCGTTTGGCGATAAAATCTGCTGGAAGTTATTGTGTCTGGCTTCCACATCCAATGTTTGCTGATCGTAACGTGGCGTAACATTTTTCTTGTTCGGAAATAACCAGATCTGCAGTAAATTTAGCTGCTCATCTGCATTGGCATTAAACTCACTATGGCTTACACCTGTTCCGGCACTCATCACCTGGATTTCTCCGTTTTTAATAACGGCCGAATTACCCATACTATCTTTGTGTGCAATTGCTCCAGCTAACGGAATGGTAATAATTTCCATGTTATCGTGCGGATGGGTACCAAAACCCATACCACCATCAATCAAGTCATCATTTAAAACCCTTAAAACCCCGAAATGCATTCTTTCCGGATTGTAGTAATTAGCAAAACTGAATGAGTGATGCGCATTTAACCAGCCATGATTGGCATGACCCCGGGTGTTTGCTTTGTGCAAAATAAACTGTGACATAAATTTCCTTTCTTATTTATGATACAAATTTACAGCAGTGATGTTTAGCAGGCATTGATGTAGGGTAAGAAAGTTTGGCGTGGAGCGGAGAGCGTAGAACCTCTGGCATTGATTTAACTAAGCATTCAGCTTTACAGGAATACTGCCTCGGTTAAGCACATCTCATAGCATTTGAAATTCTTTCCACATCAATTGAAAGGCATATAAATTCAAATCATTAAAGATAATCTATCCTTAACATGGTTTCAGTTTTAAGTTTATCTGTGCCCCTTAAACTTGCGCTAAGTTAACCAGAACAATCAACCTTATAAACTCATGCAAAAAAACATGATCGGGATGCTATTGGTGTCCTGCCTATTTACATTTTCCTGTGAAAAGAATACCTTGACAGCAGATCAGACCATTACGACAAATCAAGACAAAAACATGCTGACGGTCGGTACGGCCGCAGTTAGCGCTGCTGCAAGCGTAAATACTTATTCTAATACATCGGCTTACATCAGCTCCGGTTTTTCATTTTTAAACCCTACACAAATTGACAAAAACCGCCAGGCCATTGGTGGTAATGCCTATACTGAAGTATATGGCTTTAATGTGCCGGAAGAAAACCGGATAAGGGGGATTAGATGGAATGAAGATGATGAAACCACTTCGATCTGGCGGCCACAGGGTATTGCAGGTTTTTCCAGAAATGGTGTGCGTTATTTGCTGGTGAGCTGGTATGCCAAAGATGCAGCTGAGAGCAAAGGATCAAGGATAAGCCTTATCGACATTAGTCCAAGTTCCGGTACTTACTTAACTTACAGACACATTTTACTGGTACAGCCTGCCCTACCAACCGGGACGTTAGATTATACACAATACGGTTCGTATGCGCCATTAAATGTACATGCAGGTGGAATCGCTTATTTTAATGGAAAAATTTATTTAAGCAGCACGAGTTTAGGCCTAAGGGTATTCGATTTAGATAAAATCATCGAAGTAAGCTCTGGAACCGGCACCGAAAATAAATGCGGCAAAGATGCCGGTGGCAATCTTTATGCTTTTAATTACAGATATATTCTCCCACAGATAGGTTACTATAAAATCAATGACGCAAGTCCGTTTTCTACCGTTCAGGTAAATTACGAAAATAACCAACTATGGACGGGTCAGTATTATGCTGGCAGTGCCGATGCCTCAATTGTACCTAAAATATTTGGATTTCCAATTGACAGCTCCGGAGAATTGCAAAATTCGGGTATACAAACCGTGATCCCTAAAAACAGTTTGTTTGCTTTCGATCATGCACATGGCATACAGGGCGTTTTCAGAAAAGGCAACAGAACATGGCTCTCCTGCACAGGATCACCCAGCGAATCATACGGATCTACCGCCCGCCTGGCCAGATACACCGATGGCGATACCAATACGGTAAGATACCGGTGGCCTTACGGAGCCGAATCCTTATATCTTGAAACGCAATATGGATATTTATGGAGTTTAACAGAATTTGAACCCAACGCTGGTGCCAATAATGGAAGTCAGGTTAACCGTTGCATATTTGCAGTTGATTTCTCCAAATATGAATAAGATATTGACTCAAAGCAAAAAAAGGGAGATATTAATAAACCTCCCTTTTTCATCATTTATTTTTGAGATTAAGCTAAGCCAATGCCTGCTCAATATCAGCCAAAATATCGTTAATATGCTCCAAACCAATAGATAAACGGATAGATCCTTGTTCAATTCCTACTTCATTGCGTTGCTCTTCAGTAAGTTTGCTGTGCGTACTTGTTGCAGGATGCGTCGCAATGGAACGGGTATCAGCCAGATTTGCCGAGATCGAAAACAGCTGCAAACCATCCATAAATTTACGTGCGGCATCGATACCGCCTTCAACAACGATGGTTACAATGCCCCCGCCTTGTTTCATTTGCTTTTTAGCAATATCATATTGAGGGTGCGATGGTAAAAAAGGATATTTAACCAGCTTAATTTTCGGGTGCTTTTCTAAATATTCAGCAACTTTCAAAGCATTTTCGCAATGGCGGTCCATACGGATGGCCAGGGTTTCTAAACTTTTAGACAATACCCAAGCATTGAAAGGCGACAATGCTGGTCCGCTGTGACGGGCAAAACCAATCACATCGGCAATCAGTTCTTTAGCACCTAAAATAATCCCTCCCAATACACGCCCTTGTCCATCGATGTATTTGGTAGCCGAATGAATGGAAATGTGAGCACCCAACTTAATTGGCTGCTGCAGATATGGCGTGGCGAAGCAATTATCCACAACCAGCAACAGGTGATGTTTTTTAGCCAGGTTCCCCAGGAACTCCAGATCAATAATATCAATACCAGGATTGGATGGGGTTTCAACAAAAATCATTTTGGTATTAGGCTTGATCAAAGCCTCCCAATCCTGTGGTTTATCCAGATCAGCATAATCAAAAGTTACGCCCCAATTCGAAAAAATATTGGTTAACAACTGGTGTGTAGAACCAAAAACAGAACGGCTTGATACCAGATGGTCGCCATTTTTCAAAAATGCACCAAACGTGGTAAAAATTGCCGCCATACCAGTCGCTGTAGCAAATCCATCTTCTGCTCCCTCCAAAAGACACATTTTTTCGATAAACTCTGAAGTATTTGGATTTGAATAACGGCTATAAACATTCCCCTCCTTTTCATTGGCAAACAATGCACGCATTTCTTCTGCATCATCGAACTTATAACTCGAAGTTAGATAAATCGGCGATGAATGCTCCTTATGTAAACTGCGTTCGGTTTGTGTGCGTATAGCTATGGTTTCAAAATTTTCGGATTTCATTTTATTGTGAGATATGAGATATGAGATATGAGATGTTAGACAGGAGATTTTCACCCTAAACCCTACACCATAAACCTTTTTTACCCCTTATTAATGGTATAAGTAAAATTAATTGTGGCTGAACGGCCTAAAATATTCGATACGGAGCAGTATTTATCGAAAGTCATGGCTAATGCACGCTCCACTTTCTGGGTGCTTAAATCACCGAATAAATCGAAGCGGATATCAATTACATCAAAAATCGGCGGCATTTCTTCCTCTTTTCTTGTGGCATTTATAGCGATTTTAATATCATCAAGCGGCTCCTTCTGCTTGGTAAGCACATTTACCATATCAATGCCACTACAGCCCCCTAATCCGATAAGTAACATTTCCATCGGCCTGAAACCTTTTCCCTCGCCACCAATAGCCGCTTTTGCATCCAGCTCTACCGTAAAACCGCTCTCGTTTTCTGCTTCAAAATTAAATTTCCCGCTTTTGCGGACTAGATTTATATTCATTTTGTTAGTATCGAGTATTTAGTATCAAGAATCAAGACGCATTTGCTTTAGTCTTTCTGCTTTAACCTTTAAGCTCTATTTAAATATTATAATAAACTATATTGTTTTCTTCCAGTTCTGGCAATTTAACCGGATGGTCGAACATTGCAAAAACCGACGAACCGCTACCACTCATTAAAGCGAATGTTGCGCCTGCATCGTATAAACTGGTTTTTATTTGACGAATTTGGGGATACTTTGCGAATACCGATGGCTCGAAATCGTTGATAACCTTATTTTTCCATGTTGTTGGATGCAAATGTATCATTTCTTTTAACGATTGCAAAGGTTTTTGAGGTTTTACATGAGCGTAGGCATCGGCCGTGCTGACATGTACAGGCGGCTTCACCAAAACTTTAAACCAGGCTGACAAATCTACTTCGCACTTTTCAAATTCATCCCCCTTACCAAAGGCATAAACAGGCTTGTTTTCAATAAAAAATGCACAGTCAGCGCCTAATTGACGAGCATAACCTTCCATTTTATCAACAGACAGCCCCAAACTGAATTTATCATTTAAAAGTTTGATCAGAAAAGCACAATCTGCTGATCCGCCACCCAAACCTGCACCAACCGGAATGTTTTTTAACAAATTAATTTGCTGAGCAGGAATATCATAATCCTTTTTCACTAACTGATAAGCTTTGAAACACAGGTTATCATTCGGATCGCCGGGGATATCAATACCATGAATTTTGCAGGAAGTTACTGCTGCATCGGTAATCTCAACCGCGTCCTTAATATTAATCGGATAAAATACCGTTTCGAGGTTATGGTAACCATCGGCACGTTTTTCGGTGATATTTAAACCTAGGTTGATTTTTGCGTTTGGGAAAGATAGCATATTAGTCCAGAGTCGTGAGTCGTAAGTCTTGAGTCCTAATTGCAAACATACAAATTTTATGTAGTAGGTTCCGGCTACACGCTGGGACTACCCATATTAAAGTAACCCATGTTAGTAATTTATAAGTGTGCATAAAAATGATTCCCAACACCTGATAAATTTTAGATATTTGTAATTAATTATTTATTTAAAATTTAAAGCCCCAAAAGGGGTTTGAGGTGTATGAAACAATATTTAGATTTAATGCAGCATGTGCTTGATCATGGCGCGCAAAAGCACGACCGTACGGGCACCGGAACCATAAGCGTTTTTGGCTATCAGATGCGTTTTAACCTTCAGGAAGGCTTTCCTATGGTGACGACAAAAAAACTGCACTTAAAATCTATTATCCACGAACTGATCTGGTTTTTAAGTGGCGACACCAATATTAAATACCTGAAAGACAATGGCGTACGTATCTGGGATGAATGGGCTGACGAAAACGGTAACCTGGGACCGGTTTATGGTTCGCAATGGAGAAGCTGGCCCACGCCAGAAGGACAGCACATCGATCAGATTACCAATATCATTAATACCATAAAAAACAATCCCGATTCTCGCAGGATTATTGTTTCTGCCTGGAATGTAGCTGAAATAGAACATATGGCTTTGCCTCCTTGTCACGCTTTTTTTCAATTCTATGTGGCTGATGGAAAGTTAAGCTGCCAGTTATATCAGCGAAGTGCCGACATTTTTCTGGGTGTACCTTTTAACATTGCTTCTTATGCGCTACTCACCATGATGGTGGCTCAGGTTTGTAATCTTGAAGCCGGAGATTTTATCCATACCCTGGGCGATGCGCATTTGTACAATAACCATATTGAACAGGCCAACCTTCAGTTAAGCCGCGAGCCTAAACCACTTCCAACAATGAAAATCAATCCCGAAGTAAAAAGCATTTTTGATTTTAAGTTTGAAGACTTTACTCTTGAGAATTATGAAGCGCATCCTCATATTAAAGGTATTGTTGCGGTGTAATATTTGTTCATTGGTCATTAGCCAATTGTTCATTTGTTTGGGTGCAGAACTGAGCAGCTGATTTTATAGATCATCCCGAAATATAAAATTCACTTAAACTGTATGAAAAATGAACTACAAACTAGAGGACTTAGAAGTTTATAATCTATCTGAGTTAATATCTGATAAAATATGGGATATTGTTATGAGATGGGATTATTTTGCGAAAGATACCATCGGAAAGCAAATATGCAGGGCAGCTGATTCTATCAGTGCAAATATTGCAGAAGGGTATGGCCGATATCATTTTAAAGAGAACAAAAACTTTTGTTACTATAGCAGGGGCTCAGTCTTAGAAGTAAAATCTTTTCTAAGGAAATCAAAGAACAGAAATTTAATATCTGAAGAGTGTTATTCGGAACTTTATGCTGAACTACAAATTATCCACTTAAAACTGAACGCTTATATTAAGTATATTGGTAAAAACCTAAATAAATTTTAACTTATCGTTGATGCATGTCCGAACCTAGTATAACAAACCATGCTTAATACGCCATGCAGGCACTAATAAACGAATGACCAATGACAAATAAACCAAAAAACCTCTCCATCGCTGTAGCAATAGGCGAAAATTACGCAATAGGTAAAAATAACCAGCTTTTGTGGCACATGCCGGCTGATTTAAGGTTTTTTAAACAAACAACATCTGGACACACCGTGATCATGGGGCGCAAGACGTTCGATTCTGTAGGCAAGCCGCTACCAAACCGCAGGAACATTGTGATTACCAGAGATACTGAATTAAAAATTGAAGGTGTTGAAGTGGTAAATAGCTTAGATGAAGCTTTAGCAATCAGCAAGACAGAAGAAAAATCAGTATTCATTGTTGGAGGGGCGGAGATTTACAGACAGGCATTACCTAAAACGCAAACACTTTATTTAACGACCATTCACCATCATTTTGAGGCCGATACTTTTTTCCCGGAAATTGATCGGAAAGAATGGAAGGTGATCAGCAGCGAAGCCCATAAAGCCGACGAAAAAAATAAGTATGATTATACTTTTGAGGTTTTAGAAAGAATTTAGTTCAAGTTAACCGCAAAGAACACAGAGATTTTCGCAAAGAACGCAGAGCATCTTCTTTACCAGTTATCCTTTGCGAATAGAACCACTACCCCTGCCACCTAAACCCGATGGCAATGAGCATGAAGCGCAGCGAAATAAAATGGACAGCGGGACTTTCGGAGCCTAAGAAACACAGGTATTGCTTTTCAATAAAAGATCTTTAACTCGCTTAGAACTTATAAACGAAAAGATGCTTCGTGCCCCGGCATAACAACTGTTGAAAAAGTGGCTGCATCAGCTGTGGAAACTTAATCTTAAAAAGCTGTCTCAAATGCTTTTGAAATCAATTTCATTTTAAATCTGATTGTCTGAAATAAATTCTATCTAATGAATAGCTAAGGATTATTGCCCGATAAAAATTAATCTTAATAAATTATCAATTAAGGGGTTCTATAATTTAAAAATTTAATTAGATTTGCCGACTTGTTAAAAAACAGCGAAAGACAAATTATTTTAAACAAACAATGCAAGGAAAAGGTTTTATTAAGTTTATAGCGATAGTATTGGCTATCGTTTGTGCGTATGCACTTTCTTTTACTTTGGTGGCATCCAAGGTAGAAAAAGACGCGAAAAACTATGCGAAAGGTGACTTAGCCAAAGAAAAGGCTTACTTAGATTCGATGAGTACCGAAAAAGTTTATCCAGTTGTTGGGTTTACTTATCAAGAGGTAAAAGCGAAAGAGATTAATTTGGGTCTGGACTTGAAAGGCGGAATGAACGTAACGATGGAGATTTCGTTAGCAGAGTTGGTTAAATCATTGGCAGGCAACCCTACTGATGCAAATTTCAACAAAGCAATTCAAAACGCGCAGATCAAATTAAATGCCGGTGGTAAAGATTACATCAAAATTTTTGTTGATGAATTCGAAAAATTAAGTCCTGGAGTAAAACTTGCAGATTATTTTTCTAATCAGGATAACGCATCTCAGTTAAAACCTAATGCAAGCAATAATGAAGTTGAATCTTTCTTGGAAAAAGAAGCAACCAGTGCTATCGATCGTTCATTTACTGTTTTACGTTCACGTATTGATGGTTTCGGGGTAGTTAGTCCGAACATGCAAAAACAAGAAGGCAGTAACCGGATCTTAATCGAAATGCCTGGTGTACAAGATAAAGAACGTATTGCTAAACTTTTACAGGGTTCTGCCGAATTACAATTCTGGCAGGTATACCAGGTACAGGAAGTTGCACCATTGTTAGAAAACATTAATAAAATTTTAGCGGCAACATTAAAAACCGATGCTCCGGCAGCTAAAGATACCACCGCTGCTCCTGCCGCTGGCGGTAAATTGGCGGGCTTAGAAAAAGCCGCTGCTAAAGATTCTTCAGCTAAAGGCGGCAAACTTGCCGGCCTGGGCAAAAAAGATTCGAGTGCTGTTAGAGCCGAATTGATAAAATCCAACCCATTGTATGCTGTTCTTAACCTTCCTATTTATCAAGGCGAAAACGGACAACAGCAGTTAATGCCGGGCGCAGTTGTAGGTATGTCTTTACAAAAAGATACTGCAAAGGTTAATGCTTACCTAAAACTTCCTGAAGTTGCTGCATCTATTCCATCAACGATGAAATTCATGTGGAGCGTTAAACCTCGGGAAGGCTCGAAAGTTTTTGAATTATATGCCATTAAAATGGTTAGTGCAGATGGTAAACCAGACTTAGGTGGTGAGGCAATCAGCGATTCGCGTGCTGACTTTGACCAAAAAGGCAAACCGGAAGTAACCATGTACATGACCAGCGAAGGTGCTGCAAAATGGAAAAAAATTACTGCTGAAGCTGCAGCTGATCCAAACAACAAAAAATCAATCGCCATTGTATTGGATAATCAGGTTTATTCTGCCCCTACCGTACAAAACGAGATTGCCGGTGGCGTTTCATCAATCACCGGTAACTTTACACAGGCCGATACCAAAGATTTATCAAACATCTTAAAAGCGGGTAAATTACCTGCTCCTGCACGTATTGCCGGTAGCTACATCGTTGGTCCAACATTAGGTGCACAGGCTATTCATGATGGATTAATCTCATTTGTAATTGCCTTTATCGTTATCCTGATCTTCATGGCGTTATACTATCACCGTGCAGGCTGGGTGGCTAACTTTGCCTTGTTAATCAACTTATTCTTCATCATTGGTATTCTGGTATCACTTGGTGCAGTATTAACCTTACCTGGTATTGCCGGTATCGTATTAACCATTGGTTTATCGGTAGATGCGAACATCCTTATTTTTGAACGTGTACGTGAAGAGCTTGCACATGGCAAGAATACTGCTTCGGCAATTCAAGAAGGTTTCAAACATGCGATGCCTTCCATTATCGACTCAAACGTAACCTTGTTTATTTTAGGTGCTATTCTTTACGTTTTCGGTAGCGGTCCGGTTCAGGGTTTTGCCACTACATTATGTATTGGTATCCTATCTTCATTATTTGCAGCTGTAGCCATTTCGAGAGTAGTTTTCGAATCGTTGTTAAACCGCAAAATTGATGTAAGTTTCGATAACAGCCTTACCCGTAATGCATTTAAAAACTTAGCCTTCAACTTTGTTGGCCGTCGTAAAATCTATTACATTATCTCTACCATCATCATTGTTGCAGGTATCGGTATGTACTTCAAAAATGGTGGTTTAAACTTAGGTGTTGATTTTAAAGGAGGTAGAACTTATTTAGTTCACTTTGATAAAGCTGTTAATACTGAAGATTTAAAAACCAAGTTAAACCCGGTTTTCGGTAACGAAACGCCAGAGGTGAAAACTGCAGGTGAAGATAGTCAGGTAAAAATCACCACTACTTTCCACATCGAAGATCAGGACATTAAAACGGATAAAGTTGTAGAAGATGCTTTAAATAAAGGATTAGCAGGTTCAAAATATGAAATTGTAAGTTCGCAAAAAGTAACGCCTATCATTGCAAGTGATATCGTAAACGGTGCTTTCTACGCAGTATTGATTTCGTGTTTGTTCATGTTTATCTACATTGTCGTGCGATTCAAAAAATGGCAATATGGTTTGGGTGCGGTAATCGCATTATTCCACGACGTTTTAATGGTATTGTCTTTCTATACTATTTTAGATGGTGTGATGCCGTTCTCATTGGAAATTGGTCAGGATTTTATCGCCGCAATTTTAACGGTAATGGGTTACACCATGACAGAAACCGTTGTTGTATTCGACCGTATCCGCGAGAAATTAAAAGAGTCTGGCAAAGAAGATTTACATGGCGAAGCGCGTAACAACTTAATCAACTTCGCGTTGAACAGTACCTTAAGCCGTACCATTTTAACTTCATTAACCGTATTCTTTGTATTATTGGTAATCTTCATTTTCGGTGGCGATAGCATCCGCGGATTTATATTCGCCTTGTTAATCGGTCGTATCATCGGTACGTACTCATCACTATGTATTTCTACTCCTATCGTAATCGATTTGGGTAGTTCTGCAGAGAAGAAATAAGATCAAAATCTTAAAATATACAAGCGCCTCGGGAAATCGGGGCGCTTTTTTTTGTGCTAAACCTGATAGGTTTTAAAACCTATCAGGTTTAAAAGATAAAAGTCTCAAAGCTTTTTATTTCTTTCGAAAAGCAAGTCCTGTAATTCTTCGGTTCCGATAGTCCTGCTATGCATTCCAATCTTTTTAATACGCACTGTTATACCGGAGTGCGAAGCACGTGTTTCATCGGTTACAGATGCTTCGTACCTCAGCATGACAGCAGATTCAGGGCTGCTGCAAATTAAAAAGGATTTCCATTTTCTATCAGGTTTAAATCATTTAAGGTGGTGCTAAACACCTGCAAATCCCCCTTCGTCATGGAAACGTTATATATGTGGCAAAAGAATGATTGATACTGCCAAAAAACCTCATTTAATAAACCTTTTAGCTATTTTTTTGTTACGTTAGCATTAGATACAAGGAGATAAAAATGGATTTACAACTTCCTAAAAGTGAGTACCCGAGAGTAGTTATAGTTGGCGGTGGATTTGGTGGTATTGAATTAGCAAAACGTTTAAAGAACAAACCTTTTCAGGTTGTGATGCTTGATAAGCATAATTATCACACGTTCCAACCCCTACTCTATCAGGTAGCTACAGGAGGTTTAGAAGCCGATTCGATCGCGTTCCCGCTAAGAAAGATTTTTAAGGGCCAAAAGAACCTGATTTTTCGCGTAACCAAAGTTACAGAAGTGAATGCAGCAGAAAACTGTTTACAAACTGATATTGGCAGAATTAAATACGATTATCTGGTTATCGCTACAGGTTCTACCAGTAATTTTTTTGGCAATAAAGAGATCGAGGCCAATTCAATGCCCATGAAATCTATACCGGAAGCACTGGATTTGAGAAGTTTGATTCTACAGAATTTCGAAAAATCGCTGATCGAAAAAGATCCGGATAAGAAAAATGCACTGTTAAACTTTGTGGTGGTTGGCGGTGGCCCAACAGGCGTTGAAACCTCCGGTGCCATTGCAGAGCTTAAAAGACATGTTATTCCAAACGATTATCCGGAAATGGATTTAAGCAAGGTTAATATATACCTGATTGAAAACTCGCCGGAATTATTGGGTGTAATGTCTCCACAGGCACAGAAAAAAGCTAAAGATTTCCTTACCGATATGGGTGTACAGATTATGAACGAAACCCGGGTATTAGGTTATGACGGACTAAAACTCAGCTTACAGGATAAAGCGCCTATTTTAAGTTCTACGGTAATCTGGAGTGCTGGAGTAAAAGGAGAACTATTGGCCGGTTTAGACCGGGCAGAAGTTGTTCGTGGAGGCCGGTTGAAAACCGACACTCAAAATTTAGTGGTAGGTTATCAAAACGTATATGCCATTGGCGACGTAGCCGCTATTATTGACGAAGAAACACCTAATGGTCACCCGGGAGTTGCGCCGGCAGCCATCCAACAGGGACATCATCTGGCCAAAAACCTGATCAACATTAAAGAAAATAAACCTTTAGAGAAATTCAAATATTTCGATAAAGGCTCAATGGCTACAGTTGGCAGAAACAAAGCAGTTGTTGATATAGGCAAAATCCGCTTTCAAGGGGTATTCGCCTGGTTTACCTGGATGTTTGTCCACTTAATGACTTTGGTAGGCTTCAGAAATAAGATTATTGTTTTTGTCAATTGGGTTTGGAGTTATTTCAGTTATGATCGGGGAACACGTTTAATTATCAGAACGTTTGCAAAGGATAGAAGTGTGGATTACAGAGCCGAAGTACCCTCTGTAAAAGATGAAGTCAAGGTGTTTTAGTATTTAAGCGGAGTTTTGGGTTAAAAATTTTTTCCTCTTTTCTTAACGGAAAACTTTGCGCAATTTGCGGTTAAACCGAAAATATGAGCCAAAACAATTTCAAATTGATTGAATGTCCGCGCGATGCCATGCAGGGATTGCACAATTTCATTCCGACCGAGCTTAAAGTTGAATATTTAAACCTACTGCTTCAGGTCGGTTTTGATACGCTTGATTTTGGAAGTTTTGTTTCTCCCAAAGCCATTCCGCAGATGGCCGACACCGCTGAAGTTTTAGCACAGCTGGATTTAAGCAATACAAATACTAAACTGTTGGCTATTGTAGCGAATTTAAGGGGTGTAGAAGATGCAATAAAGCATGAAGCAGTTGATTACCTCGGATTTCCGTTTTCGATCTCTGAAACCTTTCAACAGCGCAATACCAATTCCAGCATAACGCAATCTTTAAATACGGTTGAAGAAATGCTTTCACTTTGTGCAAAAAACAATAAGAAGGCGGTCATTTATCTATCTATGGGTTTTGGAAATCCTTATGGTGATGAATGGAATTACGGGATTGTAGAACAATGGGCTGATGTATTAGTGAGCAAAGGAGCGGAAATTCTATCGCTTGCTGATACGGTAGGCGTTTCCACACCAGAAAAGATAGAAAACATATTACCAAAACTGATTTCAAAATTCAAAAATACCGAGATCGGCATTCATTTACACTCCACTCCCGCCGATCGTTTCGAGAAAATTGAGGCTGCTTATCGTTCAGGCGTAACCCGCATAGATTCTGCATTGAAAGGATTTGGCGGCTGCCCTATGGCTGCCGATGATCTCACCGGAAATATTGCTACGGAAGATGTAATTAGCTATCTGAACTCGAAAGAAGAAATCCTAAATCTCAATATGGATAAATGGAAGGAGGCAATTGCTTTCTCTGGTAAGATATTTGGATAGGTAATTTTTGATCCACCCCATAACAAAAATTCGTCATTGCGAGGCACGAAGCAATCCTACTACTTTGGATGGGTAGATAAATTGATACGGCTATCACTTTAAGATTGCCAGCCTGTTGCCAGCAGGCTTCGTTGGCAGAAAAAGCATCCTCGAAATGACGGAAACTACGCATCCAATCCATCATATAAATCAATCCAATTTGGATTTTTGGATACAATTAAATCTATTTTCTGTTGTCGGTTTCCCCCTTTTATTCTTTTTTCCTCATTAATAGCCTCTTCAATTCCGAAAAAAAATGCATAATAAACCAATTTATAACATTTATATCTTGAAGTAAAGCTATTTGGAAACTCGTTATTTTTATGTTGCCATACCCTACCCTGTAAATCAGAAGTTACGCCCGTGTAAAATACGGTATTAAAAGAATTTGCCATGATATATATGCAGCCTCCTCTTCCATATTAGTTCTGTTTAGTAATTAAGACCTAATGAGTGGTCTAGCGATCGCATTAAGATTGCTTCGTTCCTCGCAATGACGATACAATTTTCAAACTTGCTTCACCATTTTAAAATGTTGTATACCAGCCTCCTCAAATTGATCACCCTCTGCAACAAAGCCGAACTTGGCATATAAACTCATGGCATCCAGTTGCGAGTTTAAATAAATATAATGTGCATCTTCCGGCAAATCAGATAAAGCCTCGGCGATCAGTGCCCGGCCTACCCCTTGCCCTCTAAACTCCTTTAAAACAGCAAAACGCTCTAATTTATAACCTTTGTCCGTTTTACGCCACCTACATGCACCACAAGGCTGTCCGTTATTGGTGGCCAGAAAATGTACTGATTCGTCCTCATGCTCCCATTCCAGCTCTGGCGGACAATTCTGTTCATCTACAAAAACAATTTTACGGATCGCAAATACTTTATCTAAATCTTCGGGATGGTTAACTTTTTGAACGTGCAGACTCATTATCGTGTTTTTTAAAGTGTTTATTTGACTTTACTTTTATTTCATTCAATTGCTTCGCAACATCTATTGAATGCGAGCAATGAATATCGGCCTCTTTTTTGGCAAGTGTAGCAATCGCAACGTAAAATTTATGCAATTGATCCAATTCTTTTTCGCTCAGGTCTTCAATATCTACCATGCGGTTACTCGCACCTTGTTGCGCGGCAATTAACTCATTCAATTTTAGCTGGATCGCTTTCCCGTCTTTATTCTGCGCTTTCTGGATTAGAAATACCATTAAAAAGGTAATAATTGTTGTTCCGGTATTAATTACCAGTTGCCATGTTTCAGAGTAATTGAATATAGGGCCACTCACCGCCCAAATTACAACAATTGCTGTTGCACTGATAAATGCCGCAGAACTCCCGGTAAACTTGGTTGCCGCGTTAGCAAATTTTTCAAAAAAATTGTTGCTTTTATTATTGCTTTTAGATTTTGTCATCACCATTTGTTCGCTTAAAGATACCATAAAACAAACAAAAGCGCCATAAGTTTTAAACCTGTGGCGCTTTCGCTAATGTTGTAATGTTGAGAGATTGAAAAGTTGCAACGTTACAACCTTTTAACGTTTAAGCTCTTAGAGCTTATCGTTAACGTTGATACAGTTTAAGTCTTCAAAAGCGGTAGTTAAACGCTTAACAAAAGCCTCTTCTCCTTTACGTAACCATACACGTGGATCGTAATATTTTTTGTTTGGCTTATCATCGCCGTCAGGATTACCGATCTGGCCTTGAAGATAACCTTCATTCTTTTTGTAATATTCTAAAATACCTTCCCAGAATGCCCATTGCATATCCGTATCAATATTCATTTTAATTGCACCATAAGAAATGGCTTCCCTGATCTCTTCCTGAGATGAACCGGAACCACCGTGGAATACGAAATTGATTGGTTTTTCGGCTGTTAAATTGAATTTTTCTTTGATAAAATCCTGAGAGTTTTTCAAAATTACCGGTTGCAATTTTACGTTACCCGGTTTATAAACTCCATGTACGTTACCAAAAGCTGCAGCAACCGTAAAACGAGGAGAAACTTTGCTTAACTCTTCGTAAGCATAAGCTACTTCACTAGGCTGTGTATATAATTTCGAGCTGTCTACATCGCTATTATCCACACCATCTTCTTCACCACCTGTTACACCAAGCTCGATTTCGATAGTCATGTTCATTTTAGCCATACGTGCTAAGTATTTAGCAGAAATTTCCATGTTTTCTTCGATAGACTCTTCCGATAAATCTAACATATGAGATGAAAACAAAGGCTTGCCGGTTTCAGCGAAGAATTTTTCGCCGTGATCCAATAATCCATCAATCCATGGCAACAATTTTTTAGCTGCGTGGTCAGTGTGTAATACCACCGCAACACCATAATGTTCTGCCAATAAATGTACATGTTTAGCTGCTGATACAGCACCTAGAATGCATGCTTGTAATTTCTCATTATCCAACGATTTACCAGCATAAAACTGGGCACCACCATTAGATAGTTGAATCATAACAGGCGAATTTACTGCCTTTGCAGTTTCCATTACCGCATTTACCGTATTGGTACCGGTAACATTTACTGCTGGTAAAGCAAACTGATGTTTTTTAGCCTGCTCAAATAATTCCTGAACGGCATCTCCGTAAATTACGCCTTTGTAGCCTTTTAAACTCATTTCTTGTTAATTTTATTAAGTCCGAAGTTATAAAAAAAATTAACATTACCAGCTTTTGTAACAACAGAATTATCTGCCTAAAAGCAAAACAAAGCCTGTTTAGTGTAAAAAACACATTATCCTTAGTGTAAAAAAGACACACCTTTAGAAATAATCAATTTACAAGGAATTTTAACAAACAACCAAAATCCAGCGTACAATGATCAAATGCCAACAATTAATGTTCCGATTTACGAGTTTAATCATTGTGATTTGAATATTGATCATTAATTATTGATCATTGCGATTTGATCATTGGTAATTCTTTATCTTAATTTTATTTTTCGTTTCTTTGCAATCCAATTCTTCAAAAAATTATATGGCTTGGTTTAAGAGAGAAAAAAAAGGTATCATTACTACAACAGAGGAGAAAAAAGAAGCACCGGATGGGTTGTGGAATAAATGTCCGAATTGCAAAAAACCGCTACATCAGGCAGAGCTTCAGGAAAACAAATATGTTTGCCACTATTGCAGCTACCATCTGAGAGTAGGCTCTAAAGAATATTTCGAGGTTTTATTTGATAATAATCAGTTTAAAGAGTTGTTTCCTAACCTCACTTCGGGCGACCCTTTAAATTTTAACGATAACAAACCTTATACCGATAGAATCAAAGAAAGCCAGGCTAAAACAGGCTTAAAAGATGCGATCCGTTCGGCGGTTGGTAAAATTGAGGGAGAAGACATCGTGATTGCCTGCATGGATTTTGCTTTTATTGGCGGTTCAATGGGCTCAGTTGTAGGTGAAAAGATCGCAAGATCGATCGATTATAGCATTAAACATAAAGTTCCGTTCCTCATGATCTCAAAATCAGGTGGTGCACGGATGATGGAAGCTGCATTTTCGTTAATGCAAATGGCTAAAACGTCAGCGAAACTGGCTTTATTAAGTCAGGCAAAAATTCCATACATCTCTTTATTAACCGATCCAACTACTGGCGGTGTAACGGCTTCTTATGCCATGTTAGGCGATATCAATATTGCAGAACCAGGTGCATTAATCGGTTTTGCAGGTCCGCGGGTAATTAAAGAAACCATAAAAAAAGATCTGCCTAAAGGTTTCCAAACTTCAGAATTTGTGTTGGAACATGGCTTCCTGGATTTTATTGTAGATAGAAGGGCCATGAAAGCTAAATTGGGCGCATTTGTAAAAATGATGAACAATTAGTTGGTTCAGTAGTTCATTGGTCATTGGTTTATTGGCCATTAGGTCATTAGTTAATTGGTCCATTAGTCATTGCTTTATTGGTGATTAGTGAAAGTCTCCAATGAATAAATAAACATTATAAAAAAAGCAGGATTTGAATAACTTAGGTTAAATCAGTCCTGCTTTTTGCTTTAAGCACACGCTACACTCCGGGATTTTCATGGCAATCACATCTATTTAACATGAACTAGTAATTCTTTTGATAATTTTTTCCAGCGAGTGCATTTACTACAAAGGCTTTAAGCCACAAAGGCAAAGCTATTATTTATTTAGATGAACTCAGTTAGTTGCCTTACGCGTCAGTATGACTCGATAATAGAACGTATCTTGCAACATTTCCATTAACATCTCACAACCCTACCTCATATTTCATAAATTAGCCTCAACTCATTAACTCTAACTAATTATGAATAAAAAACTACTGTTTTCTGCACTGTTCCTTTGTGCTTCGACCAGTCTTTTTGCACAAGACCGGAAAGTAATTGATAATATCATTAAAGAAGTAAACGAAAATTCTCAATTGGAGAAACTGGCGCACGAACTTTTGGATGTTGTCGGGCCACGATTGGTTGGTTCGCCACAGATGAAACAAGCTAACGACTGGGCGGTAAAAAAATATAGCGACTGGGGCATTTCGGCTAAAAACGAAAAGTGGGGCGAATGGGCCGGTTGGGAACGCGGCATTACACACATTGATTTAGTAAGTCCGAGGGTCCGGACCTTAGAAGGCACACAATTGGCCTGGAGCCCATCAACCAATGGTAAAACAATTAATGCAGAAGCCATTATCCTTCCGGAAATTACAGATTCGGCATCTTTTCAGAAATGGTTACCCAACGTAAAAGGTAAAATTGTTTTAATTTCAATGAACCAAATATCTGGGCGACCAGAAAAAAATTGGGAAGAATTCGCTACAAAAGATCTTTTTGAAAAATTTAAGAAAGAAAAAGCCAATGCAGCAAAAGCTTGGACGGCCAATTTAGCTAAAACAGGTCTTACCGCAAGAACACTTCCTGTAGCTTTAGAAAATGCTGGCGCGGTGGCTGTGGTCATCAATAACTGGTCGCAGGGCTTCGGTGTAGACAAGATTTTTGGCGCCAATACCACTAAGGTGCCAACATTAGATTTATCTGTCGAAGATTACGGTTTGGTATATCGTTTGGCTTTAAACGGCAACAAACCGATGCTTAAAATTGAATCAGAATCAAAAAAACTGGGAACTGTACCAACCTTTAATACTATTGCAGAGTTAAAGGGCAAGCAAAAACCAAATGAATATGTGATGCTCTCGGCACATTTCGATTCGTGGGATGGTGCGAGCGGCGCAACAGATAATGGTTCGGGTACCATTTTAATGATGGAAGCCATGCGCATTTTAAAGAAATTTTACCCCAACCCAAAACGCACCATTTTAGTGGGGCATTGGGGTAGCGAAGAGCAAGGATTAAATGGTTCGAGGGCATTTGTAGAAGATCATCCGGAAATCGTGAATAACCTGCAGGCGCTGTTTAACCAGGATAACGGTACGGGCCGTGTGGTTAACATCGGCGGACAGGGTTTTGCAAAATCAAAAGAGTACATTCCCCGTTGGTTGGCAGCCGTACCAGATACCATTAAAAACCAGATCAAAACCAGTTTTCCGGGGACACCGGGCGCAGGCGGCTCTGACTTTGCTTCATTTGTTGCTGCCGGAGCATTAGGTTATTCGTTAAGTTCAACCAGTTGGGATTATGGCACTTATACCTGGCACACCAACCGCGATAGTTATGATAAACTGGTTTTCGACGAAATCAGAAGTAACGTAATTCTGGCCGCCATCATGGTTTATATGGCTTGTGAAGATCCTGAGAAAACCTCAACCGAAAAAGCAACCGATTTACCTGTAAATGAGCGTACCGGAAAACCAGCAACCTGGCCGGTACAAACAAAATCAAACAGAAAAGGTGGTTTGTAGAGAAAGAATTTTAATATAATTAAAGGAGCATTTGGAAACAGATGCTTTTTTTGTTTTATTGCCAGAACCTTTAAGCTGCTGTCATGCTGAGGCACGAAGCATCTTTTTCATCGCTTGCAGATGCTTCGTGCCTCAGCATGACAGAAAACTCATTCCTCCTTTTTCTGAAACTTATAAAACAGATACCCTAAAAAAGGCAAAATCAATACACTTCCCAATAAAAGCGCTAAACCCAAACTATAAATTGTTTTGTCCGGTCCCGCAGTTTCGAGTAACGAAATCGAATCTCCGCTTTTTAAACGGATAAAATTCGGAAAGGGGGCATAACTTATCGCCAACAGGATCATCGTTACCTGAAAGCCCGCTAAAATGCGTAAAACCTTAGTCTTTCCTTTAATTAACAGGTACCATAAAAGCATAAGCGATAAACTGGCTAAAATAATGGCTGATAAACCTACATGGTTTTTAAAAACCCAATCAATCAGTGGAATTTTATCCCGTTGCGCAGCAACAAATACCATTGCACCAAAAACAACTGCTGCCACATTCATAAACATTGCCTTTTTTATAAACCGACGTTTATCATGGGTTTCTGTTGTTTCGCCGATGAGATAAATGGCCGCAAGGAAACCGCAAAGTGAAACCGTAAAGAAACCCACAGCAACAGAAAACCAGTTTAACCAGCCTGAAATATAGGCTGTATAAAAATCGGTGGCCTGCGCATCAATATGTCCTGAAATTAAACTTCCTGCAATGATGCCCAGAAATAAAGCGGTTATAAAGCTCGAATACCGAAATATCCGGTTGTATAACCATTGCATATCATCTTTTACAGCATCATAATGGCGAAATACAAAAGCGGTACCACGGGCTATAATTCCGATGAGCATAATGGCCAATGGTATATGCAGGTAAACCGACATGGTGGTGTAAATAAACGGAAAACCAACAAAGAGGATTACAATCGCAATAATCAGCCACATGTGGTTAGCCTCCCATACCGGACCAATGGCATGATACATGGTTTTACGTGTTCGGCTCCTATTTTTTGTTGAGGTAAAGAGTTCTATGATTCCTGCACCGAAATCGGCTCCACCCAATAAAAAGTAAAGCAGAATGGCCATGCATAAAAATGTAATTACTACTTCTTTCATATTCAATATGATTACACCGGTATTTTGATTAAACTGATAATAAGACTTGCGTTGTGTTGTTCATACTTAGCTATGCAAATGAGTATTAGATTCGACTTTATCATATAACACCGGTACCATTTTAATCTGCCGGTAAAGCAAAAACGTTACTATTATGCTTAACGACAGGTAAATGGCGGTGAAGATATAAAAGGAATACGCAATACCGGGCATTGGGGTAACCGCATCCCTGGTACGCATAATACCATATATAATCCACGGTTGACGCCCTACCTCTGTAACTACCCAACCAGCCTCTAAAGCAAGGTAACCAAGCGGAATGGCCAAAACAAATAGTTTTAAAAGCCATTTTTTTTCTATTAAGGACTTCTTTTTGAGAAGGATAAAAAAATAGGTTAAAGATATAAAGAGCAATAATGTACCAATCCCCACCATGATCTGAAAAGCATAATGGGTAATGGCTACCGGTGGATGCTCGTTTTCAGGAATCTGATCCAGCCCTTTAACTTCAGCTTTAAAATTGCCATGTGCCAGAAAACTCAGTGCCCCCGGAATTTTGATTGTGCCTGTTACCGATTTATCTTTTTCATTTACGATACCACCAATCAATAGCGGCGCTGGCTTTTCGGTTTTGTACAATGCTTCCATCGCCGCCAGTTTTGCCGGTTGGCGTTTGGCGACGTCTTTCGCAGAAATATCGCCACTCAGGGGCTGTAACAATGCCGCAATACAGGCAAATACAGCAGCTATTTTAAAGGCTTTTAAATGAAAATAGGTATTTCTGTCCCTTAAAATCATTAATGCATGTACGCCTGCCACAGCAAAACCAGTTGCTGTAAATGCGGCTAAACACATGTGCAGCGCCTGAGTAAACCAGGCTTTATTGAACATGGCCTGGATAGGATCGATATTAAGGTATTGTCCGTTTACAAAATCAAATCCTGCCGGGCTGTTCATCCATGCATTGGCGGCAACCACCAATATACCCGAGGCCAAACCGCTTACCCCTACCACCATTCCTGTAAACCAATGGAACCACTTATTTAACTTATTCCAGCCATAAAGAAAAAAACCGAGCGCTATAGCCTCAATAAAAAAGGCCGTTCCTTCAAGCGAGAAAGGCATTCCGAATATTGGTCCGGCATGATCCATAAATTTGGGCCATAACAGGCCCAGTTCAAATGACAACATGGTACCGGATACCGCTCCAGTTGCGAAGAATATGGCCACACCTTTACTCCAGGCTTTAGTCAGATTTTTATACACCTCATCGTTAGTTTTAAGCCACTTATAATGAGATACGGCCATAAAGAAAGGCATCACCATACCAATACAGGAAAAAATAATGTGGAAGCCTAGTGACAAGGCCATTTGCGAGCGGGCTGCGATAAAATCATCCATGGGCTGTAGATTTTGTATGGTAACAAATATAGTTGTTAATGATTAAAGCCCGTGGTCATTCAATGATGTTGAAAGGATTATTTAAAATATAGAACGTTTATAAATTGAAAAAAGATTTGGAGGGCTGTCGTAAAGGAACCATATTTTTTTTTGCTACAGATGAGTACAGGCAGATATCGTTTCGAACGGAGTGCAACGCAGTCGAGAACCCGAAGGCTCAGCGAAGCTAAATCTGTCAAGACAGATCTCTCTCCCGAATATTCGGGACTGCGCTTCAGTCGAGACGACTTTTCTTATGCAATATGAGATTAGGCTCCCTTCAATTCATCATAAGCAGCGGTTAAGCTCCTTTCAATGCCTTCTCCTTTCCATTCGGGTGCATTTGGGATGGTAGTGGTTTTTAAAATATCTTCTTTGCTTTTACCTGCTTTAATTTCGCCGCCTACATAGGTTAAAAGGTTTTGGAGGTAATTTTGAAAAGCTTTAACATCAGTTTTACTTCCGGTTACTTTTTCCGGATCAAGACTATGTCCCCAGATAAACAAGGTATCACTATCAAACTGATTCTGAATCTTATCCAAAGCAGTGATCCAGTTACCGATGTGGGCACCATTTTCACGATCAATATATGGAAATTTACGGTTGAATACCAGATCGCCTACATGCACGATATTGGCGTTTTCGAAATGATAAACGGCATCACCATTGGTGTGACCAGAGCCATAGTAATAAGCCTTTATATTTTCGTCGCCTACTTTAGCGCTCCACCTTGTACCAAAAGTGCTATCAGGCAAAAGCTGTTTATCTAAATTATTGGCTTTCTCTGCTCCTCTTTTTTGGTTGACCAATGAATTTTGGTGAGCCACGACTTTTTCTGCCAATCCTTTAAAAGAAATATTCCCTGCGGTATGATCACCGTGGTGGTGTGTATTGATCAGGTATTTAAAAGGTTTTTCGCCTAACTTTTTCAATTCATCAATCACATGCGGTGCCGTAGTTGGGAATTGCGCATCCACTACTACAAAACCGCTGCTTGAATTTAACCAGCCAATGGTCCCACCCTGCTCGTTAAATATACCAACATTATTACGGAGCGGCTTAAAATCATAAGCGCGCAATAACTCTTGCTGAGCAAAAACATCGGTTTTATATACTGATAGCAAGGCCATAGCAAGTGCTGAATTTTTAATAAAGTTTCTTCTTTCCATTTTCGGGATGATGCTAAAAAACCACAGCAAATGCTGTGGTTTAAATTTAATGATTTACATGCCAAAATAGCAAATTATATACCTGCACCTGGCGTAGTACCCGGTTCATGCCCGGGACCGAATGAATTATTCTTCCTGTCTTTATCTTTGTTAAACAGATTGGTAGTTACTTTTGATGATTTATTCTCATCTAAAGTTCTATCTTCTTTAATATCTTCTACAGTTTTATCCAGTAAATCGTTCTCAACAACTTTACCTTGTTCTTTATTCGTTTCCATAGTAATTGTAAATTGATGTACTATAGGAACAAGCAAAAAATGAGATTGTTTTTATTAATCCTCGCGGGAATGGGATTTGATCGATATTATTGTTGGTGAGCCATGAATAAGATACTTGATTTCTATAAAATGCTATTAATAACTGTGGTCATCCCGACTGAAACGCAGTGAAATGGAGAGACTTGTCTATGCAGATTTAGCTGCGCTAACACTCCGTGGCTCTCGGCTCCGTTGCACTCCGCTCGAAATGACTGTTAGGCGTAGAACTTTACTACCTCATCCAACGTCTCCTGTTACGTTTTACAACATTGCCCCGGGCAATTTCCCTAACTCATGAATGCAACCGAATGAATGAAACTTCCTTTTATGGATTTTATTAAAATGGTTTGAGGACTCAAATGAAAACGGACTGAAGATAAACCTGTAAATGTGTTTTCTTTCTTCATTTGATTTTTCTTCCAATTTAGCGTTTTCCTGATTTTGAGTGTTGTGGTTCGTTTCCATGTTGACATAAATTTATTGAAAACCTTGCAGGCTTTCAGGGTTAACAATTTTAATAATGATTAAAAGCTTTTTTAAAATTTGCTTAACCTTATACCATGGGAATCTGATAAGGTTTCGTGACGCAACAATAGGTTAAATGGCGTGGATTGCCATACGTTTGATTAAATATAAGTTTATTTTTCGGGTTTTGCAAGTTAATTTTTGTGCGCAGATGTATTTAATCTTAGTTTTTCCTAAATCATTTTTTTTGGAAGGCAATGGCAATAATACTTAGCTCAACACAGTCCTGCTCTCCACTTTACTACGCCGTGCTACGTGTTCGTTCCGATCAGGTTTAGTGGCACGGCAAGGAATACTATTTGGGGTTGATGGGCGCGCTTTCAATGTTTGGCGACTCACCAAACACAATATGAAACTCACCAAATGAGAATCAAACAATTTATTATTATCTTGATAAAAATATAATCACATGAATTCCGATATTTTTAAAGATAGAAGAAAATCATTCATTGACTATAATGAAACTTACTTTTGGACTTGCACGATTAAGGATTGGTTGAACTTGTTAGAACCACTAAATTACAAGCAATTAGTTTTAAATTCTTTAAAACTAATTGCTTGTAAATAATTTTATAGAGGTGTATGGCTTTGTAATTATGCCAAACCATATCCATTTGATTTTAAAAATTTTAAAACCAAACGGTAAAGAAAAACCGAATGTTAGTTTTTTGAAGGATACCTCCCACGAATTAAGAAAAGACCTTATGGTCAACAATCCTAATTTTTTAAGACTTTTCGAGGTAACAGAATCTGATCGTAAATATCGGATATGGCAACGTGATCCCCTTGCAATCAATATGTTCGATCTCAATATATTGGAGCAAAAGCTAAATTATATCCATCATAACCCATTACAAGCGAGATGGTGTTTGGCGCAAAACACTGAAGATTATTATTGGTCTTCTTCAAGGTTTTACAAAACTGGCGTAGATGATTTTAATATACTAACCGATTACAGAGATATATTCTAATCTTCATATTTATTGGCCCACTAAACACGAATATTTTATGGTTGGTGAACCACCAACCTTAGAAATGTGATAAATATTATGGCTGGTGCGTCACCAGCCAGGGAATAGTATTTTAAGCTAAAGCATTCTGCTTCACTACCATTTTAACTTTTTCGATTACGTAATCCAAATCTTCTTTAGTGGTGTATTTACTGAATGAAAAACGTACTGAAGGACGATTCGGATCGGCCTTAATACCATTTAGCACATGTGAGCCTATATTTGAACCCGATGAACAGGCACTACCCCCGGAAGCGCAGATCCCGTTGATATCCAAATTGAACAATAACATATCTGCCATATCCATTTCCGGGAACGAAACGTTCAGCACGGTATAAAGACTTTTATCGGCATCCGTTTCTCCATTAAAAGCAATCCCCGGGATTTCGGCAATTAGTTGTGTTTTCAGATAATCTTTTAAGCCCTGAATATAAGATTGATGCTCATCCATCTCCGCATAGGCAATTTCCAGGGCCTTCGCTAAGCCTACAATGCCATATACATTTTCGGTACCACCACGCATATTGCGCTCTTGTGCGCCACCATAAATCATAGGCGGAATTTTAATATTGCTATTTACATATAAAAAGCCAACACCTTTAGGTCCGTGGAGTTTATGCGCAGCGCATACGATAAAATGCGCTTTAAGCTCGCGTACATTATGTGGATAGTGCCCCATGGTTTGAACAGTATCGGCATGGTAAATGGCATTGTATTTTTCGCAGATATCGCCAACTTTCACCATATCTGTTAGCGTGCCTAACTCATTATTGGCATGCATTAACGAAACGAAAGTACGTTCGTTATTTTGAAGCAATTCTTCTAAATGGTTGTAATCTATATTGCCTTTCTCGTCGATATTGACGAAACTTAACTTATCAATTTCGCCATTTTTGAGCATTGTATTTAAAGTATGCTCAACGGCGTGGTGTTCTATTTTCGAAGTGATGGCATGTTTAATACCATAGGCTGAAATGCCGCAGCGGATAGCGGTATTATCTGCCTCTGTACCACCGGATGTGAAAAATATTTCAGATGGAGACGCATTTAAAAGACCGGCAACAGTTTTACGGGCCTTCTCAACCAATGTTCTCACCTCGCGGCCAAGTGCATGAATGGCAGACGGATTACCAAAATAGTTTTCCATCACGTTTGTCATCTCCGCGATTACCGCCTGATCTAATGGCGTTGTGGCCGCATTATCTAAATAGACCCTTTTCATTTTATGAATATTTAAAAAGTTAGTGTTGCAAAGCTGCCTGGTTAAGGTCCGCCCTGTTTAAATGTTCAGGATTTAATCGTTTTATTAAATCCTGAACAGGTATGCCTGATCCCAGAATCCGTATTAGAGATTAAAGGTGTAATATTTCTTTAATATCAGAAATAATTTTGTTTGCCAAATTTTCGGCAATGGTTTCATTTTCTGCCTCACTATAAATCCTGATGATCGGTTCGGTATTAGAGCGGCGCAAATGTACCCAAGTTTTATCGAATTCGATCTTCAAACCATCAATTGTGCTGTAAGGTTGATTTTTATACTTCTCTTCTACCTGCTTTAATAAATAATCGATATCCATTTCAGGTGTAAGGGTAATCTTATTTTTAGAGATATGGTATTGCGGATAGCTGGCCCTGAGTACCGAAATAGATTTACCAACTTTAGCTAAATGCGTTAAAAACAAGGCAATTCCCACCAAAGCATCCCGTCCATAGTGTGATTCGGGATAAATAATCCCTCCGTTTCCTTCACCACCAATAATGGCTTGGGTAGCTTTCATTTTGTTAACCACGTTTACCTCACCTACAGCCGAAGCATGGTATGATGATCCTGCTTTTTCGGTTACATCGCGTAAGGCACGGGTTGATGAAAGATTTGAAACGGTATTTCCAGGCGTATTTTTTAATACATAATCAGCTACGGCTACCAAGGTATACTCTTCGCCAAACATGCTGCCGTCTTCATTCACAAAACATAACCGATCAACATCAGGATCTACTACAATGCCTAAATCAGCATGCTGTTTCTGTACTTCTTTCGATATTTCAGTTAAATTTTCTGGTAAAGGTTCAGGATTGTGCGGGAAGTGTCCGTCTGGCGTACAGTACAATTCTACCACCTTACTTACGCCCAGGGCTTTTAATAACGCCGGGATAAAAATACCGCCTGTAGAATTTACACAATCGATTACCACTTTAAAATCAGCCTTTTTTATGGCTTCAACATCAACCAATGGCAAAGCCAAAACTTTATCGATGTGTTTTTGCAGGTAAGTATCATTTTTGATCACTTTCCCTAGCTTATCTACCTCGGCAAAATCAAAATCAGCACTTTCTGCTAAATCTAAAACTTCTTTTCCATCAGCATCGCTAATAAACTCCCCACTGTCATTTAATAATTTCAGGGCATTCCATTGCTTAGGGTTATGGCTAGCAGTTAAAATAATCCCACCTCCTGCATTTTCATCAGGAACAGCTACCTCAACAGTTGGCGTGGTTGATAAGCCTAAATCGATTACTTCAATACCAAGGCCTTGCAAGGTTCCAATAACCAGGTTGTTGACCATCTCGCCGGAAATCCTCGCATCGCGGCCTAAAACAATCCTTTTATTGCCGGTTTTATTTACCACCCAGCTACCAAAGGCAGCTGTAAATTTTACAATATCAAATGGAGTTAAGCCCGCTCCTGCCCTTCCGCCAATGGTTCCCCGTATTCCTGAAATCGATTTTATTAGAGTCACTTCTTATAATTTATTAGAGGCTCCAAAAATAAGAAAAAAAACAAGATAGCTACTATTTAAACCTAGCTATATACCTGAATTTATGTAGCCCTTATGTCTACCTACGCGGTCAATTTAATAGAGCAGTATAGCGCTTCACAATAAAATGGTGTGTAACTAAATTCATTACAGCGGATCTTTTCAGGTGCTTACATAAGAAGTTGAATTACTTGATATAAAAAAATCAACCCATAATATTTTTGCAACATTATTGCATAAAAGCACATTCTAACTTTACTAGCGATTGTAAAACCTTATATTTGCATCTTTTTAAAGATACAAACAGCTTTTATATGCAGCGCAAGTGGTTTCAATATTGGTTCAATTCGCCATATTATCATATTCTTTACCAACAAAGAAATGATGCTGAGGCCGAATTTTTTATTGATAAGCTTACCTCTTTTTTAAATCCTGAAGCTGATGCCAAAATGCTTGATATTGCCTGCGGAAAAGGCCGGCATTCTATTTACCTGAATAAAAAAGGCTTTGATGTTACAGGTATTGATTTATCTGAACAGAGTATAAAGTACGCAAAGCAATTTGAGAACAGCAAATTACACTTTCTGGTGCATGATATGCGGAGGCTGTTTTACATCAATTATTTTGATGTCGCTTTAAATCTGTTTACCAGTTTTGGTTATTTTGATACAGAAAAAGAACACGTAAATGCACTTAAAACTTTTCGCAAATGTTTAACTGCTGAGGGGATTCTGGTGCTGGATTATTTCAATACCGAGAAGATCATCCGGAATTTAAATTCCTGCGAAACGAAATCACTGGACGGCATCACTTTTCAAATCACCAAAAGTGTTGTTGATGGGAAAATCAATAAAAAGATCGATTTCGAAGATCAACAAAGGGTATATCATTTCGAAGAGCGGGTACAGGCATTTAGTTTTGAAGATTTTGAACGCATGCTGGGTAAAGCGGGAATGGTTATCCAGAAAACCTTTGGTAATTACGAATTAGCTGATTTTGACAAAACTAATTCAGACCGGTTAATTTTAATCTGTAAAAAAGCATGATCGAAAGCATACAGCAATTTGATGTAGAATTGTTTTTGAAAATTCACCGCGGACTTTCAAACGGCTTTTTTGATTGGCTGATGCCCCTTATGCGCAACCGCTTCTTTTGGTCGCCGCTTTACCTGTTTATTGTTATTTTTTGCATCAGGCAGTATAAAAAACAAGGCTATTATATCATAGGCATGGTGCTTTTTACTTTCGCCATGGGCGATTTAATCGCCTCCAGGCTTTTAAAACCCTGGCTGTCACGCGTGAGGCCTTGCAATGATTTAAGTTTGGCTAATGATATCATCCATCGTGTACCCTGCGGAAGTGGTTTGAGTTTCCCTTCGGCACACGCTACCAATCATTTTGCTATAGCTGTTTTTTTGATCTGCGTTTTTTACAGCAGATGGAAACCGATCCTACCCATTGGTTTGTTCTGGGCATTTATCATCAGCTTTGCACAGGTATATGTTGGCGTCCATTACCCCGTTGATGTAACTACCGGCGCTTTATTAGGAATAGTAATAGGCGTGATCTGTTCAAGAATATTTAAAAAATTACAACCTGATTTTTAACCTATGGAAATCTGGAAACTCTGCGTACTCTTTTTCTGTGCCTTTTTAGGCGGAACGGCTATCTTTTTGGTTAAAAGTGATAAATCTAAATTGCTTAAGCTGATTTTATCTTTCAGCGGCGCCTATTTATTTGCCATAACCGTTTTACATTTAATTCCTGATGCCTACAGCGGACCAGACAAAGAACAGATTGGCATTTTTATTCTTATCGGTTTTTTATTACAAATTTTCTTAGAACAGTTTTCAGAAGGTGTAGAGCATGGCCATATCCATAAACAACACGATGGGCATGTATTTCCGTTTGGGGTGATGATTAGCTTGTGTTTACATGCCTTTTTAGAGGGTATGCCATTGGCCAAAGAACAGCACAACGAATTGATTTTTGGGATTTCACTACACCATATTCCTGCTGCCTTTGCATTGGCAAGCATATTAATGCAGAATCATTTCAAAAAAAGCAGTATTATTTTTTACCTCATTGTGTTTGCCATTATGGCTCCACTGGGTTTTTATGTAAGTGTTGGTTTAAGCAACGGCACTATTGGGGGCATTGATGCTTATTTTAATAAAATTATGGGGATTGTAATTGGTATTTTCTTACACATTTCTACTACGATCCTGTTTGAATCAAGCGCTGATCATAAAATCAACACCCGCAAAATGATTGCTGTTTTGTTAGGAATTGGCGTAGCATTAATCGGTTTCTTTGCCGGACACTAATTCAGTTGGCAGTTTTCAGTTGGCAGTTTACAATTGGCAATTGGCAGTTTACAATTCTCAGTTTACAGCTCTTAGTTGGCGATTAATCGGTTAGACCACTCAACAGTTAATCCTATAGCCGTTTTAAACGTTTAAATCGTTTATTTATTCAATCTTTACGGGAAAACATCTGTAAATTTAGATATGGATAAAATCGTAAATGAACCGGCCATAGCCTATCAAAAAAGGCATTATACTATTGAAGAATACCTGGAGATGGAAAAAGCATCAACAGTGAAACATGAGTATTACCAGGGAGAGATCTTTGCCATGTCTGGTGCCGGAGAGAATCACAATGAGATTTTCAGTAATGTTTTTGGAGAAATAGCCAGCAAGCTTAAAGGCAAGCGCTGCAGACCTTACGGAAGTGATAAACGAATGAATATTCTGGAAAACACCTTGTTTACCTATCCGGACATTTCCATTTATTGCAATGGTTCAACACATAGTAATTTTGATAAAGACACTTCCATTTTACCGACTGCGATTATTGAAATTCTTTCTCCTTCAACCAGAAATTACGACAGGAATAAAAAATTCAACTTGTATAAAGATATTCCATCGTTAAAAGAATACATCATGATTGATTCGGAATCTGTTTTTGTACAATCGTATCACATTAATGAAAATAGAAATTGGCTGTTAAGAGAATACAAAGAGATTTCTGATACATTAACCCTTGTTTCAATGGGTTTTGACATGGCACTAAGCGACATCTACTATTTTGTCCGTTTTTAACAATTGAACTCAGAACGATGCGGTACCAATTGGCCTATTTCCCAGTCAATTGAAAACTGCAAATCGTCAACTGATTACTTTTTCTCTTTTTTCTTCCCATAACTCCAGGGGCAGTGTTTACATTTATTTTTACAGCAATAACCACGTTTTAAATGGTAGGCTTCTGTGAAAACCATTAGTCCGTCTTCATTGAAATAAAAGTCTTCGCCTTCTTTCATAGCCAATATTGAATGATTGAATTTTGAATGATCGAATGAATAATGATGATTGAGTGTTCATTTAATAGCTAAGGATGCTGAAACAAGTTCAGAATGACGAACGCTGATTAATTTAATATTTTAAGTTCCAGTTTATCTTTAAAATAATCCTTAAGCTGTCTACCATCACCGTGCAAAGTCCAAACCTGCCTGGGTTTAACTTTTTCTATGGTTTCCAGAATCGCATCCCAATCGGCATGATCAGAAATATAAAGTGATATCCCGTTTCGCTGCTGCAGGTTCTTCCATCCTGACGCAAAGGCACGGACTACATTAATGGCCTTATGGTAACTATGGAACACCATCGGCGGCACAATGTAAACCTGATGTTCCTGATTATTTTTCATCACCTTCCTATCATACATTTTGTAATTCCCTACTTTCACACCATAATCTTCATATATTTTAACAAAAGGCATAATGCTATGATGAACCATAATGTTTTTTGTAGAGCAATGCTGGTTGAGCAACTGGATTATCCGCTGGCTTTTACCTAAGGCATAAGCACCCAGCATGATATTCGAATTGGTTTCGTTGAGCTTTTTAATTTCTGCTATGGGAGAAGGATGTTTGGTTTCCGGATTGGCGAAGGTGCTTTCTGTAATTAAAACATCAGCTTCTATAAATTCAAAAGGTGCGCAAGTACCATCAGGTTCAATTTTATAATCACCAGTATACAGATACTTTACACCGTTATATTCCATTAATACCTGTGCCGAACCTAAAATATGTCCGGCAGAATAAAAAGTGATGGTAATATCCTTTATTTTAAAAGATTCGTGATAATTTTTGGTAAAAAAATCAACCGCTGCAAATTTACGGTACCGGTGTTTCATAAAAGTTGCAGTAGCAGCAGTGCAGTACACGTTCTGGCTCCCACCGATAGCATGATCGCCATGGGCATGCGAAACAACCGCTTCTTTAACCGGTTGCTGTGGATCAAGATAAAAATCCCCGTAAATACAATATAAGCCCGTTGGGGTAATGGTAATAAAATCTGCTAAAATCATATTGAAATGAAAGGATTTAAGAATGGTATGATTGGAGTAGATCCTTATACATTGGCAAGCTTAAGGGCTTCTGCAGCCTTTAGAAACTGCTGATGCAAGGTTAACACCTGCCCGATGATGGATTGTTGTTCATCATTTACAATAAAATTTCCGGCTAGTTTAGATTTTTCTTCGTCATTAAATTGTTTGTCCATACGCGCTTTAACCTGTTCTGCCGAAACACTGTCGCGCTGCATTACCCTTTTTAGCTTCATTTCATATGGTGCAGTAACCAGAACAGTGGTATCGCACATCTTGTAAGAACCACTTTCAAAAAGCAGAGCTGCCTCTTTAAGCGTGTAAGGAACAGTTTTTGGCATGGTCTCTTCCCAGGCATCAAATGCCCTAAAAACGGCCGGATGAACTAACGCATTTAATTTTGCCAGCGCTTCTTCATTATTAAAAACTATGCCTGCAATATGTTTATTGTTCAGTTTTCCATCTGCAAAATAACTTTCTTCACCAAAAGCAGATTTGATTCCGGCAACCAACAAAACATCTTTGCACATGATCTCCTTAGCAACCGCATCAGCGTAAAATACCGGAATGCCCAGTACCTCAAAAACCTTGCAGGCCGTTGTTTTGCCACTGCCTATGCCTCCTGTTATGCCTACTTTATACATTATTTTTCTACAATGAAATCTATTTTTGAAGGTTTTACGCTAACCAATTTACAGTAGTCAGGAAATTCGGTTATCTTCACTGTAAACTGGCGATGCCCTAAATCCTTCCATTCATCAACATCAACAGTTGCAGTAATAAAACTTTCATCAACCTGATCGTAATTACTCAAAGCAACCAAAAAAGTAACCTTAACTTTTTTAGGATAAAGTTTAATACTGTTATAACTCCGGTTATTGATTATTTTTAAAGGCACTTCAATGGTCTTTTCCGTAAACTCATCAACGGGCACTTTAACTTCAACAGATGATGGGTAAATGCTTACGTTTTTATGAATGCTGTGCTGTAGAGCTACCCTTGCGGTAATACTGTTCTGTATTTTATCCTGTTTAAGTGTATCAGTTGGCCAAAATGTTATTTTAGAAAGTTCTTCCAAGGGGCCGGCAACCTTTACATATTTAGGATTGAGGATCACGTCACTTGACCTGCCATATTGTTTTGCAAACCCTAATTTATCAATCAATTTTACAGGAACTTTCTTTACTACGCGTTTGGTAAAATCGAAATAAAGGGTATCGGGCTTAACTGAAATTACTTTCTGCGTACTTTCCAACTGCCTGTTGATATTAAAAAGCTGATCGGAAAAAACGATAAAATCTTTGGTATTGAGCTGGCTCAAACTAACAGAAACAGAAGGTGGATTGATTCTTAAACGGGCAAAAAGCAGCTGCCAGCCCGTCCCCTCTACCTGTAAATCTATCGTATCAGACTGTAAAGGATAAAATGCTCTTTTGGTGGGACTGTTTTTAAAAACCAATACGGTTTTAGCAACATAAACATACTTATTATTTAATGCCATAAAAAGCCATGCGGCTATGGCCAGTAACAGGCAGGCCAGTAAGCTAAATACACGTCTTTTTTCAATCTTCGTTAATGTAATGAAGGGCATAATAAATTAAATATGGACTATGATCCGGAAAAACAATTTTCCAAAATGCATTTAATCAAATGTAATAAAACAAAAACAGTCCCGAAAGTTTTCGGGACTGCACTTAAATTTTATTAATTTATTATGCTTTAGGTGTAATCACCGCTTTGGTTGCATCTAAAGAAACTGCCGATTTATCGAAACGGATTTTCACGCCACCTTCAACTTCAATTAAAAAAGTAGTTTCATTCATATCTGCAATACGGCCGTGGATACCAGCAGTCGTTACAATTTTATCTCCTTTTTTTAATTCTTCAACCAATTTTTTATGGTCTTTAGCTTTTTTAACTTGCGGACGGATCATGAAAAAGTAGAAAACTACCATGATCAGTACCATTGGTACAATTGTAGTTAATGTGCTACTTCCGCCTCCTGCTTGTAATATTACTGTTGATATCATTTCTTTTTTATTTGTTTATTATGAATTTTGATCGTTAAGGATGATGCCCAAGCCACCAAACCGATTTATTTTTTTTCCAGCACCTCTCCTACCAGATGGACGGTACTTACCGTTGGGTTCGCATTAGATGTTACCGTTATCACCTTATCCTGCATACCCATTTTGCCTTCGCTATTGAAAACTACACTGATGACACCTTCTTTACCTGGTAAAATAGGTTCGCCAGGTACCTGCGGAATGGTGCAGCCACAGGTTGCCGTTGCATTGGAAACAATGAGCGGACTCTTACCTGTATTTTTAAATTTGAAATCGTGTTTAACTTTTTCACCTTGTGTGATTTTACCAAAATCGAAAATATCGCGTTCGAAAACGATAACAGGTGCATCTGCCGGGGCAATTTTAGCTGTTTTTGAAGTATCATTGCCAACCGAAACAGCCGAAGCAGTTTCGCTGGTTTGATTATTTGCATTGCGACAGGCTACGAATGAAAGCGCAGCAATAGCCAGGATAAATGTTCTTTTCATTTTTAATCTTCGATTAATCCGCGGCCGATCTTTTTAATGGTATTGTTTTTCTTCAGATCGCCTAAAATTTTGTCTAAAATACCGTTAATAAATGAATTACTTTTCGGTGTACTGTAATCTTTTGACAACTCTAAGTACTCATTAATAGTTACTTTAACCGGAATAGATGGAAAATTTAACAGCTCGCAAATGGCCATTTTCATCAAAATAGTGTCCATCAAAGCAATACGTTCCGATTCCCAGTTTTTAGTCCGATCAGCAATCATTTCCTGGTATTTCGCATCATTTTGTAAAGTGTGCACAAATAAATCCTGAACAAATTTGCTGTCTTCAACCCAATCGGCACTAATTTCGGTTAATTTGTTTTTGAAAGGATCTTCGGATGTAAAGTTTTTCAAGGTTTTGGCTACCATCCCCTTCATCACTTCATGATCTACCTGCCAATTGATAAATTTCTCTTCAAAAACCTGGATAATAGCCTGATTTTTCAAGATAATTTTACGAAAAATGTATTTAATGATGTCTTTTGATGATTCTAAACTTTCGTTTGGATCGGCCAGATACTCAGCATATTCTTTTGACGCCTTTAAAGAATTGTAAACGGTTTTACGGATTTCAGGATCGAACCCCCAGTCAACCTTATATTTTTTAATTGCCGAAGCATATTCAGGATTTTGCTGCAATAAAACGCTAAACTTATTGTGTAGCAATTTCATGTTGGGATTGATATCCTCTGCTGTTTTGATAAACTTATTTGCGCGCTCTGCTGCGTCGTTAGCGGTAAATTCTGTAACCTCTACCATTAAAGATAGCATCCAGATGTACATTTCGTACACGCTATCGATGCTTTGCATTAAAGTTTTTAAATCTCCTTTAATGTCTTTTTTGTCTGCCATGTGCCAAGCAAAAATATTTTGCAAAGCTTTGATTCTTAAGTGCCTTCTGTTTAACATGAATGTAAGAACGAGTGCGGTTATTTAAAACCTGTTTTAATAATTATGATTTAATATGACGATTTAATTTTTTTAATATCTGCAATCCGTTTCTCGGCAATCCGGTTTGCGGCAATGTTTGTAGATATATTTTCTGCTTTACTTAATTTAATTACACTGCGTGTAGCATCATAAATATTCTCAGTAAGCTGTACGGTACGTTTTTTGCCGAAGCCCGTTAACTCCGAATAACAAGAAATTAATCCACCTGCGTTAATCAGGTAATCAGGCGCAAATAAAATCCCTTTTTTTAAGAGTAATTCGCTATCCAGAACCTCATCTTTTAACTGGTTATTGGCAGAACCTGCAATAATTGCAAATTTCATTTTTTCGATGGTTTTGTTATTAACAGTAGCACCCATTGCACATGGCGCATAAACATCGGCATCGGTTGTAAAAATTTTATCTGCCTCGATCGGTTTTGCTTTATACTTCCGGGCAACATAAGTTAGTTGTTCCTGGTTAATATCGCTGATCAACACTTCAGCATTTTCTTTTCTTAATAAGGCAACCAGGTGTTCACCAACATTTCCAATTCCTTGCACTACGATGGTTCTTCCGGCAAGCATATCTGTACCAAAAACCTCTTTAACACTCGCTTTAATACCTAAATAAACACCTTGCGCAGTAAAAGGAGCCGGATTACCCGCGCCACCGATCGATTCGGGAACACCTGTAACATAATTGGTTTCCATACGGATATATTCCATATCGCGCGTATTGGTACCCATTTCTTCTGCAGTAATAAATTCGCCATTCAGGTTTTTGATAAACCTGCCATAGCTACGCATTAAAGTTTCGGTTTTGTCTTTTCTGGAATCGCCAATGATCACACCTTTTCCGCCGCCCAGGTTTAGGCCAGTGATTGCAGCTTTATAGGTCATTCCGCGGGATAACCGCAATGCATCTTCCAATGCTTCGCTTTCCGTGCTATAACTCCACATACGTGTTCCACCTAAAGCAGGACCTAATGTGGTATCATGTATAGCAATAATTGCTTTTAAACCTGTATCTGGATCATTACAGAAAACCAATTTTTTGTGCCCGTAAGCACTTAATTGATCTAAAATTGATGAATCTGACGGAGAATTTGCTGGCATATGAACGTTCGGATAACCTGCTGCAAAATTAAAATAAAAAACGATTATTACACGTATTTAAGAAAACTATGACAAAATTTATTCGTTAAGGCCGCAATCTCCTTCCGATCGTCACTTTGCGTACGAAAGATCTGTAACCTATTAAAAAGTCTATTATTCTGCTATCCATGAATTTATCCACATCATTATCATTGCTGAGCATGCCCATCGCGCAGATAGATTTTATTAATCCAGATTGATTTTTCCCATATGAGCGGGTTGAAGGTCATGCTGAATTAAATGAGGCACTGGAGAAATGTAGCAGTGTCAGATGGAAACATCAGACACCACGAAAAATGAGGCACTGGAGAAATGTAGCAGTGTCAGATGGAAACATCCGACACCACGAAAAATGAGGCACTGGAGAAATGTAGCAGTGTCAGATGGAAACATCAGACACCACGAAAAATGAGGGACTGGAGAAATATCGCAGTGCCAGATGGAAACATCCGACACCACGAAAACTGCACACAAAAGATCTGTAACTGACATAATGTAAAATCCAGTCATTCAACAAGCTTGAAATCAATAGCGGGACTACAGTTGAGATGAAAGGCATGCCATATTTTCAAAAAACGAACAGATGGAGAAAGAACGGCATTTGCTCTCAAAATGTCATTAATTTATTAAAGCTCAATTTCCAATGGACGAATAAGTAGTATGAAATAACAAATTTATCTAAGTTTGCAGAACATGAAACATCTGAGCCGATTAAACAAATACTTTCTTAAATACAAGTGGTGGATTATACCCGGAAGTATTTTTGTGGTGATTTCTAATATCTTCGGTGTAGTACCTGCACAGGTAATCGGTTATGCAGTTGATTTAATTAGCGAAAACATTCAGCTGTTTAACCTTTTTGGTGGTTTTGATCGTCAGGCCATTATTTATAATATTTTTAGCAGTAACCTGTTATTCTTTGGTTTACTGGTTATTGCACTTTATTTACTGCGGGGACTGTTCCTTTTCTTTATGCGCCAAACCATTATCTTGATGTCGCGGCATATAGAGTTTGATATGAAGAATGATATTTATCAGCATTACCAGGAGCTGAGCTTAGGTTTTTACCGCAGAAATAATACCGGCGATTTGATGAACCGCGCAACAGAGGATGTGAACCGGGTAAGGATGTACGTTGGACCGGCAATTATGTATACAATTAACACATTTGTTTTATCTGTACTCATTATCTGGTCAATGTTTGATGTAAATTCCAAACTGGCTATTTATTGTTTATTGCCCCTGCCTTTTCTGGTGGTGATCATCTATTACGTAAACACCCTGATTTTTAAAAAAAGCGGGAAGATTCAGGAGCGTTTATCAGATCTTTCCAGCTTTGTACAAGAGCGTTTCTCGGGAATCAGGATTATCAAATCATATGTGCGGGAAGATTATACCCGTAACATGTTTGAGATCCAGAGCAATGATTATAAAGAAGACTCCATGAGCCTGGTTAAAGTATCGGCTTTATTTTACCCAACAATGTTGCTGTTAATAGGATTGAGTACCATTTTAACCATATATATAGGTGGTATACAGGTGATGAACGGCAGCATTACTGCAGGGAACATTGCCGAATTTATCATTTACATTAATCAATTAACATTTCCGGTAACCATGCTGGGCTGGGTTACTTCTTTAATCCAGCGGGCTGCTGCATCGCAAAAAAGGATAAATGAGTTTTTAGACATCCCATCAGATATTCAATCTAACGAAACAGCAGAAATCAAGCTGAAGGGTAATATCAGATTCGATAATGTGAGTTTTACCTATCCGGATACAGGCATTGAAGCTTTGAAAAATGTGAGCTTTGAAGTTAATGCCGGCGAATTTGTAGCCATTATCGGCAAGACGGGATCGGGAAAGTCAACTTTGGCAAACCTGATGATGAGGATGTATGATGTAGAAAATGGTGCAATAAACATCGATAAAAAAAATATAAAAACACTAAACCTTAAAGATTATCGCGGCCAGGTTGGCTTTGTACCGCAGGAAGTTTTTCTCTTTTCGGATACCATAAAAAACAATATTGCCTTTGGTTTAGATGCGGTTACGGATGAAGAAGTACATACAGCCGCAAAAAATGCCTCGGTTTACACCAATATTATTGATTTCGAAGAAAAATTCGAGACTATGCTGGGTGAGCGGGGAATAACCCTTTCGGGAGGACAAAAACAGCGTGTATCTATCGCCAGAGCCTTGATTAAATCGCCTAAGATCCTCATTTTCGACGATTGCCTTTCGGCTGTTGATACGAAAACAGAGGAGGAAATACTACAAAACCTGGGTAAAATCATGGCCGGGAAAACCAGTATTTTAATTGCCCACAGAATTTCGACCATTAAAAATGCAGATAAGATTCTGGTGCTGGACAACGGAAAAATCATTGAACAAGGCACACACAATGAATTACTTAGCCTAAATGGCAGTTATAAGGAGCTTTATAACAACCAACTTTTGGAAGAGGAAACGCGAACGATTTAAATTGTATTAAAATTGTATTTTGAACTTTAAATATTTGCTTTATATTTACCGAAACCAAAAACCAACATCAATACCAACCATGGGAGAATTCGACAACAAGGAAAGAGAAGAAGTTTTTTCAAAGAAAGTAAGAGCAGGAAAGAGAACTTATTTCTTCGACGTGAAGGCTACAAGATCGGGTGATTACTATTTAACAGTTACCGAGAGCAAGAAAAGATTAGAAGACGGTGTGTTTGTAAAACATAAAATCTTTTTATACAAAGAAGATTTCGAAAAATTTGCAGAAGGATTAAATGAAACTGTAGATTATATCAAAACTCATCAGGATGTGGTTGAAAAACGTTATGAATATTCTGAAAACGGAGAACATAGCACGAAAACAAGCGACGATTTTACTTTTTAAGTAATATAATTTCAATAAAAAGCCTCCTTATTTAATAATCCGGAGGCTTTTTTTTATCGTTTGATATTTCTATTTTATACCTGCACCGCTTACTGCTACGGCGAGAATTAACAGAAAATAGCTTACCAAAAAGATAATGGTGAGTATGCCCCAAAATTTAAACAGTGATTTTACACTTGAAATGGCATCGTTAAAAGTCTCCTGATCGCCAAACAGCACACCTTGCTTGCCCTTGGCCGAAAAACGCAAGAGCAATAAACTTGGGTAAAAAAAGAGTAAGGCTAATAGCAGGTAAAATATGGTGATGCCTGTTGCACCAATACCGGCCAATGGCCCTAATTGATTAAGCATTGCTGGGTTTGCAGATATTGCGGCCCCTATCCCAAATGAGCTCAAGGTTAAAAATGCAGAGACAATAAAACCTACAACCGATAGAAATCTTGCCCATTTACTCATATCGTAAAAATAGCTACGCATTTCTTCCGTAACAACCAACTTCACTTCCTGAGGCACTTCTTTTTCAAAATCTTCCATTTAATCTCTATGTATTTTGGGCTAAACTTAGATAAAATATAGATTTGATACAAGAGCAAGGGTTTAAATAAAGGTTTTAAAAGCTTATCTTTGCGCGGAATTTAGGGCGGAAAGCGGAAAGCGGAAAGCGGAAAGCGGAAAGCGGAAAGCGGAAAGCGGAAAGCGGAAAGCGGAAAGCGGAAAGCGGAAAGCGGAAAGCGGAAAAAGGTAAAATGGTTGATGGTTTGATAGATCATGGCCAAAGCGCCCAAACTAAAGATCAAAAAACGAGCATAGGGCTGTTGACCTAAAGATTACGAATCAGTAGCCCGGAACTAGACATAAAGACTAATAAATAATGGCATTACAATGTGGTATAGTGGGTTTACCAAATGTGGGAAAATCGACTCTTTTTAACTGTTTATCGAACGCAAAAGCGCAGGCTGCAAACTTTCCCTTTTGCACAATTGAACCCAATGTTGGTGTAATTACAGTACCTGATGACAGGTTAACCAAACTGGCGGAGTTGGTTAAGCCAAACAAAGTACAACCGAACACCATCGAGATTGTAGACATTGCCGGTTTAGTAAAAGGTGCATCGAAAGGTGAAGGCTTAGGAAACCAGTTTTTAGGAAATATCCGTGCAACCAATGCCATTATCCACGTTCTGCGTTGCTTTGATGACGGAAATGTCATCCACGTAGATGGTTCTGTTGACCCGATCCGCGACCGTGAAATTATTGATACGGAGTTACAGCTTAAAGACTTGGATACCGTTGAAAAACGTATTCAAAAAGTTGAAAAAATGGCTAAAACAGGTGGCGATAAAGACGCGAAACGTACTTATGAAATCTTAACCGTGGTTAAATCTCATTTAGAAAGCGGTAAATCTGTTCGTACGACACCATTGGTAACAGAAGATTTCGAGTTTATCCTGGATTTAGGTCTACTCACTCAAAAACCGGTCATGTATGTTTGTAATGTGGATGAAGCATCGGTAGTTACCGGAAACAAATATGTTGACCTGGTGAAAGCGAATGTTGCTGATGAAAATGCCGAAGTTTTGGTAATCTCTGCTAAAATTGAGTCAGAAATTGCCGAACTGGACAGTTACGAAGAGCGCCAGGAGTTTTTAGCTGACTTAGGTCTAACTGAATCTGGCGTAAATAAACTGATCCGTGCAGCTTATAAATTATTAAATCTGTATACTTATTTCACTGCGGGCGTACAAGAGGTAAGGGCATGGACCATTACCAAAGGTTTTACGGCGCCGCAAGCTGCAGGGGTAATCCATACCGATTTCGAAAAAGGGTTTATCCGCGCAGAGGTGATCAAGTATAACGATTTTGTAACCCTGGGCTCTGAAAATGCCTGTAAAGAGGCTGGAAAATTGGGTGTAGAGGGAAAAACCTATGTAGTGGAAGATGGCGACATCATGCACTTCAGATTTAATGTTTAAACTTCCAAATCCCTACAGGGGACTTTAAAAAACTTAGGGCCATTCGCAAGAATGGCTTTTTTATTGATAAAGCCTCGCCACTGAAGGTTTTGCTACGGAAACCCGGAAGATGTTACCTTGTCAGACACCGTTAGCAGCTTTTAGGTATTAACTACGGATGTGCCGCATAAACACGGATAATGAAGTGTAGCACATCCTTTTTAACCTTTTACCAAGCTGGCTTGTCACTCAAACCCGTAAGCTTAAACGAACTTATATTTCTTAAAAGGTAACAACCCTGAATATTTACAGAAGATCCTGAAATAAATTCATGATGACGAACAGATAAGAAAATACATACAATCTGCTTGCCACGATAAGCGACGTATTAAAAGAAATAACACCTAAATTAAGTTACATCGACTAATTAATACAATAAAATTTAGTCGATACAACCCAAATTAGTGAGATTGCCTTCCTTTTGCAGGCGCTTCGTCGTTCCTCCTCGCAAAGACGGTTTTCAATTAAACCTCCAACCCATGAGCAGCCAATTGCGCTTTGGTATCTTCATAATCGGTATGATGAATGCCCTTTAAGCCCAAACCTTCGGCAACCTGCACAAATAACATCCTGTCATCAATATACAAGCTCGTTTCTACGTCACTCTGCGAAATATCAATGGCTACTTTAAAAATATCGGCATCGGGCTTACGGAAATGCACGAAACTTGACGACACAAAAAAATCGACAAACTCATTCAATTTGAAAGTATTAATGCGATACTGGTTGAGTTCCCGGCCTTCATTGCTGATAACGGCGACCTTTAAATTGTATTTCTTTTTTAAATTACAGATCAATTGGATCATCTCCGGATAAGGAAGTGATTTTTTGAACATGAATTCCTTAAAATCATCGTAGGTAAAATTGCGTTCTTTGAAGAAAACGATACGTTCCAGGTATTCATCAAGCGTTAATTTGCCCACTTCATAGGTATCGAAAGTAAGGTGATGCCGTTCTTCGAGATCAACGGAATCGAGGTTAAAAAGTACAGAAGCCTCTCCCCTTGCCTGCCTATCCCAGCCATTTGTCAATAAAACGCCCCCGATATCAGTAAAAAGTGTGGTAATTTTCTTTTGCATGATTTAAATTTAAAGTAAAACGCCTTTCAAAATCAATACGGCTACACTGAAATAAATAACAATTCCGGTTACATCTACCATAGTGGCTACAAATGGTGCCGATGAGGTTGCAGGATCGAGTTTGAGTTTTTTCAGGATAATTGGCATCATCGAACCGATTAAACTGCCCCAAAGTACAATGCCAACAAGTGTAAAGAATATAGTAGTAGCAATTAAAAACCAATGTGGCCCATAATTATAGAGGTGTAACTCTTGCCAGGTTACAATACGAACAAAACCAATAGTTCCAAGAATGATTCCGAGTAAAGCCCCTGAAACAAGTTCGCGCCGCATTACCCTCCACCATTCTGCAATGGTTACTTCGCCTAAGGCCATGGCCTGGATGATTAGGGTAGATGCCTGTGAACCACTATTACCGCCACTACTCATAATCAAAGGAATAAAAAGAGACAGTACTACTGCTTTTTCGAGTTCGATTTCGAAATGCTGCATGGCTGTTGCGGTTAACATTTCGCCTAAAAACAGTACAATTAGCCAACCGGCACGTTTTTTTACCAGTTTAAAAATCGGGATATCCAGGTAAGGTTCGTCCAAAGCCTCGGTACCCCCGATTTTGTGCATATCTTCAGTATATTCTTCATTGGCAATCCACAAAATATCATCAACGGTAACGATACCCAGGAGGATATTATGCTCATCCACCACGGGTAAAGCCACGCGGTTATTCATCCTAAAGATATTGATTGCATCTTCCTGGGGGTCATTTGCTTTTAAGGCAATGAAACGTTTATCGGTCAACTCGCCTATAATGGCTTCGGGATCGGCCAACAAAACTTCCCGTATCCTGATATCGTCCAACAGCACCCCATCCTTATTGATTACATATACCACATCGATGGTTTCTGAGTTTTTCCCGTAACGCCTGATATGCGCCAAAACCCTGGTGATAGACCATTCGGGTTTCACAGCAATGTAATCAGGCGTCATTAAACGACCTATACTATCCTCTTTATAGCCTAAAAGCGCAAGCGATTCTTTACGTTCTTCCGGCGGCAAAAGGGTGATCATTTTTTTAACCACATCTCCTTTCAATTCACTGAAAAGTGCGGTACGGTCGTCAGGTGGCAGGTCTTTAATGATCTGATTAAGTTTATTGCCCGAAAGTTTTTTAATGATCCGTTCCTGTGTAGGAAAATCGAGGATCCTGAATACATTTACTGCCCTATTGAGTGATAAGGTTTCAATAAATTTAGCTGCGTGTTGTGGGAGTTCATCTATCAGTTCTTCAACATCTGATATATTCAGTTGATCCAGATATTGTTTTAATGCTTTGTCGTTCTCTTTTTCAAGTAGTTCCTGAATTTCTTCCACAACCATTTCTTCCATACACAGCTATTTATTTGTTACATGCTTAAACCTATTTAACGGTTCGCAAAGGTGCATTTTATTTCTTAAAAAGCCAACCTAAGCCCCTAAAATCAATACAGGAGACAGCCTAAATTAAAAATACAGAAGCATAAAGTCAATACAAGGGCGTGTTTAGGCAATGATTTAATCGTTTGTTAACATCAAAATCATCAACTTGACAGAGGAGGGTCGGGATGCAGAAATGGTAGCAGGATTAACAACCATCTCTGTAATTGAATTATCCAATTGAGATCTTTCCTGAACATGTTATTGGTTCGGGGACAAAAACAAACGCCTAAAAAGCTTTCAAATGTATTTGATTCTAATCAGGAATATTTTGTATCTTGTCATATCTAATATATCTCTCATGAATAACACAATCCCCTGCATCATTATCGATGATGACCAGTCAGCTATTGACATTCTTCAAGAATTTATCTCCGCATTTCCAAGGCTTAGATTAGAATTCACCTACACAAAATCAGTTTCAGCTTTAAACGATATCATCATGCTGAAGCAAAGCCACATCATCTTCACAGATATCGATATGCCAAATCTTTCAGGCATTGACCTGGCAGAAAATCTAAAGGGCGAACCGCACAATATTATTTTTATCACCTCCTACCCGCAATATGCGATAGATGCTTTCAAAGTCAGGGCAAAGCATTATCTTCTTAAGCCATTTGATCTTTCAGAATTTGCGAAAGTGGTCAATGATGTATTAAAAGAATGCTACGGAAGCCACAATTTTGAAGGAGATAGTGAAGATGTTTTCTATTTTAGAAAGTCCAGTGATAAAAGCACAATATTAACCGTGCAAAAAACTGACATTATTTATATCCAGGGTTCAAATAATCATATCCACCTATACACTCCTACTGAAAATTACTCTGTTTACATGACCATTAAGGAGATGGAAGAAAAACTTAAATACAATACAAGCTTTTTCAGGGTACACAAATCTTACATCATCAATTCGGCTTACGTAAAGAAAATTGAAGGTAATAAGATAAACCTCGGAAAGTATGAGGTATTGATGGCGGCCCATTACAAGGCAGCTTTCAGCAAGTTTATTGAAGAACGTTTTTTATTATCAGGCAGAAATTAGCCCGAGTTTTGAAGGTCGGATGGTTCGTTGTGGCAATGATCAATCTACTTTGTAACCTCAGACTGAGCCTATTCAGGGATTGATGTTGACCTAAGGGACTGCGAAGCAGTTAAAACCCTTTCTCCGCTCTAAACAATTGTGGCAAAGGGTCGATCTGAATAACTGTATTTTTTTATTAAAAATGCAAAAAAAATATGTTTTCAAATCCTATATTTGCAGCCTTGCTCCCGTAGTTCAATGGATAGAATTATGGTTTCCGGTACCATCGATATGAGTTCGAATCTCGTCGGGAGCACTTAAGGAAGTAACTATATCAGCTACTTCCTTTTTTTATATTGGAAAACTGTCTAAGCTAATAATTCACCCATCCCGAATAACACCCGAAGTCTACCCTGCCACAGCGCAGCAATACCAGAAATTGAATTCTACACTCACACTATCCATACATTCGGAAAATTCTCACTCATATTGCTTATTGTCAAAAATGGAAAGTTAAGATTACAAATAGTGATGGAATTGCCAATCGGGAGAAAAACATTTGCTTTAATATAGTGATATCAGCGAGGTCTATTTCAATAAGGATTTACTTGATATTTTTGATAATTACCATTACGTGTAGGAAAAAACCATTTTCAAAAAAACACACGATATAAGCACCGTTATGTTGAACAACTAGTGGATATTGCCCTTTTCATTAAATTACTAAGTCCTAAAGCGTGATTATAAATAAAGAAGTGATCTCCTTGGAGAACTTCATATCCAAAAGTAGAAGTTGTAAATGTTTTCCAATTCTCAATTTTATCTGATTTTGATTCCTGATCACCCATCAATGCATAAATAGGACTTTTTATTGGGATAAATACTTCTTCCCGTTGGCTCGTTTCTGCAATCTTAAAATCTGCGCGAATGATGGGTTCTACGAATTCATAAAGTTCTTTATTATTTAAAATTTCATCCGGCATACCTCCCAATATTTTTAACTCATCCTTGAATTGTTCATCAGGAAGCAGATGCCTGATTTTTGAACTGAAAACTCCTGGGCCAGGATTACCAGAGATAACGATTGCGTGCGGAATATGACCATCTAACTCTAGCAAACCTGCAACTCTTAGAACAAGTAATGCCCCCATGCTATGGCCATAAAGCAGAAATTTTTTGGATTTTAATTTAGATACAATCTGTTCATGAATATCCTTAGCTGCTGCTGTAAAATTTTGCAAAATTCGTTCTTTAATCCTATTGCCTCGGCCAGGGAGTTCAAGAGGAATAAAGTCATATTCATGGAAATATTGTTTCATAAATTGAAATGAATATACGTTACCACCGGCAAAATGAACTAAAAATATTTGTGGTTTGGAAACAGGGTTCTCCATAACTAAATTTGATTTATAATTATTTTTCTATTAAATATCGATTTCACGTAGTAATGCCAGTGCCAGGATTTCTGTAGGGTCTACAATTGGGATGCCTTCAAATTCTCTTTCTTTAAAAATCATAGAGAGCTCGGTACAACCCAATATAACAGCATCAACATCATTTTCTTTAAAATATACCAGGGCTTCATTCATCAATTGCTGAACATTAGCATTCAGATTATTTGGAAATGCCTTTATTCCAAATTCATCATCGTAGATCATTTTATGGATCACTTCATTCTGGAAAACCATATCGGGAATAACTACTTCATAACCTGAATTTTCGAGTGCTTCTTTGTACACGCCTGATTTATATGTCCCATTCGTTGCCATCAGGCCAACCCGTGATATTCCAACGCTATTTGATTTTAAATAACGACAAGTTTCTAAAGGCATATTGATTAATTTGACTTTGCTTTGCGCTTTCACCAGTTCATCAACAATAACATCGAAAATGATTTGAGAGTGTGCCGTATTACAAGCAATACCAACTACTTTAGCCCCCGACTTATCAAGGTTTAAAATCACCTGTGCAATATTGTACCCTGGGTTTATTTCTGTATCACCTTCCAGAAATGAGGTTCGGTCTACAATATGTTTAGGGAAAGACATCATGATTACAGAGGCGTGCTCCTGGTCTGTCTTCGCTTTAGTATTGGATAAAATATGGTTAAATAGTGTGAGTCCGGAATGAGGGCCCATTCCACCTACTATTCCAATTGTTTTATCTTCTTTAAAATGCATTTGCAGTATATTTAGAAGTTTATTATTTACTCATTGAAACCAAAACTTTCCGCTCACCCGAAAACTGGTTTCTACCATGACTAATCAACTCATTATCAACAACAAGAAATTCATTTATACTCCATGTGGGGGCAACAGTAACTTCTTCTATTGTATGCAGAATCTCATGAACCATAGCCTCCTCTATAGGTGTGTCATCGCCAAATTTAACGTTCATCGGAAAATCCTCAGTAGATTCATACATGGATTGCATAATCTCATATAATTCATCTCCTAGATGTACCGGATGAAATTGATCTATCTGATTGAACCATACACATTCACCTGTTGTTCTATGATAAATTATACCTCTACTGGGCTGCAAAAGTCGCAAACTTCCGTTTTCGCTCCATTGGTAAGTAATGTTATAATTTTTACAGTATGTTTCAACCTGATGTGAATCAGAAGTTTCGAATGTATCTTGCCAGGATGGCCCTAATCCTAATCCTCCATGCAGGTTTCTAATATAAGTAATTCCTTTTCTTTGTATCTCTTCCACAATTTGTGGGTTCATCGCTTTTACAATTTCCCTGCTATCTGCCAATAAAGTTTCTCCACCTGTTTCACTCGGAATTAAACAGGAAAAAAACAATTTATTTGGCCATTGCGCAGAATAAGACAGTTCATTATGCATTGTAATTTTCTGGTTTTTATCGTATTCTGTGGAGGTATACACATTATCCGTTAGCTTAGTACGCGGAGAATTTCCATCAACGTAACTCAAAAACTTATCCGATATGGCATTTACAATGTTCTGGAAATCCTGAAGGGACGAAATACTTATATTTTGAAATTTTATGGCTCCAACCTGGGTTAATTGTTTTTCTATTTCAATTTTGTTAGCCTGATAATAGGAAACAAAATTTACTGAATCAACATCACTTAACTCTAAAATGAGCGGAAGATTTATTTTTTTTTCCATTTTAACAATGTCTAGAAGATTTTCATTGATAGGGTTTGCTATTTATTTGCGGATAACTTATCGTTGCATTCTTTTATAAACTCATCAATCTGTATTCCGCCGTAGTTTAATGCCTTGGCTTTGATGAGGTAGCTTTTAGCCAAGGCATAATCATGGTATATTTTTAAGTTTACAGTTCCCAGGATCGCGTTGGCAATACTAGATTCAGGTTTATATTTAACCACACTAAGCGCCAGTTTCCCTCCTGTTTCTTTATCAATTTTATACATTTGAATCATCAGATCAACTAATACATCAATATATAACTCTCCTTTTTCGGCCCTTTTATCGATTTCTTTGGTCATTGCTTCAATCCCGGCTTTATTTTTTATTTTAAGAAGGGCAGACACATAATTATCAGACTTGAATCCCGGGTCATTAAAATAGAGTGAAAGTTCCAATTTGGTGGTTAAATCGTTAATTATCGGCCCCATTAAAAGTCCCAAATCGCTATTTGTAAAAAACACAAAACCTCTTTTTTTAACTTTTGAATAAAACATATCGCATCTGAATCCGGTATTCTGCCCGGCAAAATTGAAAATAGTGTCATGCTTACTTGTAAGTACAAAAAAGCCATTCCCAATGCTGTATTGGGATGTACTGTCGTTACTGATCAGTTTCATATCGGCTGTCATTTCTTTCACACTCTTATCTGTTAGAAACTGACCATTAAACATTCCCAGGAGAAGTGATGAAAATGGTTTTGCATTGGTATGGACAGAGGATGCCGGCCATGGTTCATTGGTTATCCATTTATCCAATGTTTTGCCCATATCGTCATGTCCCCTTGATATATTATTGCTTGAATCGGCAACTACATAGTTAAGCCTGGTGCTACTGCGTGTTTCAGGAGTAAGTATCAGCCTGGAAATGTAGCTTTGATAGGGTTCATTCAGTATCGTGGCAATTACTTCGGCCAGGTAATGGTACCCTTCTCCGGAGTATACATATTTTTCACCAGGGTTACTGAGTATTTCCAATACATCCCTGTTATTCAGTCTTTGCCAATTTTCGATACCTGAAGTATGATTGATGATCATCTTTGGCGTGATGCGCTTATATCTGGGGTCATGTGCCAATCTTTCATTTTCAAGATAGGTATACATGGGTTTATTCAGATCTAACCTGCCTTCTTCCACCAATTTATAAACGAGATCAAGCAGGTATATTTTTGATAAAGAGCATGCTTCGAACAGCGTGGCAGAATCGACCCTGGTTTTTGTTCCTGTGTTTCGGTAACCGTAAAAATTAGAGAATATCACTTTATTGTCTTCAATAATTGCAATGGAAGCTCCGGGTATTCCAGTTTCCTCCATAAACTTGTTAATATGCGCATTAAAATATTTAACATTAACCGGTTTACCTTTCGAAAGAAAGGAACGAGGCTGCGCGAAAACACCTGAAGAAGACAGCAGAATGAGCGTGACAGACAGAGATATTCCGGTAATATATATAAATAAAGTAACTGGTATGGTTAATAATTTTCGCTGAAATAAGCACTTTAGTTTTTTCATGGCATGATATAGGGTTATTTGGTTAAGTTTTAAGGGATATTTCAGGACAGTGACGGGGTTTTGTATCCATAATGGTCTTTTGGATTTTCATTTCCTGTCCCTATTTCCACTATTGACAGTTTGCCATCGTCCATTTTGAAAACATGATCGGCAACATCAAAATAATGATCATCATGGGTGATCGCAATTACAATTTTTCCTGATTTTTTCATTTCTGGCAATAATTTTCTATAAAAGAAAAGCCGGTAAGATGGATCCTGGTCGGCTGCCCATTCATCGAATAAATAGATTGGCGAATCCTCCAGGTAGCATTGTAAGAGTGCAAGTCTTTTCCGCTGTCCTGCCGATAAATTAATGGAGCTGTACTTGTTGTCGCTGATGGTTACTTTTTTCTCCAGATCCAGTAACTCCAGGTATTTCTGAATGGATTCACCTTTGTCTGCACAATCGATATTATACAGTTTTTCGAATAAATGAAAAGGACTGAATACGGTTGAGAAATATTCTCCCAGATTATGGCTGTCTATTTTCTCGTTATTGATCAGTACCGTACCATCGTCTGGTGCGTATAAACCTGTTATGAGTTTTGCTAATGTGGTTTTTCCACTTCCATTACCGCCAATAATAAATATGATCTGGCCACTTTTAATTTCCAGATTAATGGGGCCTATACCGAAATCAGTATTTTGTGCGTTTTTATAATGAAATCTCACCTGTTCAAGTCTGATAGATTTTACCCGGCTTGCTGTTGTTCCCTCAACTTGTTTATTGAGCTCCTGATTGGCGGGTATCTGGGCGAGAAAGGTCTGTATTTTTTGCCAGGCTATTTTAAATTGCAACAGCTGTGGAACAGCACCTAAAATGGTATTGATCGGACCGATCATATACAACAGGATGATTACAAAATTAAGTGCGGTATATACCGGAATTTCAGGATAGAGCTTTGGCACACAGAATGCCACTACTGCCAGTAACACTAATAGTAATGATTCGCCAACTAAAAAAGCATTAATAAATCTGATATCTGCCACTGACCTTTTATTTCTGTAGGCTTTGGCACTGTTAATGACTTCGTTTCTGTACAATATCTTTTTGTTTACCTGCAGGCTTAATTCTTTAAATCCATCAACAATTCCACTAATCAAGCGCATATAAACGTTACGTTCTTCGCGTGCTTCTTTAAAATAGACATTTGTACGCTGTACAACAAGGTAATAGGCCAGTGAGAATACTATAAACAACACTATAACAGCAATTGTTACCTCCAAGGAAATAGAACCCAGGTAAACAAAAACACCTATTGTTGTAATAATGCTGGTAACCAATGATACCAGGGTACTTGCCGACTGGCCAATCAAATCTACATCATCATTCAATGCCGTATAAATTTTACCCCTGTCTATTTTTTCAAAATGTTGATAAGAAGTAGTGAAAATCTTCGAAAGCAATTTTACCTTCAAATCATAAACTATACCTCTTGTTAGTTTGGTCAGATTCATCTGCACGAATCTTCTTCCAAATAAATAAACAATTAGTATCAGCGCATAATAAGAAAGTATATAATGCAAAGGAATTTTTGATCCCACTAATGAGGTAACCAGGACAATTAAAATCACATTGGCTAACCCTGACAGCAAACTGAATAATACAACGCCAGGAATCACCTCTTTTTGTTTATGCTCAGCAGGAAAACAACTGTTCAGAAAATAGGCAACGTAAGTTAAAATGATGACAGCAGATCCTGCGGCAATTAAATAGCTGAGACTTATGGGCGACCAAACAAAAATAGATTCCCAATTAAAGCCCAGAAATGCTTTGGGAAGGAAGTAAAAGCCATATAGAAAAGGTAGTATAAAACATATCGCGAGTAAAAAATGAGCTATCATTGCAAATGAAATATTCCGATATGAACGTTCTTTTTTAACCAGATCTTTAATCAGAGAAGTGATAAACAAGATCGTTATGAACAGATAACACATTAAACCAAAAAAGATCATAGCATATATCGTGTCGTTATTATCTCCTGGTCCTGGTTCATTTTCCTTCTTTTCAGCAGTTAACAACTGCATTATTTTTTTTGCAATAACCGGCGTATAAGTACTGTTTGAATTGGCAATTACTGCTACTGCAAGTTTACGGTCAGGCCTTAATAAAATATGAGCACTGAAATTTGGATTAAGCCCGCCATGAAATATCTCCCTGGTTCCGTTCAGCGCTACCTCCCAGCCTTCTGCATAAGCATCCATTCCATGCAGCGGAACTGTTTCATCCCTGTTATGGTTATTTTTAGCTAAAGGATAAAGATTTGAAACTTTCATCCCCAGCTGAAACTTAAGCCATTCGGCCATATCAATTGCATTGGTGGTGACATACCCGGCTGCGTTGTTGCCCTTGAATACGGGAGCTTCATAAAACCTGGCCTTAAAAAACCCTATTTTATATCCCTTAGACATTAATTTATTATCTACAGGCTTTCCAACTGTTGTATACTGTAACCTTAATTCGTTGATGATGTTTTGCTGCAGATAGTGCTCAAATGTTTGTCCGGTTACTTTTTCGATAATTAATGCCAATACATCGTAATTGACTGTTGCATATTCATATTTTTCTCCCGGCAATCTATTTAGTGGAAGTTCTGCAACAATTCTAATTGTTTTTTCAAGCGCGTTTTTATCATCAGACTGCGGAATACTGGAAATGGTACTCCAGGCAATCCCACTGGTATGATGCAGTAATTGATTCACTGTTATTCCAACAGCTTTTTTCTTATAGAGAGGATGAAACCAGGGAATATAGTCAGTAACGTATGCTTGAGGATTAATTTTCTCCTGACGAATCAATTGCGCTATTGCAAGTGCCGTAAATGCTTTACTACATGAACCAATTTGAAATAAGGTTTTTGGAATTACAGGCTTTTTAAGTTCAGCATCGGCATAACCATAACTCTTTATTAAAGACTGATTATTTTCAATTACCACTATACTTAAACCAGGAATATCTCCCTTTTCCGTAAGTTCAGATACCTGGCTATTGATTTTATCTACAGCGGTTTTATCACTCAATTGTGCGAACAATGGCGAGTAGATACCTAAACCAAAAATAATTGAGATCAAAAGGACATATAACTTATTATTTCTCATTAATTGTACTTTAAATAGTGTTAACAGTAATCAAATGGCATTTATCCTTTTAGTATGATTTTAAATTTAATTTATGATTTGAGGCTAAATTCATTGAAAAGAATTTTGAGCACCTTACCAAGGGTAACCTATTTTAATAAAACACAAATATTATATGTCCTGAAATAATTTAACACAGTCAATTAAAATACCTTAAAGTATTCTTTTAACGACATCATTTAAATCATTTTACACACAGGTAAAATATCAAATATTTAAAATATTAACAGGTAAAAATTAAATAAAAATGTATTACAAAACATACTACAGCAAGAACCTCGCTTAGCTTATTCAGTTACCGGCTATTATTACAGGTATTTTTTTAATTGCTTTACTACAGTGATAACGTTTGGTACTTTAAGAAGATCAAAATGGGTTCCTGGTAGTTTAACGGTAGTAATTTTTTTATCGAAAGCGTCCTGAAACTGATCGAAATCAATATCTGATGTTTCCGCTTTTATGTAAAGCAATTGTGTAGCGAGTTTTTTATCGACCTGGTAATTAAAAGTCTGAAGTGCCTGACTTAATGACCTAATTGTGTTGACTGATTTAATGATATCACTTACACTACCAAAAACATCCTTAACAGGAATAAGCATTAACATTTCCTTTGGTAATTTACTTACAATATATTCCGGATCTCCTCCCTTTTCGAAGTATTTGGCAGCTAATTCCCAACATTCGCTAACGGTTTGCAGATGAGTTAAAGAATTGATTAGCTTTTCTTCAATTCCCCCGATCAGGTTTTTTTCTTCATTTAAGTCGAATGTCGTATTGACAATTTTATTTGTATTGACTTCAAAATTACCCTTTTGGAATAGAGGTAAAGGTGAATCAATCATAATTAATGTGGTACATTTTTCACCCCTGGTTTCCAGTTGCCGTACCATTTCCATTGCAATAACACCACCCAAACTCCAACCAGCAATTTTATAAGGTCCGTTTTTTTGAACAACCTTCAGTTTATGGATGTATTTGGAAGCTATTTCTTTAATCTCTGGATTTTGAGGATATAACAGGTTTAGCAAGTCGCTTCTTAGCCCCCAGCAATTGTATTGGTCCATTAATTCAGCTAATTCGATATAGCTATTAACATCGCCACTAACTTCATGTATAAAAAACAGGTTTTCTACAGCATTTTCATGTTTTTTTAGTAAAACCAGATTTTCATCCCCAATAACCTCCGCATGCTCCTTATGCGTAATCACTTCAGCAAGTGCCCTTATTGTTGTCGACCTAAATAGATCAACTAAGCCTATTTCTTTTTCGATTTTTTTATTAATCTGGGCAATTACCTTCATCGCTTTCAGCGAATGGCCACCAAGGTCAAAGAAACTGCGCGTCACACTGATCCGATCAGGCGACAGCTTCAGTACATCGGACCAGATCGAAACCAACAGTTCCTCCATCGCTCCACGGGCCGCAACATAGTGATCCTCCGCCGAAAGGTCAACTT